>Ga0066662_10000585_pt1 | contig 16070 bp, 14 predicted proteins | sample GraSoiAngelo_111_FD_133939 | JGI IMG/M metagenome (GOLD analysis project Ga0066662, IMG submission 133939) | Grasslands soil microbial communities from the Angelo Coastal Reserve, California, USA - 14_0903_12_40cm | ecosystem: Environmental > Terrestrial > Soil > Grasslands | place: USA...
CAAAATTCTTGGATCAAATCCGCTCCCAGCATCTGATACGTTTTCATACGAAGCGCTTAGAGGAACTCGGTCTGAAGGTACTCACGACACCCATGGCGGCATAGGGATTTTCAGGGCAGAGGAAGCAAAAGCATACTGGTCATTTCAAATCTGACCTTCAAAGAGAGACTAAGAACTACGACAGGAGACTAAAAACCAAGGGCCAAGGCTGGCGGCTTTTTAGCTACGAGCTAGAAGCTAGTAGCTATAAGATAACTGCTCCGACTGAACACTGACTATCATGCGCCAAATGATTTCATATCGGGACTTTGATTGGGTGCTGCTGGGGTTTGTCTTGCTGATCTGCACGCTGGGGGTCGTCGAGATTTACAGCACCACCTGGGGGACAAAGTTTGCCGGGTCGCACATCAAGCAGATTTACTGGATTATTGCAGGCGTCCTATTGATGTTCGTGGTAAGCCTGGTGAACTATCAGGTGCTGCTCGAAAATGCCAAGTGGTTCTATATCATTTCGATCCTGTCGCTGCTGGCAGTGGCGCTGTTCGGCAAGAAGTACCTGGGGGCGCGCCGCTGGATTCAGTTGCCCGGCGGTCAGCACTTCCAGCCCTCGGAGTGGGTCAAGTTCGTCCTGATCATTGCCCTGGCCGAATACTTCAGTGAAGACACTGACCGGGCATCGCTGTCAGACGTGGTGAAGGCTGGGCTGATCGCTGCCTTCCCCATGATGCTGGTGCTGAAGCAACCTGACTTGGGCACGGCGCTGACCTATGTCCCCGTAGTGATTGTTGCCCTGTTTCTGGGAGGAATTCAGTTCAAGCATGCCATGGTCATCCTGCTGGTTTCGGGGGTGCTCATGCCCGCGGTCTGGCATTACGGCCTGAAGCAGTATCAGAAAGAGCGGCTGCTGACATTTTTGCATCCTGAAGCTGATTCCCAGAAAGGCGGGTACCAGCTTGACCAATCCAAGATTGCCGTGGGTTCCGGCGGTATCTGGGGCAAGGGGATAAGGAAAGGCACGCAGACCCAGGGATCGTTTCTCCCTGAGCCTCACACCGACTTCATTTTTGCGGCTTGGTGCGAGGAACACGGGTTTGTGGGCGCGGTAGGTTTACTACTGCTATACTTTATGGTGCTGATGCGTTTGATCCATAATGCTCAAACTGCGCCTGATCGCGCTGGGGGCTTTGTGGTGATGGGTGTGGTGGCGGTGCTCCTGTTCCACATCCTGGTAAACGCCGGCATGGTGGTGGGCTACATGCCTGTCACCGGTATACCGTTACCATTGATGAGCTACGGTGGCTCGTCGTTATTATTCATGTTCCTGGCGCTGGGTATTGTGATGAACGTTCGCATGCGCCGGTTCGTGAACTGACCCGCCTTGGAACGCGCAAACGGCGGCGCGTGCCGGGGAAAAAGAATTGGCGCTTCGCAGCGCAGCAGTTGTAGAAAGATTAAACGTTATGCCCTTACGTTAAAGAGGGCGTACCGGCACAAAGAAAGAATGCCGGAGAGAATTTCAGAGAAAAGCATTCCGGGCGGGGAACGGCCCCGCAGAGTTGCAGAGTGGCCACAGACCCGGAAATGCAAAGGTGCAAAAGATTTACGGCAAGCTTATAGGCAGATGGCAGGCGGCCTTGGATTCAAAGGCCAGAGTGTATCTCCCTGAAAGTTTTTGAGCCCCCCTCAAACTGATTGCTCTGAACTTCACTCCTTCTTCTTCCGGCCGGTAGACCGGAGAATCCATGTCAAAAGAATTATTTGTCTCTTCGACACCCCATGAGACTAAGGTGGCGATTGTCGAAGATGACCAGCTCACAGAGATGTATTACGAGCGTGAAAATGAATACACTCTGGCCGGCTCGATTTACAAAGGCCGGGTCACACGCGTGCTTCCTGGCATGCAGTCAGCATTTGTCAACGTAGGCCTGGAGCGCGATGCGTTCCTGTATGTTTCCGACTTCCTCCTGGAAGAAGAGGACGAAACAGAAGGCCTGGAGCAGGTGATTTCGCGCAGCCGTCCGGAGATTTACGAAGTTTCGGCGTCGCCGGAACATTCCGAGCCGATTGAGGCGCAAGAGGTCATACCACCGGCAGAGCCTCATGCCAGGCACGTTCATGTAGAAGAAGAGGCAGAGGAGCCCGCCACTGCAGAAGCTTCCGCTGAAGGCGAGAACGGCGAAGATTCAGAGCGTGACGGCGGGGCGCGCAAGTGGAAAGGACGTCGTCGCCGCGGGCGCGGACGTTTTCCGGAACGCGTCGATAATCGCGGGCAGAATCGCTTGAGTGAACGCGGCGAACGCGAGGCAAGGCCGGCGCCTGAACGTGAAACGCGTCCGGCGGAGCCTGTTGCAGAAAGCCAGCCGCCCCAGTCATATACACCGGCGGCCCACACCGGGCATAGAGATTTCGAGCCGATCATCCTGCCCGGCGAGTCGCTTTCCAAGTATCAGCCGCAAGGCGCAGCACCCAGCCATCCTAAGCCCGAGCCGCCTGCGCAGCCGGTTTCTCAATACAGGTCAAAACCTTCCACGGAATATTCACTTGATCCGGCCCAGTTTGCACCGGGTTCGATGGTGCTTCCCGGTGAGTCGATCTCCAAGTACCGCCGTAGCGGTGAGCGGCATGCGCCTGTGGCCACGCGTGAAGCTGCGCCCACGGAAACTGCTCAGACTGCGGTGCAGGAAGAAACGCAGCCGCACCACCCTGCAGAACCTCATTTCAGTGATGAGCCGCTGCAGCAGGCCTCTTACGCGGTGCGTCACGATCTGGGATACACCGCTCCGGCCCCCACAAAAGAAGCGGAAGAGGAGATCGAAGCGGGCGGACACCACACCGAAAGCGCATCATCAGATGCGTTCATAGCGGCTGAGGAAGAACCTCAACCCGCTGCTCACGAAGAAATCCGGCACGTCGAGGAAGAAGAAAACCGGCAGCGCTTTGAAAGCATGAATGTGGCCAGCGTCTTCGGTGGCGGCACCGTCGAAGCTCCCCAGGAAACGGAAGACACCGAAGAATCAGAGGAGACCGGGAGTGTCCATCCTGCCGCAGAGCCTGCCAGAGCAGAAGAAGCTAAGCCCTGGACGACTGCCGGCGCTGGCGTAATGGAAGAAGAAGAGATTGAGGAAGAAGAGAGCGACCTTCCCGCCTATGAAGATCACCTCGAGCTTGCCGAGTTCGAAGAGCTGGAAGAAGAAGAGATGGGCCGCGATGAGCAGATGGTCTCGATGGGCAGCGAATTGACCGAGGCCGTCCGCGATGCTCATGTGAATGAAGTTGCCACCGGCCAGTATGAAGCTGAAGGGCTGGAAGAAGACGAAGAAGAGTTCGAGCACGTCACGGCCGCAGATGAAGACGAAGACGAGGATGAAGACCCCGAAGAAGCCGGGGCCGAAGAAGTTGAGAACGGACGCGTCGAAGTGCGCTCAGCGGGCGCATATCCGCAACGCTCTGACCGGGGGCGTCCGGACCGCCGCAACCGCAAATTTGGGCGGCGCATGCGCGGGCGTCCACGCCACTTCGTGCAGCGCCAGCTTCCCGCAATCTCTGACCTGCTGAAGGAAGGCCAGGAAATCCTGGTGCAGATTGCCAAGGAACCCATCGCCAAGAAGGGTGCGCGCATCACCAGCCATATCGCATTGCCGGGCAGGTTCCTGGTCTATATGCCCACGGTGCACCACACCGGCGTGTCACGCAAGATTGCTTCTGAAGAAGAGCGCCAGCGCCTCAAGCGTATCGCGCTGAGCGAGCGCGGCGAGGCCCACGGCGGATTCATCGTCCGCACCGCTGCGGCAGGGGCGAATGAAGACGATCTGCGCGCGGATATCCGCTTCCTGATCAATCTGTGGAACGAGATCAGGGGCCGGGCCGAGAAGTCGAAGGCCCCGGCGCTGATCTACCACGACCTGAACTTGGTAGAACGCATCCTGCGCGACCAGGTAACGGTGAGCTTCTCCTCCATCTGGGTGGATACCGAGCAGGAATATGAGCGCATCCTCCGCTTCGTGAGCCGCTTCCAGCCTTCGCTGGTCAGGCGCGTGAAGCTCTACACCAAAGAGACTCCGCTGTTCGAACAGTTCAGCATCTCTGACGAGATCGACAAAGCTCTCAAATCGAAAGTATGGCTGAAGAGTGGCGGCTATATCGTGATCAACCAGACCGAGGCGCTGGTGGCCATCGATATCAATACCGGCAAGTACGTGGGCAAGACGGCGCGCCTTGAAGACACCATCGTGAAGACCAACATTGATGCCATCAAAGAAATCGTGCGCCAGATACGGTTGCGCGACCTGGGCGGCATCATCGTGATCGACTTCATCGATATGGATGAGCGCAAGAACCGCCAGAAAGTCATGCAGGCGCTGGAAGAAGCGCTCAAGGCCGACCGCGCGCCCTCCAAGGTTCTTCAGTTCAACGATTTCGGACTGGTGGCCATCACCCGCAAGCGTGTAAAGCAGTCGCTGGAGCGCACGCTGGGACAGCCGTGCCCCATCTGCACCGGCACCGGCATGATCAAGTCCGTCACTACGGTGTGTAACGAAATCTACGTCGAAATGCGCAAGATGGCGCGCCAGGTTGATCATGACATGGTGCTGCGCGTGAATCCCGACGTAGCCAAGGCGCTCAAATCGAACAACGCGCGCTGGCTGCAGGAGATGGAAGAACTCACCCGCAGGACCATCCTGGTGAAGTCAGACCCGCTGTTGCATCCAGAGCAATTCGATATTCAGTAAGTAGTCGGTCAGTCAGTCGTCGGTAGTCAATATTTAGTATTTAGTAGTCATCGATATTGCTAATTAACGGTCGTCATCCCGAGGGTTCTCCACGCCAGTGGAGAACCGGAGGGACCTTGTGTTTCGCTTTACCGGAAACTCCTCAATGAGCGTAAAGACTTCATCATCCACTATTTGCGCTAATGCGGTTTGTTTTATAGGATATTTCGTTAAAGAGGGTGTAGTTTCGGCTACGCCCTTTGCTGCGTCCCCTTTGTCACGATCAGGCTTGCGCCCAAGGGTCTGGTCAGCAAGACTCCATAAAACATTGTAAGCAGATCGCGGTCCATCGTTGGCTCATAACCTACTTCATGGGCAGGGGCGAGTTCTTCCGGCATTCTTCGCCCGGGGAAATTTCTGCTGCCGGTCTATATCGGGAAGCGATGAAAGAGCGATTTCAAGGAAGCCCGGCCCAGCAGCGCGCGCTGGACACTTACATCAAGCTCTCGCGTGCCGCCAATACCGCGCAGAACTACGCCAAGACGGGCATTGAAGAAGCCGGGTTGAGCTACAGCCAGTTTTCGGTGCTGGAGGCGCTCTACCACGTGGGGCCGCTCAACCTGGGCGATCTGGCGCGCCGCATTCTCAAGAGCAGCGGCAATCTCACGCTGGTGCTCGACAATCTGCAGAAACGTGGATTGGTGAAGCGCTGCCAGGAAGGCGGCGACAAACGCTTTGTGATTGCCACGATCACGCCTGCCGGGAAAAAGCTGATTGCCAGAATCTTTCCCCAGCACGCGCAACTCATCACCGAGATCATGAACCGCCTCTCGCTGGAAGAGCAGGAGCAACTCGGCGCGCTCTGCAGAAAGCTCGGCAAAGGAGAATGACGGGATTGGGTAGTTTGGTAATTTGGTAATTGAAAACATATCAGCGATCTTCAATTTACCCGTTTACCAAATTACTCATTTACCCATTCTCTTTCACCAATTTTCCTCCAGTCCCAGAGTCGCGAGTTGATGATTCGTGAGCTCGAAGCGGCCGGTAAAGACCACGAAGGTTTCTGCCCCGTCCATCAGCATTTTGCCGCTGTCAAACCCGGGCAGGGCCTGGCCCAACCGGGAGAGCAGCCGGTCCAATGGAATTCCCGAGGCCTTTAGAGAACGGCCTTCTCGATAAGCCACCATATTGTAGTATCGGTTTCCGTTGGCCTGATCATGGATATGCTGAATGACCAGCCTGAAACTCTCGCTATGTTCCTGCGCCATGGGAAAAAAGAGAAATGGCTCTCTTCCCTTTTTAGCAGCTCAATCCCCCGCAGGGCTGTGACGTAGATCACAGACAAGCAACTCAGCAGTCAGCACCTTCAATTTACCTATTTACCAGATTATCCATTGACTCATTGAGCCAATCCCACTGTTGACTGCTAGTTCCCCCCTGCCGCTGTCGTCGCTGGCACCGTCACAATTGCATTGGTTGAGCCGATGAGGCCGGTGTTGGTGTCGCGCACGCCCATGCGAAAAACGTAATCGCCAGGGGAAAGATCAAACTGGATATTGCAGGGGAAGTACGCCTTCATGATGTTGCCGAACTGTTCATCCGTCAGTTTGGCGTTGGACGTATTGCCATGCACGTTGATCAGGTTGCCTTGGCGCGTGTAGACGGCCACTGCGCAATCTACTCCGGCGTGGCGCAGTCCGTCCGCTTGGGTCTCGAAGTTGATCGCCTTGGGATCAACCGCGTAATTCACCACGGTTTTATTCTTGGTCTCAGCCGAGGGTGTCCGCACCCGCGCCTGAAAAGCAACCGCCGTTGATACCGGAAAATCGACGCTGAGTGCCGTGCGGAAATCCGCTGCGCGCCGGTCCTCGCTCACCTTGGCATAAGCCCTGGGATCGCTGGCATAGTAGCCCGTGCGGTAGCGCAGCTTTACTCCGGAACGATTGACCTTGACCTGGATTTTCCTGAAGTTGCCATTCCAATCTTTATTCTGGGGAGCATACGCCAGGGTGTAATAACTGGAGCCGTCGTCAATCGCCTTGCCGATGGAATTGACCACATCATTGCGGTTGTAAAAGGCTTTTCCGCCGGTGCGATCCGCAATGTCATTCATGCTGGTGTGCTGGTTGAACTGCTGGTTGGAGGTCTGGCCCAATTCTGTGTTCGCAGCCGTGCGTGGGTTACCGCCGCCACGTCCGGTGAGGGTCCGGCCCATGTAGCCGCCGGTACTGTCTGTATTGCTGAGGTCGGCATACACCGAATTGCCCACCAGTTCGCCAATGTCCACTGGGTAGACGGCCACCTGCGCGTCTGTAAGCTGGGTTGCAGTTTTGATGAATTCTTGTGAGAAGTCCCTGGGCGTGGAGGAGGAACGCGAGCTGTTCATGTTCTCATCGGCCAGGATCTGCATGGGAAAACTTTCGGAAAGCCAGATCAGGTTCTTGCGTCCGGAATAGCCGGCGAGCGAGCGGGCAATGGAGTCAAGAGCATCGAGCGTGAGCCGCACGCGCAGCTCCGTCTGCATAGCAGTCTCCTCTTTCTGGAATTCCAATACCTGCTGCAGCATCTGTTGCGGCATGCTTTCCTGGGCAAGACCCGAAATACCAGTTATGTCCGGGCCGCCCGCCGGATTGTTCAGCACCGGAGAATTCTTCCCCTTCAGGTTCTTCACCGCGTCCTTCAGCAGGTTGGGGTCAGTTGTGAAGTCCTGCAGCAATCGCAGCTTGGTGCCCAGCGCATACACCGCCACCGGCTGCCCCTGCGGCAGCTTCTCCAGGAACTGCAGCATCTGTTCGCGCGCCCGCTTCTGGTCAATGGTCTTGGTGTTCAGCGCATCCAGCAGCAGTACGTTAAGAAGCGTGCTGGGCTTGAATCTGGGTGCGTTGCTGAAGATATTCGGCGCAAGTTTGACAGCGGCATCTTGTGCGGTTGCGGGCTCCGGAGCATGGCTGGGAGCCTGAAACTCAAACACCCGGAGCGGCTGTTCTTTGCCGTCTTCCTGGACGGTGAAATCTTCGCGCTTGAGATCCGTTACCGGATTGCCTTTGTGGTCAGTCGCAATCACGTCCACCACTACCAAGCGGCTGGTAAATTTCAGGACAGTGGCAGGCTGGCTGGGTGCTGACGTTGTCTGCACCTGGCTGGCTGCGGGCTGTGCCGGGGCTGATGCTGGTTGCGCGGGCTGCGTGGATTGCGCCCCACCCTGGGGCTGCGAAGCTGGCTGATTGTCCTGAGCAAGTGTTGCGGCTGCAATGGCCAGCACAACAAAGACGACAAAGTTGCGAATCATAATGCTTCCCTGCTGAGCAGTGTTGGTGCTCATGCTAGCAGAAAAAGCAACTGGTACCTAGCAATTAGCAGCCGGCGAACAGCCTTGGTTGCTTGCTCCGCCGGGAACTTTGAAAGTCGTGTCCTTTCGCGCAAGTTTTGTCTCCTCAACTGCCTTAACAGGCTTTCAATTATGGCAATTACAAGTTATGGCAATTTTGGCAATTCTGCGGCTCTGCTGCGTTGCGTTCTTTGCGGTTGCATTTGGGTTTTAGCTGAGGAACAATTGCGGCTGTACCAACAAGGAGCGCCCCAAATGCCATTCTCATTGACCTGGCTGCCTCAAGTATTGAAAGACAAAGGGTTGAAAGTTGTCCTCACCGATGGATGGGAGGAGCGCGGACGCGGCGCCATGGACACCATCAAGGGTGTGATATGCCACCACACCGCCACACCCCGGAAGTCAGAAAACATGCCCACCCTGAACATGCTGATCAAAGGACGCTCCGATCTTCCCGGCCCCCTCTCTCAGCTTGGCCTTGGCCGCGATGGCACGTTTTTTGTGATTGCCGCCGGGCGATGCAATCACGCCGGGAAAGGCTCTTGGCAGGGCATCACCACCGGTAATTCCAGCTTCATCGGCATCGAGGCGGAGAACACCGGGCTGAAAAATGATTCACCGTGGCCCGAAGTTCAGATGGACGCCTATCGCCGTGGTGTAGCGGCCATCCTGGAGCATATTGGACAACCGGCTGACTTTTGTGCCGGACACAAAGAATACGCTTTGCCGAAAGGCCGCAAAGACGATCCCAGCTTTGACATGAACGAGTTCCGTAAAGGAGTGGCGGCTCTCATGCAAGGCACAGCCCCTGCCTCTGCACCCGCGGCTACGGCTACGCCTGCACCCAAGCCTGCGCCTAAGCCCGCCGCAGAGAAGCCTGCCAGGCCCGCTAAGCCGACACCCAAAAAAGTCGCCGTTAAAAGCGCCGCCGCCGGACGCTCCAAACGCTAGGACTCTCTATGAATCCTGGTCTGCATTCCCACGATGCTAACCTTTGCGTCCTTCGTGTCCTTTTTGCGGTTGCATTTGGTTTTGCTTTTCTTGTAACGTTTTCCCCATTCTTTGCACTATCTATTCAGAACTCGCAGGTATGTCCATCAAAACTTTCTGTATTATTTCTCTTTTGTCTCTGGCGCTGGCTGTCTACGCAGCAGATAAGTATGCCGACTACCCGGTGCATCCGGCTGCGTCTTATGCAATCACCACCGGCAACTCGGGCCTGACCATCGGACTTGAGCCGCTTGAGGATCTCAAGGATCAAAAGACCTACTTCGATACCGAGCTTTCGACCAAGGGTTTCATCCCGGTCTTTCTTGTCATGGAAAACAAATCGAAAGACGAAAGCTTCATCTTTGATAAGTCTGCCGTGACCTATGGCCCTGTCGATTCGAGCGCCGCTACTCCGAATCTGCATTCCAAGATCAGGGATAACACGGCCCTGGGCGTGCTCGCTTCTCTTGACACGATCACCGCATTCGTAGCCATGGCCAAGGTGAACCATGCCTCGCATATTCAGGCCAACATCCTGAAAAAAGAACTGCAGAGCACCACCCTTTCCCCAGCCGCATCTGCTCATGGTTTTTTCTACGTCCCGGTGCCGAAAAGCGGCCCCCGTGAAAAGATTCGCCTTCGGATTCCCGTCACTCGCACGGGCTCGCAGGGCTCCGAATCGCTGGCACTCGATCTGATCTTTTGAAATTACTTTGGAAATGAGGGATATCAATGTCAACCATCCGCCTTTTCTTGCTTGCTTCACTGCTGATTCTGGCTGCTTCCGTTATGGCCCAGGAACAAACCACCTCATCCGCACCGGCGGAAACCAAACCCGCAGAAACCCAGCCCACTCCAGATGCAAAGACTGCAACAGACGCAAAACCTGCGGCTGACGTGAAGCCTGCCACCGGCAAGCTGCCTTTCAAAGCGGCCCTGGTGCTCACTCCGGAATTCTGTGAAACCAAGATCCAGCCCAAGGGATCAGTTATGACCAAGGAATGGGGATCGTTTGACGTTGGAAAAGTCGCCTGCAAGGAGCTTGAACCCGCGCTCAAGGATGTTTTTTCCAGCCTGACCCGTGTGGCCGCGCCTCCTGCTGCTGAAGAAGCGCAGCTCGTATTGATACCGAAAATTACCGACGTAAACGCCACCACCGCCACCATGGCCTTTTCCAACCGTGAGCTGGTTGTCATGATTGAATGGACGGTAAAAGACAGCGCCGGCAAGACCGTCTGGCTCGAAACCGTACAGGGTTCCGCTAAGCATCACATGGGCAATCTTTTTACCCACAAAAAGAATCAGGAGTTGATCGTTACCGATTCCGTGAAAGCCGCAGCCACCGAGTCGGCCAGCAAAATGTCCGCCTCCCCGGAACTGCACAAGCTGGCGCCTGGTAATTAGCAGGCCAGGTCACCGCAGAGGGCCGCAGATCGCGCAAAGAAGATTGCACATCAGATCATTCCCCGATGTGATCTTTTGCGCCCTTCGTGTCCTCTGCGGTTGCATTTGGATTTCTACTCCACGATGTGGCTCCTCGCTCATGGTTCTTGCTAATCTGTAGTAGGTTTGCCTTATGTCTCCGGTTAGAATGTCCGCTTACACTTATTAAAGATGACTCTATCCCTGAATAAGCCCAAGCTTGACAACCTTGCTGCCGAAATCTGGAAATCCGCAGAACGCCTGCGCGGAAAATTTAAGGCCTACGAATACCAAAATGTCATTTTGCCGATCATCGTCATCCGGCGGCTTGAATGCGTTCTTCTGAAATGGCGCGAGGACAAGAAAGCTGAGATTCGCGCCAAACAGCCCACGCGCACCGACAAGGAGTTGGACGCCCTCATTAAGAAGCTGGAGCTAAACCCGGTACAGGCTCCGTTTTCGAACAAAACCATATGGACGCTGCGAAAGGTCTACGAAGAGGACCACACCCTGCTCGAAGACAATTTTCGTGATTACATTAGAGGGTTCTCGGAAAATGTTAGTGACATCATCGAGCATTTCAACTAGCGGGCCACCATTGGGCAAATGGTGAAAAATAATCGTCTTGCGCCCATTTTGAACCAATACAAGGAACTGCCGCTCGGCCCAGATCAGCTCTCCAATCTGGAAATGGGCTATATCTACGAGGAACTGCTCCGCCGCTTCTCAGAACAGAGCGGCGAGGAGGCAGGAGAACATTTCACCCCGCGCGAAGTGATTCGCCTCATGGTGGAGCTGCTGAATATACCTATTCCAGAAAAGCATCTTTCCATCTATGACCCTGCTTGCGGCACGGGTGGCATGTTGTCCGTAGCAGAGGAGCATCTCCTTGACCGTGCAAAGACGCCTTCCGAGAAGGACCGTATCGACAAGTACCTGACCGTCCACGGGCAGGAAATGTCGCCAACCAACTACGCAATTTGCCAGGCGGATCTCCTGATTAAGCAGGACAAGAACGCCAAAGTATTTTTGGGCAACTCGCTCATTCCGCATGATTCACATGGCAGGGAGCCCGGAGACCAGTTGCCGGAACCGAAATATCGCTTCGATTTTATGCTGAGCAACCCGCCATTCGGCGTCACTTGGGGCGGAAAGGATGGATATGAAAAGGAAGCGCGAAAGCTGGAGAAAACTCGCTATCGGGCAGGCATGCCTCGGGTGAATGATGGCGCGCTTCTGTTTTTACAGACAATGCTCTCGAAGATGCAACCGAAAGAAATGGGGGGCAGTCGCATTGCAATTGTCTTCAATGGCTCACCTCTTTCAAACGCGGACTGCGGTTCGGGAGAAAGCGAGATTCGCCGCTGGATTCTGGAGAATGACTGGCTGGATGCCATCGTCATGATGCCGGACCAGCTTTTCTACAACACTGGAATTTTTACTTACATCTGGTTGCTGCGCAACGATAAGCCGGCCAGTCATCGCGGTCGCACCATGATTATTGACGCGAGGAAGCAGTTCGAAAAAGAACCGAAATCATTTGGCAATAAAAGGAATCGGATGACAGATGCCCACCGCCACTGGACCAAGACTCACTATCTTGAAGGTTGGAAGCCCGGCTATACAGATCCTGATGTCAAAATTTTCCAGAACAATGGAAGGGTAAAAGATTTCGCCTACCACAAGGTGAGGGTCGCGTGTAGGGATTCATGGCGTCAATCACGATCTTGCCGCGCAATGTATCAATGGACGGCAACGCTTCAGGAGTACGCCATGGCACCGCCAGCAGCACCACCTCGCCGAAGCGCGCGGCGTCATCTTTGGCGGCGGCATGTGCCTTTGGTCCCAGTTCTTTTACCAGCGGCTGCAATGATTCGGGGCCGCGGGAGTTGCTGATGGCCACTTCGTGACCGGCTTTTACAAACAAACGCGCCACGGTAGAGCCAATATTTCCTGCTCCAATGATTCCGATCTTCATGGTTCCTCTTGTGCCGCCCCTAACGGGGCCGGCAATGCTTTACTTGTTTCGCGACCCACGCCTTCCGACGTGGGCTCAGTAATGCCGCGCCGCCGGCGCTCGATGTGATTCGGTGTACAGAATTATTTTTTATACAGGCCTGAACTAATAACCGATTAACATTTATCTGCGTTCATCAGCGGCCAAAAAGATTGTGTCTATGATATGTGATGCCGTTAGCAGAATGTGCAGGTGCCTGGCTCGATGCTCCTGGGAATCTGAAACTTGAATTTGGAGCTTTCATCACCGGCGTTGAAGCTGGTTACTTCGCCATGAACATATACCAGCCAGGGCAGGTCGAATTGGATGAAGTTGTGGGCCTGAGAGCCATTGGGAAGGTCAACTCTGGTTCCATCTTTGAAACTCAGCACCATAGAAATCTCCTTATCACTCCAATAGATTTCTGGGCGTAAAGGAGAGATTCATTATTTCGATGGTCATCTATCTAATTTCTGTGGAAATACAGTGCTGGCGTAGAATTCAGGCAAGAGGCAGGTGAGCAGTATGGGATTCTGGGGACTGTTGGCCGATATTGCAAAGGCGCTCGCTCCACACGCTGCGCCTCATGTGGCCAAAGGCGTTGTAAGCATCGCTAAAGACCGCATGGGTAATTCAGGCGGGAGCAGGCGGGCGGAAGAAACCGCCACTGAACTGGGGCGCCAGGTCGTTGCGCTTCAGGATCGTCTCTCTGCCGTTGAAGACCGGGCCGCCGCCGCAGAAGCCAGAACACTCGCCGCTGAAGCTGAACTCGCCGCCCAACACGAACAATTCAAGAAATGGCTCATCGTGCTGCTGGGCTGGAATGCATTGCTGACCATTCTGCTGATCGCGCTTTTCTTTTTCCGCAAGTAATCTTCAACGTCAGCGCGGACATTTGTGCCTGACCTCCCGATACTCGATTGTTCCATCTTCCTTAATGCGCGCCTCCCATGGCGGGGCATAGATCACGTTGCCGTACTGGTCAGTGCTCTTTTCGGATTTCTTCCAATAAACGGGCTTGCGGCAGAACTTGCAGTAGGCGGGTTTCGCATTGGGCAAAGGAATCCACTCAGAGGCGTGGCTGTGGTTGCGGTCAGGTGGATTCATGTGATTGTGCTCCGCATAACTTCGAGCTGTACATATTACTTTGCCATAATCACGCTGCCCTCTGCGTCCTCGGTGGTAAAAACGGGTTTTGTTGTGGCCGCGCCAGGTTGTGTCCACGGGTCGGACCTTTTGTTGCGAAGAAACTACGGATGCAGTAGAGTCGCCTCACCATCATGATGAGTTCTGTTCGTATCCATAGACTGCGACACGTCATCGCAGTCCCGCTTCTGGCTTTGCTGTTCAGCGCGGCCAGCACACCTGACTCGCAACGCTATCTCAATGACGTAAAGGCCTTGACGACTTCTTCCATGGAAGGCCGCGGTGATGGCACCAAAGGCCTCACGCGCGCTGCAGACCTGATCGAGCAGCGCTTCAAATCATTGGGACTTGCGCCCGCCGGTATCCAGGCTTACTACCAGCCTTTCACCGTGATCACCGGCGCGCAACTCAAGTCCGGCAACCATCTGCATGTGCAGAATGGCAGCACTCGAGCTGAACTGAAGCTGAATCAAGATTTTGTGCCTTTCAGCTTTTCTTCGTCCGGCGAGGCGAATGCTCCGGTTGTATTTGTCGGTTATGGCGCCACTGCGAGTGAATTCGGGTACGACGATTATGACAAGATTGACGTGAAGGACAAGATCGTCCTCATGCTCCGCTTCGAGCCTCCCGGCTTTGCCGCAAAGAGCGGCAACAACGGTCTAACGCAGCACTCGCAATTCATCACCAAGGCCATCAATGCACGCAACCACGGCGCCCAAGCTGTAGTGCTGATCAATGGCAAGCTCTCGCATGGCGAAGAAGACCTGCTGACGCGCTTCGGCGCCAGCAGCGGGCCGATGAACAGCGGCATCCTGCTGGTGCAGGTAAAGAATGCGGTTGCAGAGAAGTGGCTGCAGGCCGCAGGCAAATCCCTGGCTGAGATTCAGGAGCAGATCAACAACTCTTCGAAACCGGCATCGTTCTCATTGCCGGAGAACCTGCGGCTGGCGGTTGCGGTAAATATCGTGAACACTCAGGCGCGAGTCAACAACGTGCTTGCGTACCTGCCCGGCGAGACCGACGAATACATCATCGTGGGCGCTCATTATGATCATCTTGGCCGGGGTAATTTTGATTCGCTTGCGCCGGCACAGATTGGGCAGATTCATCCGGGAGCAGACGACAATGCCTCCGGTACTGCCGGAGTGCTGGAACTGGCGCGGCGCTTTGCTCCGATGAAAGGCAAGCTTCACCGTGGAATCCTATTTGCCTCGTTTGCCGGGGAGGAACTTGGCCTGCTGGGTTCAGCCGAGTGGGTGAAAGAACCTACCAGGCCGCTCGACAAAGCCGTTGCCATGCTGAACATGGACATGATCGGCCGCATCAAGGATGAGAAAGTCTACATTGGGGGCGCAGGCACCGGATCGACATTCCAGCAGGCACTCGACCATGCGGAGAAAAAATCCAGCTTCAAGATTGAATACTCGCCGGGTGGATACTCTTCCAGCGATCACATGTCGTTTGTAACGAAACGTGTTCCTTCACTCTTTTTCTTTTCAGGGCTGCACTCCGATTATCACAAGCCCTCCGACACATGGGAGAAGATCAATGCTGATGCGGCGGTACAACTGCTCGACCTGGTGCAGGATGTCGCACAGCAACTCGCAGCCGCGCCTGACAAGCCCTCTTTTATCACTGTTGTCGAAAACAAGCCGGTGAGCGCATCCGCCGGCGGTAGCGGGTACGGCCCGTATTTCGGTTCGATTCCCGATTTTGGGCAGGTGGAGAATGGGGTGAAGTTTTCCGATGTGCGTCCGGGATCGCCGGCCGCCAAAGCAGGGTTGAGAGCCGGAGATGTGCTGGTGCAATTCGGCGACAAGTCCATTAAGAACCTGTATGACTTCACCGATGCCCTGCGGCGCAGCAAAGTCGGCGATGTGGTTGAAGTGAAAGTTTTGCGCGGCGATCAGACAATCACGGCTACGGTGACGCTGGAGCAGCGGAGATGACCTGATCGGGTGATCTGAATTGGTAAATGAGTGATTTGGTAATTGGATAATGAAACCCATTACCTCTGGACTCTTAAGGCAGAAATCATCAGCGTTCATTCGCTCAATCAGCGTCACCTGTCCCGGCGGAGCCGTGGATCAGCGGTATGATTTTGGTTTTGCTAATTGCCTCTTATGATCAAAATTTTTTCATTGCTCTTCCTAATGCTCCTGGCCCAGTCCGGCCAACAACAGAGTTCCTCTTCACTGGCGCTGCCCAGCGAGAATCATCTGCGTAATGTCCGTCAGCTCACCTTTGGGGGACAGAATGCCGAAGCGTACTTTTCCGCCGATGATCGTTATCTGATCTATCAGCACCAGGGAGGCGATGTTCCCTGCGATCAGATCTATAGCATTCCGGTAGACATGCCGGACGGCAAGCCGGCGACGCCCAAACTCCTGAGCACCGGCAAGGGACGCACCACGTGCAGCTACTTCTTTCCTTCAGGCAAGCGCATCCTGTTTTCTTCCACCCATGCGGCCAGTGCAGA
>Ga0066662_10000586_pt1 | contig 16032 bp, 15 predicted proteins | sample GraSoiAngelo_111_FD_133939 | JGI IMG/M metagenome (GOLD analysis project Ga0066662, IMG submission 133939) | Grasslands soil microbial communities from the Angelo Coastal Reserve, California, USA - 14_0903_12_40cm | ecosystem: Environmental > Terrestrial > Soil > Grasslands | place: USA...
AGTTGCGCGTGGGCGTGCAATCATCCCCGCGAACATCAATCATCCTGAAAGTGAGCCAATGATTATTGGCCGCAACTTTCTGGTAAAAATCAACGCGAACATTGGAAACAGCGCGGTAGCCTCTTCGATTGAAGAGGAGGTCGAGAAGATGCGCTTGTGCTCGCGCTGGGGCGCGGACACCGTTATGGACCTCTCGACGGGCAAGAACATTCACGCCACGCGCGAGTGGATAATACGCAACTCGCCCGTGCCCATCGGCACAGTTCCCATCTATCAGGCGCTTGAAAAAGTCGGAGGCAAGGCGGAAGAACTAACGTGGGAGATTTACCGCGACACGATTCTTGAGCAGGCAGAGCAGGGCGTTGACTATTTCACGATTCACGCGGGCGTGCGCCTGCCTTACATTCCTTTAACGGCTAAGCGCACGACAGGGATTGTTTCGCGCGGCGGATCAATCATGGCTAAGTGGTGTCTTGCGCATCACGAAGAGAGTTTTCTATACACGCGCTTCCGTGAAATCTGCGAGATCATGGCGGCCTACGATGTCTCTTTCTCTTTGGGCGACGGCCTTCGCCCCGGCTCAATCGCGGATGCAAACGACGAAGCGCAGTTCGCAGAATTAGAGACGCTCGGAGAATTAACACGGATTGCGTGGGAACATGACTGTCAGGTGATGATAGAAGGGCCGGGCCACGTCCCCATGCATCTTATTAAAGAGAACATGGACCGCCAGCTTGAGGTTTGCGAGGAAGCTCCGTTTTATACTCTCGGACCACTGACCACAGACATCGCGCCCGGCTACGATCACATCACTTCGGCCATTGGCGCGGCGATGATCGGCTGGTTCGGCACTGCAATGCTCTGCTATGTCACGCCCAAAGAGCATCTTGGATTGCCAAATAAGAAGGATGTCAAAGACGGCGTAATCACATACAAGCTTGCGGCTCACGCGGCGGATTTAGCCAAAGGCCATCCGGGCGCGCAAGCCAGAGACAACGCTCTCTCGAAAGCGCGCTTCGAGTTTCGCTGGGAGGACCAATTCAACCTGGCGCTCGACCCGGAAGTCGCGCGCGAATACCACGACGAGACCTTGCCGCAGGAGGGCGCAAAGCTCGCACACTTCTGCTCGATGTGCGGCCCGCATTTCTGTTCCATGAAGATTACGCAGGATGTACGCGAGTACGCGGCGCAGAAAGAGTTGGACGAGCAGGCCGCGCTTCGTGAGGGAATGAAGGAGAAAGCAGCGGAGTTCGTCGCGGCAGGTGCTGAGATTTATCAGGGTAATCTGCCCGAAGGCGTGAGCCGCGAACACTAAAGAAGGTAAAAGGAAAAAGGGAAGAGAAAGAGCGCGCCTCTCATCTTCCCTTTTTCCTTTTACCCTTTGCCTTTTGCCTTACTTCGTGCCTTCGACAATGCTCATAGGTGATTCCGTCGGAATAACTCTCGTCAACTTGAATCCGCCAGCAGCGAAGAGGTCTCTATACTCAGCCTCAGTCCGCTCGCGCCCGCCCGTCATGACGAGCATTTGCAGGTCCATCATCTTGGCAAACGATGGTTCGTTGCCTTCGGGCACAACTGTTTCTACAAGGAGCAAGCGGCCTCCATCCACCATTGCGCTGTGGCAGTTCTTCAGAATCAAACGAGCGCGCTCTTCATCCCAGTCGTGAATGATTAGCTTCATCACGTAGGCGTCGCCGCCCGTCGGCACTGAATCGAAGAAGTCGCCGCCCAAGACTTCCGCCCGGTCCGATACTCCTTCCGCAGCGAGCCGCTCTTTCGCGCCTTCGACGACCGTTGGAAGATCAAATAGGACTCCGCGCGTGCTCGGATTCGCTTTGAGAATAGCGGAGAGAAGTGCGCCGTGACCGCCGCCCACGTCAACCAGTTTTCTGATTGAAGAGAAATCGTATGCGGGGACGACCGCCTTGATGACAGCTTCCGAAAGGTTCGTCATCGCTTCGTTGAAAGGCTCGAACGATTCCTTGTGCTCCGCGTAGTAGGGGAAGACTTCCGAGCCGTTTGCGAGCGTGAAAGCGGTCTCGCCTGTTCTTACGCTTTCGAGAAGATTGCCCCATGCCTTCCAGGACGAATTTTCCGCGAGGTGAATCGCCATCGCGCGGAATGAGTTCGGGCCTGACTGCAAAGGTTCTGCAAGCGGCGTTAGCCCAAAACGCTTCTGCTCATCCTCTGCAAAGATTCCGAGTCCGGCCAGAGCGCGCAGAACGCGATAGAGCATGAAGGCATTCGTGTTCGTAGCTCGCGCAAGCTCTTCGCTTGTCTTCGGTCCGTCTTTCAGAAGGTCCGCTATGCCTAAGCGTGCCGCTACATAGATTGATTGCGTGGTCCAGAAGCCCGTAGCCATCTGAAATAGAGCCATCTGCGGCGGCACATCGGGCTGATTGGGTGCAGTTCCTTTTTCCGTTGCACTCACGAGTTAAATTCTCCTTAAAAGTAATTTTTAAGATTGCATTGAAGAATAGGTTTGAGTTGAAGAAGAGTGTAAGCGTCTTTCATTCTGGATTCTGATTGATGATCTTTGCTTCAATCCTTTCGATGCCTTCGTGCGCGATGGCGAACATTATGCAGTCCTCGCCTTCGAGCGCGATGGGGTTATGAGCCGAGCCTGCTTCGTTGATTATGTAATCGCCCGCGCGGTGCTCACCATTAGAATCGCGGTAGCCGCCCTGAAGAATTAAGACTTCCTCGACGCCTACGTGAAGATGCGCGGGGTATCCGCAGCCGGGCTGCATTCGTATGAAAACGGTCGCACCACATGTCTTTTCGTCACGACGCAGGATGTTCAGGAAAACTCCATTGTGCCGCGTCTCACGCCATTCAATTGTAGAAAAGTCGAACATCGCAGAAAAGCAGAAGTCAGAAGTCAGGAGCCAGAATAATAAAGCTGAAACCCGCTTTTATTTTATTCTGAATTCTGCCTTTCGTTGTGATCTACTATCTCTGTGATTGATGAGAAAGGTATTTTGATTATCTCGCCATCGCCGCGTTCTATTTTGACGCTGGGCGTTGTGAGCGCTTGCGTCATCTTCATGCTGCGGACTATGCCGCGTATGCGGATACCGTCCGAAGTAATAACCTCCACGTTGTCCTTGCCGTAGAGCGGACGCAGGGCTGCGAGGGCTTTTGTAACTTCCACTGTTTGTTCACCGCGCTTTCTTCATTTATTGATAGTCGCCTCTTGATCGAATACAAAGAAGACTCTGAACCTCTTTTAATCTTCAGCATTAAGCGTGCCGCAAAAGAGTTGATAAAGAGAGAGCAATCTTGCCGTACTCACCGATTGAAATCTTTCGACTAATATACCGCGACGTGATGATTAACGGCAATGAAATAAGTGGCTGGAATGTGCGGGCTTGAATCTCAGAGCGCGGGTAAACTTCTATTTCTGAGTTGAGATGTTAATCAAGTAAGAGATTGATCGTTTATCTATTAGGCATGGAAAGCCAAGCAGAAGTCTCGGCTTCTTTTATTTCTGGATTTGCTGCAACTTGATAGCTACGTATGGCGTATAAAGGTTCGGAAATTGAGACGAGGATTCATCCTACCCTTCTTCTAAGTGTTAGAATGTTTGCCATGAAAACTGAAGCCCACAGGGAAACTTATGGCGCTAGCGTGCATGATGTGAGCGCCTGCCCGAATTGCCGAACGCTGATGCCGAGCGAGATGCGCTTTTGTCGCGCGTGCGGCTGTCGTCTTGGCGAAGGCGTCGAGGAATACACAGAGACCGTTCGGTTCGACAACGCCCCACATACTGCGCGTAACCAAAAGTCTAAGACAGCCGCGCCTGTGCCGCCCATTGTTCCGCCCTTTGGCGCAAGAAACTGGGCAACTTTCGCGCACAATACCAGAGAGCAAGCCATGAGCGCGACCGCTGGCTTGAGCCGCTTGCGCGTGGGGCGTGCGTGCAAGCGCGTGCCCAAGTGGATGATCTGGGTCTTTCTGCCTATCTTCGCGGTCACAATGTTAGGCAGCATGTCACAGCGCTCAAGCATTAGGTCCAGAGGACGCTCTGCGGCAATGGCGAGCACGACTGACGCAAGCCTGGGCGGTCATTACAAAACTGCTCAGGGCGCGGCTCTTGTTCAAGACGTTTCGCCTCCAGGCTCTGCTATGGATAAGGCAGGACTTCTGGGCGGCGATCTAATCACTAGCTTTGACGGCAAGCCCGTTAAAAGCGAGAGCGACCTGAACAATCTACTATCCAGCATGCCGGTCGGTAAAACTATCGATGTTACTTTCACGCGCGACGGCGAAACTAAGACCGTGAAGCTTACTACTGTGTCCGAGAAAGAGAACGACAGGCTCGCGGGCATTTTCGATGATGGTCCGAAAGGTTTCTTGGGCGTAGAGGATAACTTCAAGCGCGTGCAAGTGCCGGGCACGAACATCTACGGTATGCAATTGCAGGATGTCTATAAGAATCGTCCCGCATATCTAGCGGGTTTGCGCGACGGCGACATCGTGATTGAGTTTAACGGGACTCCGATTCGCACCAGTGAAGAATTCAACGCGCGTATTGATCGAGCAGCGCCCGGCAGTACGGTCAAGATCGTCGTTATGCGCGGCAGCGATCACCAAGAGTATATGGTTAAGATGGGCGAGGAATAATCACGAGGGGCGCGCCTTTGAATATTCAGAGAGGCGCGCTTCCATCTCTCGTCTTACTTCTTCACGATCCTCTTCTCTTTCATCAGCTTCAAAAGTTTCAAACAGAGCGTAAGGAGTCTCGGATAGGAGGCGCAACTCCCAAGCTTCGCGCCCGGCGTGTGAGGGGCGAGCGAACCAGAGCGCGTCAATTGCAGAGTCTTCGATGAGCGCGTCTTCAAAAACTTCCGCCTCTAGCTCTTTCAGAAGAGAGCGCGTCTCCGGCTTTAGCAGCGCGCGTCTTAATCGCCAACCGTGCCTGGCGTAGGTTGCAATGATTTCATGGATGCGCTCCATGCCTGTTTAGTCTCTAAGTGATAACGAAAGCCTTTCGTATCCTTCGCAGTTATTCGGGCAGCAGGAATTTACTCGGAGTCTAATTTCCACTCGCCGTCTTCTTTAACGAAGCTCAAAGGTTTCCAGCTATCGGCTCTGGTCTGGACCTCGAGCGTTGCGCGGTCGCCCTCGATCTTCTCATTTCGGACCGCTGGCATTGCATCTGGAAGATTGACGTTGACAAGGATTTCATCAAGCGGCTTGCTGCGCTGCTTCGCCATCTCGTCCAGTTTGCTCAAAAGATTTTTCGAGATTGTTTTCTTCATGGCCTCCGCGTCCTTTTTCTTCGCTGCGTCGTAGAAGGCTTTGAACGTATCGGTCGGAGTTGATTTCTTCCCGCACGCTGCTGCGCCCATGAGCGCGATTGCCAGAAGCGTGATGATTGCAACCAGTCCTCTTCTATCTCTTTTCACGACTTATCTCCTTTAAGTTTGCAGTAAGGCGAACGGCTGCCGAACGGCGTTCGCTTTTCGCTTTAGTTGAAGCGAGAATGCGCTCTCCACCCGGTTCACCTGAAATTTAAGGGCGGCGCAGTATATAACATTTTCCGCTCCAAAGCGCACGTCTAAACGCGCTCGTGCACACGCGCGCCGTCACCTGCAAGCTCGTCTGATGTGCGAGACGTTTGTTGACCTCAACAGCCGCCGCCAACTATCATCATCGCCGGAAACTGGCGCGCTTCGTCCCGATGTTCTAGTGTCGCGCGTGCGTGAGCCTTGCGACACTCGCCGGTAAAATCTCTATTCGTTTCGAGCGTTTCATGTTGCTAATGAAATTATCTTCCAGAGGGAAACCAGGAAGTCGCAAGTTGCGCGCGACCCTTTACAAAATTCGGCTGATAACTTTTGCCGCTCTCATCTCGCTCAACACGAGTTGCGCTTCCGTGAACAGCAACACCAACGGGCAGCAGCAGACGCGCGAGCGCAGAGTCGGGGCGAAAGATCAATCACAAAGTAATGCGAACTCTAAGGACGGAACAAATAGAACAGAGATGCAAGGTGAGAACCGAGAGACAGCATCCCCCTTCTACACTGCGCTGAAGAGGGCGCTCGATGCGCGTAAACTTAGGCTTGAGGACGTGTGCGACACTTCAGACCCGGTCTCGCGCAGAGTGTTGGAAGATTACGGCGCGATGTTTCTGGCCGATCAGAGCGTTATGCCTCCGCCCGTCTGCGTGTTCACGAGCGAGGCGGACGTTCTTGAGTTTCAAAGGCAGGCTAAGCCAACTGCCGCGCAAATCGGAGGCTCTCGCATTGAGCTTCAACCCGCAGCAATGAAGGCATTGCTTGCGGCGCGCGAAGAGGCGCGCGCCGCTGGTCTTGACATCACGCCGCGCGGAGGCACGGAGGCTGCGCGCCGAAGCTACGACGACACTGTGCGCCTCTGGAATACTCGTTTTTTTCCTGCGCTCGCGCACTGGAACAAGCTCGGACGATTATCCAAAGAGCAGGTAGAGCATCTCAGAAGCCTCGCTTTGCACGATCAGGTGGGCGAAGTTCTTGAGCTTGAAAAGACGGGCATCTACTTCAATACGGATTTCTCAAAATCAATTCTCTACTCAATAGCCGCGCCCGGCTCTTCGCAGCACATAGCAATGCTCGCCCTTGATGTAGAGCAGTTCTCGGACGAACGCGTGCGAAAAATTCTGGCTCGTCACGGATGGTTTCAAACCGTCAAGAGCGACATGCCGCATTTCACTTATCTTGGATTGGACGAGCGAGATTTGCCTGCGCGCGGGCTGCGCGCTCTTTTAATTGGAAAGCAACTGTTCTGGATTCCGAACGTCAGTGGGGAATGATTGATGAAACGCTGCCCGACATGCCAGCGCACTTATTCAGATAACACGCTCCGCTTCTGTCTTGAAGACGGAACACCGCTCGTCTCTGATTCTGCGCTTAGTTCTGACGCAACGCTTCTTATGGATTCGTCCAGCAACGAGCCTCCGCCGACAGAGATACTTCCTCTCGATTCAGCGCCGACCGTTCGCGCCTACGATATGGACGCGACCGAGCGCCGCAGGCAGCCCGCGCCGACGGCCAAACAGCAGGCGCGACCGACCATCAACGAGTTTCAGAATTCGGCTTCGCCCCTTGCGCCGAAGCAGCGCAGCACTTCGTCTGTCGTCGCCGTTACAGTAATTGGGACGATACTTCTTCTTGGCCTCGGCGGATTGGGCGCATGGTTGATCTTGAAGGACAGGAGCAATTCCGCGAGCGGCATCAATTCAAATGTTCTTGTGTCGAACAACAATCCCGGCTCGAACAGCAGCAACACGAACAGGCCGCCCGTGATCGTTTCAACTCCCAACGCCACTCCCAATGCCACTCCGTCGCAGACGGCGACTCCCTACGCCACGCCATCTTCTACGCCTACGGACACATCCACTGCGCGTAGAGAAGTGATGAATGCTCTGAACGGCTGGGTCGAGACGATGCGAGCGGGCAATCTGGATGCGCATATGGCCTACTACGCAGGCACGCTTCACACCTACTACCTGCAAAGCAACGTAAGCTCTATCCGCGTGCGAGCCTACATCGCTCCTGCGTTTGCTAAGTACACTTCGTTCGACGTGCGGCTCACAAACGTGCAGATAGATGTTGACCCATCGGGCGATAAGGCCACAGCAACGTTCGACAAGACTTTCACCTTCAGCGGTGACAGCACTTATTCAGGCTCAGGCTTGAACCGTTTCTGGTTTGAAAAGTTTGGCAGTCGCTGGCTCATCACAGGCGAGAAGGATTTGAAGACCTACTACATCAACAAATGAATGACGGACTGAACAATCCCGGCACGAAGACCCGCGACAATAACCCTCAAAATTTGTTATCTTCTCTGCCCATATTCAAAGAGGGAGTTTCGTGCATGAAATATCTAAAGCTTGCGCTTTTACTTTCGGCCTGCATGGTTTTTGTCAACTGCGGCAAAGGCGCTAACACGACCAACACTAATACTAAGATTTCTACGGCGACCACGAACACGACCACCGCTACAACGACAACGCCGAGTCCACAAGCAACACCGCAGGCGACCGCCTCGCCGTCCCGCACAATGTCTGCCGAAGACAAAAGCTCGACGCCTGAAGACGCCGCGCGCGGACTCTTCAACGCATTCGCAAGACACGACCGCGATGCTGCCGCGAGGTTCGCATCCGACACTGCTATTGCGAAGCTCTTCAAGGAGAGCACAGGAACAGAAGGTATGCAGTTTCAAGGTTGCAATGATGAAGGCGATCTTCATTGCGCCTACTCTTACGAAGGCGGCGCGCTCATCATGCACGTGAAGGGAAGCAAGGAGGCTGGCTACAAGGTCCAGTCAGTAGAGTTCATTGCTGATTAGAAAGGAAACAAAATGAAGAAGACAAATTTTGCCATGAAGTTTCGCGTTCTCTTCATCGCGACTCTTCTGCTTATAACAACCTGCGCTGCGGCGGGCGTGAGAGACCGCACGCGCCGCATACGATTCGAGCGTGGGCGCACGACGAAGGTCATAAAGGATGCGGTCGTGCGCGGCGACAGAGACCGCTTTATACTGCACGCGCGTGCAGGCCAAACTCTAATCGTCCACATAACTTCAGAAGAGAACAATGCCGTCTTCACCATCTATCGTCCGGGAGGCAGGCAGACTCTGGAAAATGCTCAAGAGAGTACAGACTGGAACGGCTCGCTGCCACGCACCGGAGACTACATCATAGAAGTCGGCGGCACCAGAGGAAACGCCAGCTACACGCTCGAAGTAACGGCCAGATAGGAAAGCGGTCAGTCGGGTTCAGCTTTATCAACTGACAACTGACTAATTCCTTCCCCTGTCTCGGTAAAAAGTGCTAGACTACGCACTCGCCCCGGTCGTAAAATTTCCCGGAGCGCGCCCCTTCTCCCCGTTACTGCACGGGCTAAAAACTAAAACTCCTTAAAAGTTAAGCGCCGTAAGACCTGCGCGCCTTCAAACTCCCTTGCATTGAGACGAGGTCTTGCGACCCTTTATCCCGAAAAGAGGGTCAAAGAAATGGATGTCCCCCAAATCATCGCCGGACGATTCCGCATTGAATGTGAAATCGGCACGGGCGGCATGGGCACTGTCTATCGCGCAAAGCATCTGGGATTGGACCGCCCCGTAGCCGTCAAGATTATCAAACCCGAATACGCTTCCGACCCGGACGTTGCGGACCGCTTTATGCGCGAAGCACGCACGATGGCGCGTCTTCGCCACCCGCACGCAGCAATGATCTTCGACGCGGGCAACCTGCCGGACGGTCGCCACTTCATCATAATGGAATATGTCGAAGGCCAGACGCTTTCAGAAACTCTTGAGCGCGAAGGACGCTTCACAGCAGAACGCGCCGTCCGCATAGCTTCAGACATCTGCGACGTGTTAGCCGAAGCTCATCAACTCGGCATAGTCCACCGCGACCTGAAGCCGTCGAATATAATGCTCAACGAGCGCGGCGTCTGCGTTCTGGATTTTGGCGTCGCTAAAGTTCTTGCGACATCTGCCGACGCGACGCACACGCACGCGACCACAGGTTCAGGCGTCATCGTAGGAACGCCGCGCTACATGTCGCCCGAACAATGTTTGGGTCAGCGCATCGGCGCGCGAAGCGATCTATATTCTCTTGGCGTTCTGCTCTACGAAATGCTTGCAGGGCAGCCGCCTTTCACAGACCCGCTCGCGTCGGCTGTGCTCGTCAGACAGGCGACAGCGCTTCCGCCTCCGCTTCCTAAAATGCGTGATGATCTGCCTCGCCCGCTCGTTCTTGCGGTCCACACGCTTCTTGCTAAGCGTCCCGATGATCGCCCGAAAGATGCACGCGCGGCGCAGAAGCTTCTGGAAAAGAGCATCATGAAGCGCCCGCGTCCCGTTCTGGATGAGCAACCTTTCTCTTCTACAGTCGCGGCGCTCAATACAAAGCGGAGCGCCGTCTTTCGCGCAGCGACGCCGATTGCTATGGTCGCAGTTCTCGGACTTGGCCTTCTTGCGTGGGGACGAAGCGCGCAGACGAAGCAGGCAATGGAAGCGAGCGAGACTGCTTCATCACAGCCTGCTGCCGCAACCGCTTCGCTCGATTCATCATTTTCAGGCGCGCCGCTTCAAAAGGTCGCCGCGTCAGAGCCGCTCTCAATGGACGTTGCGCGTCATCTGGTCACTTCCGCTTCGCACGGCGATGAGATTGGCGATGTGCGCGTGATCAATACGGACCGCAACCGAAATCAAGCCATCGTAGCAATTCACAATGAGCGCAAGGAAGGCACATCACATCTTTTTGTGATGGAGAATCAGGCGGGACACTATCGCGTAGTAAGCCGCGCTCCGCTCGATGCGCCCGGTTTTCGCGGAGCGACTTGGACGGCGGAGAGCCGGGATGTTGACGGCGACGGCCTTGACGAAGTTATCTGCACGGGCACGAACGCCAAGGGTCGCGCGCTTGATTATCGTTTTGTTCTATACGTTCCGCGCACTCGACAGACTTATGCCATGCGCGTTGAAAAGCAGGGACAAGGCTCGAAGGGAATGCGCGTGACCTATTCACAGAACGCTTCGTCGCCGGAAGCCGCAGCCTATCGCACAGCATTGCAACAACGTGCGCGCTTAGCCGTTGCGTCTCTTTGAGAGTCTAAATGAGATTCATAATGGATCAAAGGATGCCCGCAATAAAACTATAGAACAGATTACGGGCGCGGAAGAACAGGTAATTCCAGAAAGTATTAACAGCTATCATGAACAGGATTAGCATTAAGCTTACGCGCTTCGGCGTGGCGTCACCTTCATACCTGAAGATGCGATAAAGGATTGTGAAGCAGATGGCGTAGTAGAGCACTCCGATGATGTACCAGACCCAGAGCGGAGCGGAGTAAGGTGGGAATTTCAGCTCAGCAAAATATGACTTGACGTTCTTCCCTGCGCAGATGCCTTCAAGGGCTGCTGCAATAGCGCAGATAGCGAGTGAAATTAAGATTGCGGAACTTGCTGACATATCTCAATCTGCGGAAGAGCAAAATCTTTTCCTTTGGAATACGCGCGTCGTAATTGATGCCCTGTTGCTTAATCGCATCCTCGTCCACTCTATCCCGCGTCCGTTGCCTGCGCCCACACTTTTATCATATATTGCTCCGCACCCAAGCTAATAATTTCGAGAGACCACAAGGACGAAAGGCCAGGACTGTCATCATGCCGGAAAACGTATCCATAACTGTCGCACACGGCGACGGCATCGGCCCGGAGATAATGCAGGCCACGCTACACATTTTGAAAGAGGCCGGAGCGCGTATTGAGATTGAGACCATTGAGATAGGCGAGAAAGTTTATCTGGCGGGAAACTCCGCAGGCATCGAGCCTAGCGCGTGGGAGTCTCTACGTCGCACAAAAGTTTTCCTTAAAGCTCCGATTACCACTCCGCAGGGCGGAGGCTTCAAGAGCTTGAACGTGACTGTCAGAAAGACGCTTGGACTTTACGCGAACGTGCGCCCGTGCGTCTCCTATCATCCGTTCATTGAGACAAAACACCCGAACATGGATGTGGTCATCGTGCGCGAGAACGAAGAGGACCTGTACGCCGGAATCGAACATCGCCAGACCGAACAGGTCACTCAGTGCTTGAAACTCATCTCGCGGCCAGGCTCTGAAAAGATCGTGCGCTACGCCTTCGAGTACGCGCGGCGCAACAACCGCAGGAAGGTCACGTGCTTTACGAAAGACAACATAATGAAGTTGACGGACGGCCTCTTTCATAAAGTCTTCGATGAGATTGGCGCTGAGTATGAGGACATAGAAAAGGAGCACTGGATCGTTGACATTGGCGCTGCGAAATTAGCAGACACGCCAACAGCATTCGATGTACTGGTGATGCCGAATCTTTACGGCGATATTCTATCGGATGTTGCAGCGCAGATAGCAGGCTCTGTGGGCTTAGCGGGTTCTGCGAACATAGGCGAGAACGTTGCCATGTTCGAGGCTATTCACGGCTCTGCGCCGCGACGCGCCGGGCAGAATCTTGCTAACCCATCCGGCTTGCTGCTCGGAGCAGTGATGATGCTTGTTCACATTGGGCAGGTTGACGTTGCGGAGAAAGTTCACAACGCATGGCTTCGCACAATCGAGGACGGCGTTCATACATACGATATTTACGACGAGCAGGTGAGCAAGCAGAAGGTCGGGACAAAGGAGTTTGCAGAAGCTGTCGCCGCACGCGTTGGCGAGATGCCGCAGACATTGAAAGCCGTTAGCTACAATAAAGGCAGCAACGAAGCTTTCAAGACCGGGCAGGGTGCGAAAGAGAGAGTGCGCGCGAAGAAGGAGCTTGTGGGCGTTGATGTTTTTCTTGATTGGCGCGAGGGTTCGGCGAATCAGTTGGGCGAGGCGTTAGCGCCGCTCGCAGGCAATGAGTTGAAGCTTGCGATGATTAGTAATCGCGGCGTGAAGGTCTGGCCGGGCGGAAACCCTGAGACTTTCTGCTCCGATCACTGGCGCTGTCGCTTCATATCGCAAGGGGAAGGCCAGGCGGTCAGTCATGCGCAGATTGTTCAGCTTCTCAAGCGCGTCTCAGACGCAGGCTTAGACTTTATTAAGACTGAAAACCTCTGCAACTTCGACGGGCAACGTGGCTATTCGCTGGATCAGGGCGAATAGAGATGAAGGAGAAAGATTATGAATCAGGACGATAAACAGGATGAATCCGCGAACGAAGAGCAGTCAACTTCTGAGTTAAGCCCTTCGGAGAAATTCAAAGACGTTAAGCCTTCAGGCTCACTTATTCCGGGCGCTCAGAATCCAGAGAGCAAAGAGATTAAGAATGAGATCAATCCGAATACGGAATAGGAACTAACCACAGAGGGCACAGAGGACACAGAGAAGAATAATCTGAGATAAGAAATTTGAAATCTCAAATCTATTTTAGTAAATTTCTTAGCTTCCTCTGTGACCTCTGCGTCCTCTGTGGTTAATTTTTAATTTACGGGTAAATGGAAATGGAAGATAACGAAAGAAACACTGATTCACCAACGAAGCCTCTCGTCGCCGTCATCATGGGGAGCACGTCGGATTGGGAGACGATGCAGCACGCGGACAAAACCTTGACCGAGTTCAACATTCCGCACGAATGCCGCGTGCTGTCTGCGCACCGCACGCCCACGCAGTCTGCCGAGTTTGCTGCGAGCGCAGAAGAGCACGGGATTGAAGTTATCATTGCGGCGGCGGGCGGCGCGGCGCACCTTGCTGGAGTGCTGGCCGCGCACACGCTTCTTCCGGTCCTTGGCGTGCCGATGGAGAGCAAATCTCTAAAAGGTCTCGACTCGCTTCTATCAATCGTGCAGATGCCCGCAGGCATTCCCGTCGGCACACTCGCAATAGGTCGCGCTGGCGCAACCAACGCCGCGCTCCTTTCCATCGCCATCCTTGCCAACAGTCGTCCTGAGTTGCGTGAGCGGCTGCGCGAGTTTCGCCGCGAGCAGGAACGAAAAGTCCTCGAAGCAAAGCTGCCATAAAATCAAGGGGAAAGGGTAAAGGTGAAAAGGCGAAGGGAAAAATAAAGAGCCGGTCCTATCTCTTCTCCTTTCCCCTTGTTTAACTCCCAGACTTGTCGCAGAATAAGCAAGCGCGATAATGCTCGTCCCCGTTGACCTGCCTTGACCGACTAGCCGGGCGGAGGCTGTCGGTGCGAGAGTGTTTCACTTCTTCCGCTTTTTTGATAAAACCCAGAGCAGCAATGATCGGCCAGACAGTCTCTCATTACCGTATTCTTGAAAAGCTCGGCGAGGGCGGCATGGGTGTCGTCTATCTGGCAGAAGACACGCATCTTGGCCGTCAGGTCGCCATAAAGTTTCTTTCCGCTTCCACGTCTGACGAACACCATTTCAAAGCTCGCTTCCTGCGCGAAGCACGCGCCGCGTCGCGCCTGAGCCACCCACACATTGCGACCATCTACGATTACGGCGAGGCCGCCGAAGGCTTTCCTTTCATCGTCATGGAACTGGTTAATGGAAAGCCTTTGAGCGACATCTTGCACGAAGATGAGCTAACAATCGCGCGATCCGTTGAGATCATAGAGGACGTGGCCGACGCTCTTTCCGAAGCTCATCGTCACGGCATAGTTCATCGTGATATAAAGCCGTCGAACGTCTTCATCACTGAGCGCGGGGCTGTGAAGGTTCTGGACTTCGGATTGGCTAAGCAGTTATACGAAGAACGCTCGCAGGCGGACCCGGACGCGCGCACACTTCTGGCGACGCACACGCGAAGCGACATAGTCGTAGGCACACCGCTCTATCTGTCGCCCGAACAGGCCATGAGCGCGCCCGTTGATGGCCGCTCGGACCTGTTCGCTCTGGGCGCGCTCCTTTACGAATGCATAACGGGCAGGTCGGCATTTTCCGGCGCAAGCGTTCTGGAAATCGGCGCGCAGGTCATACACGTTGACCCGCCGCCGCCCTCATCCGTTAATCGAGACGTTCCGCCTGAGCTTGATCGAATAACTATGAAGGCTCTGGCTAAAAAGCCAGATGAGCGCTACCAATCGGCTGAGGAGTTGATCAGAGACCTTGACTTGATGCGCGAGGAAGTCACACATGATGCGCTTCGCGTCAGGCGTATAAAGGGCAATTCACATGGCGCGACGATGGGCGGTGATGCGCGCAGCACAAACCGTTCGAGCGCGCTACTGACTATCACAGACTCTTTGCGCCGCCCGCGCGTCTCGCTTGCCTTCGTCATCGCCGCAGTTCTTGTGACGGGCTTTGCGCTTCTTGCTTTTCTTTACCTGTGGCGTCCCGGTCCACACAAAGTCTCGGCGGAAGCTCAAGGCTGGTATGACCGTGGCATGGAGGCCATGCGAAGCGGCGCATATTTTCAGGCGAGCAAGGCTATGTCGAAAGCTGTTGAGATTGATGACAAGTTTGCAATGGCTCACGCTCGGCTCGCCGAAAGCTGGATGGAGATGGGCTACGCCGACAATGCCAAAGACGAGATGCTCAAAGTCTCCGCGCTCATACCGGACCGCTCCGTCCTGCATCAGGAAGACGCTCTCTACCTTGAAGCGATCAATGCTCAGGTCTCAAACGATTTCATGCGAGCAATAAAAGCCTACCAAGAGATTGCCAAACTCGCGCCCGAAAGGCCGCAGGTCTATGTTGATCTGGGGCGCGCGTTTGAGAAGAACGACGAACCCGGTCGCGCCATTTAAAACTATGCGCAGGCCACGAGCCGCGACCCGCAGAACGCGCTCGCTTACCTAAGACTCGGCGTGCTCTACGGTCGGCAGCAGAATATGGCCGGAGCACTCGCAGCCTTCGATAAAGCCAAAGCCATCTACGATCCTTCAAGCAATGTGGAGGGTCGCGCGAGCGTGCTCTACGAGCGCGGGCTTCTCTTCACAGGCGCGCGAAAACTTGCGGAAGCTCGCGCGGATTTGCAGCAGGCTCTGGAGCTAGCGAACGCGAGCGGCAACGACGCGCAAAAAATCGGTACGCTCCTGCAACTGAGCCGCCTCTCTTTCACGGAAGGCGCGCTCGATAAAGCTGAGAGCTACGCGAACGACGCAATCAACTTTGCGCAGCAGCACGGTCTTGATGACCTCATTGCGTTCGGTCTATACAATCTTGGCTATGCCTTCTACATAGAGAGCGATTATGCGGAGGCCGAGAAGTATTACAAGCAGGGGTTGGAGTTCGCCAAGCGCAGCAAGTCGCGTCTGCACGAGGCTATGATTCTACAAAACCTTGGAAGCCTCTACATACAGCAACTCAAAACCGACGAAGGATTGAAATACGCGCAAGCTGCGCTCAACTTCTTTCAGCAGGGACAGTATCGCTCGAACATCTACGTTTGCCTCGTTGTGATAGGGCGCGGGCAAAGGCGCAAAGGCGATTATAAGGCTGCGCTCGATGCTCTTGAGCAGACATTGAAGATGGCAGAGGAGTCTAATTACCCTGCGCAGATCGCCTACTCGCATGGCGAGATAGCGATGGTGCTCGCGGAGCAGGAGCAATACCCTGAAGCTCTTAATCGCTACAACCAGAGTTACGAGATTCACAAGTCTTTGAACGACCG
>Ga0066662_10000587_pt1 | contig 16018 bp, 13 predicted proteins | sample GraSoiAngelo_111_FD_133939 | JGI IMG/M metagenome (GOLD analysis project Ga0066662, IMG submission 133939) | Grasslands soil microbial communities from the Angelo Coastal Reserve, California, USA - 14_0903_12_40cm | ecosystem: Environmental > Terrestrial > Soil > Grasslands | place: USA...
ACCCCTCACCCGCCTCGCATCTGACGATGCGAGTCGACCTCTTCCTTCGGGCGAGGTGAAGAGTTACGCCGCCGGCGACAAATGCGCGTCGATCGGCGCATCCGCCTTTAGCGGGTGCGCCTTCTGGTGCCAGGCCCATGCCGTCCGCACGATGGTTGCGAGATCGGAATGCACGGGCCCGAACCGCAAGATCTCGCGCGCGGCGGTCGGATCGGCGACCAGCCAGGCCGGGTCGCCGGCCCGGCGCGGCTTAATGACGTGCGGGACGGCGCGGCCGGTCTCGATGGCGATGGCCGCCAGTATCTCGCGCACCGAAAAGCCTTTGCCGGTGCCGAGATTGCAGACGCCACCGCCATGGCCTTGCAGCAGCAGCTTCAGCGCCAGCACATGCGCCGCGGCAAGATCGGTGACATGGATATAGTCGCGAACCGCGGTACCGTCCGGCGTCGGGTAATCGTCGCCGAACACCGCGAAGTCGGCGACATGACCCTGCAACGCCATCATGGCGCGGGGGATCAGATGGGTTTCCGGGTCGCGCAACTCGCCGATGCCGCCGCCGGCGTCGGCGCCGCTGGCGTTGAAGTAGCGCAAGGCGAACGAGCCGAGCCCATAGGCGCTGCGATAATCCTGAAGGATGCGCTCGATCATCCATTTCGAGGCGCCATAGGGATTGATCGGTTCGCAAGGGTAGCTTTCCGGCAGAGCCTTGCTGTCGGCGTTGCCATAGACCGCGCCGGTCGACGAAAACACCAGCCGCTGGCACCCGGCTTCGTGCATGGCGTCGAGCAGAGACAGCGTGCCGGCGAGATTGTTCCTGTAATATTTTTGCGGATCGGCGACAGACTCGCCGACCAGGCTTGAGGCCGCGAAATGCACGACGGCGACGACATCGTATTGCGCCAAGGCCTGCGACAGCCGGCCACGGTCCTTGAGCTCGCCCGTAACCAGCGGACCGGCGACGAAGCCGCGGTGCCCGGTGGAGAAGTTGTCGTACACGACCGGCTGGAAGCCGCTCGCGTGCAGCGCGCGGCAGCAATGCGAGCCTATATACCCCGCGCCTCCGGTCACCAGGACTGCCGGACGATCGTTCATCTCAGCCTCGGAGGTGTGCGGTCGCTGTCCGACGGCCGACTCCTGTTGAACAAAAGATACAGCGCGCGCGGATTGGTGGTCAGGTAGCGCCAGAACAGCCGGCGCGGCTCCAGCCAGATCCGCCAGGCCCATTCCAGTCCGACATTCTGCATCCAGACCGGCGCGCGCGCCCGGCTGCCGGAGAGGAAGTTGAACAGTCCGCCCGAAGTCTTGATCACGCCGACATTGGACAGCCGCGACGTGTACTCCTCGACAAAGGCCTGCTCGTAAGGCACGCCGAGCGCGACCCAGAGATAGTCCGGCGCCAGCGCGTTGATCTCGTCGACTTTCGCGCGCAGTACGTCGCCCTTCAGGTAGCCGTGCGAATGCCCGGCGATCCGCAAATTCGGATAGGTGTTGCGCACATTGGCGACTGCCAGCGCGTTCTCGGCCTCATCGGCGCCGAACATATAGAAGCTGAGCCCCGCGGCTTCGGCCTTGCGCGCGACCACGTGAAACAGGTCGGTGGTGGCGACGCGCTCGGGCAGCGGCGTCCTGGATTTCAGCCGGGACACGGTGACCAGCGGCTGGCCGTCCGCATTGATCAGATCGGCGGCGCGGAACAGGCGATCCGTCATCGGCTCGGTGGAGCAGCGCGCCAGCACCTCGCCATTGGCCGAGGTCAGATACAGCGGCCTTGGCAGCCGGCGTTCCGGGAATACCATCCCGAGCATGAAATTCGCGGTCTGCTCGAGATCGAGCACGGCGAGCCGCAGCCCGCCGAGCGTAATGCGCGGGATGTTCGCGGTGGCGGCCCTCCCGACCGGGTTTTTGCGGCGCTCAAGCATATCGTTTGTCCCGCTGCTGACGTGTGACGTTCAGTTCATTGAGCACGACGCCGATCAGCTTGCGCTCCGCGCCGTCGAGCGTCGTGAGCATGTCCTCCATGGCCGCGTTGATATCGAGCTCGGCCGGCAGCACCGCGACGAGGCCCTCGCTGCATTCGAGCAGCTTGTGGCCGGCCGCGCTGAAGGGCAGCGCAGGGCCGTCGAGGATGATCAGGTCGTAGCCGCCGCTGGAGCGCGCCTGCGCAATCGCCTTGCGAATAGCCTCAGTGGCCTTGATTTCGGAGCCCTTGAGCGCCGGCAGGATGGAAATTCCGTTGGCCGTCGTGACGACCCGCGAGGCCTTGCTGCCGATGCTGAGCCAGCCAAACCGGCGGGCGCGATCATTGCCGCCGGGCGCCACCTTGTCCGACAGCGCGTGGGCCGGCTGATCGGCGTCGATCATCAGCACGCGCACGCCGTCGCGCGCCGCGGCCAAGGCGGCATTCAGCGCCACCACGGTGCGGTCCGCACCGGTGCCTGCGCCGATCATCGCCATCACCGGGATGGCGCCGTCGGCGCGCTTGGTTGCGGTTTCGCAGAGTTGGTGGATAATGGCGACGAACGGTCCGTGCGGGATGGTCGCGCGCAGCGTCGGCCAGCCCATCCGTGTCACGTCCGCCGGTCCGCTCAACGAGAGAATGCCGGTCAGCGTGCGCAGCACGTCGGTTTCCTGCAGCCGCGCAATCAAGGGTTTTTCGAGCAGCACGATTGCGGGCTTCGGCAAGGGCACAACAGGGGTGGCCGCAGGAGGCGGACTGTCGGGCGGCGCTCCTGGCGGCTCGATCGAAATCTTCAGTGCCGGCGACAGCGTTGCGCGCGTCGGCTTGCGTGGGGTCGCGGTCGCAGCAGCCGCGCCCGGGATCGCCAGCCGATCCACGGCGACGGCCCACGCCGCTGCCGCAAGCGCGCCGATCGCAAAGCCGATCATCGCAATCAGGCTCATCGCCGGCGGGAAGACGCGGCGCTGCGGCGCCGTGGCCTCGCCGATGATGCGGGCCGCCGAGGTGTTGAGACTCTCCTGTTCCTCGGTTTCGCGCGAGCGTTTCAGGAACGACTGGTAGACGTTGCGGTTGGCCTCGACGTCGCGCTCGAGCTCGCGCAAGCCCACCGCGGCCTGGCCAAGATCGACGCTCTGATGCTTCTGCGCGTCCAGCGCCTTGTTCAGCGAGGCCTCATAGTCGCGTGCGCGGGTCAGGTCGTTCTTGGCCGATTGCGAGAAGCGGCTGAGCTCCTCGGCGATGTTCTTGCGCAGGTCCTCGACCTGTTTTTCCATGTTCTTCAGCGAGGGATGCAGCGGCCCCAACTCGCTGGAGAGTTCGGCATATTTCCGCCGCGCCTCGGCATATTGCGCGCGCAGATTGGCGATGGTCGGCGATTGCAGCGCCTCGGGAATGGCGCCGGCATCGCTGGCGCCGCGCCGCGATGCCTCGATCTGGTCGTATTTCGCCTGGGCATCGAGGGTGAGCGCATGCGCGGCCGCAAGCCGCTGCGTCATCGCCGACAGCTGCTGGTCGCTCACCAGGGTATCCTGGGTGCCGACGAAATTGTTGCGCGCCTTGTACACGGCCAGCGCGTTCTCGGACGCGCGCAGCCGATCCTGCAGCTCCTTCAGCCGGCCCGACAGGTCGTTGGTGGCGCGCCGCGCGGCTTCGGCCTGCGACTGCCTGGATTCGGCGAGGTAGGCCGCGGACACCGCATTGGCGAGCATCGCCGCCTTGAGCGGGTCGTGCGACCACACTTCGATGTCGACCACATAAGTCCGGTCGGTCCGCTTGACGTTGATATGGCGGTTCAGGGCGTCCAGCGCCGACATCTTGGCGCTGCTGGAGGCCGCGGTCGGGCCGCCGCTCAGGCCAACCAGGCCCAATAGCGAGCGCATCAAGCCGTTGGCCTCGCCGCCGAATTCCGGGTCGCGGTCGAGCCTCGCGTCATCGACCACGCGCAGCAACACGTTGTTCGAGGTGATCAGCCGGGCCTGGCTCTCGACCACCATCGAGAGGCCGGAAATGTCCTGCGAGCGCGGCGTCAGCTCGCGGTCGACCAGTTGCAGCTCCCTCGGGTCGACATAGAGTTGCGCGGTCGCGGCGTAGCGCGGGCTCAGGCTTTTGCCGATCATCACCGCGACGCAGGCCGCGATCAGCGCGGCCACCGCGATCGCAACCTTGCGCCGCCACAACAGCCCGATCAGGTCGATCACCCGGAAGCCGGCCAGCGGGCGCAGCTCCGCCTTCGCGGCGTCGGCGCTCGGATTTATCGGCTGGTCATAGGCGAGCATGGGCCCCTGCTTCCGTGTCTGCCGGCGCCGCCGGATGAGGGGTTATTGTTCGCGCCATGCCGTTCACCGCCGCTCTGGCGACGGGGCGAACGGGACATGAAAAATTAACCATCCTCATTGAGGAAGTATTCACCGCAAAGGCAAAGAAACCCTTTAAGCGCCAGCGCATTGCAACGCCTCCGCCATGTTCAAGACCTGGATGTTTCGCTTCCGCGCCGCCTGCAGGGCCTCGCGGAGCAGGCTGGGCGAACAGCCATAGGCGCTGGGCTCGTCCGCCACGTCATGGGTATAGAAAATTAACCATCCGTTATTCTTCGTTACCGCGTCGAAGGCGCGTTCGATGCCGGCGCGATCGATGCGGCGGTCGATCAGCGGCATCGCGCGCAGGAACTGCAGGTCGACGCTGCCGCTGTTGATGCCGGGCACGATGCTGCGGCTGGACCTGAACATGGTTCCGAGCTGATGCTTGCGCACGAACGAGCCGTAACCGAACGGATAGGCGAAGTTCTCTATCCGGATCGAGGAATCCAGCGCGCGCAGATAGCGCTGATTATGGTCGACCTCCTCATGCAGCTCCTCGGCGTCGAGATCGCAGGCCCGCTTGTGCGAGAAGGTGTGGCAGGCGATCTCGTGGCCGGCTTGGCGCAAGGCGACGATATCCTTGGCGTCGACCATGTCCCACAAGGCGGAGTGCCCGCCGACCTGGCTGCCGATCACGTAGAACGTTCCGAGCGCGCCATATTCCTTCAGCACCGCGGCGCCGGTAGTGGCGGCGCTCTTGGGAACGTCGTCGAAGGTGAAGCTGACCATTGGCGCCGCATTGCGCATCCGAAACGGCCGGACGCACAGATGCATCGCCATCCGATGGCTGACCCTTGCTCGCACCTCAGAGAACGCGTTCATTTTCAAAGCTTCCGCAGAATGACGTGGTAATCGCCGCGCCGGACGTCGGCTTGTCCGCGCAGCACGAGATTGATCGCTGTGGCCGCCGCATCGAGCACAGCGGCGAGAACGGGCCTGCGCGCCCGCATCTCCGGGAAGCGCGGGCTCTCATATTCTTTTTTGTAGATCACCTGCAGGCCGTGTTCTGCCGCGAAGGCCTTGAGCTTGGCCAGGGTGACCAGCGGATGAAAGATCGTCGGAAACGGCGCCTGCCCGGGCAGGCCGGCTTGTTTGTCGCCGCGCACATGGCGATAGAACCAGACGTGAAACCAGTGCGGCGAATATTTCGTGACCACGCCGGACAGCGATTGCGGATTCGGTGCGCCGATCAGGATCAAGCCGCCGGACTTCAGCGACTCGCAGAATCGGACCAGCGCCGCGCCGACGTCGGCGAGGTGCTCGATGACGTTGTAGCAGATCACCAGATCGAAGGTATCGGGATGGAGGCGATAGGTCTGGATGTCGCCGACAATGGTGGTCTGGGCATAGGCATTGTTGCGGATCTGCTCAGGGTCGATATCGACCACCGTGACAGCCGCGCGCGCCAGCACGTCCAGCGGCAGGAAGCTGGTCGAGCCGCCGCCGGCTTCGTAGATCGCAAGCTGTCGCGGCGGCAGCACCGCGCGCAAGATGTCATGCACCGCGAGCAGGCTTTGGCGGGCCTCGCCGGACGGCAGGTCCAGCAGCGATTTCGGATGCACGGCCGAGGCCTGCAGCAATGCGCGCCCATCCTGCCGGTCGAGCGGCGTAGCGTAACCGAGGTCGTGGGCGACAGTCTCGTTCATGATTCCTCAGATCCCCACGCGCGCGAATCTTGCTCGAAACAGCGTCAGGCCGGTTTTCGATCGCGCGCGAAAGCGAGCGATGTCGAATGCCCAGCACAGCGCGGCATAGCTTGCGACCCCGACGGCCGTCAGGATCAGGCACGCCATCAGTTCCTGGCCCTGCAGGTGACGGTCCAGCGCACCGACCACCAGCGCCATGACCAGCCCTGCGATCATGATCAGCGCCATCCGGCCGGTCGGGATCGGTACCGCAAAGGCGCGCCGGCTGAGGATCAGCGCACAGGCAAGGCCAAAGGCGTCCGCGCCGAGCCGCCCCCATGCCGCGCCGATCACGCCGAACCTCTCGATCAGCAGGTAGGACAGCAGCAGGTTGACCGCGATGATAGACACCGTGTTGATCAGGTAGAAGCTGTTGCGGCCGGAGAGCAGAAAGCTGACATGCAGATATTGCTGGGTCAGCACCTGGAACAGCACCGCAAAAGCGATGACCGGCATGACGGCCGCGGCGGTGTCGCGGAAATCGGCGCCGAGTACGACATTGGCGATATGCGGCGCGATCATTGCAAAGCCGAGACATGCCGGCAGCGTGATGCTGAACAGCAGTTCGGCGCATTCGCCGAGATGGGCGCGCACCGCGCCGTCGCCGTATCTGGAGCGGAGCAGGACGGCGAGTGGGAAAAACGCGGCGGCGGCGCTGATCGCCGGCATCATCAAGGTCTGCCTGACGAGGTCGAGGCCCGCGATATATTTGCCTGCATCCGCCGCGCCGATCAGGTTGGCGATCATGAAGCGGTCGGTGACGCTGGAGACGGCCAGCAGCGTCAGCGATATGGTCAGCGGCAGCCCGAGTTTCGCGGCCTCGAGCAGTGCATCGCCGTCGAAATTCACCTTCGTCCCACGCCACGCGCCGGTCTGCACCCAGGTCGCGAGCAGATAGGCCAACGCCGACGAGATCAGCAGCACGAAGCCGGTGCGGTCGACCATGGTAAAGACCACACCGAGACAGAGCACCCCCAGAGCGCGGACCAGTGTGCCCTTCAGCGCGGTCGCAGCCAACAGCCGCGCGCGGACCAGGTCCTGCGTCAGTTCGAACAGGCCCACCGCGATCGCGAGGGCCACTGCGGCGAGCGCGGCGACCGGCTCAAGCCCGACCAGCCGTCCCACGCCGTAAGCGATTGGCGCGCCGAGGCAGGCGACAAAATATCCGGACAGCACCACGCCGCGAATGTCGGTTCCGTCGTTTTTGCCGTGCTCGCTCAGGATCAGGTTGCGGGACCAGCCGATCAGCGCCACGCCGATCACGGACGCGAAGCCGACGCCAAGCAGATAGACGCCGTAATCATGCGTGCTGAACAACCTGGTGAATACGAACACGCTCAACAGGCCCAGCAGCGCGGAGAGCACGTTCGCCGACAGATGGATGGTCGCTTGGCGGATCAGCATAGCGCCCCGAGCCTCTTCGCCGGCGCTGCAAGGATGCGCGGCGCCGTTTCGGAAAAATTCTCCTGGACCGCCGCGCGGATGGTCGCGACCGGCGTGCCGGAGAACGAGGCCACCGAGAAGGCGACGTCATCGGCATTGGCGCGGCGCAGCAGGTCGTTCAGCTCGTTCTTGCCGAGCTTCAGGTTCTCCCAGTAGCTGACGCACTGCGTCCTCAAGGTCGGAGTGTGCACGCCGGCAAAGTGCGCGTGCTGCTGCACGAAATAGCCGTACAGCATGTATTCGGAAAATTCCCGGGTCCGGCACAGCGCCTCGATCCAGTGCAGGTTGTTGACCTTTTCGATCTGCGCGACCATGGCCGCCGTGGTGCGGCGGTCCCAGAAGATGATGTGGCCGATGAAATCCGGAGCCGGCAGCGGCGGCACCGGCAAACCGAGCAGCTCGTGGCTTGTCGTTACCCAGCGCGAATGCCGCGGCTGGGTGGCGACCACCTCGTCGGGCAAGCCGAACAGCGGAATCGGGTTCGGCACCTTGAATTGCGCGAGGTCGAAATCGCGGAAGAATACGACGTCGGAGTCGAGGATGCAGTAGCGCTCGTAGGGCAGCGACATGGTTGCGGCGATCTTGAGAAGCTGCTGCACGTGCCAGCCGCTCACCGGCTTGGTGCGGAACGACCACCAATATTGCCGGCGCTTGCGCTGGATCATCCGGGGCAGCGGCCGGAGCCAGCGGGGGAGGAATCTCGAGGCCGGAATGACCTCGCGCCGCTCGCTTGCGAGATGCGCAAACAGCGGCAGGTCGCAATCCGGCACCAGCAGATAGTGTTTCGAGAACGAGGTGACGTGGCGATCGACGCTTTCGCACAGCAGCGTGCATAGCTCGAGGTCGCGCCCGTAGGTCGGGGTCAACAACGCAACAGGGTTCATCATCTCGCGGGCCTCGATGGCGGCGATGCTGGCGATCGATCTTACCGGTTCGTGCTTCATGCGCTGGACTGAGCAAGATCGGTGCCGCTCCGGCCGGCGAGCCCTCGCGGTGTTGCAAAACTGGTTAATCCGGCGCGCGCTAACCATGTCGAGCTTTCGTCGACGCGCTGGGCCGGGCTGGACCGCAATTTGCAAACACTGCCGCGCTACGTTGAGCTTCAACGGAAACCGCGGACGCATGCCCGAACACGTACCATCCCGTCGCGATTTTCTCGCGCGCGCAGTCTCTGCCGCGGCGCTCGGCGCTTCCGGCACAGCAGAACTGTCCCTGGTGTCCGCCTTTGCAACATCGCGGCCGGCGCGCGCGGGCGCGGCGGGGTTAATTCCGTACGGTTCGGCGGTTCGCGCCGGCGCCCTGGAATCCGACGCCTCCTATCGCGCGGCAATCATCGGGAATTGCGAGATGATCGTGGCCGAAGGCGAGATGAAGTGGGGCGACATCCGCCCGACGCGCGGCGAATACCGCTTCGAGAAGGCCGACGCCATCATCGATTTCGCCCGCCAGAACAGGATCGAGGTTCGCGGCCATACGCTGGCCTGGTACGGCGGGCTGCCGGCCTGGACCGAGGACATCTCGAGCCCGGCGGAAGCGGAACGTGAACTGGTCGACCATATCAGGACGGTTGTGTCCCGCTATCGCGGCGTCATCCCGTCCTGGGACGTGGTGAACGAGCCACTGGTCGATGTTCCGCAGGACGCCACATCGCTGCGGCCTTGCGTGTGGACGAGACAGCTCGGCGCGGCGTATCTCCCAATCGCGCTCCGCACCACCGCCGCGGTCGATCCGGACGCGCGGCTCGTGGTCAACGAATACGACATCGAGTTCAAGGGCGCGCGGTTCGCCGCGAAGCGCAAGGCGCTGCTGCAGTTGCTGCGGTCGCTGCGCGAGAAGGACGTGCCGCTGCACGGCGTCGGGCTGCAGGCGCATCTGTTTGCGGACCGCGCCATCGACCGCGACGGCCTGCAGCAGTTTTTGCTGCAGATCGCCGAACTGAAGCTCGACGTGCTGGTCACCGAGCTCGACGTCGTCGACTATGAGCTGCCGGGCAAGATCAGCGCGCGCGACGCGCTGGTCGCCGAAAAGGCGCGCGAGTTCCTGCTCGCCGTCTCCGAGGTGGTGCGCCCCAAAGCCATCCTGACCTGGGGCTTGAGCGACCGTTACACTTGGGTGCCGATCTACTTCAAGCGACCGGACGGCATGCCGAACCGGCCGCTGCCGCTGGATGCGGAGCTAAAGCGCAAGCCGCTGTTCGACGTCATCGACGAGTTCAGGAGCAAGGCGTGAGGCACAGCCATGACCCCCGCGAACTGGTCGCGAGCACCGGCGGCGATCCGAACATCGGGATCGTGGTGTGCATCCCGAGCTTTCGCCGTCCGCGGCAGCTGAAATCGACGCTGCAGTCGCTTGCCGGGCAGCGCACTCTCCTCCGCTTTGCCGTGGTGGTGGTCGAGAACGACGGCCTGGGGCGCGAGAGCGCTGAGGTGGCGACCGAATTCTTGCGCACCGCCGCAATTCCCGGGCTCTGCATTGTCGAGCCGCGGCAGGGCAATTGCCACGCCATCAATGCGGCGTTCGAAACCGCGTTGGCGGCCTATCGCGCGGCGACCAGCTTCCTGATGATCGACGACGACGAGATCGCCTCGCCCGACTGGCTGCAGCGGATGGTCGATGCCGCAGCAACCAGCGGCGCGGACTTGGTCGGCGGCCCGGTGCTGCCGCGCTTTGCGGACCACAACAGCCGCGGGCTTGGCCGCCATCCGGCGTTTCGCCCCGCCTATCAGGCGACCGGCCCGGTGCCGGTCATCTACGGCTGCGGCAATTGCCTGATCACGCGGCGCGTGTTCGAGCGCCTGGCCGATCCCGCCTTCGACCTGAGGTTCAATTTCCTCGGCGGCGGCGATACCGATTTCTTCGTGCGCTGCCGGCAGGCCGGCATGACCTTCTACTGGGCCGCGGACGCCGTCATCACCGAAGCCGTGCCGGATAGCCGCACCTCGCTCACCTGGCTCGCGCTGCGCGGCTTGCGCATCGGCGCCATCAATTATCACATCGAGGTCAAGGCCGCGCGCAGCCGGCGCGCCCGGATCAGGCTGCTTGCAAAGATGCTGGCGATGCTGCCGCTGTCGCTGCTGCGCGCCGGACGGCTCTTGCTCACGGAGCCGAGGGCGCTGATCGCGCTGCATCCGATGACGGTCGCGGCCGGCAGCGCGCTGGCGGCGTTCGGCATCGAGCCGCAACCCTACAAAGCCTCGAAGATCGCATCATGAGCGTGCTCGGTCTCAACGACCTCCGCGGTGTCGCACGCCAGCTATGGCGCCGGCAGGTGCTGGACGTGGTCCGCGCCGCCGCCTTCATCGGAACGCTGCTGCTGGTGTGGATTTCGCTCCGCCCGTTCGTGGATTTGAGCGGTGCGCAACTGAAGGACCTCACCACCGGCAATGAAACGCTGACCTATGCGGCATTCGGATGCCTCGCGCTGCTGACCGTCGGGCTTGCGATGCGCGACAACGTGCCCGGGCTGCTGACGCTGCTGTCGCCGGGGCATATGCTGTTCGCCGGCTGGGTGTTCATTACGGTGGTGCTGTCGCTCGATCCCGGCACGTCGATCCGCCGTTTCGCGTTGACGGCGTGCGTCATCGCGGTCGCCGCCGCGCTGATGCTGCTGCCGAAATCGCAAGGCGAGCTGGCGCGCTGGTTCAGCATCGCCGGCCTCGCGCTACTGGCCGCCTGCTATCTCGGGATATTGCTGGCGCCCAACCTGTCGATCCATCTGGCCACCGACGCGCAGGAGCCGGCGCTGGCCGGCGACTGGCGCGGTTCGTTCGGCCACAAGAATGCCGCAGGGCCGGTGATGGTGTTCCTGCTGTTCATCGGCATCTATGTGTGGCGTCTGGGCGGGCTGCTGTCCGGCGCCGCGATCATCCTGTTCGCCGGCGTATTCCTGGTGTTCTCGGGCGGGAAAAGCGCACTTGCGCTCTGCGTCGCGGTCTTCCTGCTGACCGGCGTCGTTTCGGCAATCAAGTCGCTGTGGCTGCGCGCCGTGGTGTGCTTCACGCCGCTGCTGACGCTGAATCTCCTGAGCGTCGGCACGGTGATGAGCGATGAACTGGAAAACCTCGCCAGGATGCTGCCGTTCGACACCACCTTTACCGGGCGCACCGACATCTGGACCTTTGCCTTCCAGGCGCTGCAACAGCGGCTGTCGATCGGCTACGGCTTTGCGGCGTTCTGGGGTTCGAGCTCGATCCGCGACCTGCCGGAGGGCAAGGAGTGGGCGGAGTTCGCCTCCCACAGCCACAACGGTTACCTCGACACCGCGCTGGCCATGGGCGTGCCGGGGCTATTGTTGCTGACGCTGGTGCTGGTGATCGCGCCGCTGAAGAATTTCCACACCGCCGAGCGCGGCGGCAATGGCGGCGCGCTCGCCACCATGCTGCTGCAGATCTGGCTGTTCGGGCTTTATCTGTCGTCGATGGAAAGCTTTTTCCTCGACCGCGCCGATCCGCTCTGGGTCACCTTCCTGCTTGGCGTGTTCGGCCTGCACTATCTGGCGCGCTTTCGCGTCACCGGCTGAGCTGCTTTCTCACCGCTTCCGCGACGTCGCGCCACCAGCCGTCGAAATCGAATGGCGCGTGCACGCTCGGCCATTGCAGTGCCGCGACGATGCGGTCGGCGTAGGCCTCATCTGCCGAGCCGCGCGGCACCAGCACGATTGCGCCGCGGTCGATCAATTGCTTGAACCGCGGGTGATGGTCGAACTCGTCCGCCTCGGCGGGCCCGGTCGCGATCACCGGCCGGGTGGACTGCACGCAGGTCAATACGCTGGAGCGGCGCGCGGTCAGCCCCTCGCCGAGCGGGTAACAGAACGCGTCGATTTCGCTGAACAGGCCGAACAGCTCATGCTCGGACGGGACAAAGCCGCTGACGACCACGTCGTCGCTGAGGCCAAGCTCGGCGACGCGATGGTAAAACGTCGCCTCGATGTTGTCGGTGGCCCGGATGAAGGAGCCGACATAGACGATCAGCGGTTTCAAGCCGCGTTGCTTCAGGATCGCGCCGATATTCAGCAAGGCGTTGGGCTGCTTGCCGGGATAGATCGAACCAAAATGGCCGATCACCAGCCGGCCGTCCCGGCGCGCGCCGGCCAGCCGCTGCCTCAATTCGGAATCGACGATTCCCGCCGGCGCTTCGATGTTCGGCGGCAGCGGCGCCAGCGTGCATTTGCGCGCTGCGCGTCCAACGAGCGCATCCGCGGCCAGTTCGCGCATCACCAGCGGAGAGAACATCACGATGCTGTCGGCGAGCCACAACGCCGGCGTATAGACAAGGCGTCTTGCCCAATGCAGCCCGCCCCATTCGTGCTGGATCAGCACCACCAGCCTGCCGCGCAGCTTGGCAAATGCCAGCGCCAGCAACGGCCGCAGCATCACGCGCTTCCATGCGACCAGCGGGAAATTCCCGATCGCGTTGTGTGCCGATCCGGCCCCGCGCCAGATTTGCGCGAGCGATCCGTCGGTCCGCGTCAGGGTCAACGAAGTGCAACTGCCGGGCTCCAGCCTTTCGACCGTCTCCTGCAACACGCGCGTGAATTGCCCGACGCCGCACTGCATCTGCGGTCCAGCGGTGAGGAAAAGCGCCCGATAGTCTCGATCCCGGCTCATCGCGTTAGCCATAGCGCGCAGTGCTTAGCTTCCCGTAAGCGTCAGTGCGAACCGACGGCATCGATCTTGCGACGGGAAGGGCGACCCGACCGGGCCGTCTCATAACGGGACATCGACCGGTCGCACGCCGCCGTCGAATCTGAGACATCGGGAAAGCCCGGAGCAAACCATGACCGAGACAATCTTCACCCAGTGGGACGACACGCATTCCGAATTGTGGGCGCACCAGCCGATCCGGCTCGAGCACAACATGCACAAATCGCCGGCCTTCTCCATGGACGAACTGGCAAAATTGATCGAGGGCTATCCGCGCGAGCATTACAGCCTGGTGCAGACCGGCGCGCGCGGCGGCAAGAAGCTGTGGCGCGAGGGCGATGTCGGCGACCTATCGGGCCGCGAAGTGATCGAGGCGATCGCCAAGGGCGGGCTCTGGCTCAACATGCGCGATGTCGGCTCGGTCGACAGCCGCTATCGCAAGCTGGTCGACCGCATGTTCGAGGAAATCGTCGGCAAGGTTCCTTACTTCAAGATTCCGAAGGGCCATCAGGAAAGCATCCTGATCTCCGCGCCCGACGCGCAGGTCTATTATCATGCCGACATGCCCGGGCAGAGCCTGGTGCAGATCGCCGGCCGCAAGCGCGTCTATGTCTATCCGAACAGCGCACCCTTCATCACCGCCGAGCATCTCGAGGACATCGCGCTGTTCAATGTCGAGGTCGATCTGCCCTACAAGCAATGGTACGACGACCACGCCAAGGTGCTCGACATCGGCCCCGGCCAGATGCTCGGCTGGCAAATGAACGCGCCGCACCGGGTGGAAAACCTCGACACCTTTAGCGTCTCGATGACCATCTCCTACACCAATGAGGAGATCAGGCGCTCGGAGATCGTGCATCTCGCCAACGGCATGCTGCGCCATCGCTTCGGCTACACCCCGAAGAGCCGGAACCTGCGCGGGCCGTCCTATTTCGCCAAGGCGGTGATGCAAAAACTACTTCGCGACGGCAAATGGGTGAAGCGCGAGCGCGCCGCACGCCGCCCGATCGATTTCCGCCTCGACAAGGGCGAGCCGGGCAAGCTCCTCGACCTGCCGAAGGCCGCCTGAGTGCCTTTCGTCATTGCGAGGAGCTCTTGCGACGAAGCAATCCAGCCTTCCTTTCGGGGCTCTGGATTGCTTCGCTTCGCTCGCAATGACGGCAAGGCCCTGTTCCGGGTAGATTTCATGCCGGACTGTAAGCGGGCCAAGGAGCGCTGGGCCGATCACGGTGACGCGACGCCGTTCCAGGACTGGCAGTGGCTGGAGGCCTGGTACGGCGCCTTCGCCAACCTCGCCGATGTCGAACCGATCATCGCCATTATCACCGGCGCCGCGACCGCTGAACAAGCGTTGCTGCTGCCGCTGATCCGGCGGATGAACGGCGGCATCCGCATTGTCGAGCCGGCCGATCTCGATCTCACCGACTACAACGCGCCGCTGCTCGGTCCCGCCGCGCCGCGCGATGCGGAGGCCGCGCGCGCGATGTGGCGGGATCTACGCGCCGCGCTGCGGCGGCTGCCCGGCGGCGCCGATCTGATCCGGCTGCGCAAGATGCCGGTTGAGACCGATGGCGGGCCCAATCCATTCGTCTTGCTCCGCGGCGCCGGGCCTTGCGCGCTGAACGGCAATGTAGTCGCTATCGGCGACGATTTCGATGCGTGGCGCTACACGCTGGAGCGCGTGGTGCGCAAGGAGCTGGAGCGAAGCTGGCGGGTATTTTCGCGCCAACCGAACGCCGCATTCCGCGTCATCGCCGACGCGGATGAAGCGCTGCATATTCTCGATAACATGGAAGTCCAGCAAGGCAGTCGGATGCAGCAGCTCGGGGTGAACTTTGTGCTCAACGAGGAGCGCTGCGCCGCGTTCTATCGCAACCTGGTGCGTGACAACATCGCGAGCGGCTATGCCGTGCTGTCGGCGCTGATGGTAGGCGGCGAGCTCGTCGCCGCCTTGCTCGGCATCCGTCAGGGCGGGCATTATGTGATGGTGCGCATCAGCAACGCCGGCGGCAAATGGTCGAACTGCTCGCCGGGCCGGCTGGTCATCGAGCGCACCATGGCAGCACTTCACCGGGACGGCGTTCGCCAGTTCGATTTCAGCATCGGGAATTACGCCTACAAACGGCGTTTCGGCGTGACCCCGATCCGGCTCGTGGACTTCTCCGCGGCGCTCAGCTGGCGCGGACTACCCTACGCGTGGCGTGACCGCGTTGCGCGCCGGCTGCGCCGCTACCCAAAGCTGGCACAGCGCCTTAAGCGCCTGCTCGGCAAGCCGCCGTCTCGCGAAGAGCATTGACGTTCCCCGAACGCAGCGCGAGCCGCGCCGTTCTTCACGCGTGGTGCTGCGGAGCCGGGGGCCGTACAAAGCCCAGACCCCGTCATGCGCGGGCTTGACCCGCGCATCCATCCCTCTCCAAAAAATTTTCCAAGAGGATGGATGGCCGGGTCAAGCCCGGGCATGAAGCTTTGCGGGAGAGCGGGACACGCTCACCCATGCAGCTTCTTCGCGGTCTCCGCGATAACCCGGCCCTGATAGCGGGCGCCGGCGAGTTCGTTGGCGCTGGGCTGGCGGCTGCCGTCGCCGCCGGTGATGGTGGTCGCGCCGTAGGGCGAGCCGCCGGTGACCTCGTCGAGCTTCAACTGGCCGGCAAAACCGTAGTTCAGCCCGACCACCGTCATGCCGAAGTGCAGCAGGTTTGTAATGATGGAGAACAGCGTGGTCTCCTGGCCGCCATGCTGGCTCGCGGTCGAGGTGAAGGCGCCGCCGACCTTGCCGTGCAGCGCGCCCTTCAGCCACAGCCCGCCCGCTTGGTCGAGGAAGTTCGCCATCTGCGACGACATCCGCCCGAACCGCGTCCCGGTGCCGACCACAATCGCGTCGTAGTTGGCGAGTTCGTCGACGGTCGCGACCGGCGCTTCCTGATCGAGCTTGTA
>Ga0066662_10000588_pt1 | contig 15999 bp, 10 predicted proteins | sample GraSoiAngelo_111_FD_133939 | JGI IMG/M metagenome (GOLD analysis project Ga0066662, IMG submission 133939) | Grasslands soil microbial communities from the Angelo Coastal Reserve, California, USA - 14_0903_12_40cm | ecosystem: Environmental > Terrestrial > Soil > Grasslands | place: USA...
CCCGCATACTCTAAAGCGCGTTTAAGAAAGCCACTAAGTCTGCTCGCTCCTGGTCCGTGAATTGGAAGCCGAAGAGTTTCTCATAGTGGCGCACAACGTCTTCGAGCGTTCGGGCGATTCCGTTGTGAAAGTAGGGAGCGCGTGCAGCAAGGCCGCGAAGCGTAGGCGTCTTGAAAAGTCCCAGATCATCCCATTTCCCGGTGATGTTGCCAAAGCCTGCGTCCGTCAATTGCACTGTCTCGCCAGTCTTTTTGTTGCGGAAGGTATAGAGTGGAAGGTCAGAGGTGCGCGCCTCTGCGGACGCGGTGCGAACGTCAAAGAGGCGGTTGCCAATGTTCGTGCCGTCGTTTACAGAGTTGTGGCAGGCATTGCAACTCTTCATGCTGCTGTTCATGCCATTGAAAAGCTCCTGGCCGCGCGCTATCTGCGCTCGCTTAGGGTCAGGGCTTCCAGCCCATGCGTCGAAGAGATTGAATTCGCCTCCGACCCTCTCCATTTTTGAGAGCGCTTCCGGTCCACCGAGCGCGCCGTCCGCGTCAAGCCGCCCGACACCGGGCACTGTGAGTTGCGCTGTAAAGAGCGAGGTCTCGAAATCAACTATACGGTCAACCGTCTCAGGCGCGGCTGGACTGCCTTGCAACGCACCTGTGAAGAGTCGATTCGTTAAATTGACGAGCGCCGCGCGTTGGCCTTTGCCAAGGTTTGCGCCAGCATCCCAGTTGACGGCTACAGTACCAATGGGAAAGTTGATTGTAGGAAGCGGTCTGCGCCACTCGACCAGTTGATTGGTGTTCGCAAAGCCGTGCGGATCATCAACAGCAATTATCTCCCACTCTGCACCCGCGCGCGGTGCGCCGCCCCTGCGAAATACGCCGCGCGCCAGAAGCATACTGTAGGCTGCGCGGCGCGCATCAACGGTCGAGACATCCATGTTCGGATTGTCTGCGTCCAGCTTGTTGAAGATAGGATGATTGCCGCTCGTTTCATCGAACAGGCGTTGCAGCGTTGCGGGCGTGATGCTCCATCCCTCTTCCGGTATATGGCAGGTCGCGCAGCTACGATTGTTCGTGCCCGGAGCTTTGAAAAACTCGCCCGTGAGATCAACCGACCCTTTTGTGCTGAAGGTCGCAGCCTCACCGCCTGGGTTCTGCATAGGCTGATTATTCTGAAGAGTGCCTTGAAACTTAGAGCTAGTTTGAGAGACAGGCTTTGAGCGAAGATAGTATGCGAGCCAGAGTGCTGAACCGAGCACTGCAACGACAGCAATTATTACTCCTACCCGAAGTCCATGACTCCAAGAACGCATTCTCACTTCTCCTTGCCGGGTTGGAGTCCGCGCTCTATTAGAAGCGGCTCGACGATTGGATCGCGTCCGCGAAATGCACGGTACAGAGTCGCAACGTCCTGCGTGCGCCCGCGCGAGAGGACCATATCGCGGAAGCGCTGGCCGTTCTCTCTGGTCATGCCGCCGTGCTCTTTGAACCAGTAGAAGGCGTCGTGCGCGAGCACTTCGCTCCAAAGATATGCGTAATAGCCAGCCGAATAGCCTCCGCCCCATATGTGTGAAAAGTAGGTCGTGTGATAGCGAGGCGGAACTTGGGGAAGATCGACGCCGAACCGCTTGAGCGCGGCCTGCTCGAACGCGCTTGCATCCTGAACGGGCGTGCCCGGCGGCTGCATGTGCCAGGCCATATCAAGGAGCGACGCTGAAAGATACTCTGTCGTATCGTAGCCCTGATTGAAGGTGTGCGCGCGTCTTATCTTATCAACCAAAGCCTGCGGCATGGGCTGGCCCGTCTGGTAGTGCTTCGCGTAGTTTGCGAATACGGTAGGCTCCATAGCCCAGTGCTCGTTGAACTGCGAAGGGAACTCCACGAAGTCTCTGGGAACGCGCGTTCCCGAAAGCGTCGGATACTTCACGTGCGAAAACATTCCGTGAAGCGCATGGCCGAATTCGTGGAACATCGTTGTTACATCAGAGAAGCTTAGAAGCGCGGGCTGCCCGTCGGCAGGCTTCTGGAAATTAGCGACGTTATAGACGACGGGCTTTGTGCCCTTGAGCGCGTCCTGGTCCACGAAAGTGTTCATCCAAGCGCCGCCGCTCTTTGACGGGCGCTGGAAGTAGTCTGCATAGAAGAGCGCGAGCGATGAGCCGTCCTTGTCGAAGACCTCGAAGACGCGCACGTCCGGGTGATAGACTGGAATGTCCGTGCGCTCTTTGAACGTAAGACCGTAAAGTTTATTGGCAGCGAAGAAGACGCCGTCACGAAGAACGCGGTCCAGCAGAAAGTATGGCTTAATCTGAGATTCATCCAGATCGTACTCGGCCTTTCTAACCTTCTCCGCGTAATACTCCCAGTCCGCCGGTCCGACTTTGAATCCACCATTCTCTGCATCAACCATCTTCTGCAACTTCGCAGCCTCGCCCCGCGCTTTGGCTGTAGCCGCAGGCACAAGGTCTGTCAAAAGCTTCTCAGCGTTCTGCGGCGTCTTCGCCATCTGGTCGTCAAGTCCAAAATCCGCGTAGGTCTTGAACCCCATCAGCGTGGCTCTTTCGGCACGAAGCTCCGCAAGGCGCGTGACAATCGAGCGCGTGTCGTTGTCGCCGCCGTGAGTGCCGCGCTCGGACGAAGCCTTCAGAATGCGCTCGCGCAACTCTCGGTTCTTCATCGTCTTGACTATCGGCTGGCGCGTTGTGTTCTGAAGCGCAATGACGTACTTGCCGGGAAGATTGCGCTCTTTAGCGAGCGCTGCCGCCGCAGCTATGTCGCCCTCGCTCAAGCCTTCAAGTTGAGACTTGTCGTCAACGACTACGGCTGAGGCGTTCGTGTCCGCGAGCACCTTGCGCCGGAAATCCGTCGTGAGCTTTGCCTGCTCCTGATTGATCGCGCTCAGCTTCGTCTTGTCAGCGTCCGACAATAGCGCGCCCGCGCGCACGAACGTTCGGTAGTAGCGCTCGACCAGATACTTCGCTTCCGGGTCTAGTGGAAGTTTGTCGCGGCTGTCGTAGATTGCTTTGACGCGGGCGAAGAGTTTCGGGTTCAGGTAGATTTTGTCCGAATTAGCGGCGAGCTTGGGCGCTTCTTCCGACTGAACTTTCTGAATCGTGGGGTTCGTGTTCGCTTGCGAAAGTCCGAAGAAGACGCTGCTGACGCGGCTTAGAAGATCGCCCGTGCGCTCCATCGCCAGAATAGTATTCTCGAACGTGGGCGTCTCCGTGTTGTTCGCAATCGCCTCGACCTCAATTAGCTGGCGACGCATTCCTTCCTCAAGCGCCGGTTGATAGTCGCTATCCTTTATCTTGTCAAACGGCGGCGCTTGAAACGGCAATGTGCTTTCGGCGAAGAACGGATTCGTCTCAGCCGTTACAATGGGAATGTTCATGGTTTGAGAAGTCTCTGCGGGCCGAAGCGTCGGCAGATTGGACTGTGAAACGGACGTGCTGATGATTGCGCCGAGCGCGATCATCTGTAGGTAATGAAGTGGCATATCGTATCTTTCCTTAGCGATTTAGTTCTAATCCATACACTGTGACAATATCTCGCCCGAACCAGATAATCAAGATTACAACCCACATGAAGGATCAGAAAAGTGCGCAAATCTATTGACGCCTCACCTCGACGCTTGATAGTTTTGCTGGAGTTAAATGAAGAGAGAGACTTTGAAGAGAAGATTGGTAAACGAAATGACTTTACCTCATCTCAAGTGGACTTCCGCTTGAATAGAGAAGATTGACCGCCTGGGTTGGGCGGCAGGTCTGGCATTTAATAGCTACGGCGTGCGCGTAGGCATTCGCGTCAACATGGCGGAAGCCTTAGAGACGATTAAGGAATATTTGCCGCCCGCATGGAAGCCTTCCGCGCGCAGCCGCGTAGAGCGCCTTTATTCAATCGTGCTGGGTAGCACGGGCGCACGCGCTAATGTTAGAACCTTCAACCTGCTCTATTCGGATGGCGCAAGGATTTCACGCAGCCTGAATCTTGATGAGGTCCTTGAGAGATTCGAGGACGATTTGAAGCTGTTTGTGGCAGAGACTACGCGACGCAGAGTCTTTGTGCACGCGGGCGTCGTCGGGTGGAACGACAAGGCCATTGTGATTCCGGGCCGTAGTTTTACGGGCAAGACCACGCTCGTCGCTGAGCTAGTGCGTCAGGGCGCTACATACTATTCGGACGAGTATGCCGTGCTGGACGAGCGCGGCTGCGTGCATCCATACCTGAGACCTCTTTCCATTCGAGACTCATCAAGCGGGAAGATTGAGAGGGTGACGGCCTCGCGGCTTGGAGGCCGCCACGGTAGAAAGCCTCTGCCTGTGGGCCTGGTCGTCGTGAGCAATTACAAAGAGGGCGCGCAATGGCGTCCGCGCAGACTCACGGCAGGGCAAGGCGCGCTCGCTATGTTCGCCAACACAGTTCCGGCGAGAAGCCGCCCCGAAGCTGCGTTCTCTGTGCTGAGAGCGATCATGCCGCACGCGCAGATTCTCAAAGGCGTGCGCGGCGAAGCGCTCTCCGTTGTGGATTACATTCTGCGAGCCATAGAATAATCGATCAATGATGCAGCAGATATTTTTTAGCTAATCTGATGGGACGAGTCAGGTAGTAAAGAAATCGTGCGCCGCGCGGAAGCTTTATAAATGTCCAGTCCTCTGGCGTCGGCGTCAGTCCCAATCGCAAGTGAAATCTGACTCTATCCCGCCAGCTATCCATAGCCTTCGATGGTCTCAGAAATTTTCCGACTTCGCCGCCCGCTTCCTCCTTATCCTGAAAAAGTTTTTGACGGACGCTTTCCGCAAACGCGCGAGTTTTACGGTCGGCGTACATGCGCTCGCTTATATGTTCTGGAAGGTTTGTTTTGAGCAGGTCTTCTGCGAGCAAAAGAGTTGTGAACAAAATGCGGCGCGCGCCCGCAAGCTTTGCGCGCTCTAAAACTCTATCCCAATCTAAACCCTTGTGCGCGCGTATAAACTCCGCAACGTCGCAAATGCGTGAGAGCGGCTGCCAGAAATCTTTGCACGCATTTACGGAGAGAATCAGCAGCAAGTCTTCTGGCGCGAAAGAGAGGATCAAGCCTCGTCCGAACGAGACTCTTTCGAGCCGATTCCACATGAGCTTCGGGTCAAGCTCAAGCGGAAAATATAAGGGCGCGAAACCCCAGTGAAGGTCCAGATAGACGCGACCTTCCATCTTGTAAAGCACCTGCTCGCATTCAATCTTACGAAATGCAGATTCTTCAGCGCGCGTCAACTCATGCTCTTTACTGTAACCGCGCGAGCCTAGTAGCTCGTATGCCCTTGAGACATCTTCGGCGCGAATCATCAGGTCAAGGTCGCTGAATTGTCGCATGGCAACGTCACCATAGATGTCTTTGGCAAGCACAGGGCCTTTGTAAGCGACAGCCTGCACGCCGTTCTTCTCGAACAACTCCAGACAGGCGCATAGTTCGTCCGCTAGAAGGTGGTTACGCGCGGCGTTCGCGTAGAAATGGTCGCGCAGTCGCTCCACGAATTCTGCCGGAAAAGCTTCAGGCGAATTCTCATTAATCCACCTGTATAGAAGCGGCATCACTCTCTCTTGAAGCGCGAGCCGAAGAAGACGATCCCGGTCGAGTCCTTTCTGAAGAAGGGTTCTCGCGTGCGCCGTCGTCTCTTCGTCGCTGTCGGCTCGCGCGCAGTAGAGTACAAACTCTCGTTCGCGCTCCCCTTTGACCCCGTCTATAACTTTCGCAGCCATGCGATTTCTATTAGCCCTCAATCCTGTCATGAAAAAATAGCGAGCCTTAAGACCTTGAAGATTGACCCTGAGAGCTTAGCCGTGTTAGCCTCGCTTTCGCACCGAAATCGTTTAGTTTTGCCCGACGCGACAGGTAGAAGTTTAACTAGCACAATCCACCCGGAAAATATATCCTAAGTCTCTTTTATCCTTCCCGATAAGGAGGCGGTCATCTTCTATCTGCCGCAAGATAGCATATGAGCGTTCTGGAAAAATCTTTTATCAAAGCTGACGACCTGATGGCTCGCAACATCGCCGGAGAGACGTTGATAGTGCCCATCCGAAATCGCGTGGGCGATCTATCATCCATCTACACATTGAACGAAGTGGGCGCGCGCGTCTGGCAGATGATTGATCCATCGAGAAGCGTCAACCAGATTGTAGAGACTATAAGCGACGAGTATGACGTGGCGCGTGCTGAAGCCGCGCGGGATGTTGTCGAGTTGTTGGATTCTATGGAGTCGGCTGGCTTGATTCGATCTATTGCGGAAGGCTGAGGGCGTGAGTATGGAAGTCGTAAGCTACGGAGATTTTAGCCGCGAACTTCACCAGAAGGTGATGGGTGAGCGCGTTCCTACCGAAGCGACTATCGAAGTCACACGCCGCTGCCCTCTGACTTGCGCGCACTGCTACAACAACCTGCCGATGAACGATGCGGAAGCTCGCAGAACAGAGTTGAGCTATGAAGAGCACTGCCGCATACTCGATGAACTCGCCGACTTGGGTTGCCTCTGGCTGCTTTTTACGGGCGGAGAAATCTTCGCTCGCCCTGATTTTCTGGACATATACACCTACGCCAAGCGCAAAGGTTTTCTGATAACGCTCTTTACCAACGGCACTCTGATAACAGAGAGGGTCGCGGACTATCTGATGGACTGGCCTCCGTTCTCAATCGAGATCACGCTCTACGGTCGCACGCGCGAGACCTACGAAAAGTTGACCGGAATCAAAGGCTCTTTTGATCGCTGCCTGCGCGGAATAAATCTTCTGAAAGAGCGCAATCTGCCACTGAAGCTCAAGACTGTTGCCGTCACTACGAACGCTCACGAGATATTCAGCATGAAGCAGTTTGCAGAAAGTGAGCTTGGCCTTGAATTTAAGTTCGATGCCATGATGAGTCCGCGTATTGACTGTTCGCAGAGTCCTCTTGGCGTTCGGCTCACGCCGGAGGAGGTCGTGGAGTTGGACTTGCAGGACGCGCAACGCGTGGCAGAGTGGCAGCGCTTCGCCAAACAGTTCAACGGTCCTGTACATAAATCTGATGAGAGCGACGAGATATATCACTGCGGCGGCGGAATCAGTTCTTTCAGTGTTGACCCGCAAGGAAGAATGAGCATCTGCGTGCTGTCGCACTCGGACACTTACGATCTGAGGCGGGGGAGCGTACGCGAGGGCTGGCAGGATTTTCTTCTGAAGGTGCGCCGCAAGAAGGCTACTATGCTGACCAAGTGCCGCGCTTGCGAGATCAAGGCTCTATGCGGAATGTGTCCTGCCAACGGCGAACTTGAAAGTGGTCATGCAGAAAAGCCTGTTGACTTTCTATGCTCGGTCGCGCACCTCAGAGGACAGTTGATGGGATTCGCGCCGCCGCCGCACGGTGAATGTGAATACTGCGAAGGCGGCTCAAAGCATGAAGAGTTGATGGCGTCGGTTGAGCGTCTGCGAAAGCGCGATAGGGAGAGAGCAGGAGCTTTGCAGAGCCGCAATCGTTATCTACCAGTTTTGACTGCGACGGCGGGCGCGGGCGGCTGTTCGAGCGGCGGCTGCTCGTCGCTGCATTGATAAAGATGAAAATTACAGGTCAGTACTACTTGCTGCAAGCGGGTGATACTGACATAAGGGAGCTAAAGATGGAAAAGTCTTCAACAGACAAAGACCAGCCGAAGAAATCTTACGTGAAGCCACGCTTGAGACAGGTGGATTTAAGGCCGGAAGAGGCCGTTTTAGGCGCATGTAAGACTGGCAGCACGGCTGGTCCGGCCAGTTCGCCCTGTAATGCCATCGCTGTTGGCTGTAGCACTGCCGGTTCTTAATGGCCGCGCGTCTAATTCGCTTTTCGCTGAAGAACGATGATTGGACTTGAGATTGACAGCACTATAAATACCGACCGCAATGCGACTCGATCCTTCGTGAGCATCGGCGGCATCCCCATCGCTACCGTCTCCACAGACCCACAGTTGAGTCTAAAGGTTGAAGGCGCGATGAACCGATTTCTCGTTGAAGAGACTGAGCCGGACATTACAATTAGCGCGGCGTTAGATGATTTGAGCGATGATGTAAATGGCGAGATGCTGTTTGATTCCGGCAGCCTCTGGCAAGTATATCGTCAGAATGGCAACTATCTTTTTCGATTCACTACACCGCACTTCGGTAATACTCCGTACAAGATTGCCTCCTTCAATCAAGACTTCAGCATTGGTGAAATTCGCTTACATCGCCCGTACTTTGCTGAAGCAGGCGCGGTCTATCCTTTGGAGTATCCATTGGACGAGTTGCTGATGCTGAATCTTCTGGCGCGCGGGCGGGGCATTGAGCTTCACTCCTGCGGCATCACGGATGAGGCGGGCGAGGGCTTCCTCTTCGTTGGACAGTCGGGCGCGGGCAAGACCACGACGGCAAGGATTTGGGAGAAGATGGGCACGGTTAAGATTCTGAGCGATGATCGCATCATAGTGCGCCGCGAGGTTGATGCGTTTCGCATGTATGGAACGCCCTGGCATGGCGAAGGCGAATTGTCCGCACCTTCGAGTGCGCCCTTGAAGAGAATCTTTTTTCTAAAGCACGGGACGGAGAACAGGCTTACAAGGTTGGGAAAGGTCGAGGCGGCGGCACGCCTTTTCAGTTGCAGCTTCCCAACCTTCTACAACACGGACGGTCTGGACTTCACGCTCAGCTTCTTCGACGAGATGACAAGCACAGTCCCTTGCTATGAACTGAGCTTCATTCCAGACCAAAGTGTCGTCGAGTTCATTAGAGAAAATGATCGATGAAAAGCAGGAAGCAGTAAAAACAGAATGCAGAAGTCAGAAGGGGATAAGGCGGAAGCCACATTTACAAATTCCGTTTTTCTTTTATTCTGAATTCTGTCTCCTGACTTCTGCCTTTAAGAGATGTTCCTTCATCTGAGCACAGAACTATTAAACATGGGCTACCGGATACGCTTTCGCCCCGGCGGTCACAGCATGAACCCGACCATACGCGACGGCGAGACCGTTGTGGTTGAGCCTGTACGTGCGCTCGAAGTCCTGAGGGGCGACATCATTCTATACCGTCAGGCAAGCCGTGTTGTCGCCCATCGCGTCATAAGTCTGAAGGGAAGCGACGAAACGCATAGAGTCTTCATACTTCGCGGCGATGCTCTAATCGGTTGCGACGAGCCTGTCCGGGCTGAGCAGATTTTAGGAAGGATTGTTGCGGTTGAGCGCGAAGGCCGTTGTGTGAATCTCGTTAAGCAGGGCAATGGCTTGGCGCGCGGCGCGCATATAACCTTTCTACGGCTTAAAGCTTTAGTAAGAAGCATGTATAGAAGGCTGTTTTTAATCGCGGAGAACTGGAAAGCATCAGGAAGAAAAGTTGTAGTTGATGCAGAGTAGTATCTGAGCAACGACTGGAACGAGTCTGCATCAACGAGTAGCCTTACTCGGCACGTCACAGGTCTTACTCGGCTCGCCAACAACGCTACTCGTCACGTCAACGGCGCTCGTGGTCGCGCCAACGGTCTTACTCGGCACGTCAACGGTCTTACTTCACAGCGGAGTAAGGCTGCTCGTCACAGAAGTAAGGCTGCTCTTCACGTGAGTTACGCTACTCGGCTCACGAGAAACGGTTTTGGGGACGCCACGCGCGCCGCTCGTGAGGCCACAAGGCGGGTTTCCAGATGTATCGCTATAATCTTTGAGAGTTGGTTTTATAAGTTTGAGCCGAACGCCTGGTGTCCTGATACGTCCGGCTCAAAAGCACTGCGGCGCGAATAAAGACCTCGTGCCGTCTCCCTAAAACCATAAGCCGACGCTCCTCATCTTCTGAAGAGGCGCGGGCTTACTTTCCCTCACGCAGGGCTACAGCGGTCCTGTGGAGGCTCTTAAAAGGAGAAACCGATATGTCAAGAGGAAGAAGCGTAGATGACGTGTTGGCGGATGCCGAGCGTCTATTGAAAGTATGGGCTGAGAATCCTGAGTTTGCGCTTGTGGGCGTCACGCAGGAGAGCTTGCGTGCGATGATTGACGACCTGCGCGCTACGAGCGCAAGTGTAGATGACACACGCATGAAGCTGATGAAACTGACCAACGACCAGAGCGACAAAGCAGACGCCGTATATGCGATTGTGACGCGCGGGCGCACAGCGGGTCGCGGCTACTTCGGCCCGAACTCGTCGCAATACGAGCAACTGGGCGGCACGCGATCAAGTGAGAAGAAGGGCGGCGGCGGCTCAGGCGGTAAGAAGAAGACCGAATAAGGGGTAGGTTCGAGCGGGATGCGGGTTGTAGGTTTTCAACCCGCATCCCGAAATCCGCAATCGAGTTGCTCCCAGCTTTGATGGAGGGTTTATGAAAAGTGACAGTAGGAAATCTAGCAAGAGCATAGGTCCGTCTCATAAAATTTCCCTGCGAATTGAATTGCTCTGCGTAGTCCTTATGGCGGGCTTATTACTAGCCGCGCTCTTTATATTCAAACCACAAAAAACTAAAGCTGCGGCGTGTTCTTGGAATGGTTCTGTCAGTACAGCATGGGAAACAGGTAGCAACTGGACAAGCTGTACGGGAACTGGCGGTGTACCATCTCAAGCAGACAGCATCACAATTTCATCTGGTGGTAATCAACCAACAATAAGCATAGCCACAGCCAGCGCAGGAAGCATTACAATTAATTCAGGCGCAACTTTAACTTTGAGTGGCGGTCAAACGATTAACATAGGTGGTACTGGCGGATCAGCAACCAATATCTTCTCGAACAGTGGGACGTTTACGGCTACATCTGGAACTGTAGTGTTTACTGGGAAGGGTTCAGGTGATGCAGGGAGCACGACGACTGTTAGTGGAGGCGGAACATTTACCTTTAATAACGTAACTATTAACACGACAAATCTGACGGTTAAGTTCGATACCGATGTAAGCATCGCGGGTACATTCACGAAGAGTTCGGGTACTTTTACACAGACGACTTGCAATGGAGCAACACATCCAGCCGTAAGCTTTAGTGGTACTTCAACGATAGGTGGAAGTGGCACACCAAATTTTTGCGATCTAACGATTAGTTCTGGAACAACCACAATAAATACTAGCATCCAAGTTGGAAATACTTTTACGAATAACGGGACATTCTCTCAGTCTGCTTCAAATACGACGACATTTAATAATCCTGCTTCAGGAAGCTTGACTTCATCGCTTTCTGGAAGTGGAACGACTACATTTGGTCAAGTTTCTGTTCAGGGGAACAGAACTATAAATGCAGGCTCCCATAGTTTTGCTGTTAGTGGTGCATCATTTAGCATTAGCGGCACATTCAACGGGGGAACGAATACAGTAACTTTTAATGGCTCTGCTGCCCAAACAATTCAAGGCGCTGGAACTAAGTCATTCAATAATCTAACCATCAATAATTCATTGGGCGTTACTCTTAGCAATGCTTCAACTGTAAACGGCACACTGACGCTGACAAACGGCACACTTACCAATACTGCAACGCTCACACTTGGTAATGGTGCAACTATCTCAAGAGCCACTGGCAGCTTATCTGCCGCGCCTACTTTTACAACAAGTGTCAATGTAACTTACACAGGCTCGACCGCTGTAACTACTGGCAACGAAATCCCTACTTCATCAACGGTGCTCAATGCTCTTACTGTCAATAACACTGGCGGTGTGACTTTAGGCGCGAATGCGACCGCCAATGGCGCAAGCTCCATAGGCTCTGGCGCAACTCTGAATACCAGCACGTTTACGTTGGCCGTCGGGAACACGCTGACCAACAGCGGAACATTTAACGTCAACGGCACATTCCAGATTAATCAAGGCGGATTCGCCACAGGAAATAGTTTCACCTATGCATCGAGCGCAACACTGATTTTCAATAATTCATCAGGCTCCTACGGTGTTAATAATGACGCCTACTGGCCTGCATCGAGCGGCCCGCAGAATGTTAATGTGCTTGGCGCGGGCGGCATCACTCTGAATGTGTCGCGCACCGTAGGCACGCTCTTCCAGTATTCGGCGGGCGTCACCAATGCCAACAACCTGACGCTCAACGGCACTTCTCAGGTTAATACTGGCGGCTCAATGTCAGGTTCGCCAACCTATGGCAGTTCTTCGCTTCTCAAGTACAACACGGGCACAACCTACGGTCGCAACGGCGAGTGGCTGGCCGTGACGAGTGGCGCGGGCTATCCTGCAAATGTACAGATAAGCGGCAACACGACGCTCAATATTGATAATGGAGGCACTTTTAACAATGCGCCCTCCCAGATGTCCGGCAATCTAACGATTGACTCCGGCTCGGCCTTAACCATGAGCGCGATGACGCAGCCGCTCACTGTTCTTGGCAACGTCAGCAATAGCGGCACTCTCACGCTCTCCTCTGCTTCAAGCGGCAACCTGAATGTTAGTGGCAACTGGGATAACACTAGCGGAACACTCACGCCAAACAGCCGCACAGTCACATTCAACGGGACGGGAGCGCAGACAATCACGACGGGCGGAACAGGCGCTGGAAAATCCTTCGCCACTTTCACCATCAGCAAAAACAGCGGGACTGCGACCCTTGCCGGAGCATTGGCGGCTTCAAGTCTCTCAATCACATCAGGCACGCTCAATACGTCATCTACAAGCAACTTCGCCGTCAGCATTACAGGCAACGTGAGCCTGACCGGAGGAACTTTCACAGCCAACGCCAGCAGCATCAGCGTCGGAGGCAATTGGGCTAACACCGCTACATTCACAGCAGGCACAAGCACCGTCACACTCAACGGAACGAGCGGCACTCAGACGATTTCCGGCAACTCTACTTTTAAGAACCTGACGATAAACAACTCCGGCACTGGCGTGACGGCAGCGGGCAGCACGCTCGCCGTCACAGGCTTAATGCACATTCAGGCTGGAACGTTCACGAGCGCCACACAGTACGCTGACGTGACTATTGATCCGGGCGCGACTCTATCTTTGAGCGGCGACATAAGCGTTAGCGGCAACTGGACAAACAACGGGACGTTTAATGCAAACGGATTCAAGGTCACATTCAACGGCGCGGCGAATCAATCCATCAGCGGCTCAACTCCCACAGCGTTCGCTGCGCTCGCAATAGCCAACACAGGCTCAAGCGGCAACAACTCTGTCATTCTCTCTCAAGACATAAGCGACACCTCGCTCAGCATCACGGGCGGCGTCTTCGATCAGGGCGCATCTTCCAATCTTACGTCCGGCGCAATCACAATCAGTTCCGGCACAACGTTCAAGAATCTAGGCACAGGCGATCTAACGCTCTCCGGCGATGTCTCAAACAGCGGTACGATTAACTTCAACGCCAACGGTACAACCTGCGGTCAGGCGGACGATATTCTTATCCGCTCCAGTCTTGATTTAACTCAGCGCACATGGTCCGGGTCTGGGACGTTCTCGTTCACTGACGTTAACGTTAGAAGCCAGAAAGTGCCAGGCGGTGTCTCTCTACCACTTCAGATCATCGCCAACAGTTCAACCGACGCCGGAAATAACACCGGCTGGACTTTCACAAATGATTCAGCCTGCACGTCAGGCACTTACACCTGGGTTGGCGGCCTTAATGCCGATTGGCAAGACCCTACAAGCTGGTCGCCTGTACGTCCGACGGCTGCGAGCGCAACCACATCCGATACACTCATATTCGACGGAAGCGTCACGCCTGCTCCGACCGTCTCAGATGTTCCGACGCAAACGATTGCCGCTCTACAATTGACTAACAGCACGAGCGTGGCCTTGAGTGCGAATGCTCCCGCTACATTGACGATTAACGGCGGAACTTCGTCTGCGTTCAGCGTTCCGGCTACCAATACGCTTACGCTTCAAGGCACGAACGCAATCACTATCTCGCTCAGCAACAACTCTACCGGAAGCGTCGGCGGATTTATGGTCTTCCAGCAAGCCGCGCATCAGCTACTTGCCGCAACGGGCAGCACCGTCACCTTCAGCGGCGCGAGCGCGACCTTTACGACTGCTTCAAACTATTCTGCCAACACCAATCCTTTCGGCACAGGCACAGGCGGCAACGGCTCGAATAGCTCAATCATCTTCGCAAGCGGCTCTGACTACATTCACAATGCCGGAGGAAGCCCGTTCGGCTCAGTCGGCGCTGGTCCTGTCGTGGTCTTCCAGACAGAAAGCAAGGCAGAAATTCTCAACGGCACGAACTTCCAGGCCAACGGTCGCACATACGCTGACCTTGTAATCGGAGACGGCACTACAGCAGTTAGCGCGACTGACAGCGGCACTGGCAACTTCCAGTTTGATAACCTGACTGTGAAGAGTCCCGGCAGCACTTCAAATTCCTCGCTATCGTTCACGGGTTCGGGTTCAAGCATAGTCACCATCCAGGGCAACATAACAAGCACAGGCGCGGGCAACGGCGGAACTCTCTCGGATATAACCTTGAGCGGAGGCACTGGCGGCGTGGTTGTCAGTAAACCGGGCGGCGGGACTGTCACCTTCAGCGAGACTGGCAACTCAAGAACTATGACGTTCGACAGCAACGCATCTGTCTCAAGCGGCACAACCGTGACGCTCAGCCGAATACTTGTCGAAGGTATAATCTCATCCAACAATTACGTTCTAACCGTCAACGGTACGCTCAACGGCGGTTCGAGCGGCTACGTCATAGGCATCCTGAAGAAAGCCATCAGCACATCATCTTCTACGTTCGATGTAGGAACGTTCAACGGCTATTCGCCCGTTTCGCTTACGAACATTTCAGGCACAGGCGATTTCACAGTCCTTGCAACCCACGGCTATATGTCGGGCCTTACCGATACAACGAGGGCGATCAAGAGAGTCTGGACGCTGACAAACGGCGGTTTAAGTTCGGCGGACGTGACCTTCCAGTATGTGCCCGGCGCGCCTGATGCTGGCGATGTGTCAGCTGGCGTTGTTGAAAGCACTCTCAACGCTTTCAGGAAAAATTCTGGTGGCTCAATCAATGAGATACCTGCTGCAAGTCGCGGCACGAATACAGTCACCATCACAGGCGTCAACGCATTCTCCGAATGGACGCTTGCTAACAGCGGCTCGCAAGTGACCTTTGCGCGGCTGCGCTCGTTTAGTGCAATCAACAGCAACGGCGGAAATCTGTTGCAGTGGGAGACCAGCTACGAGGTTGATAATCTGGGCTTCAATCTATATCGCTCGGAAGGCGGCAAGCTTGTGCCCGTCACGCCTTCGCTCGTGGCTGGCTCGGCTCTTATAGCGGGCGCACGCACAACTCTGACAGCCGGTATGTCCTACTCCTGGCGCGATGCGAAGGGTCAGCCAGACAGTCAATATTATCTGGAAGACATTGATTTGAACGGCACGCGCACTATGAACGGACCTTTTACGCCTGTGGCCGTGCACGATTTGAACATCAACGCTAAGCAGCAGGCGAAACTCCTTAGCGAGATTAACAGCGTGCAAGCCCCGTCGCCCGAAGCTGTGAGCGGGTGGCCTGCTGCCATGCAGACTCAACCCGTCCAGACGAATTCCGTGACGCGCAACGTGGGCAAAACCATCACTGCGAAGAACGCCATCATAAGCAATGTCGAGAGCAATCCATTCGCCGTGCAGCGAGCAATAGCAGCAGGGCAGGCAATGAAGCTTGCGGTCAATAAGGCTGGCTGGTATCGCGTCTCGCAAGCAGAATTGGTCGCGGCAGGACTCAATGCCGGCGTTGACCCGAAACTCCTGCAACTCTACGTTGACGGCGTAGAACAGGCCATACTCGTCGAGAGCAGCAACCAGAACCAATTTGGCCCTGACGCTTACATAGAGTTCTACGGCACGGGCATGGACACGCAATCAACGAACGCGCACACCTACTGGCTAGTCGTCGGCTCGCAACCCGGCAAGCGCATCAACGGCCCTGTCGGCAAGGTCACGAGCGCCTCTATTGAGTCTCAGACTCCGGGCGCTGGAAATGATGGCGACAAGATGACGCTTGAATCACCGACGACCAGCTACGCTTACACTCTGGAGCGCAAGGATCGCACGATCTACTTTGCCGCGCTCCTTAACGG
>Ga0066662_10000590_pt1 | contig 15966 bp, 14 predicted proteins | sample GraSoiAngelo_111_FD_133939 | JGI IMG/M metagenome (GOLD analysis project Ga0066662, IMG submission 133939) | Grasslands soil microbial communities from the Angelo Coastal Reserve, California, USA - 14_0903_12_40cm | ecosystem: Environmental > Terrestrial > Soil > Grasslands | place: USA...
CCAGCGCGTCGAGCGCCGGGCCGCCCGGGAACGGCAGTCCGAGGAGCCGCGCGGTCTTGTCGAACGCTTCGCCGGCGGCGTCGTCGCGCGTCTTGCCGATGATCCGCAGCGCCGTAGGAGATTCCACCTCCACCAGCTGGGAGTGCCCGCCGGAGACGAGCAGCGCGAGGAACGGGTACGGCGGCGGCTCGTCGCGCTCGAGGAACGCCGCGAACAGATGCCCGTGAAGGTGGTTCACCGCGTACAGCGGCAGGCCGGTCGCGAAGGCCAGCGCCTTCGCCGCCGCGACGCCGACCACGAGGCTGCCGATCAGCCCGGGCCCGGAGGTGACCGCGATGCCGTCGAGCTGCTCGAGCGAGACGTTCGCGCGCGTCAGCGCGTCGTCGACCGCGGCCGAGAGCAGCGCGGCGTGGCGGCGCGAGGCGATCTCCGGCACGATCCCGCCGTACTTCGCGTGGAACGCGTCCTGGTTCGTCGAGACGTTCGAGAGCACGCGCACGCCGTCGCGCACGACCGCGGTCGCCGTGTCGTCGCAGGAGGTCTCGATCCCGAGCAGCAGCACCGTGGACGCTTGCGACCGCCTCGCCGGGCGGACCTGCGCGCGCGCGCAGGGAACGCGGGCAGGTGCGCGTCGACCCGCGGTACCTGGCCGTCTCCGCGTGCGGCGGCAGCGCGTTCCTCGACATGTACGCGACGCAGCCGCTGCTGCCCGAACTGCGCGCGGAGTTCCACACCGGCGAAGCGGCGGTCGGCGCGACGATCTCCGCGTTGACGTTTGCCTGCGCACTGGCGGCACCGTTCGTCGGGCCGCTGGCCGACGCGCTCGGTCGCAAGCGCGTCATCGTCGCCGCGATCTTCGGCCTGGCGCTGGTGACGTTCGCGGCCGCCGCCGCGACGACGCTGCACGCGCTCCTCGTGTGGCGCTTCGTGCAGGGCTTGTTCATGCCGGCGGTGTTCGCGGTGACGCTGGCGTACGTCGCCGAGGAGTTTCCGGCCGCGGTCGGCGGGCGCGCCGTCGGCGCATACATCGCGGGCAACGTGCTGGGCGGTTTCCTCGGGCGCTACGTCGCCGCGCTGGTCGCGGCCCAGTGGGACTGGCACGCCGCGTTCGTCGTCCTCGGCATGATGAACCTCATCGGCGGCGCGATCGTGTGGGCGCTGCTGCCGCGCGCGCGGCGCTTCACGCGGCAGGCGTCGGCGCGCGGCGCGGTGCGCGCGCTCGGGCGCTTCGCGCGCGACCCGCAGCTGCTGGCGACGTACGTGGTCGGCGGCAGCGTCCTGTTCTCGCTGGTCGCGGCGTTCACGTTCGCGACGTACCATCTCGCCGCGCCGCCGTTCCGCCTCGGAACCGTCGCGCTCGGCAACGTCTTCTTCGTGTACTTGGTCGGCGTCGTCGCGACGCCGCTCGCGGGGCGGCTCATCGACCGGCTCGGCCACCGCAGCGCGTTGCTGATGGCCGTCGCGGCGAGCGCGGGCGGGATGCTGCTGACGCTGATCCCGTCGGTCGCGGCGATCGTCGCCGGGCTCGGCATCGCGTCGACCGGCGTGTTCGCGGCCCAAGCCGCGTCGCAAGGCTACATCGGCGTCGTCGCGCAGGAGCGGCGCTCGACCGCCGCCGCGCTGTACCTCACCGTCTACTACACTGGCGGCGGCCTGGGCGCGGTCGTTCCCGCCGCGGTGTGGTCGGCCGGCGGCTGGCCGGCGACCGTGGCGCTGATCGTCGCGGTGCAGGCGTTCGCCGCCGCGCTCGCGGCCGCGTTCTGGACCCGGCGCCGCTGAGCCGGAGGCTGCCGCGGGCGTGTCCGGCATCACACGTGTACGGCCTTGAATCCCAACGGCCGAAAGAGAAAGTAAGGCCCAGCCGTACGGGTGTCGTCTAGGGACGCAATCGGGCAGGGAGGCCTATGCTGAGTGTCGCGACGGCGCCGGTCGACGCGCGCCAACGTCTCGTCGCGATCGCGGTCATCTTCGTACTGACCGCGGCGTGTTTCGCGCTGCTCCCGAACGCCTCGACCCCGCTGCCCGTGGCGCCCGCCGCGGTCCCGTTCCTGCTCGGCATCGCGCTCGCGGCGGAGCTGGTCACGGCCTATCTGCTGTTCAGCCAGTTCCTGGCGAGCCGGCTGCTCGGGACCGGGCTGCTCGGCGGCGCGTATCTCCTCGGCGGGCTGCTCGTGCTGGCGTACGTCGTCGTGTTCCCGGGCGTTTTCGGCTCGTCGTTCGCGGTGCAGGTGGCGCCGTGGACGTGGATCACCTGGCACTTCGAGTTTCCGGTCGCGGTCTGCGTCGCGCTGTGGTTCGACCGCGGGCAGCGCTACGCGCACGACCGGGCCGACGCGATGCGCTGGCTGTGGGCGATCCTGGCCAGCGCGCTCGCGCTGTCGGTCGTCCCCGCGGCGGTGCTGGTCCTGCGCGGTCCGCACCTGACCCCGATCGTCGACGGCGTGGCGTACGCGCGCTGGTTCCACTCGGGGATCGGCGAGATTCTCGTCATGGTGAACCTGCTGGCGCTGGCGCTGGCGGTGAGCTGGACGCAGAGCCGCACCGTGCTGCACACGTGGCTGATCGTCGCGCTGGTCGCCGCCTGCCTGGACGTGCAGATGTCGCTGGTCGCCGGCGCGCGCTACACCGCCGGCTGGTACGTCGCGCGCTTCCTGGTCGTGTGCTCGTCGACCGCGGTGCTGCACGCCTACTTGCGCCAGATGCACGTGCTGTTCGACAAGCTGAACGATCTGTCGATGGTGGACGGGCTGACCGAGCTGCCGAACCGGCGCTACTTCGAGACCCGGCTGCACGACGCCATCCGCGCCGCGCACCGCGCGAACCGCCCGCTGGCGGTGCTGATGGCCGACGTCGACGCGTTCAAGCAGTACAACGACGCCTACGGCCACCTCGCCGGCGACGAGGCGCTCAAGGCCGTCGCCACGGCGCTGCGCGTCTCGGCGATGCGCCCGAACGACGTGATCGCGCGCTGGGGTGGCGAAGAGTTCATCGCCTTTCTCGCCGAGACCGACTGCGAGGGCGCGTACCTCGTCGCCGAGCGGCTGCGCGCCGCGATCGGAGCGCTCGACATGCCGCACCGCGACACGCCGGTGCCGGGCGGCGTCGTGACGATCAGCCTCGGCATCGCGACGCTCGGCGGCCGGCACGACGCCGCCGAGGCGCTGATCGCGCGCGCCGACACCGCGCTCTACCGCGCGAAGAACAGCGGCCGCAACACGGTCGCGGTCGAGCTGACGCCGCCCGGCGCCGGCGCGGCGCAGCCCGCGCTCGCCGAAGAAGCGAGGCGCGGCTAGCGCTTCGAGGCGACTCGCGCGGCGAGCTCGTCGGCGAACGCGTCGACCGGGATCGTGCGCTTCGCCTCGACGCCGCGCTCGTTCACGTTCACCGTCCCCTCGGCCATCTCGGACTTCCCGGCGACCAGGATGTATGGCACCTTCTGCGTCTTCCAGTGCCGAATCTTGTAGCCGAGCTTCTCGTTCGTGGAGTCGGCGTCGGCGCGGAAGCCGCGGGCGCGCAGTTTGTCGCGCACCTCGTACGCGTAGTCGAGCTGGTGCTCCGAGATCGGCGTGACGACGGCTTGCGTGGGCGCGAGCCAAGCCGGGAAGTTTCCGCCGAAGTGCTCGATCAGCACGCCGAAGAAGCGCTCCATCGAGCCGGCCAGCGCGCGGTGGATCATCACCGGGCGATGGTCCTGGCCGTCCGGGCCGCGGTACTTCAGGTCGAAGCGCTCGGGCAGGAGGAAGTCGACCTGCACCGTGCCGAGCTGCCATTTGCGGCCGATCGCGTCGTGCAGGTTGATGTCGAGCTTCGGGCCGTAGAACGCGCCGCCGCCTTCGTCGATCTCGTACGGCAGGTCGTGCGACTCCAGCGCGCGGCGGATCGCGGCCTCGGCGATCTCGTCGGTCGGGCCGCGCTCGGCGCGGGTGCTGAGGAAATACTCGAACTCGGTGAAGCCGAACGCCTCCATCAGCCGCAGCGCCTCGTCGAGCGTCTGCTCGAACTCGGCCTGCACCTGCTCGGGCGTGCAGAAGAGATGCGCGTCGTCCTGGGTGAAGCCGCGCACGCGCGTCAGGCCGTGCAGCGTGCCGCTCAGCTCGAAGCGGTACACCGTGCCGAACTCCGCGTAGCGCAGCGGCAGGTCGCGGTACGAGCGGCCCTCGTGCTTGTAGATCAGGATGTGGCCGGGGCAGTTCATCGGCTTGAGCCGGAAGCGCTGGCCTTCGACCTCGATCGGCCCGAACATCGAGTCGGCGAAGTTCTCGAGATGCCCGGACGTCGCGTAGAGGTTCTCGTGCACGACGTGCGGCGTGACGACCGGGAGGTAGCCGCGCTCGCGGGTGCCCTGCCGGATGAACTCCTCGACCAGCCCGCGCATGATCGCGCCCTTCGGATGCCAGAAGATCAGCCCGCCGCCGGCCAGCTCGTCGACGTGGTAGAGGTCGAGCTCCGCGCCCAGCTTGCGGTGGTCGCGCTTCGCGGCCTCTTCGAGGAACTTGTGGTAGTCGTCCAGCTCCTGCTGCGTCGGAAAGGCGGTGCCGTAGATGCGCTGCAGCATCGGGTTGTCCGACTTGCCGCGCCAGTACGCGCCCGCGACCGACTCGAGAGCGAGCGCGCCGATCGCGCCGGTCGAGTCCGCGTGGCCGCCGCGGCACAGGTCCGTGAACGCGCCGATCGTGTACAGCGTGATCGGCTCGCCTTCGGGGATCTCCCGCGCGAGCTCGACCTTGTAGGGGTTGTCGCGGAAGGCTTCGATCGCTTCCTCGCGCGAGACGCGCCGGCCGGTCATCGCGTAGTCGGCCGCGACGATCTCGCGCATCCGCGCTTCCAGCCTCTCGAGGTCCTCCGGCGTGAACGGCGTGCCGCGGTCGAAGTCGTAGTAGAACCCGTTCTCGATCGCGGGGCCGATCGTGGGCTTGGCGTCCGGGAACAGGTCCTGAACCGCGTACGCGAGCACGTGCGCGGCGGTGTGGCGGAGGTGCGCGATGTCCACGGGCGGGTGCTCGGGCGGTGCGGCGGCGGTCGGGGTCGTCACGCGAGGACTCTTCGCCGCGGGCGTTCGGCGCGCCTCACAGGGCGCGCAAGGCGTGACGAAATGGTCCGGCTCGGTTACGATCTTCTGATGATCCAAGCGGCCGACCACGAGCACCACGGCGCCGGAACGGCGACCATCCGCGACCTCGTCCTGGGCATGGCCGACGGGCTGACGGTTCCGTTCGCGCTGGCGGCCGGCGTGACGGGCGCGATCGCGGCCAGCAAGATCGTTCTGACCGCCGGTCTGGCCGAGATCGTCGCGGGCGCGATCTCGATGGGCCTCGGCGGGTATCTCGCGGCGCGCAGCGAGGCGGCGCACTACGCGAAAGAGTACGCTCGCGAGGTGCGCGAGACCCAGGAGATCCCGAACGAGGAAAAAGCGGAAGTCGCTCAGATCCTGTACCGCTACGGCGTCCGCGAGCCGGTGCTGGGGCGCGTCGTGAACGAGATCGCCAGCGACCGCGAGCAGTGGGTCGACTTCATGATGCGCAACGAGCTCGGCCTCGAGAAGCCCGACGACCGGGCCGCGCCGCGCAGCGCCGCGCTGGTGGGAGGGGGCTACGTGCTGGGCGGGATCTTCCCGCTCGCGCCGTACGCGCTGTTCGCGAACGCGCACGAAGCGCTGTGGTGGTCGATCGTGTTCACGTCGGTCGCGCTGCTGGCGTTCGGGTACGTGCGCGCGCGCGTGCTCGCGACGCCGGTCGTCTTGGGCGCGCTCTCGACGCTGGCGATCGGAGCGATCGCCGCGGGCGCGGCGTACGGGCTCGCGCGGCTCGTCAGTCCCGGCGCCGGGTAGTGCGCGTTTTCTTTACCGGGTAGTGCGAGTTCTTGTGCTGATCGCGCGCGGGGCTGCCGATGACCATGGCATGGAACGGATCACGGACGATCAGTTCGATGCGCTCCTCGGTTGGGTGATGCGAGAACGTGCCATCGACCGCCTCACGTACCGCGGCAAGCTGGGCTTCGCCGAGCTCCTCCTCCGCCGCCAGATGAACTACGACCGCCTCATCCGCGAGTCACGCCGAGCCGCCTGGTAGCGAACGCTGCGAGCGGAGAAAAGAAGAAGACCGCGTCGACGACGCGGTCTTCCGACATGGTGGGCGGCACAAGGATTGAACTTGTGACCTCTACAGTGTCAATGTAGCGCTCTCCCACTGAGCTAGCCGCCCGTCCAAGGGGTGAGTCTACCCGATATCTCGCGTGCGCGTCAAACCCCTCTCGCGCCGCGCCTGCCCTGGCCGCCGGGCTTGCGGCTACGGCGCGTGTCCGGCGGGGACGGGAAGACGCCGCCGGAGCGCCTCGCCGAGGCCGCCCGGGACGAACAGGACGAGCACGATGAACAGGACGCCCAGCAGAAACAGCGGCTCCGAGAGCGGGACGCGCAGCAGGCCCGGCAGCGACTGGACGGCGTGCGTGTTCGAGAGCGCGACCAGACGGAAGTCGAGATACTCGTAGACGATCCCGCCCAGGATCGCGCCCCACAGCGTGCCGACGCCGCCGAGCACGACCATCACCAGCAGCGCCAGCGTGAAGTCGGCGGTCGTGACCTGCGGGTTCGCGCCGCCCTGCAGCAGCAGATACACCACGCCGGTGCACGACGCGAGGAACGCCGAGAGCACGAACGCGCCGAGCTTGTAGAGATACGGGTTCAGACCGAGCACGCCGACGCGCCGCTCGTTCTCGCGGATCGCCTGCCACACGCGGCCGGGCGGCGAGTTCACCGCGCGCCATCCGATGAACGCCACCACGGCGAGGAGCGCGAGCGCGATCCAGTAGACGTTGCGCGTGTTCGCGACGCCGACGAGCCCGGCCGGCAGCACGTCGCCGCCCAGCGCGAGCCCCTCTTCGCCGCCCGTCAGCCCGAACGGGTTCTGCAGGACCAGGATCGAGCCGGCTTGCGCGAACGCCAGCGTCACCATCGCGAACGGGATGTCGCGCATCCGCAGGCAGATCGCGCCGAGGACCAGCGGCAGCACGAACGACAGCAGCGCGGTGAACGCGAGCGCCGCGAGCAGCGGCCAGTGCCAGCGCGCCAGCGCGATCGCCATGACGTACACGCCGTTCGCGAAGTACAGCGCGTGCCCGAACGAGAGCAAACCGGCGTAGCCGAACACGAGGTCGTACGTCAGCGCGAGCGCGCCGAAGACGAAGCACAGCCCGAGCAGATTAAGCGTCCCCGGCGAGCCGAGCGCGCCTTCGAACAGCCCCGGAACCTCGACCGGAACGAACGGCAGCGCCGCCAGCACGATGAGCGCGACGGCCAGCGCGATGCGCGCCCGCGGCGTCACGTCGACGCTCCGGAGAAGCCGCCGGGCCGCACGAGCAGCACGACGGCCAGCAGCAGCACCACCGAGAAGTCGCCGACGCCGGTCGCGCCGTAGAAGTTCAGGAACTGCTGGAGCACGCCGACGACGATCGCCGCCACGGCGGAGCCCGTCACGGACCCCAGGCCGCCGATGATCACGACGATGAAGGCGTAGATCAGCATCGCGGTGCCGCGGCCCGGATCGATCGTGCCGTAGTACGTTCCCGCGAGCATCCCGGCCAGCCCGGCCGCCATCCCGCCGATCGCGAACACCAGCGTGAAGGCGCGGTGCACGTCGATGCCGAGCGCCTGCACCATCGCGCGGTTCTCGACGCCCGCGCGCACGATCAGGCCGAAGCGCGTGCGCCGCAGGAAGAAGATCAGCAGCGCGAAGACCAGCGCCGCGACCGCGATGACGAGCAGCCGCGTGTTCGGGACGTTCGCGCCGAGCACGCTGACGGTGCCGGTCATCCACGCCGGCAGCGTCAATCGTTGCGGGTCGCTGCCGAAGCCGCCCTGCACCAGCGCGATCGCCGCGAGCGCGAGCCCGACCGTGACCAGCACCTGTCCGACGTGGCGCGCGTACAGCGGCCGGATCAGCACGACCTCGGCCAGCGCGGCGAACACGCCGCCGACCGCGACCGCGATCAGCACGGCGATCGCCCATTGCAGCCCGGGCGATCCGGTCGCGAGGTTGCGGCTCAGCGCCCAGCCGGCGTACGCCGCGACCGTGAAGAACGCGCCGTGCGCGAAGTTCAGCACGCGCATCAAGCCCCAGATCAGCGACAAGCCGGCGGCGATCAGGAAGTACAGCGCGCCCAGACCGATCCCGGTGACGAGCAGCAGCGCGACCGTCGTCACGCTGCGGTGCCTCTCGTCGATGCCACTCAACGGCTCCCGGCGGCCGCGAGGCCGAGGTGGCGGCGCGCCAGCGCGGGATCGCTCATGAGCTGGTCGACGTCGCCGGTGAACGAGACGCGTCCCTGGTCGAGCACGACGACGTCGCGCACGAGGCTGTGCGCGACGCTGAGGTTCTGCTCGACCAGCAGGATCGTCGCGATCTCGGCTGCGCGGCGCAGCGCGTCGACGACGTGCCGCACGACCAGCGGCGCGAGCCCTTTCGTCGGCTCGTCCACCAGCAGGATGCGGTTGTCGGCGTTGAGCAGCGCGCGCGCGAGCGCGACCATCTGCTGCTGGCCGCCGGAAAGCGTGCCTGCTTTCTGCGCGGCGCGCTGCTTCAGCTCGGGGAACAGCTCGTAGACGAGATCGTAGCGGTGCCGCGCGCCGGCGCGCTCCGCGAGCCGCAGGTTCTCCTCGACGGTCAGGCCCGCGAACACGTCGCGGTCCTCCGGCACGTACGCGACGCCGCGCCGCACGATCTCGTGCGTGGCCAAGCGGGTCGTCTCCTCGCCGCCGAGGACGACGCTGCCGGTCCGGTCGACCAGGCCGAGGATACCGCGCAGCGTCGTCGTCTTGCCGACGCCGTTGCGGCCGAGCAGGCCGGTGATCCCGCCCGCGCGCACCGCGAACGAGACGCCTTGCAGCACGTGCGACTCGCCGATGTGCACGTTCAAATCGCCGACGACCAGCAGCGGCGCGGCGCCGCTCACAGCGGGTCTCCGAGGTACGCCGACTGCACGACCTCGTTGGCGACGATGCGCTCCGGCGTGTCGACCGCCAGCAGCTGCCCGTGGTGCATCACCGCCATGCGGTCGGCGAGCCCCATGATGAGGTCCATGCGGTGCTCGACCATGAGCACCGTCTTGTTGCGATCGCGGTGGATGCTGCGGATCAGTGCCATCATCTCCGGCACGTCCTCGACCGCGATCCCCGCCGTCGGTTCGTCGAGCAGCACCACGTGCGGGTCTCCGCAGAGCACGAGCGCGAGGTCGAGCTTGCGCTTCTCGCCGTGCGAGAGCGACGCGGCCTTCACCGGCGCGCGCTTTTCGAGGCCCACCGCCGCCAGGGCCGCGCGCGCGCGCTCCAGCGGCGCGGTCTGCGCGTCGGCGAGCGCCCACACACGGCCCGAGCCGCCGAGGTGGGCCTGCGCGGCGAGCCGCGCGTTCTCGAGCGCCGTCAGCTCGCCGAAGATGGTGGAGGTCTGAAACGTGCGCCCGAGACCCAGCCGCGCGCGCACGTACGGCGGCGCGTGCGTCACGTCGGTCCCGCGCAGCTCGATGCGCCCTTCGGTGGGACGCGTGACGCCCGAGAGCAGGTTGAACAACGTCGTCTTCCCGGCGCCGTTCGGCCCGATGATCACGAGGAACTCGCCCTCGTTCACCGCCAGGCTGACGTCGTCGACGATGCGCGCCGCGCCGATGCGCAATCCCAGCCCCGCGGTGACGAGCACCGCGGGCGGGACGGTCCCGGTCACGAAGCTACTTGAACGCGCGCACCGGCGGCGAGACCGCTTCGAGCGGGATCGTGCGCAGCAGCTTCGGCTCGAGCGCGTTGCCCGGTCCTTCGAGCTTCGCAACGAACATCGGCTGCAGCATCGCGTGGTCGGCGGCGCGGATCGTCTGCGTCCCCTTGGGCGCGGCGAACTTCCAGCCTTCGAGCGCGGCGATCATCTTGCCGGCGTCGTCGCCGTCCGCTCTCTCGACCGCGTGGACGATCATCAGCGCGGCGACGAAGCCGTCGGGATGGAACAGGTCCGGAACCTTGTTCTGTTTCTTCAGCGCCGCGATCAGGAAGTCGTTGGGCTTCGTCTTCGGCGCGCGGTAGAAGTAGTGCGAGAGGAACGAGATCTTCGTCGCCGCGCCGCCCATCGTCTCGTACGACGAGCGCTGGTCGAGCCCCGAGACGACGCGGGTCGAGGCGAGCACGCCGGAGTCGTCGAGCGCCTTCCACATCGCGGGCGCGGTCGCGCCGGCCCAGGCCGGGAAGAGCAGGTCCGGGTGCGCGTCCTTGATCTTCTGCGAGAACGGCGTGAAGTCGTTGGCCGACGGCGGCGCCATCACCGCGTCGACGCTCGCGCCCGCGCCGCCCAGCACGGTGCGCACCGCGCCGAGGTTGGCCTGTCCGAACGCCGTCTCTTGCGCGTAGACCAGGACGCGCTTGCCGCGCAAGTTGTTGCCGACGATCGTCCCGGCGGTCAGCACGTCCTGGTACGTCTGGCGGCCCGAGCGGAAGGTGTTGCGGTTGACGCCGGTGATCCCGTCGGCCGCCGCGGCGCCCGAGATGAACAGGACGTTGTTCTCCTTCGCCAGCGGCGCGACTTGGAGCGCGACGCCGGACGCCGTCGAGCCGGCGAGGATCTTGTAGCCCTGCCCGATCAGCTCTTTGGCGGTCGCGACCGCGTTCTTCGGATCGCCGCCGTCGTCGCGCTCGGTCACCGTGATCTTGTGGCCGCTCGCGGTGCTCGTGCCGTGCGTGGCGTAGTCGAGCCCGATCGCGAAGCCTTCGGCGTACTGCGCGCCGTACGACGCGAGCGGCCCGGTCTTCGAGTAGATCAGTCCGACGTTAACCGGCGCCTTCGGGCCCGCGGCGCGGACGGGCGTGCTGCCGCCGAGCGCGACCAGCTCGGCCAGCAGCGCGGACGCCGCCAGCGCCGCGACGAACTTGCGTATCCTCAAAGTCACTCTCCCGTGGATGCGTTGCCCGATGTCTCCGGGGCTGCCGTCATACGCCCGACGGCGCGCAGAGTCTTGCACGGCGCGCGCGATTCGCTCGGCCCGCGCCAGGAGAACGCGCGCCGCGGCACAATCTACCGCGGACCGTCCGCACGCGCCGCAGGGGGTTTCATCGGGTGAGACGTTCGCATTTCATCGCGGGGGCGAGCGCCCTCGGACTCGCCGGCTGCACGTCGGGGAACGCCGTGACCGGCGCGGGACAGCTTCCGCCGTCCGGGATCGGGCCGGGACACGTGCCCGACCTGCGCTGGAAGACCGCGCCGCTGCCGTCGAGCGGCAACGGCTACGACCCGCTGGGCGACGCGCAGGCGCTGATCCTGCCGACGACGCCGTCGCCGGCCACGTCGCCGATACCGGGCGTTCAGGTGCTGGGCTCGTACGCGACCGACGAGCGCTTCGTGATCCGCGTGCCGGACGCGTGGAACGGCAAGCTGGTCGTGGTGGGGACGCCCTCGCAGCGCAGCGAGTTCGCGAACGACGGCATCTGGAGCGACTTCCTGCTCGCGCAAGGCTACGCGTACGCATGCAGCAACAAGGGTCTGCCGTTCAACGCGTTCGTCGAGACGATCGCGGCCAGCCCGAACCCGAACGTCTCCTGGCCGGTCTGCTACGACCTGCTCTCGCTGGAGACGCTGAAGTTCTCGTTCCGCCTCAGCGAGATCTGGCCCGCGAAGAAGCCGATCAAGGGCTGGAACGACGACTTCATCGCGCTCACGCAGTTCGCCAAGCAGTACCTCGCGACGAACTTCCACGCGCCCACGAAGACGTACGCGGTCGGGCTGTCGAACGGCGGCGCGCAGGTGCGCGCGATCCTCGAGCAGCGCCCGGATCTGGTCGACGGCGGCGTCGACTGGTCGGGCGTGTTCTGGAATCCGGCGAACAGCATCCTCGACTACCTGCCGAAGTTCCTGAAGCTGATGCCGGCGTACGTCGGGAGCAACTTCACGGATCCGTTCGCGGCGGCGGCGATCCAGGCGGCGGGATATCCGGCCGACGTGAAGAGCACGTCCGCGACGAACCCGTCCCTGTGGCTGGAGTACTACTCGAACCAGGCCTCGTTCTATTCCGATCTCACGCTGTTCGTGTACGCGCTGCTGATCGACCCGAACGCGACCTCCACGCTGCCGGCGACCGCGAGCTTCAGCCCGAACCCGGCCAACAAGACGTGGCTGCCGGGATTCCCGTCGGCGGGCGTCAGCGGGCTCGCCGATCCGGTCGCACGCCAGAACTACGTGCCGTCCCCCGCGGCGCGCGCGGCGATCGCGGCGTTCGCGCACAGCGGAAACATCGGCAAGCCGCTGGTCTCGATCGCCGGCGCTCAAGACATGTTCATCACGCCGCAGAACAACGCGACGCCGTACCTCGCCGCCGTCAACGCGGCGGGCAAAGGTTCGCAGTACTGGCAGTACATCGTGAGCGGCGGGACGCACGTCGACACGTTCGCCGCGCTGAACCCGGCCTACGGGCTGAAGACGCAGGTCCAGTTCGCCTGGTCGGCCTTCAACCAGCTCGTCTCGATCGTCGAGAACGGGGCGCACCCGGCGGGCGCGGGGACCCAGCAGACCGTCTCGCAGCCGACCGACATCCACGCCGCCGCGCGCGGCGCCGCCTAGCCGCGCAACCCGCGCGGGCGCGCGAGCGTCCTCGCGGGTAGAATGCGCGTTCGTCCCGGTCTCGGCGTCCTGCTGGCCGCCTGCGTCGCACTCTCCGTCGGCTACGGCGTCCGCCAGTGTTTCGGCCTGTTCATCGCGCCGCTCGAAGGCGCGCGCGGCTGGTCGGCCGGCGTCTTCGCGCTGGCCTTCGCGCTCCAGAACCTCGTGTGGGGGATCGCGCAGCCGTTCGCCGGCGCGGTCGCCGACCGGTTCGGCGCGCGCGCGACGGTCGCGACCGGCGGCGCGCTCTTCGCGGGCGGCATCGGGCTGATGGCGACCACGCACGACCCGACGCTGTTCTCGTGGGGCGGCGGGATTCTGCTCGGCCTCGCGCTCGCGGCGACGTCGTTCGGCGTGCTGATCGGGCCGGTCGCGGCGCTGGTGCCGCCGGAACGGCGCAGCGTCGCGTTCGGGCTGCTGGGCGCGGGCGGATCGCTGGGCCAGCTTTTCTATCCGCCGTTCGCCCAGATCGCGATCGGCGGCGCGGGGTGGTTTCCGACCTTCGTCGGCTTGGCGGCGATCGGCGTCGGCATCATCCCGCTCGCGCTCGTGCTGCGCGAGCCGGCGCGCGCGGTGACGGCGGGCGCGGGGCTCTCGCTGGGCGCGGCGCTGCGCGAAGCGTTCACCGTGCCGAGCTACGGGCTGCTGAGCGCGGGCTTCTTCGTGTGCGGCTTCCACATCGCGTTCTTCCAGACGCATCTGCCCGCGATCGTCGCGCGCGCCGGCCTCTCGCCGGGGCTGGGCGCGGCGGCGCTCGCGATCGTCGGCGCGTTCAACGTGATCGGGAGCTACGCCAGCGGGCGGCTCGCCGACGCGTTCCCGAAGCGCTACGTGCTCTCGGCGATCTACGGGCTGCGCTTCGTCGCGATCCTGCTGTTCGTGCTGGTCCCGATCAGCGCGTTCTCGGTGCTCGCCTTCTCGTCGGCGATGGGGCTGCTGTGGCTCTCGACCGTCGCGCCGACCAGCGGCGTGATCGCCGAGAAGTTCGGCATGCAGTGGGTCTCCACGCTGTTCGGGTTCACGTTCCTGGTGCACCAGATCGGCGCATTCTTCGGCGCGTGGCTGGGCGGCGTGATCGTCGACCACACCGGCAGCTACAACCTGATGTGGATCGTCTCGCTGGGCGTGGCCGCGTTCGGGTTCCTGATCCAGTTCCCGATCGACGAGCGCCCGCTGGCGCGCGCGGCCGCGGCGACCGCGGGCGCTTCGTCCGCGTAGCGCGCGCTCGAACGAAGGACCGCGGCGCGATTCGCTTCGTCGACCTGCGCGAGCGCGCGGTGCCCATCTCGCGCTATGTCGACCCGTCGATCCCGTCCGGCGGACTCGACACGAGCGTCGTCGCGCTGACGACCGACGTCGTGCGCGGCGGCAAGCCGGTCGTCGGCTACGGCTTTTCGTCGATCGGGCGGTTCGCGCAGAGCGGCTTGATCCGCGAGCGCTTCGCGCCGCGGCTGCTGCGCGCGACCGGCGAGGAGCTGGCGAACGACGACGGCACGAACGTCGATCCGTTCCGCGCCTGGGACGTGATGATGCGCGGCGAGAAGCCCGGCGGCCACGGCGAGCGGTGCGTCGCGGTCGGCACGCTCGACATGGCGGTGTGGGACGCGGCAGCGAAGATTGCGGGCCTGCCGCTGTACCGGTTCCTCGCGGACGCGCTGCGCAGCGGCCACGCGGGCGCGACTCCGAACGCCGGCTCGCCGATTGCGCCCGACGACGCCTCGACGAGCGTCGCAGTGTACGCGAGCGGCGGCTATCTCTATCCCGCGGACGACGTGACGCGCCTACGCGACGAGGCCCGCACGCTGCTCGCGCAAGGCTACACGCACCTGAAGATCAAGATCGGTGCGGCGCCGCTCGCGCGGGATCTCGCGCGCGTCGAGTCGGTCCTGGCGCTGCTGCCGTCGGGAGCGCACCTCGCGGTCGATGCGATGAACCGGTACGATGCGGCGCGCAGCCTGGAAGCGGCGGACGCGCTGGCGGGCTATGGCCTGTGGTGGTTCGAGGACGTCTGCGATCCGCTCGACTTCGACACGCTGACCGCCGTCTGCGCGCGCTACGCGGGCCCGGTCGCGGTCGGCGAAGCGCTGTTCTCGGACGCCGAGGCGAAGCTGCTCGATGCGTTCGGCGGCGTGCGGCGCGACCGCGACGTCCTGCAGTTCGATCCCGCGCACTGCTACGGCGTGCCGGGATTTCTGCGCATCGTCGACGCGCTCGTGCGCCGCGGCTGGCCGCGCGCGGCGTTCTGGCCGCACGGCGGTCACCTCTACACGCTGCACCTGGTCGCCGCGCTCGGGCTGGGCGGCTGCGAGATGAACCCGCTCTCGTTCCAGCCCTTCGGCGGCCTCGCCGACGGCGCCGCGCCGGACGGCGGCCGCGTCGCGCCGCCCGAGGCGCCCGGGATCGGCTTCGAGGCGAAAGCCGCGCTGCACGAGATCTTCGAAGTGTGATCCAGCTCGTAAAGAAACGGCTAAGCCTCGCGCGACGACTCGCCGATAGCTATGGAACAGGCGGCGATCAACCGCCCGGGCAGGGATGCCGTCGGGCCGCCGCATCACTCTTTGTGAAAGCCATGAGGGCTCTCGTCGTGTACAAGACGTCGTTTTCTCGCATTCTGCCCGCCTGCGTCGCCGCGTCGATGCTGGCCGCGTGCCAAGGCGGAGTCGCCACGGCGCCGCCGATGCCGCAGACCGCGGGCGCCGCGCAGTCGGCGGCGCGCTCCGTGCAGTCCGCCGCGCACGGCGACGACGGCCATGCGAAGCAGGCTAGTCTCAGCGCGAGCCCGGCGAGCCTCGAGTTCACCGCCGATCAAGCCGCGGCCGGAACGGCTCAGACCGTGACGGTCGGCGCGCGCGACGACGCCAAGCTCAGCGTGTCGATCGCCGGCACCGGAAACTGCCCGCTCGTCACGCCGTCGCGGCTGAAGCCGAAGCACGTCGACGACGACGGCGACGCGAAGAACCGCGGCCGCGACGCGACGGGCGGCGTCATCACCGTCACGCCGAACGGCGCAGGCCCCGCAGTTTGCACGATCACGGTGTCGAGCCACGGCGACGGCGACGGCGACGGCGACCGCCACGACGCGGCCGACGTGCTGACGATCCCGGTCGTGGTCGACGCGCCCGCGCCGTCATCCACCCCGACCCCCATGCCCTGCGGCGCCCGCGGCTGCTGATTCGCTGAGCTGCGCCTCGAGTTGCGCGATCCGCTCGCGCAGCGGGCGCAGCATCTCGCCGACTTCCTCGGAATCCCAGCGCGGAGCGATGTGCTGCTGGCAGTTCCAGCTCGTCGCCTCGACGTCGAACACGACGACTCGCTCGACGCGCGCGCCGTACTCCGGATCGGCGAC
>Ga0066662_10000592_pt1 | contig 15957 bp, 19 predicted proteins | sample GraSoiAngelo_111_FD_133939 | JGI IMG/M metagenome (GOLD analysis project Ga0066662, IMG submission 133939) | Grasslands soil microbial communities from the Angelo Coastal Reserve, California, USA - 14_0903_12_40cm | ecosystem: Environmental > Terrestrial > Soil > Grasslands | place: USA...
GCCGCCGGCAGCACGCCCATCTTGCGGAAGTAGGCGCCGACGAGCGGCGTCGCCATCAGCGCGTCGTGCGCCGTGCCGTGGAGCGGGCGCTCGTCGCCGAAGCGGCGCCACCACTGCAGGCCGACCGTCCACGCGTCCCACACGAACGGCGCCCCGGAGTGGATCCCGATCAGCAGCGCCGGCGGCTCGGGGAGCTCCTCCCAGCCCTCGATCTCCATCCGGAACCAGTAGTCGGTGAGCGCGTTCCAGAAGAACCTCTGCCATCGCATGAAGCCCTCGTCCGGACCGTCGAGGCTCCACTGGCCGGCGCGGTCGGCTACCCATCCGGACGCGCCGCTCGCCTTGCTTCGGCGCTCGTCCGCCTTCGCGCGCGCCGCTTCGGCGTGGCGCTCGGCCTGCGCTGTGCCGTTCGATCGATAGCTCTCGCGCGCCATCCCTGCCTGGGCCGTACCCAGGACGGCGCCGCGGCACACGTCAGTGGAAGTGCCCTGCGAGCATCAAGACGATCGAGCTCAGCAGGATCAGCGCGGTGCCGGCCGCGGTCACGAGCCGCCCCAGGAGGCCGCCTCGCGCCCACAGCAGCAGGGCTATGACGATCTCGTCGGCCGTCGCGATCGCGTCGGCCGCGCCGACGGGCTCGGGCTGCCACGAGTCGGGGCCGATCGGGAGCCCTGTCGTACGCGAGAACGCCCACACGAGCACGACCGCAAGGCTGAGGCCGCCACCCGCCAGCAGCACCCGTCGCGCGGGGCGCCGGTACAGCACGGTCCCCCACGCCAGCTGCACAGCCGCGAGGATCGCGAACAGCACGACGTACAGGGCCGACTCGCGGCTGTGCTCGATCGCAGCCTCGATGTGGATCAGGCCCGCCGCCCACGCGAGCCCGCACGCGACGAAGACGCGGTCGTCGACGCGACGCGTCATCGACGCGACGGCACGGTCTCGCTCAGCATGCGTTCGATGTCGTCCGCCGGTTGCGGGCGCGCGAAGTAGAAGCCCTGCCCGACGTCGCAGCCGAGGCCGCGCAGGAGGCCGAGCTGATCCTGCGTCTCGACACCCTCGGCGACCGCCGTCAGGCCGAGCGAGTGAGCGAGGCTGAGCACCGCCGCGACGACCGCCGCGTCCGAGTCGTTCGTGCCGAGACCGGCGGTGAACGAGCGGTCGATCTTGATCGCGTCGACCGGTGGGAGCGCGCGGATCTGGCTGAGCGACGAGAAGCCGACGCCGAAGTCGTCGAGCGCGATGAAGACCCCCTGCTCCTTGATCGCGTGTACGTTCTCGAGCGCGACCGCGGCGTCCTGGATGACGGCGCTCTCGGTGATCTCGAGGCACAGGGCGTTCGGATCGAGCCCCGTGTCGGAGAGCGCCGCGCGGACCGTGTCGGGTAGCTGCGGGTGGGACAGCTGGCGAGCGGACACGTTCACCGCCACTCGCACGGACAGGGGCAGCGTGCCGTCGCGGCGCCAGGCGGCGAGGCGCGCGCACGCCTCGCGAAGGACCCACTCGCCGATGTCGACGATCAGCCCCGTCTCCTCGGCGACCGGGATGAACTCGCCGGGCGGCACGAGCCCGCGGTCGGGGTGCGCCCAGCGGACGAGCGCCTCGAGCCCGACGACCTCGCCGCTGTCGAGGTCGACGGACGGCTGGTAGTGGAGGCGCAGCTCGCCGCGGCGGAGCGCGGTCCTGAGCGCCTGTTCGGTTGCGAGGCGGTCGATCCCGCGCGCGTCCGGGTCGAACATCTCGATCCGCGAGCGGCCCTGCTCCTTCGCCGTGTAGAGCGCGATGTCCGCGTCGCGCAGCAGCGAGTCCGGCGTCGCCGAAGCCGAGTCGCTCACCCGCACGCCGACGCTGACGCTCAGGTGGAGCTCGCCGCCGTCGTGGGCGAAGGGCTTTTCGAACGCAGCCAGCACGCGCTCCGCGACGCGCTCGGCCTCCTTCGGTCCGGCTTCCTCGCACAGGATCGTGAACTCGTCGCCGCCGAAGCGCGCGACGGTGTCCTCCGCGCGCGCCGCCTCCGACAGCCGGCGCGCCGCCTCGACGAGGACGGCATCCCCGACGCCGTGGCCGAGGCTGTCGTTGACGAGCTTGAAGCGGTCGACGTCGATGAACAGCACCGCCAGCGTGCCGGCGTGGCGGCGCAGGCGCACCACGGCGTGGCGCAGTCGATCGGCGAACAGCACCCGGTTCGGCAGGGCGGTGAGCGGGTCGTGCAGCGCCTGATGCGCGAGCTCGTCCTCGAACCGCCGGCGGTCGGTCACGTCGTGGAGCTGCGAGATGAAGTACTGAACGCGTCCGTCGGCCGCGCGCACGGCGGAGATGCCGATCTGGACCCAGACGTCGTGGCCGTCGCGGTGCACGTAGCGCTTCTCCGTCTTGTACGAGTCGGCGCCGCCGCTCAGCAACGCGCGGTGCTGCTCGACGTCCGTGCGCACGTCGTCGGGATGGGTGATGGAGCGGAAGTCGCGCGCGAGCAGCTCGTCCTCGCGGTAGCCGGTGATCTCGCACAGCGCCTCGTTGACGGCCACGTAGCGGCCGTCCGGTGTCAGCAGCGCCATCCCGGTCACGCCGTTCTCGAACGCGTGGCGGAAGCGCTCGGCCGTCTCGCGCGCCTGACGGTTCGCATCCTCCATGCGCGCGCGCATCTCCTCGTTGAGGCGCCAGGTGACGACCGCCGCGGCGGCGGCGCAGAGCACGAATGCCCCGTGGATCGCAGCCCAAGCCCAGGGGCTGCCCGCGTGGTCGTAGACCGAGTGCGGTGAGCTCACCCCGACGACGCCGTGCTCGACGACGACGTACAGGACCGACAGGCCGAACGGCACCCAGTCCTCGTACAGCGCCAGCACGGCGATCATCACGAAGAAGTGGAAGTGCGCCTCGATCGTGCCGTTCCAGTCGTGGACGAGCACGGCCGAGGCGGTCAGCAGACCGAGCGCGACGGCTACGGAGCGGGCGCGGCGGCCGGGCGCCTGCAGCATCGCCGCGACGCCGGCGATCGCGATCGGGATCACGGGGCCGATCGCGGGCCACGGCTTCAGCCCGCGCGAGAGCGCGAAGATCGGCAGCAGGACTACGTGCGCCCACAGGATCGCGAGCATCGCGAGGTGGCGGCGGCGCCACGCTTCCTCCGGCAGCGTCTGACCGCGCGGCAGCGCGTCGACGACCGTGGCGCGCACGGCGGCGAGGCGGGATCGTCCGGTGACAGGCATGGCGGGGTTCCGCCAAGTTGTCGGCACCGGCACGCAGACGTTGAGCCTAGAGTGCAGCGGGTGAGCGCCGTCGACGACCTACTCGCGGCGGGAGGCCTTGGGCTGGGGCTGCTCGGGCTTCGGCTCGCGACTGGCGGCTTCCGGTCGTGGCGCGCCGCCGGCCTGCCGGTGGAAGCTCGACCGCACGCGCTTTCGATCTTGCACGGCGCCGCCTGAGACAGGTGACCGAGCACGCGTACGTGTTCGCGTACGGCTCGCTGGTCGATTCCCGCCGGGACGAGGAGGCGGCGATCGTGCTGCGCGGTTACGTCCGCGCCTGGAACGTCGCGATGGACAACTCGCAGACGATCCCCGGCTACAAGTACTTCCTCGAACCCGACGGGACGCGTCCGCGAATCTTCGTCGCGTTCCTCAACCTGGTCGCCGAGCCGGGCGGCGCGGTCAACGGGGTCGCGTTCCCGATCGAGGCGGGCGCGCTCGCGGGGCTCGACGAGCGCGAGCGAAACTACCGTCGAGTCGACGTCGCCGGGTCGGTCGAGCCGCGCCTCGACGCCCCGGTGTGGACATACGTCGGCCTCGACGAGGCGCGCGGGCGCTTCGACCGCGGCCGGCGCGAGCGGCGCTGTGCGATCAGCCGCGCCTACCACGACCGCGTCCACGAAGGGTTCCGCGCGCGCGGCATGGCGGACGAGTTCAGTCGCACGACGCGGCCGCCGCAGTGCCCGCTGCGCGACCTCGAGCTGGTGACGGTGCCCTCCTCCCGGTAACGTGGGCGCCGCGATGGCCGACGTAGCGCACGCCGTGCTGATCACCGGCTGCTCGACCGGCATCGGTCGCGCGACCGCGGAGCGGCTGGCGCGCAGCGGCCGGACGGTCTACGCGACCGCCCGGCGAGCAGACTCGATCGCCGACCTGGAACGGGCGGGGTGCCGCACGCTCGCCCTCGACGTCACCGACGAGCAGTCGATGCGCGACGCGGTCGCCGCGGTCGAGCAGGCGGAGGGCGCGGTCGGCGCGCTCGTCAACAACGCGGGCTACAGCCAGTCCGGGGCCGTCGAGGACGTCCCGATGGAGCAGGTCCGGCGCCAGTTCGAGACGAACGTGTTCGGTCTCGTGCGCATGTGCCAGCTCGTGCTGCCCGGCATGCGGCGCCAGCGCCACGGGCGGATCGTGAACCTCAGCTCGATGGGCGGACGGCTGACGTTCCCGGGCGGCGGCATGTACCACGGCACGAAGTACGCCGTCGAGGCGATCTCGGACGCGCTGCGGTTCGAGGTGCGCGGGTTCGGGATCGGCGTCTCGATCATCGAGCCCGGCCTGATCAAGACCGAGTTCGGGCGCACGGCGGTCGGCTCGATCGGGAGCGACGACGGGCCGTACGCGGACTTCAACCAGGCCGTCGCCGAGAAGACCGAGAACGCCTACGAGGGGCCGATGGCGCGCATGGGCGCGTCACCCGACGCCGTCGCGCGCGCCGTCGAGCGGGCGATCACGAGCCGCCGGCCGCGGCCGCGCTACGTCGTCACGGCCGGGGCGCGGGCGCTGATCGCCACGCATGGCGTGCTGCCGGACCGCGCCTGGGACGCGATGATGCGCTCGCAGTTCCCTCAGCCCGGCTGAGCGTTCTCGAGCACCCGCTTGAGCTCGGTGAGCCTGCGAACCTCGTTCTGCATCGTGCGGCGCACCATCGGCGCCATGAGTCGCCTCAGCCCGCGGAGCTCGACCGCAAGCGAAAACGTGAGCTCCGTGCCGCCGTCCGCCTCCGCTAGGTCGTAGCGACCGATCGGGCGCACCGGGCCGGCCGTGGTCCTGAACGCGAGCCGCGCCGGCGGCGTGTGTTCAGTGACCTCGATGTCGGCGTCGACGCGGCGGCCGCCTGGCCCGGCCACGACCTGGCGGTAGCGGGTCGGGGACTGCCGCTTCATCTCGAGCACTCCTGAGCGCCACCGCGGGTCGTTCTCGGCATCCGCTAGGAAGGCGAACACCTCGTCGCGCGGACGCTCGATCGTCACACTGTCCGACGCCTCAGGCATCGGCGCCGCTCCCTGCCGAGCGCGTGCTCGCGCTCTGCGCGACCAGGCGCTCGATCTTGTCGAGGCCGCCCTCCCACCCCATCGCGTACGGGGCCGGCCCGTGCTCGGGCGGGAACTCGCTGTGCGTCAGGAACACCTCCGTGCGTTCGCCGAGGTCGCGAAACTCGACCGTCACGAGCGACTCGGCCTCGCCGGCCGGCGGGCCGCTCTCCCACCGCCACGTGTAGACGAGCCGCGCGGGCGGCTCGACCTCGCGGTAGGTGCCGCCGACGACCATCGGCTCGCCGGCCGTCGGCTGCATCACGAGCCGGTAGCGGCCGCCCGGTCGGAGGTCCACTTCGGCGTCTGGACAGGTGAACTCGCCCGGCCCCCACCATCGCCGCAGCTCGTCCGGGTCCGTCCACGCCCTGAACACCTGTGCGCGCGGCGCATCGACGACGCGGGTGATCTCGAGCATGTTCACGTCGCCTCCTCGAGATGCGCGGACAGCGAGCCGAGCCTCGTCTCCCAGAAGCCGCGGTAGCGTCGCAGCCACTCGTCGGCGTCGCGCAGCGGGCTCGCGACGAGCCGGCAGCGCCGTACCCGGCCCTGCTTGCGATGCTCGATCAGCCCCGCGTGCTCCAGCACCCTCAGGTGCTTCGTAACCGCTGGCAGGGAGACGGCGAACGGCTCGGCGAGCTCCGAGACGGATGCCTCTCCGTCGGCGAGCCGCGTCACGATCCCGCGGCGCGTGCGATCGGAGAGGGCCGAGAACACCGCGTCCAGGGCCTCCGGCGAATGGTTAACCATCTGGTTAAGTGTAACGCGCCCCGTCAGGTGGCGCCAGATGGAGCTCGCGGCGAGTGGAGACGAGCGGTCCCGACCTGCGCCACGTAGGACGCAGGCCGGTCCCATCGCGTGGGCCTACCCAGGTAGGCTGCGCCGCCAACCCATGTCTCAGATCGACGAGCTGCTCCGCAACAACGCCCGCTACGCCGCCGCTTTCGCGAACGGCGGGCTGGCCGCCCCGCCCGCGCGCCGTGTGGCGGTGCTCGCGTGCATGGACGCCCGCCTCGACCCGGCGCGCGTCCTCGGACTCGAGGAGGGCGACGCGCACGTGATCCGCAACGCCGGCGGCGTCGTCACCGACGACGCGATCCGCTCGCTCGCGATCTCGCAGCACCTGCTCGGGACCGAGGAGGTCATCCTGATCCACCACACCCGCTGCGGGATGCTCGGTCTAAGCGACGACGAGTTCGGCGCGCGGCTCGAGCGCGAGTCGGGCGAGCGCCCTCCGTGGCCGGCGCTCGGGTTCGACGACCTCGAGCAGAGCGTCCGGAACTCGATCGACCGCCTCGAGCGCAGTCCGTTCCTCCCCCACCGCGACCGCATCCGCGGCTTCGTCTACGACGTCGAGAGCGGCAGGCTCCACGAGGTGCCAGATCCGGGGTCGGACGCCTAGCGCGGCGCTCGTCGCCGTGATCGTCGCGGGCGCCTTCGCCGGCGGCGCGCACGGTGCGAAGCCGTCGCACGCGGTGACGCTTTCGCCGGCGCCGGGCACCCCGGACGCGTCTCCGACGACGCAGATCAGCGTGCTGGGAGCCAGGCCGACCGGCGTGGTCGCGGCGGGCTCGCGCAGCGGTGGCCACCCGGGCGCGTTGCGCGCGTACGCGGCCGCGCCCGGCGCGAGCTTCGTCCCGTCCCGCGCGTTCGCGCCCGGCGAGCGCGTCCGGGTGCGCGTCGCCTTCGGGTCGCGCCACATCTCGTACGCGTTCCAGGTCGGTCGCCCCGTGCCCGTGGCGGCCGCAGCGGCGGCCCAGCCGCCTGGGGGCGGCGCGGAAAGCTTCGTCTCGGAACCCGGCCTCCACCCGCCGCGGATCGCCGTGCGGACGTTCTCGGGCGCGCCGTCCGGCGGCGACTTCTTCGTCACACCGGCGACTCAGCGGAGCGGCAAAATGGTCGGGCAGTTCGGGCCCCTGATCGCCGACGCTCGCGGGGAGCCGGTGTGGGTGCAGCCGCTGCCGGCCGGAGTCGTCGCCGCCAACCTGCGCCCGCAGACGCTCGCGGGCGAGCCCGTCCTGACCTGGTGGCAGGGACAGATCGCCGCGCCCGCCGGCGACCTGAGCGGGGAGGACGTCATCGCCGACCGCTCGTACCGGACCGTCGCGACGGTCCGCGCCGGCAACGGCTACGTCGCCGACCTGCACGAGTTCGTCGTGTCCGGGCAGACGGCGCTGATCACCGTGTACAGCCGTGTGCGCATGGACCTCTCGGCGCTCGGCGGGTCGCGCCACGGGACGGCCTTCGACGCGATCGTCCAGCGGAACGACCTGAAGACGGGGCTCGTCATGTTCGAGTGGCACGCGCTCGGCCACGTCCCCATGCGCGACTGCTACTTCCGCCCGCAGCGAAGCGGCGCCGTCTACGACCCCTACCACGTCAACTCGATCCAGCCGCTCGCCGGCGGCGACCTGCTCGTGTCGATGCGCAACACCTGGACCGCGTACGACCTGACGCCGAGCGGGGGCATCCGCTGGCAGCTCGGCGGCAGACGCAGCAGCTTCCGCCTCGGGCGCGGCGTCCGCTTCGCCTGGCAGCACGACGTGCAGCTCCACCCGGGCGGCCTCGTCAGCGTCTTCGACAACGAGGGCCACGTCCAGCGAGCCCAGTCGCGCGGTCTCTTAATCCGGCTCGATCGGCGCCGTCGCACCGCCACGCTCGCGCACTCCTACGCCCACCGGCCGCACCTTTTCGCCCGCTACGAGGGGAACGTTCAGCTGCTACCCGGAGGCGACACGCTCGTCGGGTGGGGCGGCGAGTCGTACTTCTCCGAGTTTTCACGCGCGGGCCGCCTGCTCCTCGACGCGCGCTTCCCCGGCTTCGACGACTCGTACCGCGTCTTCCGCTACCCATGGTCCGCGACGCCAGCGCAGCCGCCCGCGGCAGCAGTGCGCGCGGGAAGCGTCTACGCGAGCTGGAACGGCGCGACCGGTGTGTCGCAGTGGCGCCTGCTCGCCGGGTCGGCGCCGGCCACGCTCGCGCCGGTCGCGACCGTCGCTCGCGCCGGCTTCGAGACCGCGATTCCCGCCGGTGGGAGCGGTCCGTACTTCGAGGTGCAGGCGCTTGGCGCAGCCGGGCAGGTGCTCGGCAGCTCGGCGGTCGTGCACTCGTAGCGAGCGCACGTGGCGCGGCCTTGGCTGCAGCCCGTTTACGACATCCGGGCGACGAAATCTTGGACACGTGTCCAACGACGAGCTCGTGCGGCTGCGTCAGAGTCCGGCTGCCGGATCGCGGAGGCCCCGCCTCTGCCGCAATCGCAGGCTAACCCGGAGAGCCCATGCCGCACCTGATCGTCTCGTATGACGGGACCCGCAACGACCGCGACGCGCTCGCGCTCGGCCAGCTGTTCGCCGCCGCCGGCGCCGAGGTGTCGCTCGCCTACGTCCGTCACGCCGCCGAGTCCGACCCGGGGCGCGAGGCCGACGTGCAGCGGGAAGCCGAGCACATGCTCGAGGTCGGCGCCCGGCAGCTGAACGGCGCCGGGGCAGGACAGCACGTCGTGCTCAACCCTTCGACGTCCAGAGGCCTTGCGGAGCTCGCCACCGAGCTCGGCGCGGACGCGATCGCGTTCGGGTCGAGCTATCGCACCCCGCCCGGCCAGGTCGCGCTCCCCCATACGGCGCAGCAGCTGCTCGACGGCGGGTCCGCCTGGTCGCTCGCGGTGGCGCCGGCGGGCCTTCGCCGCGAACCGGTCGAGCGCAGCATCGGCACGGTCCGCGTCGACCACGGCGACGAGGACGAGGCGGCGACGACGACCGCGCAGAGCCTCGCCCACGCGCTCGGCGCCGTGCTGACGGACGACGACGCGGACCTGCTCGTGATCCCGTCGCGCGGCGACGCGCCCGCCGGCCGGCTGCTGCTGAGCGCCCCGGGCCGCGAGCGTCTCGACCAGGCGCGCTGCCCCGTGCTCGCGCTCCCGCGCGGCAAGCCGCTGACGTTCGGCTGACGGTTTCGCGCCAGGTTCGAGGCGACCAGCCGAACCGAACGCGGCCGCCGGCCGTATGCCGCATCGCAGGGGGCGATCGAGCATGCAACGGGAGGGGAGCACCGGATGACGGAGACAATCTCGCGGCGGGTATGGACCCGACCACTGGTCGGCGCCGCGCTTGCGGCCACGCTCGCGCTGGCGGTCGCGGCGTGCGGCTCGAGCAAGTCGTCTTCGACGAAGTCGGCGTCGGCCTCGCCGACCTCGACGTCAGCGAACAGCAGCCCTTCCAATAGCGGCACCGCCGTCGCCACGACCAACGTCAACGGCGTCGGCACCGTGCTCGTCAAAGGAGACGGCCGCACCCTCTACATCCTCACCTCCGAGAAGGGCGGGAAGCTCACGTGCACCGACGACAACGGCTGCACGAAGGTGTGGCCCGACGTCGAGCTGCCGCACGGCACGACGCACGCCACCGCCGGCTCCGGCGCTCAGGCGTCGCTGCTCGGCACGGTCAAGGCGAAGGACGGCAGCCTGTACGTGACCTACGCCGGCTATCCGCTCTACACCTACTCCGGCGACAGCGGCAACGGCCAGGCGAACGGCCAGGGCATCAAAAGCTTCGGCGGCACGTGGTGGGCGATCAGCCCGTCAGGGGCACTCGTGACGAAGACAGCGAGCGCGAGCGGCAGCGGCAGCGGCAGCTCACCCGGCTACTAGTCGCCGGCTGGGCCGGCGTGGCACCTACCCCCTGTGCCGCGCCGGCCTGCACCTCACCGTGAGGCGGCGGAGCGGGGTTTGGCCGCGCCTCCGCTCGCGCCGCCCGGCAGCGCTGAACGCGGGCGATCCGAGCAGGCGCGTGTGGCGACGGCGCGTGTAGCCGGCGGCTCGACGCCAGCGCCGGCCAGCTCAGGGACAGTCGTGGGCTTCGCCGCTCGACGTCCGGGACGTGGAGGCGGGCAGCCGCGATGGCGGCGTCGACCCGACATGCTCGACTTCCTCGGCGCGGCGCATCAAAATGCGCTCGTGCTAGGTGAGGGCGTGGGCGATGCGCACGCGTTCTGGTTGGGCGCGCCGGGCCGCGGCGAGATCCGGCCCGCCACGCTGCCCGAGCCGGGGCGGGACGACGTGCTGGTGCGCACGTTGCGGTCGGGCGTCAGCCGCGGCACCGAGACATTGGTATTCAGGGGCGGCGTCCCGCCGACCCAATACGCCGCGATGCGGGCGCCGTTCCAGGAGGGGGACTTCCCGGGGCCGGTCAAGTACGGCTACCTCAACGTCGGGGCCGTGGAGCAGGGACCGGCAGAGCTGCGAGGCCGTACCGTCTTCTGCCTGTACCCGCACCAGACCGCTTACGTCGTCCCGGCCGCCGCGGTGACGGTAGTGCCGGATGACGTGCCGCCCGCTCGTGCTGTTCTCGCGGGGACCGTAGAGACAGCCGTCAACGCTCTGTGGGACGCCGCACCGCTGGTCGGTGACCGGGTCGCGGTGGTTGGCGCCGGGATGGTCGGCTGCTGCGTCGCGCGCCTGTTGGCTCGGTTCCCGGCGGTAGACGTCACGCTCGTCGAGGTCGATGCCGGTCGGGCCGACGTCGCGGCCGCACTCGACGTCGACTTCGCGCTGCCAGGTGAGGCCGCCGGTGGTCGTGACCTGGTCGTGCACGCCAGTGCCACCTCCGCCGGGCTCCAGCGCGCGCTCGAGCTGCTCGCCCCGGAAGGGACGGTCATCGACCTCAGCTGGTACGGCGACAGCGAAGTTCGGCTCGCGCTCGGCGGCGCGTTTCACTCCGGTCGGCTCGCCATCCGCGCCAGCCAGGTGGGCGCCCTGTCTCCGGCCCGCAGCGGGCGCCGCACGAAGGCCGACCGGCTGGCACTCGCACTCGACCTGCTGCGCGACCCCGCCTTCGACGCACTCCTCACCGGCGAGTCCCGCTTCGCGGAACTGCCCGACGTGATGTCACGGCTCGCCGCGGGGAGCCTGCCGGCGCTCTGTCACACCATCACCTACGACCGGGAATAGCTCGTGTTCAGCGTGACCGTCCGCGACCACATGATGATCGCCCACAGCTTGCGGGGTGAGTTGTTCGGCCCCGCGCAGCGCCTGCATGGCGCGACGTACGTCGTCGACGCGACGTTCCAGCGCGCGGAGCTCGACCCCGACAACGTCGTGGTCGACATCGGTCGCGCGGCGGAGCAGCTGCACGAGGTCGTGGGGGAGCTGACCTATCGCAACCTCGACGAGGAGGCGGCCTTTGACGGCATCAACACCTCCACCGAGGCCCTCGCCCGGGTGGTTGCCGATCGGCTAGCGGAAAGGGTGCATGGCGGCGCGCTCGGCAACGGCGCGCGGGGGCTCGACCGGCTGATCGTCACGCTGCGCGAGTCGCACGTCGCCTGGGCGAGCTACGAGCGGCCGCTGTGACGGCAGTGCATGTCGTCGTACCCGAAGGCGTTGACGATCCGGCGCGCCCGAGCGGGGGCAACGGCTATGACCGTCATGTCTGTCGCGGACTGGCGTCGCTCGGCTGGTTGGTGCACGAGCATGCCGTACCGGGCTCCTGGCCGCGACCCGATCCGCCGTCGTCCGCCGCCTTGGCCAGCGTTCTTCACCCTATCCCCGACGGTGCCGTCGTCCTGCTGGACGGACTCGTCGCCTCCCCGATCCCGGAAGCGCTGGTTCCGCACGCGGGCCGGCTGCGCCTGGTCGTGCTCGTGCACATGCCGCTGGGTCACCGCCCAGCAGATGGCGCGGCCGAGGTCATCCGGAACCGCGAACAAGCGGTCCTCTCGGTCGCCGCGGCGGTCGTCACAACGAGCGAGTGGAGCCGTAACCGGCTGCTGGGGCTCTACCAGCTGTGCTCGGACGGAGTGCACGTCGCCGAGCCCGGGGTCGAGGCCGCCGAGCTAGCAGCTGGGACTGAGGGCGGAGGCGCGCTTCTCTGTGTCGCCGCGGTGATACCCGAGAAGGGCCACGACGTGCTGCTCGATGCGCTGCAGACGGTGTCGGACCTGTCATGGCAGTGTGTCTGCGTGGGTCGGCTCGACCGCGACCCGCCGTTTGTGGAGAGCGTCCGCCGACGGTCAGTCGAGACCGGGCTGGACGACCGCGTGCACTTTCTCGGTCCGCGAGCCGGCGCCGAGCTCGACCGCCGCTACGCCAGCGCGGACCTGATGGTGCTGGCGTCGCGGGCCGAGACGTACGGCATGGTCATCACCGAGGCTCTAGCCCGAGGTCTGCCCGTCGTGGCCGCCGAGGTCGGCGGGGTGCGGGAGGCGCTCGGCTGCGGCCCCGACGGAGCCCGCCCAGGGCTGCTGGTTCCGTCCGACGACCCCGCCGCACTTGGGGCGGCGCTCCGGGCGTGGCTCGGCGACGCCGAGCTCAGGCGCCGGTTGCGCCGGGTTGGCCGGGCGCGGCGCGAGTCGCTTCCCAGTTGGTCGACCACCGCAGCAAGCCTGGCGCGCGTCCTCGCGGGAGTGCTGGGATGACCACCCGAGGTGTCCGCGTCAGCACGGAATGGCTTGCCGTGCGCGAGCCTGCTGACGCTGCGGCTCGTGCGCGGGATCTCGTCGAGCGCCTGAGGACACAGCGACCGGCAACCGGTCGCTGGGTGATCCACGACCTCGGTTGCGGGACTGGTGCCGTGGGCCGCTGGCTGGCGCCACTGCTGCCCGGGCCGCAGCGCTGGGTTCTGCATGACCGGGACGCGGACCTGCTGGAGATTGCCGCCTGCGCGCTGCCGGGCCCGGCTGCTGACGGGGCTGCGGTCACCGTCGAGGTCAGGCAATCTGACATCACCCGCCTGGAGCCAGGCGGTCTCGCCGGCGCGACGCTCATCACCGCCTCCGCGCTATTGGACATGCTGACCGAGAGCGAGTTGGCGAGGGTGATCAGTGCCGGCGTCGGCGCCGGATGTCCGATCCTGCTGACGCTGTCCGTGATCGGTCGTGTCGAGCTGACACCGGCGGAGCCCCTGGATCGCCGCGTCGCCGCCGCCTTCAACGCCGATCAGCGCCGCGCCACGGAGCGCGGCCGCCTGCTCGGTCCCGAGGCTGTCACGTGGACCGTCGAGCAGCTTGGCCGACTGGACGTCGAGGTCCTCGTTAGGCCAAGCCCGTGGCGACTCGGCGCGGGGCAGAGGGACCTGCTGGTGCAGTGGCTCACGGGGTGGGCGGGTGCCGCCCGCGAGCAAGACCCGGAGCTCGCCGCCGAGGCCGGCGCCTACATGCGCCGGCGTCAGGCGCAGGCAACTGCCGGAGAGCTCCGGGCAACCGTGCATCACGCCGATCTGCTGGTCTCACCCCGCTGACAGCGGGATGTCGAGCCACGACGGCCGCATCGATATGCATATCAAGCTGGGTGACGGCTCGCGGTTCACCGCGGCGCCGCCCGGGATCCCACCGAGGAGCACACAATGAGCAAGATCGACAGTCCCCGAGGGCACCTCATCGAGACATACCGCAAGCGGGCCCGGCGCTACGACATCACCTCCCAGCTCTACTACCCCCAGCACCGCCACCGCCGCAAAGCCGTACAAGCGCTCGGGCTTCGACCGGGTGACAGCGTGGTCGAGATCGCCTGCGGCACGGGCCTCAACTTCCAATCGATCGAGCAGGAAATCGGTCCCGAAGGCCGGATCGTCGGCGTTGACCTGACAGACGCGATGCTCGCCCAAGCTCAGGATCGGATTGAGACCAACGGCTGGGGCAATGTCAGCCTCGTGCAAGCCGACGCGGCCGAGTTCGAGTTCCCGACCGGCGTCGACGCGATCCTCGCCACCTACCCACACGCGCTCCTGCCAGAGTCCGGCCACGTCATCGCCAACGGCGCCGCCGCCCTCCGCACTGGTGGGCGTTGGGTCGTGCTGGATCTCAAGGTTCCCGACAACATGCCTCGCTGGCTGGCCCGGCTCGGAGTCGCAACTGTCGGGCGGTCCACCTCCCTTGACGAATGGATCGTCCGTCGCCCGTGGGAGGCGATTCGCGTCGCCATGAAGGAGACGCTGGTTGACGTCTCCTGGAGCGAGTTGTTCTTCGGGATCGCATACCTCGCTGTTGGGACCGGCGGGCCTAGGGACAGTTGAGCGACAGCTGCGGGGAATGGCCCTGGTGACGAGCGGACATTGAGATAAGGTCCGCGCGATGGCGATCAGAACCGAGAGCCGCCTGAAAATCGCCGGCAGCGTCGATCAAGTGTGGGCGTATCTCTGTGATGTCGGACGCTGGCCGGAGTGGGCGCCAACGGTTCTCGAATGTTGGGTCACCGGAGGGGCTCCGCTTCAGCCCGGCTCGCGGGTGGAGCAACGGGCGAAGGGGATATTCGGGTCTACTCGTGGCCGGAGCCAGAAGGTGACCACCGTCGAGGCGCCCCGCTACGTCGCGTTCGCCGGGCCAATGGGAACTTCCGCGGCGCGCTGGGGAATGGAGCTCGAGCCGATCGACGGCAGGCAGACCGAGGCCATGATGTGGGTTGAGGTCGATCTCGCAGGCATCATGCGCGCGATCCCCGGCCGCGTCCTCAAGGGCAGGATTCAGCGCGTAAGCGATCGCGAGATGGTGGCGATCAAGGCTGCGGTCGAGTCCGCTGAGCCGGGGACCCGAGCAGCAGCAGTCGACCGAGTTTGATCGCGGAACGAGCACCGCTGGCTTCCGAACACGTCGCCAGTGAGGCACTGGCTGTGCAGCCGTACCAGTGGCAAGGGGTCGGGTTCGGCGGACGTGACAGCGGCGGCGTGATCGCCCAGACCGAAGGCGAGGTGCTCCTGGCCGTCGACCAACCCGTTGAAGCTGAAGACTCGGGCGTCCGCGAGGTATCCGTCAGCGAACCGAAGGGCCAGCGGCACCTGGGTGCGGATGCTCGCAATCGGTAACGGCGACACCATCGGACTCCTGGATCAGTCGGTCTCGAACCGGGGAGAGAGCGCGTAGCGCAGCAACACCACGTCGCCGATCTGACGGACCTCGGCGAGCGTCGCTCGCCGCCCCGGGTTCCAGGGAAAGCGGCCGTCGGTCACGAACCGTGGGGCCCGGGAGTCGCCCACGAACAAGGGCGCGACGACCAGCTGCAGCTCGTCGACAAGATTGTGGGTCAGGAACTGGGTGTGGACCTTCCCGCCCCCCTCGACCATCAGCCGGTACACGCCGCGCGCGCCGAGGTCCTCGCTCACCCTGCGCATCTCGACGGGTTGACCGCCATCGACCACGGTCGCCACCTTTCCGAGGCGCAACCGGGCATGGGCGAAGCGGGAGCTCGCGCAGTAGACGAGCTTCTCCGCATCGCCGGCGGTGAAGAAGTTGGCGCCCGGGTCCAGCTCCACCCGCTCGGTGACCGTGACCTTGGTCGGCGAGGGCGCGAGCCCACGGTCGGTCCGCTCGTCGCGACGGCTCTCTGAGCGCACCAGCAGCCGCGGGTTGTCATTGCGCACAGTCGCGGCGCCGACGAAAATCGCGTCACACGACGCACGCACCGCGTCGACCCGGTCGAAGTCCGCGTCGTTGGACAGTTCGAGCCGCCGCGGCGCAGCGCAGTCGAGATAACCGTCGATCGACATGCCACAGCTCAACAGGGTGTAAGGGCGCTCAAGCACGGGCTATTCGCTCTCGAAGCGGCGGTTTGGCCCCCTGCCGGGGTCGGTTGCGACGCAACCACGCCGCCACGAGGACGGCGGCACCCGGCAGGCTGGCGACGAGCACCATGACGCCGTAGACGACTGCGCTGGCCACGCCTCGTTGCGCTCCGAGGCCGGCCGCACCGAACA
>Ga0066662_10000593_pt1 | contig 15948 bp, 13 predicted proteins | sample GraSoiAngelo_111_FD_133939 | JGI IMG/M metagenome (GOLD analysis project Ga0066662, IMG submission 133939) | Grasslands soil microbial communities from the Angelo Coastal Reserve, California, USA - 14_0903_12_40cm | ecosystem: Environmental > Terrestrial > Soil > Grasslands | place: USA...
CCGCGGCCCAGCGCTTCCCGGGCCTCTAGAATGGCGCGGTAGGGTGGGGGGTGTGCGCGGCACTTCATTGCGGGGTGCGACTCGAAGCGCGCGGCCGGGGTCGCTAGCCGCTATGGTAGCGAGCGATTCGCAATCTGCGCCAACCAGCGCATCCCGGAATGACGTGTGGTGAGAGTAATGCGCCATCAGATCACGCCGCGGCCTTTGAGGCTTGCGCCAGCGACGCAAAGGTCTTGCCTTCGCCGGCGAGGCGCTTCAAGAGCGGCGCGGGTTCCAGCGACGAATCGTTGGTTTCCTTGGCGTAGTAGGACAGCCGGTCGGCGATGTGCTTCAGTCCGATCTGGTCGGCGTAATACATCGGACCGCCGCGGTAGATCGGCCAGCCGTAGCCGTACAGCCAGATCACGTCGATGTCGCTCGGACGCGCCGCGACCTTTTCTTCCAGAATGCGCGCGCCCTCGTTGATCATCGGATACATCATGCGCTCGAGGATCTCGTCGTCGCTGACGTTGCGCCGCTTGCGCCCGAGCCGCTGCAGCGTCTCGTCGATCAGCTTTTCCACTTCCGGATCGGGCATCGGCGCGCGCGATCCCGCCTCGTATTTGTAATAGCCCTTGCCGGTCTTCTGGCCGAAACGGCCGGCCTCGCACAGCGCGTCCGCGATCTCCGACTTGACGCCGCGATCCTTGCGCGAGCGCCAGCCGATGTCGAGGCCGGCGAGATCGCCCATCGCAAACGGCCCCATCGGCATGCCGAACTTCGTCACCACGGCGTCGACCTGCTGCGGCAGCGCGCCCTCGAACAGGAGTTTCTCGGCCTGCTTGCCGCGTTGCGCCAGCATGCGGTTGCCGACGAAGCCGTCGCAGACGCCGACCACCGCCGGCACTTTCGCGATCCTGCGCGCGACCGCCACCGCGGTCGCGAGCGCATCGGGCGCGGTTTTCTCCGCGCGCACGATCTCGCACAGCTTCATGACGTTGGCGGGCGAGAAGAAATGCATGCCGAGCACGTCCTGCGGCCGGCTCGTGACCTTGGCGATCTCGTCGATGTTGAGGTACGAGGTGTTGGAGGCCAGCACCGCGCCTTGCCTGGCGTATTTGTCGAGCGCGGTGAACACTTCCTTCTTGATCGCCATGGTTTCGAACACCGCTTCGATGACGAGGTCGGCATCCTTGACGTGCTCCAGACCGACCTTGCCGTCGATCAGGCCCATGCGCTTGGCGGGAGCGTCGGCGGGAATGCCACCGCGCGCGGCGGTCGCCTCGTAATTCTTCTGCATCACGCCCATGCCGCGCTTCAACTGCTCCTCGCCGGTCTCGATCAAGGTGACCGGAATCCCGGCATTGGCGAACGACATCGCGATGCCGCCCCCCATGGTGCCGGCGCCGATGATGGCGACGCGTTCGACCTTGCGCGGCTTGGTGCCTTCCGGCACGCCGGCGATCTTGGCCGCCTCGCGCTCGGAGAAGAAGGCATAGCGCTGCGCCTTCGACTGGTCGCCGGTCACGAGCTTGACGAAGCCTTCGCGCTCTTTCTTCAGCCCCTCGTCGAACGGCAGGTCGATCGCCGCCCCCACCGCATCGGCCGCCGCGAACGGCGCTTCCAGCCCGCGCGCCTTCTTGGTCAGCGCCTGCACCGCGTTGGTGAAGATCGAGCGATCGGCCTTTGCGGCGGCGAGCTTGGAATCGTCGTCGCGCAATTTGCGCAAGGGACGCCCTTCCGCCACGACCTTGCGCGCAAAGGCTTCGCCCCCGGACGCGGGCTCATCGACGATCGCATCGATCAGGCCCTGCTTCAGCGCCTCCGTCGCGCCGATCGGGTCGCCGCCGACGATCATCTTTACCGCGAGTTCCGGGCCCACCGCGCGCGGCAGCCGTTGCGTGCCGCCGGCACCCGGCAAGAGCCCGAGCTTCACCTCGGGCAGGCCGAGCTTGGCATCCTTCACCGCGACGCGGTAATGGCAGCCGAGCGCGACTTCGAGACCGCCGCCGAGTGCGGTGCCATGGATCGCGGCAATGGTCGGCTTTGAACAATTTTCGAGTTCGGAAATTACCTCGGCGAGACTCGGCGGCTGCGGCGGCTTGCCGAACTCGGTGATATCAGCGCCGGCAATGAAGGTGCGGCCGGCGCAGGTCAGCACGATCGCCTTCACTGCGGCGTCGGCGGCGGCGGTTTTGACGTTCTCGAAAATGCCGCGACGAACTGCCGCGGAGAGCGCGTTCACCGGGGGGCTGTCCACCGTGACGATGGCAATCGCATCATGACGTTCGAGCTTGACCACTTGGTTCACGGCGCTCTCCTTGAACTCGAATGTTAGACTAATTTCGCAGTGCGGAATTTAATTCCACATCTTGACAGGGAGGGTTATTTTGAAGCACGTCGCTTGTCAACGCGATCAGCAGCACAGCAGGGAATGAAGCGTCCAGCCAAAAAAGCGGCGACCGATCGCAGCTTTGTCGTCGCGTTGGCTCGCGGCCTTGACGTGTTGCGCGCATTTCATCCCAACGACGGGCTTCTTGGCAATCAGGAGATTGCGGCCCGCACCAATTTGCCGAAGCCGACGGTTTCGCGGCTGACCTATACCTTGACCAGGCTCGGCTACCTTACACAGGTTCCGCGGTTCGAGAAATATCAACTGGCGCCCGCAGCCATGGCGCTGGGGTATGCCGCCCTTGCAAATCTCGGCGTCCGGCACCTGTCGGAATCCTTCCGCGAGGAGGTGATGCGCGAGACCGGAGGTGCGGTGGCGATCGGCGCGCGCGACCGTCTCAGCATGATCTATGTCGGCCAGAGCCGGAATGGCCTTGCGCTCGGCGTTCAGCTCGACGTCGGTTCGCGGATACCGATTGCGACCACCGCGATGGGTCGCGCCTATATCTGGGCGCTGCCGGACGAGGAGCGCGCCATCTTGCTGCGCGAGCTCAAGGAGCACTACGGCAACCGTTGGTCGCGGATGCGCGACGGCATCGAACGCTCGGGCGAAATGATCGAGCGGCTAGGCTTCGCGCTGTCGGTCGGCGAGTGGCAGGACGACGTGCACGCTGCCGGCGTCGCGTTGAAGCTCAACGACGGCACGGGACCTTACGCGTTCAATTGCGGCGCGCCGGCATTCCGTTTCACGGAAGAGCGGCTGCGCAACGATATTGGACCTCGTCTCGTGGCGATGGTAAGAAACATCGAGGCTGCGCTGGGCGGCGCGGCGCCGCAATCAAAAAAACAAGACGCCAAAAAGATCAAGCCAGGAGGAAAAGTTGCCCGTGTGGTCGAGCGGATCGAATAGCGCGTGCCGTTGCGGCCTGAAGGGCCGAACGACATGATGCAGGCAGAGCTCGCGCAGGCGCAGGCCGCGCCGATCGCTCCGCTGCTTGCGGTGTGCGATGTCAGCGTGGTGTTCGGCGGCATCATCGCGTTGAACGGCGTGTCGTTCGACATGCACCAGGGCAAGATCCTCGGCCTGATCGGGCCGAACGGCGCCGGCAAGACGACGCTGTTCAACTGCCTGTCGCGGCTCTACCAGCCGAGCAAGGGCGATATCCTGATGGAGGGCGAGAGCATCCTGTCGCGCCCCGCGCACAAGATCGCCGAGATCGGCATCGGCCGCACCTTCCAGAACGTCGCGCTGTTTCCCAATCTTTCGGTGCTCGACAACGTCCGCGTCGGCGCGCACTGCCGCACCAGCGGCGACATCATCAGCGACAGCCTCAAGCTTAAGAAAGTTCGCCGCACCGAAGCCGAGATCAACGCCTGCGTCCACGAGATCCTCGGCTATCTCGATCTCGAGGACGTCGCCCACACCGTCGTCGCCGGCCTGCCGTTCGGCACGCAAAAGCGCGTGGAGCTGGCGCGGGCGCTGGCGGCGCAGCCGAAAATACTGCTGCTCGACGAGCCGGCCGGCGGCCTCAACCATGAGGAAGTCCACGTCCTCGGCGACCTCATCCGAAAAATTCGCGACGACCGCCGTGTCACCGTGCTGCTGGTCGAGCATCACATGGGACTGGTGATGTCGATTGCCGACCATGTCGTCGCGCTGAACTTCGGCAAGAAGCTCGCCGAAGGCACCCCTGCCCAGGTCCAGGCCAACCCCGATGTGATCAAAGCCTATCTCGGGAGCAAGGACCAATGACGGCGATGCTCAACGTCAAGGACCTCAGGGCTTACTACGGCCAGGTGCAGGCCCTTCACGGCCTCAGCTTCGCTCTCAACGAGGGCAGCCTGACGACGCTGCTCGGCGCCAACGGCGCCGGCAAGACCACGACGTTGCGCGCGATCTGCAACATGGTGCGCTCCACCGGCTCGATCGAGTTCGAGGGCGCGCAGCTCGGCAACCGCTCTACCGAAAACATCGTCCGCCTCGGCATCGCGCACGTGCCGCAGGGCCGCGGCACCTTCACCACCATGACGGTGGAGGAAAACCTGCAGCTCGGCGCGATCCCGCGGCGCGACAGCAAGGGCGTGGTCTCCGACATCGAGCGGATGTACGACCATTTCCCGGTGCTGAAGCAGCGCCACACCCAGCAGGCCGGCACGCTGTCGGGCGGCGAGCAGCAGATGCTGGCGGTGGCGCGCGCGCTGATGCTGCGGCCGCGGCTGATGCTGCTGGACGAACCCTCGTTCGGACTGGCGCCCTTGATCGTGCGCGACCTGTTCGGAATCCTCGGCAAGATCAACCGCAACGACAAGGTCACCATCCTGGTGGTCGAGCAGAACGCGCAGCTCGCGCTGGAACTCGCCGACACCGCTTACGTGATCGAGACGGGACGCATCGTGATGTCGGGAAAGGCCAACGACATCGCGAACAACGAAGACGTCCGCAAATCCTATCTCGGGTATTGAGGGAGACCGGCCATGGAGCTGTTTACCAATCAGGTGCTGGCCGGCATCGCCACCGGCGCGATCTATGCCTGCATGGCGCTTGCGGTGGTGATGATCTACCAGGCGATCGATCATCTGAATTTCGCCCAAGGCGAAATGGCGATGTTCTCGACCTTCATTTCCTGGCAATTGATGCAGTGGGGCATTCCGTACTGGTGGGCGTTCCTGCTGACGCTGGCGTTCTCCTTTGCCGGCGGCATCCTGATCGAGCGGCTGTTGTTCAAGCCGCTGGCGAAGGCGCCGATCCTGACCAACGTCGCCGGTTTCATCGCGCTGTTCGCCATCATCAACAGCGTCGCCGGGCTGACCTGGGATTTCACCATCAAGCAATATCCGACCCCGTTCGGCTCCTCGCCGTTTCTCGGCAGCCAGCTGATCTCGACCCACCAAGCCGGCATGATCGGCGTTACCGTGGTGCTGCTGATCCTGCTCTATTTGTTCTTCCAGTTCACCCGGGTCGGGCTTGCGATGCGCGCCGCCGCCTCGTTGCCGGAATCGGCGCGGCTGGTCGGCATCAACACCTCCTGGATGATCGCGCTCGGCTGGGGCATGGCGGCGGCGATCGGCTCGATTGCCGGAATGCTGATCGCGCCGGTGGTGTTCCTCGAGCCCAACATGATGGGCGGCGTGCTGATCTATGGATTTGCCGCCGCCGTGCTCGGCGGGCTGACCAGCCCGCTCGGCGCGGTGATCGGCGGGTTCCTGGTCGGCGTGTTCGAGAACCTCGCGGGGACCTACATTCCAGGCGTCGGCAATGAGCTGAAACTGCCGATCGCGCTGGCGCTGATCATCACCGTGCTCGTCGTCAAGCCCGCCGGCCTGTTCGGCCGCGCCATCGTGAAGCGAGTTTGATCATGAGCGCCGTCCAGGAAACCGTCACCCAGGCCCCTGCGCTTGACGCCGTGCCGAAGCGGGCGATCACGCTGAGCCTCGGCACCTCGCTCGCCGTGCTGGTGCTGCTGCTGGCGTTCCCGCTGTTCGTGAAGAACTTCATCATCTTCCAGATGACCACGGTGTTGATCTACGCCATCGCGGTGCTGGCGCTCAACATCCTCACCGGCGGCAGCGGGCAGTTTTCGCTCGGCCAGAGCGCGTTTTACGCGCTCGGCGCCTACACCTCGGCGATCCTGATCGAGCACGCCGACATGAACTACGCGCTGACGCTGCCGATCGCCGGCCTCATCTGCTTCGTCGCCGGGTTCCTGTTCGGGCTGCCGGCGCTGCGCCTCAGCGGCGTGTATCTGGCGCTCGCGACCTTCGCACTGGCTACCGCGATGCCGCAGCTTTTAAAGCTCGGCTTCATCGAGCATTGGACCGGCGGCGTGCAGGGCCTGGTAGTCACCAAGCCGGACGCGCCGTTCGGGCTGCCGATCTCGCAGGACGTGTGGCTGTATTATTTCACGCTCGCGATCTCGATCGCGATCTATGTCGCCGCGGTCAATCTGTTGAAGTCCCGCTCCGGCCGCGCGCTGATGGCGATCCGCGACAACGAGATCGCGGCCTCCGCCATGGGCGTCGACGTCGCGATGTACAAGACGCTGGCGTTCGGCGTCAGCGCCGGCATCACCGGCATCGCCGGCGGGCTCGGCGCGATCGCGGTGCAGTTTGTCGCGCCCGACAGCTACACCATCCAGCTCGCGATCGCGCTGTTCCTCGGCATGGTCGTCGGCGGAGTCGGCTGGCTGCCAGGATCGATTGTCGGCGCGGCCTTCATCGTGTTCGTGCCGAACATCGCCGAAGGCATTTCCAAAGGCCTTTCCGGCGCCGTGTTCGGCGTGTTGTTGTTCATCGTCATCTTCCTTGTTCCGCATGGCGCAAGGCAGGTGGCGCTCGTCGCCCAGAGCCTGATCGGCAAGATCAGGAGAAACTAAAAGGAGAAGTTATGCTTTCCAGACCTCACTTAAGGATCGCCGCATTTTCGACGGCGGTCATCGCTTCGGTTGCGTTCAGCGGCAGCGCTCTCGCACAGAAGAAATACGATACCGGCGCCACCGATACCGAGATCAAGATCGGCAACATCATGCCCTATAGCGGGCCCGCCTCGGCCTACGGCGTGATCGGCAAGACCGAAGAAGCCTACTTCAAGATGGTCAACGACAATGGCGGCATCAAAGGCCGCAAGATCAACTTCATCAGCTACGACGACGGCTACTCGCCGCCGAAGGCCGTCGAGCAGGTGCGCAAGCTGGTCGAGAGCGACGAGGTGCTGGTGGTGTTCAATCCGCTCGGCACGCCGTCGAATACGGCGATCCAGAAATACCTCAACTCCAAGAAGGTGCCGCAGCTGTTCGTCGCCACCGGCGCCACCAAGTGGAACGACCCGAAGAATTTCCCCTGGACCATCGGCTGGCAGCCCTCGTACCAGAGCGAGGCGCGGATCTATGCCAAGTACCTCTTGAAGGAGAAGCCCGACGGCAAGGTCGCGATCCTTTACCAGAACGACGATTTCGGCAAAGACTACCTGAAAGGCCTGAAGGACGGGCTCGGCGCCAAGGCGTCGATGATCATCGCCGAGGAAAGCTACGAGACCACCGAGCCGACCATCGACAACCATATCGTCAAGCTGAAATCCACCGGCGCCGACGTTTTCCTCAACATCGCGACGCCGAAATTCGCAGCCCAAGCGATCAAGAAGGTCCACGAGGTCGATTGGAAGCCGCTGCACATCGTCACCAACGTCTCGGCCTCGGTCGGCGGCGTGATGAAGCCGGCGGGACTTGAGGCGAGCCAGGGGGTATTGTCGGCGGCCTACGCCAAGGACGGCGCCGATCCGCAGTGGAGCAGCGATGCCGACTTCAAGAAGTGGATCGCCTTCGTCGACAAGTACATGCCGGGGGCCGACAAGAATGACGGCTCGATCGTGTTCGGCTATGGCGTGGCGCAGACGCTGGTGAAGACGCTGGAAATGTGCGGCGACGACCTGACCCGCGCCAACGTCATGAAGCAGGCGGCGAGCCTGAAGGATTTTACGCCCGACACCCTGCTGCCCGGCGTCAAGATCAACACCAGCGCCACCGATTTCGCGCCGATCAGCCAGCTGCAGATGATGCGGTTCAAGGGCGAGAAATGGGATCTGTTCGGCGACATCATCAGCGGCGATCTCAGCAATTGAGATGCCGGCCCCTCTCCCCGCAAGCGGGGAGAGGGCGAGCCGTCGGATTAACCGCCTACTAAAGAAGCAGCCCCCGGCGCAGGTCGCCGGGGGCCTTCTTATTGAAGGGCTCCCGCAAATGGTATTCAATGCGGCGAGGTCCGCAAGGCTTTCGCGCAAGAGGAGCCGGGACGTCGCACACATCGCCACAGGGAGAATCGTCCATGTCTGCAACAATGAAAGTTGCGATCCTTTCCGCCGCCGTCGCCTTGTTTGCCGCCTCGAGCAGCGGCGCGCTCGCCCAGAAGAAATACGACAGCGGCGCCAGCGATACCGAGATCAAGATCGGCAACATCATGCCCTATAGCGGGCCGGCCTCGGCCTACGGCGTGATCGGCAAGACCGAAGCGGCCTATTTCAAGAAGATCAACGACGCCAGGGGCATCAATGGCCGCAAGATCAACTTCATCTCATACGACGACGGCTACTCGCCACCGAAGACGGTGGAGCAGGCCCGCAAGCTGGTCGAGAGCGACGAGGTGCTGCTGATCTTCAACTCGCTAGGCACGCCGCCCAATTCGGCGATCCACAAATACATGAACTCGAAGAAGGTGCCGCAGCTGTTCGTCGCCACCGGCGCCACCAAGTGGAACGATCCCAAGGATTTTCCGTGGACCATGGGCTGGCAGCCGAACTACCAGAGCGAGACTCAAATCTACGCAAAATACATCCTGAAGAACAAGCCGGATGCCAAGATCGCCGTGCTGTTCCAGAACGACGATTACGGCAAGGACTACCTGAAAGGGCTGAAGGACGGCCTCGGCGCCAAGGCTTCCTCGATGATCATCATGGAAGAAAGCTACGAGACCACCGAGCCCAGCGTCGACAACCACATCGTCAAGCTGAAGTCGACCAATGCCGACATCTTCATCAATATCACGACGCCGAAATTCGCCGCGCAGGCGATCAAGAAGATGGGCGAGATCCAGTGGAAGCCGATGCACTTCCTGAACAACGTGTCGGCCTCGGTCGGCAGCGTCATCAAGCCCGCCGGCTATGAAAACTCGCAGGACATCATCTCCGCCGCCTATCTGAAAGACGCCTCCGATCCGCAGTGGAATAACGACGCCGGCATGAAGGAATTCTACGCCTTCATGAAGAAGGACTTTCCGGAAGGCGACGTGCTGGACGGCGGGACCGTGGTCGGCTACGGCGTCGCGCAGACGCTGGTGCAGGTGCTAAAGCAGTGCGGCGACAATCTCACCCGCGACAACGTCATGAAGCAGGCGGCAAGCCTGAAGGATTTTCGCACCGAAGTCCTGCTGCCGGGCATCAGGATCAATACCGGTCCGAGCGACTACGCGCCGATCTCCAGCCTGCAGCTGATGAAGTTCAAGGGCGAGAAATGGGAGCTGTTCGGCGACGTCATCAGCGCCGACGTTGCGGGCTGAGTTTCCACAGTATCGTCATTGCCGGGCTTGACCCGGCCATCCATCTTTCGAAAGAGTTTTTCGAACAACGATGGATACGCGGGTCGAGCCCGCGTATGACGGAGCCGCGATGACCGACCGACGCCCCCTGCTGCGCGCGATCTACGATGCCGCCGTGGCTGCCGCGCATCCGGACGTGGTGCTGGCGGCGCACCTGCCTCCGGTGCCGAAGGGGCGCGTGATCGTCCTTGCCGCCGGCAAGGGCGCCGCGGCGATGGCCGCGGCCGCGGAGCGGCACTATCTCGGCGCGCTTGAGCTGGATTCTTCGCGGCTTTCCGGGATGGCGACCACCCGCCACGGCCACGGCGTTGCGACGCGCCGCATCAAGGTGATCGAGGCCGGGCATCCGGTGCCCGACGAGGCCGGGCTGCGTGGGGCTTCCGACACCCTGCAGCTCGCGGCAACCGCCGGGCCGGACGACCTGTTGCTGGTGCTATTGTCCGGCGGGGGCTCGGCCAATTGGATCGCCCCGGCCGAAGGCATCAGCTTTGCGCAGAAGCAGCAGGTGACCCGCGCGTTGCTGCGGTCCGGCGCGCCGATCGGCGAGATCAACACGGTGCGCAAGCACCTGTCGCGTATCAAGGGCGGCCGTCTCGCCCGCGCGGGCCGGCAATCCGCGGAGATAGTTACGCTTGCGATCTCCGACGTGCCGCGCGATGACCCTTCGGCGATCGCCTCCGGACCCACGGTGCCGGATCCGACCACCCTGCAGGATGCCCGCGCGCTGATTGCGAAATACGACCTCAAGCTCGACCAGGCGGTGGCGCGCGCGCTGGACGATCCCGCCAACGAAAGCTGCAAGCCCGGCGATCCGGCGTTTACGCGCGCGCATTTCGAACTGATCGCGCGGCCGCGCGATTCCCTAGACGCCACAATGAAGCTCGCGCGCGAAGCCGGCTATGAGATCGTCGATCTCGGCGCCGATCTCGAAGGCGAAGCGCGCGAGGTCGCGGCCGGTCATGCGCGGCTCGCGCAGAGGGCGCGCGGCGAGGGTAAGCGGGTCGCGATCCTGTCGGGTGGCGAACTCACGGTGACCGTGCGCGGCCAGGGCCGCGGCGGCCCTAACCAGGAATATGCGCTGGCGCTCGTCGCCCTGCTGAAGGACACGACCGGCATCTCCGCGCTGGCCGGCGACACCGACGGCGCCGACGGCGGCGCCGGCAGCGCTGCCGATCCGGCGGGCGCCATGATCGACGCCCGCAGCTTTACGGCGATGCGAGCGCTCGGGCTTGATGCGCAAGGCTATCTTGAGAACAACGACGCCACGGCGTTCTTCGAGAAGACCGGAGATCTGCTGCTCACCGGCCCGACGCTGACGAACGTCAACGACATCCGCGTGATATTGGTGGATGGGGTGACCTAACCTCTCCCCGCTCTTTGCGGGGAGAGGTCGAAGCCGAAGCGCAGCGAAGGCTTCGGGTGAGGGGCGAGGCACAATATTAGACCCAAACCAGCAATGGCGAATCGGCACTTGAGAGAGCTTCGATCTGGAAAAAGCGTGCCTCGCCCCTCACCCGCTCGCTACGCTCGCGACCTCTCCCCGCGCAGGGCGGGGAGAGGTTAAGTTAAAACTCCGTCGCGATTTTGGCGAGCATCGCCAACAGCGCGGCGCGGTTGGCGTGGCCTAGCAATTCGTTCAGCCGCGCCTCGTGCTTGGTCGTGACCAGCCTCTTCGCCCGCGCCAGCACGGCGCGGCCCTTCTCGGTCAGCATCAGGATGTGGGAGCGGCGGTCGTTGGTCGAGCGCATGCGGACGCAGAGCTCGCGGCTCTCCAGGCCGTCGAGCATCGCCACGAAGTTCGGCCTGAGGATGCCGAGCGTGTTGGCGATTTCGGTCTGGTTGCGGCCGGGGTTTTTGTCGAGCAAAAGCAGCACCGAGAACTGCGCCGGGGTGAGCTGCAGCGGCGCCACGCAGCGCAGGAAATCTTCGAAGATCTTGAGCTGCGCGCGCTTTAGCGCGTAGCCGAGATGGTCCGACAGTTCGCCGAGTTGCAGACCGTCCGCGCCCGCGTCGGCCGCCTCCCTGCGCGGCGGCTTTCCCGACTTGACAGCGGGGTCTTTGGAAGCAGTCATCGACCGGCGCCTGCGTGTGACTTGATTATATAGGATAACTGTTATATACTATATCAAAACCGCAGGGCGGATTCAACTGCCGTGAGTGGCCTATCGACAGAACCGGTCCGCCTGGGGGAGCGCCGTCTTGAACACGACGATACTGCTGTTCCTGTTGCAGGACGGTATCACCAACGGCGCGATCTATGCGCTGCTCGGGCTGGCGCTGGTGCTGGTGTTCGCTGTGACCCGCGTGATCCTGATCCCGCAGGGCGAGTTCGTCACCTATGGCGCGCTGACCTACGCCACGCTGTCGGCCGGCAACGTGCCGGGCACCGCGAAACTCGCGGTCGCGATGGGGGTGGTGGCGTTCGGTCTCGATATATTCGTCGCCAGAAAATCGCTGCGGCTGCGCGGCATGCTGCGCGCGCTCGGCGTCAACATCATCCTGCCGCTGGTCATTCTGGCGTTGACCATGGCGCTCGCCGGCCGCCAGACCCCGATCGCCGTCAATATCGCGCTGTCGCTGGTGATCGTCGCGGCGATCGGGCTACTTCTGTATCGCATCGCGTTCCAGCCGATCGCGCACACCTCGGTGCTGGTGCTCCTGATCGCGTCCGTCGGCTGCCATCTCGCGCTGCAGGGCATGGGCCTGGTGTTTTTCGGCGCCGAAGGCCAGCGCGGGCCGCCGATCTCCGGCATGGCATTCACGCTCGGCCAATTGCGCTTCACCGGCCAGAACATCGCCGTCTACACGATCACCGCGGCTTTCATCGTCGCGCTGTGGCTGTTCTTCGGCCACACGCTCTACGGCAAGGCGCTGCGCGCCACCGCCGTCAACCGCCTCGGCGCGCGCCTGGTCGGCATCCGCACCACGCTGTCGGGGCAGCTCGCGTTCCTGCTTGCCTCGATGATCGGCGCCATCTCGGGTATCCTGATCGTGCCGATCACCACGCTGTATTACGACACCGGCTTCCTGATCGGACTGAAAGGGTTTATCGCCGCGATCATCGGTGGGCTTGTCAGCTATCCACTCACCGCGGTCGCGGCGCTCGTCGTCGGCACCGTGGAGGCGTTTTCGTCGTTCTATGCCAGCAATTACAAGGAGGTCATCGTCTTCACCCTGATCCTTCCCGTGCTGGTGCTGCGCTCGCTCGCAGCCCCCGCGGTCGAAGAGGAAAAGGACTGAAGCGATGACGCAGCGCCTTCCGGTCCTCCTTTTCGCGCTGGTGATGGCGGTGATCCCCTTCATCCCCGGAATGCCGCCGTTCTGGCTGGTGTTGTTGGACAATATCGGGCTGGCCGCCCTGGTGGCGATGGGGCTCGTGCTGTTGACCGGCGTGGGCGGGCTCACCTCGTTCGGCCAGGCGGCGTTTTGCGGCTTCGGCGCCTATACCACGGCGGTGCTGACCACCGCCTATGGCGTTTCGCCGTGGCTGACCCTGCCGCTGGCCCTTTTGGTCAGCGGCGCCGCCGCGGTGCTGCTCGGGATCATCACAGTGCGGCTGTCCGGGCATTATCTGCCGCTCGGCACCATCGCCTGGGGGATCGCGCTCTTCTATCTGTTCAGCAAGCTGGAAATTCTCGGCCGCAATGACGGCATCTCCGCGATCCCGCCGCTCGCCATCGGGTCTTTGAGAATGCTCGATCCGGGCACCATCTATTTTGCCATCTGGTTCGCGGTCATCGTCTCCGCCCTGGTGACCATGAACCTGTTGGACTCCCGCACCGGCCGCGCCATCCGCGCACTGCGCCGCGGCCATATCGCCGCCGAAGCCTTTGGCGTGCAGACGCCCCGCGCCAAGCTTTTGGTGTTCATCTATGCCGCGGTGCTGGCCGGGCTGTCCGGTTGGCTCTACGCGCATTTCCAGCGCGCCGCGACCCCAACCCCGTTCGGGCCGCAGGCCGGCATCGAATACCTGTTCATCGCCGTCGTCGGAGGCGCCGGCTACGTCTGGGGCGCCGTGCTGGGCGCGGCCATCGTCGTCGTGCTGAAGGAGATTCTGCAAAGCTATCTGCCGCTTGTTTTCGGCGGCCAGGGCCAGCTCGAGATCATCGTGTTCGGCATCATGCTGGTGCTGCTGTTGCAGCTGGCGCCGACCGGTGTGTGGCCATGGCTGATGTCGTTGCTTCCCTCCGCCACCCGCAGGCGGGCGGATACCGGCGCCGCGCCGCTTGCGCACGCGCGGCCTGAACTGCCGTCCGGGCCGTTGCTGCAAATCGAGAACGCGCGAAAGCAGTTCGGCGGCGTCGTCGCCGTCAACGACGTCTCGTTCGAGGTGCGCGCGCGCGAGATCGTGGCCCTGATCGGCCCGAACGGCGCCGGCAAGAGCACCACCTTCAACCTGATCACCGGCGTGCTGACTTCCTCCGGCGGAAACATATCGCTGCTGGGCAAAAGCATCGACAATGCGCTACCGCAGGAGGTGGTCAAGCTCGGCGTCGCCCGCACCTTCCAGCACGTCAAGCTGGTGCCGGACATGACGGTTTTGGAGAACGTCGCGATCGGCGCGCATCTGCGCGGCCATGCCGGCGCCATCGCCAGCATGCTCAGGCTGGACCGCGCCGACGAGGCCGGCCTGCTCGCGGAAGCCGCGCGGCAGATCGAGCGCGTCGGCCTGAGCGAGCACATGGAACAGCTCGCCGGGTCGCTGTCGCTGGGGCAGCAGCGCATCGTCGAGATCGCGCGCGCGCTGTGCGTCGATCCGATCCTGCTGCTGCTGGACGAACCGGCCGCGGGCCTCCGCCACATGGAGAAGCAGCGGCTCGCCGCGCTGCTGCGTCAATTGCGCGACGGCGGCGTGTCGGTGCTCTTGGTCGAGCACGACATGGGGTTCGTGATGGATCTCGCCGACCGCGTGGTGGTGCTGGATTTCGGTACAAGAATTGCCGAAGGCACGCCGGACAAGATCAGGACCAATCCCGACGTGATCAAGGCCTACCTTGGAGCGGCGACATGAGCGCGCTACTGACGGTCTCCGACGGCCACGTCGCCTATGGCAAGGTCGAGGCGGTGCGCGCGGTGTCGCTCGAGGTGCGCGACGACGAGATCGTCACCATCATCGGCGCCAACGGCGCCGGCAAGACCACGCTGCTCAACGCCATCATGGGCATCCTGCCGCTGAAGGGAGCCGCGGCGTTTGCCGACCGCGACATCACGCAGCTCGAGATCGAGGACCGCGTTGCCGTAGGCCTCAGTCTCGTACCGGAGCATCGCGAGCTGTTTGCCACCATGAGCGTCGAAGACAACCTGCAGCTCGGCGCATTCCGGGTCGCCAAAGCCGCCGCGGCTCATTCCTTTGAGCGCGTCTACACGCTGTTTCCCCGGCTCAAGGAGCGCCGCAGGCAGCTGGCGGGCACGCTGTCCGGCGGCGAGCAGCAGATGCTGGCGATGGGGCGCGCGCTGATGGGCGCGCCGAAGCTGTTGATGCTGGACGAGCCGAGCCTTGGCCTGGCGCCGATCATCGTCGCCGACATCTTCCGCACCGTCGGCGAGTTGCGGGCAGCCGGCGTCTCGGTGCTGCTGGTCGAGCAGAACGCGCAGGCCGCGCTCAAGATCGCCGACCGCGCCTATGTCATGGAGCTCGGCGAGTTCATCCTGGACGGCCCCGCCTCCGACATCGCCGGCAACGCCCGCGTGGTGGCGAGCTATCTCGGCTTCCAGCATGAGGGAGAGAGCGGGATTTGATACTCCGTCATTGCGAGCGCAGCGAAGCAATCCAGGGCCCCACGAAAGGTCTGGATTGCTTCGTCGCAAGGGCTCCTCGCAATGACGGCGTTACGATCACTGCGCCGGCACGTACTTCCCGTCCTTTACCGTGAGCAGGATGCGGGCGCGGTCGTCGAGGCCGTAGCGGTCCTTTTCGGTGAAGTTGTAGACGCCTTGGCTGGCGGCCAGCTCCTTTTCGCTCATCAAGGCCTGACGGATCGCTTCGCGGAATTCCGGCGTGCCCGGTTTCGCCGACTTCAACGCCACCGGCACCACGCGTTCGAGGATCTTGAAGGCATCGTAGGAATGCCCCGCGAACTGACTGCGGCTGTTGGTGCCGTACTTCGCCTCATACGCGGTGTTGAGCGCGAGGCCCGGCTTCTTGGTCAGCGCGCTGTCGGGCTGGCCTTCCGGATTCATCACCGGCCCCGACACCATGATAACCCCCTCCGCGGCGGGACCCGCGATGCGGATGAAATCCATGCTGGCGGCGCCGTGGTTGTGATAGATCAGCCCCTTGTAGCCACGCGCGCGCAGTTCCGTCTGCGGCAAGGCGGCTGCCGTGCCCGACCCGCCGACCAGGATGGCGTCCGGATTGGCGGCGATCAGCTTCAGGACCTGGCCCGTCACCGACGTGTCCGGGCGGGCATAGCGCTCCTCAGCGACGATGGTCAGGCCCAAGGGCACGCCCTGGGTCTTCAGGTCGTTGAACCAGAGGTCGCCGTAGGAATCGGA
>Ga0066662_10000595_pt1 | contig 15908 bp, 14 predicted proteins | sample GraSoiAngelo_111_FD_133939 | JGI IMG/M metagenome (GOLD analysis project Ga0066662, IMG submission 133939) | Grasslands soil microbial communities from the Angelo Coastal Reserve, California, USA - 14_0903_12_40cm | ecosystem: Environmental > Terrestrial > Soil > Grasslands | place: USA...
CGGGCGGCGAGACGCTTACCTACCGCGAAATGGTCGGCCGGATTTTCGACGGATTGCGGCGGCCGCGGCGAATCATTCCAGTGCCCGCCTTGCTGTGGCGAATGGCGTTCTCCTTGATCGAGCCGCTGTTTCCTGGGATCAATGTCGCGATGGGACTGCGGATGACGAAGGATCTGGTCTTCGATCGCGCGCCGGCCGAGCGCGATTTCGGCTGGAGCCCGCGAAGGTTCGAGCCGACTTTCGATTGAAGCATCCGCTAGCGCACGACCTGATCGATGCCGACGCCGCGTCCACACAAGGTGGCGATGATGAGCCTGAGGTCGCCGAAGAAGCTTTGCGTCCGGACATATTGCGCATCGATCCCCGCCAGGCGGCCCGCATCCGACATATCGACGCCCTCGACCTGGGCCAATCCGGTGATGCCAGGCCGCACCTCGAGCACGCCGAGCTGCCTGCGCGCCTCGACCAGCTCGGCCTGCGACGGCAGGCAAGGACGAGGACCGACCAGACTCATATCGCCGATCACCACGTTGCAAAGCTGCGGCAGCTCGTCGAGCTTGAAACGCCTGAGATGCTGGCCGAGCGCCGTGACCGATGAGGGTTGGACCTGGTGAGTCGGCAGCTCCGCGGTGCCGGCATGCATCGTCCGCAATTTGTAGCAGGTGAACAGGCGGCCATGCCTTCCGACCCGCACCTGGGTGAAGATCGCAGATCCGGGACTCTGCAGCCGGATGGCGAGGATGATACCCAGGAGTATCGGCCAGCAGATGAGCAAGATCGCCACTGACGCCGCAACGTCGAAGGTTCGCTTCATAGTTTCACAGCACCTTACTTCCGTCGCTTCGGTATGCAGCGGCCGCCGCGGTCAGCGCGCCGGCTTTCTCAAGGCGTTATAATCCAGAACGTCTATCCCAAGTGTGTTCCTGACCATCAGCCAGCAAACGATTTTCATAACGCCAAGGGAGAATGCGGTGCCGGCCGCCGCTCCGGTCGCGCCGAAGCGGGGGACCAGCACGAGGACGCACAGCAGATTGAGCGCCGCGGAGGCGGCCACGATATTGCGCATCAGCTTTTCATGGCCGGTCATCACCAGCAAAGTGCCCACCGGCCCGGTTGCCACATTGACGAGTTGGCCGAGTGCCAGGATCCGCAACGCCGCGGCGCCCGCGGTGAATTGCGAACCGAAAATCTGCAATATCAATTCCGGTACCAGCAGCAGAGCGAGGATCGCCGGCGACGCCGCCACCAGTGTCCAGAATGCGCTCTGTTGCGCCAGCCGCCGTAGCGCGACGACCTTGCCTTCGGCATGCAGGGCGGCGAACTGCGGAGCCACCACCACGTTGACCGCGCTGAGGATGAAGGCGGTCAACACCGCGAGCCGCATCGCAATTCCGTAGATGCCGACCTCGGCCGCCCCGCGCCAGATTCCGAGCACCAGCACATCGGTCCAGCCCAGGATCAGGGTCATGCTGTTTACGACCAGCAACGGCATGCTTGTTCGCAGCAACCGGCCGGTGTCGAACGAACCTCGTTGCCGCCATAAACCGGGGAACCGCCAGTGCCACGTCGCCATTGCGACGGCGAGAGCCGCAATCGCAGCCCCGACATAGCTCCCGAACACGGCGTGAACCGTGCCCATACCCCACAACCAGAGCATGATGGTTGCAGCCAGCAGCAGCAGGGGTGGGACTAGGGCCTGGGAGAACGTGCCGGTCGCGGTCCGGCCGACGGCCTTGAAGAATTCCGCCTGAATGACGAGGAGGGCAACCGGCACGATGGCAAACACGAGCAGCGGCAGTTCGCCGTGAAATTCCGGCGCTCTTTCTCCACCAATTTGTAGCTGCGAACCAACCACCCACACCAGCAAGGCGACGGCCGCCCCGGTCACGAACACCACACCCATGCTTTTGCGGTACAGCGAGGCCAGGTCGCCGAGCTCGCCGCGGCTATGGGCGATCGACGCAAACCGCATACTGGTGCTTTCGAGCCCGAGGCGCGAAATCGTCGCGCTGATGTCGACAACGGTGACTGCAAGGAAGTAGAGGCCCACCCCGGCGACGCCGGTCAGCCGGGCGAGCATGATGCTCAACAAAAAGCCAAGGCCGGCGCCCGCAAGCTGCACGACAAAGGCTGAAGCGACGAGAAAACTTCGTTCCCCGAGAATGCCAGCAAATCTTCTCATGTCATGACTACTACCGCCACCTTAGTCCATGAACACCACCGTCTTGCCGCCGTTCAGGATGACACGGTCGTCAAGATGAAAACGTATGGCCCGCGCGAGCACGCGGCGTTCGATATCGCGGCCCTTGCGGACAAGGTCGTCGGGAGTATCGCGATGGCTGATGCGCTCGACGTCCTGATCTATGATCGGACCTTCGTCGAGGTCATGGGTGACGTAATGAGCGGTGGCGCCGATCAGCTTGACCCCCCGCTCGTGCGCCTGGTGATAGGGCCTCGCCCCCTTGAAGCCCGGTAAAAACGAGTGGTGGATGTTGATGCAACGCCCCGCCAGCCTTGCCGACATCTCATTCGACAGGATCTGCATGTAGCGTGCCAGCACCACCAGGTCGGTGCCGGTCTCGCCGACCAGATTCCAGATCGCGTCCTCCTGCTCGCGCCTCGTCTCTCCGGTCACCGGCAGATGGTGAAACGGTATCTCCGCAAGATCGAGATTGCCGTAGGTCTCGCGCGGATGGTTGGAGACGATGGCGGTGGGTATCATCGCCAGCTCGCCGGTTCGCCAGCGGTACAAAAGATCAGCCAAGCAATGGTCAGATTTAGATACCAGAAGCATCACGCGTTGTTTCGAAGCTCTATCGCGCATCCGCCACTGCATCGCGAAACGGTCGGCGATCGCGCCGAATCCCGTCTGCAGCGCCGGCAGCGCCACTGCAAGATCGGCGGCAGTGAAAACCACCCGCATGAAAAACCGGCCGCTCTCGACATCGTCGAATTGCTGCGCGTCAAGGATGTTTTGACCGTTATGCGCGAGGAAGGTCGAGACCGCGGAAACGATCCCAGGCCGGTCCGGGCAGGACAGCCTCAACACGAATTGAGGATTGGGCATGGAGCTTGCTTGCGATAATCGTGAATTGGGCGGCCCTGCTCTATCACCGCGGATACCCTTGCGCCAATCCCACCGCGCGCCAGAATGAACAAACAAGGGCAGATGCGCATTGGAACGACATCATGGCTGACCGGCTGACCGGCTATCGCATCTTGATCCTGGAAACGCGCGAGGAAGCGCAACTGTCGCGACTGCTCGCCGAACAGGGCGCCGACGTGCTGCAATGCCCGATGTTCACGATCCGCGACGCGCCGGACGCCGCGCCGATCGAGGCCTGGATCGGGCGCTGTATCGCAAAGCCGTTCGACGATCTGGTGCTGATGACCGGCGAAGGCCTGCGGCGGCTCCTAACGGCGGCCCGGCGCACCGGAGTAGAGCGTGATTTCGTCGCCGCCGTCGGCAAGGCGCGCAAATTCGCGCGCGGTCCAAAACCGGGCCGGGCGCTGCGTGAAATCGGCCTCGAGCCGCAGGTCACGACCGAAAAGCCGACTTCCGAAGGTGTCGCCGCGACGCTGTCGCGGCTCGACCTGAAGGGACATCGCGTCGGCCTGCAGCTCTATCCCGACAAGGATCATGCCGCACTGATCGGCGCAATTGCGGCGCAAGGTGCCGAGGTTGACGCCGTCCTGCCTTACATCTACGACGCTGCCGCCGCAGACGCCAATATCGTCGCCGCGATCGAGGAGATGGCGCAGCAACGAATCGATGCAATCGCGCTGACCAGTTCGGGGCAGGTCCGCCGCCTGTTCGAGGTGGCGCAGGCGCGAAGCTGTGAAGCTCGTTTGCGCGAGGGACTGGCGCGTACGCAGATTGCATCGGTGGGCCCTGTCGTCTCGGAGGAATTGCGGCATCATGGGCTGCAGCCGGACATCACCCCTCCCGACGGCGCATTTTTCATGAAGCCGCTGATCTCTGCGATGGCATCGTCATTTGCCAAGGCGGCGCCGCACGCCGCGCCGAAATCCGGGTGACTTGACGCGCCCCGCGTCTTGAACATGATGCCAGGCATAACAGGTCGGGTGGAAATGCCGGTTTTGCCGCTGTCCGAATTGCGCGTCGTCGAGATCGGCAGCGGGGATGCGCTCGGTTATTGCGGAAAACTGTTTTCGGATTTCGGCGCCGAGGTCGTCAAGGTCGAGCCGCCGGGCGGCGATCCCGCCCGAAGCTTGTCGCCGCTGGTCGACGCGGGTGGCGGACGCCACGACAGCGCAACCTTTGCCTGGCTGAACACCAACAAGCGCAGCATCACCGCCGACCTCGATCGGCCAGAGGACGTCGAGCAAATTCGCGCGCTGCTGGCGAGCGCCGACCTGTTGCTCGACGGCCGGCACCCCGCCGACATTGCCACCTCGCCGCTTTCGCATGCCGGCCTTCGACAATCCGAGCCGGGTCTCGCCATCACCGCCATCTCCTGGTTTGGCGAGCACGGTCCCTATCGTGATTATGCGGCGACCGATTCGGTGTGCCGCAGTCTTGCCGGTCTGGTAAAACTGGTCGGTCCCATCGAAGGCCCGCCGGTCCTGCCGCGCGATGGGCAGGTCGGCGTGGTCGCGGGCCTGACCGCTTTCATGCCGAGCCTGGCCGCCCTTTATGCGCGAGAAAAGCAGGGGGCGCGGCGCTTTGCGGTCAGCGCGCATGAGGCCATGCTGCAGATCAGCGAGTTCGATACGGGGCTTGCATTGGAGGCCGGCTTCACCCGGCCGCGCATCGGCATCAACCGGTTCGGCCGCGGTTTTCCGGTCGGCAATTTCGCCACCAAAGAGGGCTGGCTCGGCGTCACCGTGGTGACGCCAGCGCAGTGGATGGCCTTTTGCGAGATGATCGGCTTGCCCGAACTCGGACCTGATCCGCGCTATACCGGGACCCCTGAGCGATATCTGCATGCAGAAGAGTTGAAACGCATCATCGAGCCGGCGTTGATGCTGCGAACCGCAAAGGAGTGGTTCGAGCGCGGCATCGAACTGCGGTTGCCGCTCGCCATCGTGCCGGACATGCGCGAACTGCTCGCGCAACAGGTGCTTCGCGAGCGCGGCGCCTTTGGGCCGGTCGAGATCGGCGACGCAACGTTCGACGCGCCGGTGCTGCCGCAGCGCCTGACGCGCTCGCCACCGAGGCCGAACGGGCGCGCACCGTTGCCCGGCGAACACGATGGCGCGGCCTTTCACCCACATCGGCGCCTTGCATCGCGGGCCGCCTCCGCGCGCGAGGACTTGCCGCTGCAGGGATTACGCATCATCGACCTCAGCATGGGATGGGCCGGCCCGTCCGCGACGCGGCAAATGGGCGATCTCGGCGCCGACGTCATCAAGGTGGAGTCCTGCCAATATCCCGACTGGTTTCGCGGCGTCGATCCGCGCGGGCCATATCATCCCGAAAAGACCTACGAGAAGACTTACTGGTTCCAGATGCAGAACCGCAACAAGCGCGGCATCACCCTGGATCTCACCAGCCCGACGGGGTTGTCGCTGCTGAAACGGCTCTTGAAGGATGCCGACGCGGTGATCGACAATTACGCCGCCGACGTGATGCCGCGGCTCGGCCTGGATGCGACGACGATGCAGAAGATCAATCCGCGGCTCGTGGTCGTGACCATGCCGGCTTTCGGCATGCGCGGCGCTTGGAGCGGCGTGCGCGCCTACGGCTCGACGCTCGAACAGGCCTCGGGTCTGCCGTCGGTGACCGGGCGCGAGGGCGATCCGCCGACCATGCTGCATTCGGCGCTGGGCGATCCCGTGGGCGGGCTCAGCGCGGCGGCCGCCTTGATGCTCGGCTTCATGCATCAGAAAAACACCGGTGAGGGCCAGCATATCGACCTCAGCGCGGTGGAGGCGATGCTCCCCTTGGTGGCGCCCTCGATCGTCGAGCAGTCCGCAACCGGCAAGACCGGGCCGCGCATCGGCAATCGCCATCCGGTCCATGTGCCCAACGGGTGCTTTCCCTGTCTGGGCGAGGATCAATGGATCACGCTGGCGGTGCGCAGCGACGAGGAATGGCGCTCGCTCTGCGCGGTTCTGCACCGGCCCGACCTCGCCGCCGACCCCGCGCTTGCGACGGCCGACGGCCGCCGCGCGGAACAGGATCGCATCGAGATCGCGATCCGGAATTGGACCAAGACGGTGCGGCCGGATCTTGCGATGGTCACGCTGCAGGCGGCGAAAATTCCGGCGGGCGTGGCGCGGCTGCCGATGGATCTGGCCGGCGACCCGCATCTGATGAAGGTCGGACATTGGCAGCCGGTGGACCGGCCGTTCATGGGCCCGCATCTTCTGCCCTCGGTGTCCTATCGCGAGAGCGACGCCGAACTGCCGTATCGGATCGACCGCCTCGCTCCGACGCTTGGCCAGCACAACGAGGAGGTGCTTCGCGATCTGCTCGGGCTGGACGACGAGGAGATCGCCAGGCTTCGCGCCGAAAGGATCATCGGCAACACCGCGACTTCGAAGACTTCGATCCCAGAAACGCGGCGCGGCATCGCGGCTTCGGGATGACGCGCTGGCGCGCCGGTCAGACCGCCTTCAGCTTGCGATAAGCGAACCATACCATCCTGAGCAGAAGCCAGCCGTCTCGAAACCGCGATATCTGGGTCTCACCGAAGGTACGCGCCTTGTAGTGGATCGGCGTCTCGATGATCTTGAGGTTTTGTTTGGCGGCGCCGAAAATAAGGTCAAAATCGCCGAACGGATCGAAGTTGCCGAAATAGCCGCGATCTCGCGCCAGCACCTCGTAGTCCCGGCGCAACATTACCTTGGTGCCGCACAGAGTATCGGTAAGGCGCGTGTTGACCAGGTAGCTGAACAAATATGCGAAGCAGCGATTTGCGATGAAATTGAGCGGTCGCATCGCTTCGTTTTCCATCGGATAGATCAGCCGCGTCCCATTCACGAATTCCGCCTTTCCGCTTTCGATGATGGCGTGATATTTCGGCAGCACTTCCGGCGGCATGGTCAGATCGGCATCCAGGATCATCAGCACGTCGCCGGTCGCCGCCGCAAACCCCTTGCGGACCGCGTCCCCCTTGCCCTTGCCGTCCTGCCTGAGCACCTTGATATCCCAGACCTCCTTCCACGCATCGCGCACGCGTTGGCATTCCTCGAAGGTGCCGTCGCTGGAATTTCCCTCGACGAAAAGGATTTCCTGAGCGCTGCCGAATCTCGGCATCCGAAGGATCGCGTTTTCGATGTTGCCGCTTTCATTGCGGCAGGGAATGACGATGCTGGCCGACAGCTTGCGGTCCGGCAACTGGTGAACCGGCCGGCCGACCAAATAGGTGCGCAGGCAAAGTTTTCTGATCCCCGGCAGCGGAGCGATGAAGCGGTTGATGAAGGTGCCGAGCCCGAACCACCTGAACGGCAACAGCTGCCGCTGCTCGCGGCTGATCACCTCGAAATCCGCGAGGTCCATCAGATTGAGGAAATCCGCGCTGGCGATGAAGTTGATCGTCGGTTGACGCGCGCGAATGCCGAGCAGCGACGCAAGCTTCACGATAGGTTCCCACAAATGAGAATAGTAGGAAATGATAATACGGGTCGATGGGGTGCATAGATGCTGGGCTCGCCGCAACGTGCCGTCGATGTCCTCGAACATGCCGATCGTGTCGGCGATGATGATGTAGTCGAAAGGTCCGTCGATCGAAGATAGCGTAGCTGGGTCCTCCACGTCGCCGAGGACGAAGTTGAGACCGGGGTTCTGCTCCCGCGCCCTTGCGATCGTCCGCGGGGCAAAGTCGACGCCGACGCCGTAGGCGGGCTGCAGGGCCGCAAGCAGTTCGCCGCGCCCGCAGCCCAATTCCAGGATGCGCTTGCCTGGCGGAACGAGAAACCGCATGAACCTTCGGTCATCGTCGCGATAGGCGGCGTTGAACCGCGTTCGGCCGCCCTGCGAGTCGAGCCCCGCTTCGGCATATTCGAGATATGCATCTTTCCTCACATTGCCTAAGTGAGGTGGAACAGCCTGGGTTGTCGTCATTTCGGATCGGTGAGATAGGCTTGATAGGCGAGCCTGATGCCGTCGACCAGCGGCGTGCGCGCCCGCCAGCCCAGGCCAGCGAGGCGGGTGACATCGAGCAACTTGCGCGGCGTACCGTCCGGCTTTGCGGTGTCGAAGCGGATCGCGCCACCGTAGCCCACGGCAGCCGCGACGACGCGCGCGAACTCCGCGATGGTAACGTCCTCGCCCGTACCGATATTGACCGGTCGATCGTCGGAATAATTCTTCATCAGATAAATGCAGGCATCGGCCATGTCGTCGACATAGAGAAATTCGCGGCGGGGCTTTCCGGTGCCCCACACCACGACATCGGCGGCGCCGGAAAGCTTTGCTTCATGGAAGCGCCGGATCAGCGCGGCGACGACATGGCTGTACTCCGGATGATAGTTGTCGCGCGGACCGTAAAGATTGGTCGGCATCACATTGATGAAGTCCGCGCCGTACTGGCTGCGATAGGCTTCCACCATCTTGATGCCCGCGATCTTGGCGATGGCATAGGGTTCGTTGGTCTCTTCCAGCGGCCCCGTCAGTATCGCCTCCTCGCGCAATGGCTGACTTGCGAGCCGGGGATAGATGCACGATGAGCCGAGGAACATCAGTTTTTCGCTGCCATTCGCGTGCGCCGCATGGATCACATTGGTCGCAATGGTCAGGTTGTCGTAGAGAAATTCGGCCCGCAGCGTGTCGTTGGCAAGGATGCCGCCGACCTTTGCGGCCGCGAGGAACACGACCTGCGGACGGTTTGCGGCGAACCACCGATTGACTGCCGCCTGATCGCGCAAATCGACCTCGCCGCGCCCGACCGTCATCGGCTTGACCTGTTCGGAGGCAGCCAGCCGCCGCAGCAGTGCGCTGCCGACCATGCCGCCATGGCCGGCAACGAACACCGTCTTGCCTTGCAGTTCAAACGGGATTCTTGCCATTGGCAACCTCGCGGCGGGCGATCGCCAGATCGCCCGCCACCATCTCCTTGACCAGTTCGGCAAAGCTCGTTTTCGGCTTCCAGCCGAGTTTTGCGCGGGCCTTCGTCGCATCGCCGATCAGTTCGTCAACTTCAGTTGGGCGAAAATATTGCGGATCGATACGGACCACCGTCTTGCCGGAGTTTCTGTCGATACCGGTTTCCTCCAGACCCTTGCCGCGCCATTCGATGCTGCGGCCGATTTCGCCGAACGCGATCTCGACGAACTCGCGCACCGAGCGCGTCTCGCCGGTGGCCAGCACGAAATCATCCGGCGCGTCGGCTTGCAGGATCAAGTGCATGCCTTCGACATAGTCCCTGGCATGGCCCCAGTCGCGGCGCGCGTTCAGGTTGCCGAGGTAGAGGCAATCTTCCAGTCCCGTTTCGATGCGGGCGACGCTGCGCGTGACCTTTCACGTCACAAACGTCTCGCCGCGGATTGGGTTCTCGTGATTGAACAGGATGCCGTTGGACGGGTAAGTACCGTAGGCCTCCCGATAGTTGACCGTGATCCAGTAGCCGTAAAGCTTGGCGACGCCATACGGCGAGCGCGGATAGAACGGCGTGGTTTCCGTCTGCGGGCTCTGCTGCACGAGGCCGTAAAGCTCGGAGGTCGAGGCCTGATAAAACCGGGTTTCCTTCTCCAGGCCGAGAATCCGGATCGCCTCCAAAAGCCTAAGCACGCCGAGCGCGTCGGCATTGGCGGTATATTCCGGGCTCTCGAAACTGACCGCGACATGGCTCTGCGCGGCGAGATTGTAGATCTCCGTCGGCCGGATCTGCTGCATCAGGCGGATCAGGTTGGTGGAATCCGTCATGTCGCCGTAATGCAAAAGGAACGGCACGTTGCCATGATGCGGATCTTCATAAAGATGGTCGACGCGGGCGGTATTGAACGACGACGACCGCCGCTTGATGCCGTGCACGGTGTAGCCGAGGCCGAGCAGGTACTCGGCGAGATAGGCGCCGTCCTGCCCGGTAACGCCGGTAATCAACGCCACCCGCCGCTTGCTTTGTTCAACCATCTCCGCTCCAACATCCCCGGAGTCACCCAAGGCGCCCGAACCCCGACAAAACTGCAAAATAGTGCGCTGGACCGCCCCGCGACATTCGGTCCACGGACGCTCGCCGGGCGGCCGAAACCCCTATCATGGCATGCCGGATACAAGCAAATTATGGCTAGGCACCCCCCCGACTTGCGGGCTATGCAGCCTTGGATCACAATCGCACCATGCGAGGGCAGACCGCCGGACCGGTGCAGCCGTGTCCGAATGTCCAGGCCCTTGCGCGATATTCAAGAAACGTCAATCTCGAGGGAGGAATAATATGCGTAAACTCATGATGGCTGCGGCCTTGACGCTGCCGATGTTCGGCGCGGCGATGGCGCAGGAGACGGTCAAGATCGGATACATCGATCCCCTGTCCGGCGGCGGCGCCAGCGTCGGCGAGGTCGGCCTCAAGACCTTCCAGTTTCTGGCCGACGAACTCAACGCCAAAGGCGGCATTCAGGGCAAGAAAGTCGAGATCGTGCCGCTCGACAACAAGACCAACCCGCAGGAAAGCCTGATCCAGGCGCAGAAGGCGATCGATTCCGGCGTGCGCTATATCACGCAGGGCAACGGCTCCTCGGTGGCCGGCGCGTTGTCGGATTTCGTCACCAAATACAACGAGCGCAATCCCGGCAAGGAAGTGCTCTATTTCAACTACGCTGCGGTCGATCCGGTCCTAACCAACGAGAAATGCAGTTTTTGGCATTTCCGCTGGGATGCGAACTCCGACATCAAGATGGAGGCGCTCACCAATTACATGAAGACCGTTCCCACGATCAAAAACGTCTATCTGATCAATCAGGACTATTCGTTCGGTGAATCGGTTCGCTCCACGGCGAGGAAGATGCTTTCCGCGAAACGTCCCGACATCAAGATCGTCGGCGACGAATTGCATCCGCTGCTCAAGATCACCGACTTCGCGCCCTACATCGCCAAGATCAAGGCTTCCGGTGCCGACACGGTGGTGACCGGCAACTGGGGGCAGGATTTTGCGCTGCTGCTCAAGGCGGCGGCCGATGCCGGGCTCAAGGTCAACTGGTATACCTATTACGCCGGCGGCACCGGCGGCCCGACCGCGGTCAAGCAGGCCAATCTCAATCATCAGGTGTTCGCGGTCGGCGAAGGCATCCCGAACCTCGGCAACCCGGCGGCGGACGCCTTCGAAAAGGCAATCCGCGCGAAATACGACTTCAGCCTGTTCTACCCGCGGGCGGTCAATGAAATGCGGATGTTCGCGGCCGCGGCCGATAAGGCGAAATCGCTCGAGCCGGTGAAAGTCGCGCAGGCGCTCGAAGGCATGGAATTCGACGTCTACGACGGCGGCAAAGGCATGATGCGCAAGGACGATCACCAGTTCTTCCAGCCGATGTATATCGCTTCGCTGGGCGAGCGCACCGAAAAGGAGCCGTTCGACGAGGAGAAGACCGGCTGGGGCTGGAAGCTGGTCGCGAGAATCGACACCCCGCAGACCATGCTGCCGACCACCTGCAAGATGGACCGGCCGTAACGTAGTCGTCATTGCGAGGAGCTCTTGCGACGAAGCAATCCAGTCTTTTTCCCGCGTGGGTCTGGATTGCTTCGCTTCGCTCGCAATGACGGCTGGGGTGTCAGCGCGTAGGATCGGGGAAATTCGTGCTTGAACTGATCGTCATCTCCACGCTTAACGGTGTGCTGTTCGGCATGCTGCTGTTTTTGATGGCGAGCGGGCTGACGGTGATCTTCAGCATGCTGGGCGTGCTGAACTTCGCGCATGCGAGCTTCTACATGCTCGGCGCGTTTTTCGGATTCCAGATCGCGCGGTGGTTCGGCTTCTGGCCGGCGCTGTTGATCGCGCCAGTGCTGGCCGGCGCGATCGGGGCCGGCGTGGAGCGTTTCGGGCTGCGGCGCGTGCACAAGAACGGCCATGTCGCCGAACTCCTGTTCACCTTCGGGCTCGCGTTTGCGATCGAAGAAATCGTGCAGATCATCTGGGGCAAGAGCCCGGTGGATTTCCGGGTTCCCGCACTGTTGGATTTCCCGGCCTTCACCATCTTCTCCACCAACTATCCCGCCTACAAGATGTTCATGCTGCTGGTCTCGGTCGCGATCTTCGCAGCCCTGCTGATCACGCTGAAAAAGACCCGGATCGGGCTGATCGTGCAGGCGGCGCTGACGCATCCGCATATGGTCGGCCATCTCGGCCACAATGTCGGGCGCATCTTCATGATGGTGTTCGGCGTCGGCACCGCGCTCGCCGCGGTCGCCGGCGTGATCGCAGGTCCGGCGCTGGTGACGCAGTCCAACATGGCCGGATTGCTCGGCCCGATCCTGTTCGTGGTGGTCGTGGTCGGCGGGCTCGGCTCGCTGCCGGGCGCCTTTGTTGCTTCGCTGCTGATTGGTCTGGTGCAGACCTTTGCGGTGTCGATGAACGGCTCGTTGGCCGGCGCGTTCGGGCCGCTCAGCCCGGCCTGGGCCTCGAGCTGGCTATCCGATATCTGGGGCGTCACCATCGCGCAGATCGCGCCGATCATGCCCTATGTGCTGCTGGTGCTGATCCTGATCTTCCGCCCGATGGGCCTGCTGGGGACGCGCGACACATGAGCGAACTCGCACGCGCCGTCGCGCCGCCGCTGCCGGCCGCAGCGGAGAAACTGAAGTTCTACGGGCTGTGGGTTTTCACCGCGCTCGTGCTGCTGCTGTTGCCGAAGATCTTTTCCTCCGGTGGCTCGTTGACCACCTTCAGTCTGATCGGCATCTCCATCATCTTCGCGCTGTCCTACAACATCCTGCTCGGCCAGACCGGCATGCTGTCATTCGGCCACGCGGTGTATTACGGCCTCGGTGGCTTTCTGGTCATCCACGCGATCAATATTCTCGGCGCCAATAAGTGGCCCATCCCCTTGCCGCTGGTGCCGCTGATCGGCGGGCTGACCGGACTGACCTTCGCGATCCTGCTCGGCTGGGTCTCGACTCAGCGCAGCGGCACGGCGTTTGCGATGATCTCGCTTGGCGTGGCCGAACTGGTGGCCTCCTCCGCGCTGATCCTGCGCACCTTCTTCGGCGGCGAGGCCGGCATCTCCGCCAACCGCACCAAGCTGTTTCGGGTGTTCGGCTGGAGTTTTGGGCCGCAAATCCAGATCTACTACCTGGTCGCGGCGTGGACGCTAATCGCGGTGATCGCAATGTATGCGCTGACCCGTACGCCGTTGGGGCGGATGTGCAACGCGGTGCGCGACAATCCCGAGCGCGTGCAATTCGTCGGCTACGACCCGCATGTGGTGCGCTATCTCGCCTTCTGCTTCTCCGGGTTCTTTGCCGGCATCGCCGGCGCGCTCGCGGCAATCAATTTCGAGATCGCCAACTCCGCCTATCTCGGCGCGGTGCAGTCCGGCACCGTGCTGTTCGCGACCTATATCGGCGGCGTCGGCTTTTTCATCGGCCCGATCGTCGGCGCGATCTTCGTCACCATCCTGTCGCTGGGCTTAAGCGACCTGACGCCGGTATGGCAGCTCTATTTCGGATTGATCTTCATTGCGGTGGTGGTGTTCGCGCCGGGGGGGATCACCGGACTGTTGATGATGCACCGTCCGCTGCTCAGAGCCGGCACGCTGACAAAAGTACTGCCGAGCTATTTGATCGCGTTCATACCGACGCTGGCGATGATCGCGGGCCTGATGCTCGCGATCGAGACCATCGTGCATTTCACCGTCAATCCAAACGAAGACTCGCACATCAAGTCGTTCGGGGTGCCGTTCGACGCGGCGAGCCCGGCGATCTGGGCAATATCGGCGATCCTGCTGATCGGCGGATACCTGGTCGCGCGCAAAACCTGGACCATGGTCGGTCACGCCTGGGATGCGGCGACCTCCGTCGTGCGCGCAGAGGAGATCGTCGCATGAGTGCCGCGATCGAACTGCGCGGGGTGGAAAAAAGTTTCGGCAATACCGCCGTGATCCGCAACGTCAACCTGGCGGTGGCACAGGGCGAGCGCCACGCATTGATCGGCCCGAACGGCGCCGGCAAATCCACGCTGTTCAACCTGATCAGCGGCTACATGATGCCGACCACCGGCAGCATTCTGTTGCGCGACGAGGTTATCTCCGGCCTGCCGTCCTACCAGATCAACCGCCGCGGGCTGTCGCGCAGCTTTCAGGTCACCAACGTGTTTGCCAATATGACCGTGTGGGAGAACCTGCGCTGCGCGGTACTGTGGGCCGCCGGCCATCATTACGCGTTCTGGAAGAACATCGACAACCTCCCCGAGGTACGCGAGCGCACCGCCGAAATCCTGCGGGACATCAATCTCACCTCGCGGCGCGATATCCCGGCGGGGCTGTTGACCTATGCCGAGCAGCGCGCGCTGGAGATCGGCATCACCATCGCCGGCGGCGCCGACGTCATCCTGCTCGACGAGCCGACCGCGGGGATGAGCCACGCCGAGACCGAGCGCGCGGTGGCGCTGATCCGCCGCCTCACGGAGGGGCGCACGCTGCTCATCGTCGAGCACGACATGAGCGTGGTGTTCGGTCTCGCCGACCGCATCTCCGTCCTGGTCTATGGCCAGATCATCGCCTCCGGGACGCCGCAGGAAATCCGCGGCAACCCGAAAGTCAAGGAAGCCTATCTCGGCGAGGAGGCGGCCTGATGCTGGAGGTCAAGGACCTGCACGCCTTTTACGGCAAGAGCCACATCCTGCAGGGCGTCGACATGCATATCGACAAGGGCGAGGTGGTGAGCCTGTTGGGGCGCAACGGCGTGGGCCGCTCCACCACGGTGAAGGCGATCATGGGCGAGGTGCCGCCGCATGGCACCATCCTGTTCAAGGGCGGCAATATCGCCGGGCTGCCGAGCTACCGGATCGCCCATCTCGGCCTCGGTTACGTGCCCGAGCACCGCGACATCTTTCCGGGGCTCACGGTGCGGCAGAACCTGATGCTGGGCATCAAGGACCCCAAGAAGCCCGGTAAATGGCGGCTGGAGGACATGCTGCAGATGTTCCCCAATCTTGCCGCGCGCGCCGACACCGCGGCCGGCGTAATGTCCGGCGGCGAAAAGCAGATGCTGACAATTTGCCGCACCCTGATGGGCGATCCCGAACTGGTGATGATCGACGAGCCGACCGAAGGGTTGGCGCCGATCATCGTGCAGCAGGTCGGCGATCTTATCGCGGAAATCGCGCGCCGCGGCGTCGCCATCCTGCTGGTGGAGCAGAAACTGTCGATCGCCATGCGCATCTCGCACCGCCTCTACGTGATGGGCCACGGCCGCATCGTGTTCGAAGGCACCCCCGCCGACCTCAAGGCCGACGCCACCGTGCGCAAGGAATGGCTCGAGGTTTGAGGGTGTGTGGGACGCGCTTCACCTCTCCCCGGAGGGGAGAGGTGAACGCGAACCACTGGCCCACCTGCCGTTAGTCGAATAGGGTGTGCCGAAAGGCCGGGATAAATTGCGCACACAAGCGCTGACGGAGGGGATGGGTGGAACACGCTTTGGAGGTGCGCGGGGTGTCACTCCGCTTCGGCGGCGTACGCGCGCTGACCGACGTCTCCTTCGGCGTCAACGACGGTGAACTGTTCTCCATCATCGGGCCGAACGGCGCCGGCAAGACCTCCATCGTCAACTGCATCTCCGGGCGCTACCGGCCGACCGAAGGCCGCCTGTTCTATCGCGGCCGCGACATCACGGGCCTTAATCCCAACGCCCGCCCCTCGCTCGGCATCGGCCGCACCTTCCAGAATCTCGCGTTGTTTCACCACATGAGCGTGCTCGACAACATCATGGTCGGCCGCCACCACCTTCTGAAGAACAATTTCATCACCGGCTCGCTGTACTGGCTGACCGGCGCAAGGCGAGAGGAGCTCGAGCA
>Ga0066662_10000596_pt1 | contig 15892 bp, 10 predicted proteins | sample GraSoiAngelo_111_FD_133939 | JGI IMG/M metagenome (GOLD analysis project Ga0066662, IMG submission 133939) | Grasslands soil microbial communities from the Angelo Coastal Reserve, California, USA - 14_0903_12_40cm | ecosystem: Environmental > Terrestrial > Soil > Grasslands | place: USA...
CGCCTTCCACGCGATGATCAGCAACCGGCCGTACCGCCCCGCGATCGCTCAGCGCGAGGCGATGGAGATCCTGCGCGAAGGCCGCGGCACCCAGTGGGATGCCGAAGTCGTCGACGCGATGATAGCAATGTTGGATGCGCCACGGAACGTCGGCCGCCGAGAAGTGGCACGCGGCTAGGCCCCTATCGGGTGTGGGCCGGAAGGAGGGTCGTGCGCTGGGTGTGGCGCGCGGCCCTCTTCCGTTTCTTTCAACCAGCGTCGCCGGCATAGTTCAGCGGGGCAGGACCAAGTTCCAAAGCGTCAAAAGGACCAGCCTGCTTTCGCGGGTGCGATAGATGGCGATTCTTGCACGCTCACGCTTGATCGCGCGGTTACAAAATACGCGGACTGGAGCCTTCGCCTCGAGCTTCTTCGTCTTGCTCGGTGGCGCGTTCCTCGCGTACCTCGTCAATCGGCTTTCGAACCCTGGCCCGACCGAAGTCTGGCAGCACTGGGAACTCTATGCAGCAATTGCGGCGCTCATGACCTCCGCTGCAGCGCAAATAGCTAGGCGCCGCTCTACGCTACAGTGTACCGATAATGCATCGACAATCCTATTTACCGGCCGACAAGAAGAATTAAAAGCCATTGAACGCGCACTTCGCCAGGACCAAGCGGCAGTGATATGCGGTATGCGTGGAGTCGGCAAATCAGTTCTTGCTCACGAATACGCGCTCCGAAATCGTGACCGCTACGAGATGACGTGGGCGTTTCCGGCCACGAGCGAAGAGTCGATCATCGAAGGATTCATTGCTCTCGGAACGGCGCTCTTTCCCGACGCTGTGAAAATAGACGACCGCAAAATCGCTGCTATCAGCGTCAGAAGCAATATAATAAGGAAATCTTCTGGCGCCGCTTTACTCATTTTCGACGATATCCGAGACGAGAACCTGTTGCGCCGCTGGAAGCCGACGCACGGCCTCGACGTCATCGCTACGTCGAGCCGGGCTGCTGAAACGTGGGCGGATAACATCGTCAGCATCGTACCGCTCACGATCTGGGACGAACCAACGGCGGTTACATATCTCAGAAGCGCGTCGGGCAACGCCCGCCTTTCCGCCGCCGACGCCCGGCGCATCGTGCAAACCCTTCAACTGCTGCCTTTAGCAGTCGCCCATGCGGCAGCATATTTACGCATGACCGCCCCGACATCCGCCGACGGTTACCTCAAGCGCCTAACGGCACATCTCGCAGTCGCTCCGCCGGATGCTGAATATCCGAAGTCCGTGTTCGCAACGTTTCAAGAAGCTATTGAAAGGGCCGAATCAGAGGCCAAGGGAGCCGCCGCGATAATGTGTTTCAGCTCCTTCTTTGCATCCGAACGACTTCCCGAGGCAATTTTTTTACAGCCGCTCGAACTCTATTCAGATGCTTTGCAGCCGATGCTTTCACCAGGTATCGCGGTCGAGGGCCTTCGATCAACGATCGGGAAGAAAAGTGCACTTGAAGACGCGCTTGGAGCGCTCAACCGACTTTCACTGATGGTCTTCTCTCGCACCGACCGTACGGTGTCGATTCACGGTCTTGTTCAAGCAGCCGCGCAGCAACTGGTTACAACGAACATTACCATATGGGCTACTACGGCCGTTGCCGTTATAGAGTCGCTCTTTCCTTCCGGTGATGTCTCTACCTGGAACGATTGCGAACGCCTTCTTCCTCATGCTCGTGCTTCATTGAACGCCTTACCCGACACCGAGGCCTTCATTCCAGGTGGCGATCTCGCCGTCAAATGTGCAATATACTTATACCACCGTGGCTCGATCGCAGATGCGGAGTTACTATTCCGCCGCGGTATGTCGATCCACGAAGCGGCATTGGGGGAGGAACACCCGGTCGTCGCACGGGACCTATCCTTATTAGCGGATCTGCTGCGTGATACCGACGACCTGGACGGCGCCGAGCGGGCGTTTCGTCGCGCATTACATCTCGATCGCACCCGTTTCGGTCCGGAAAATCCGATAGTAGGTCGAGATCTTAGCAACCTAGCGACAGTCCTTCACCGGAAATTCCATCTTGAGGACGCGGAACGCGCGCTTCGGTGCGCCCTTAAGGTATCTGAGCTTTACGACCAAGAGGCGCTTCCACCAGTTCTTCATCGCCTCGCTATGGTATTGGTGGATCGCAACGATCGCATCGGAGCAGAACGCTTTTGCCGCCGCGCCGTCTCGCTTGCAGAGGCAGTCCACGGAGCGCACAGTGCTGCAGTTGCGCAAAGCTTGACGCTGCTCGGAGACATCCTTCGTGACAGCGAGCCTGGGCGCGCCGAGGAGTTGTATCGCCGCGCCCTGGCGATCGAGCAGCGGATCTACGGGGCTAACAACTCAAGTGTCGCAAGCACCGAGCATAATCTCGGCTCTCTGCTGCTTCGGATGGGCCGGTATGACGAAGCAGAATCCCTGCTGAAGGACGCGCTCTCCGTCGATGAGACCATATTCGGCCAGGGGAACGTCAAAGTTGCGAAGGATTTAGATACGCTCGCGAGACTGTTCACCTTAACGTCCCGTCTCGATGAGGCTGAGACATCATTCGAGCGCGCTCTCACTGTGACGAAGTCCGCTTTAGGTGCTCATCATGCCGAGGTTGCAATCCCGCTGAATAATTTCGCGAATTTTCTCTCACGAATCGAGAGATATTCGGAAGCCGAACCGCTCTATCGGAACGCCCTCGCCATTCAACAGGCTGTGCGCCGACCGAACGATCCGCTGATTGCGCTCACGCTCACGAACCTGGCACAATTGCTTATTAAGATCGATCGCATCGACGAAGCTGCGGCACTGTGCCGGACCGCCCTTGGCATTTGCCGGGAAAGCTGCGCGGAACACGATCCGGTGTACGTTGGCTTGCGCCGGACGATGGAATTTCTTTTATCCCGGCCGCAATAAAAGAAGGGACCCGGTCGGAGCCGGGTCCATCGGTGGGCCAGCGAACATCAGTAGTCGTCGTCGGTTGAGTGGGCCAGAGGGCCTTCGTCCTCTTCTTCCTCTTCCTTGAAGTCTTCGTCTTCTTCCTCGAGGACGTAGCCTTCGTCGTCGTCTTCCTCTTCCGCGACCGCGGGGACGTCTTCGTCGACGACCTCGTCGACCACGATCTCGCCGTCGTCCGTCATCGTCGCGCGCAGGCCGCCCAGCGGGCTCGCCGGCAAGAGGTCGTCGTCGGGAGCGCGGCCGCGCGCGGGTGAAGCGTTGACCAGCGGCGCGGCGTCGTCGAGCTCTTCCTCCTCTTCCTCGGGCTCTTCGCCCTCGGTGACGGCGGCAGGCTCGGCTTCCGCTTCTTCCTCCTCTTCGTCTTCGTCGGTCGGCGGGATGCCGACGACGGCCGCGGCCGCCTGCGAGAGGCGGTCGCGCTCGGCTTCGCGCTCGGCGAGCGCGGTCTGCGAAAGGCGCGGGTCCTCGTCGCCCATCAGCAAACCGATCTCTTGCGCGCGCTCCGTCATGTCGTCGTCCTGGATGCGGATCTCGACCTCTTCGCGCTGTTCCGTCAACACTTTGACGTCGAGCGCGAGCGACTGGAGCTCCTTGATCAGGACCTTGAACGACTCGGGGACGCCCGGCTCGAGCACGTTCTCACCCTTGACGATCGCCTCGTACGTCTTGACGCGGCCGACGACGTCGTCGGACTTGACGGTGAGCAGCTCCTGCAGGGTGTAGGCGGCACCGTACGCCTCGAGCGCCCAGACCTCCATCTCGCCGAAGCGCTGGCCGCCGAACTGGGCCTTGCCGCCGAGAGGCTGCTGCGTGATCATCGAGTACGGGCCGGTCGAGCGCGCGTGGATCTTGTCGTCGACGAGATGCGCGAGCTTGAGCATATAGATGTAGCCGACGGTGATCGGGCGGCCGAAGCGGTCGCCGGTGCGGCCGTCGCGCAGCCAGGTCTTGCCGTCCGCGGGGAGGCCCGCGTCCTGCAGCCACTCGCTGATGTCTTCCGCGTGCGCGCCGTCGAAGACCGGCGTCGCGATGTGGAACCCGAGCATCGCGGCGGCCCACCCGAGGTGGGTCTCCATGATCTGCCCGAGGTTCATGCGCGAGGGAACGCCGAGCGGGTTCAGCACGATGTCGACCGGGGTGCCGTCCTCCGTGTACGGCATGTCCTCTTCCGGCAGCACCTTGGCGATGACGCCCTTGTTGCCGTGGCGGCCGGCCATCTTGTCGCCCTGCAGAATCTTGCGCTTCTGCGCGACGTAGACGCGGACCAGGTGGTTCACGCCGGGGGACAGCTCGTCGCCGTTCTCGCGCGAGAAGCGCTTGACGTCGATGATCTTGCCTTTTTCCCCGTGCGGGACTTTCAGCGAGGTGTCGCGCACTTCGCGCGACTTCTCGCCGAAGATCGCGCGCAGGAGGCGCTCCTCGGCCGTCAGCTCGGTCTCGCCCTTGGGTGTGACCTTGCCGACCAGGATGTCTTCCGGGCGCACCTCGGCGCCGATGCGCACGATCCCGTTCTCGTCGAGGTCCTTCAGCGAGTCCTCACCGACGTTGGGGATGTCGCGCGTGATCTCTTCCGGCCCGAGCTTCGTGTCGCGGGCTTCGCACTCGTACTCCTCGATGTGGATCGAGGTGAACCGGTCGTCCTTGACCATCCGCTCGGAGATCAGGATCGCGTCCTCGTAGTTGTAGCCCTCCCAGGGCATGAACGCGACCAGCACGTTCTGGCCCAGCGCGAGCTCGCCCTGATCGGACGACGGGCCGTCGGCCAGGATCTGGCCGCGCACGACCTTGTCGCCGACCGCGACGATCGGGCGCTGGTTGATGCACGTGCCCGCGTTCGAGCGCGTGAACTTCAGCAGGTCGTAGCTGTGCTCGAGGCCGTCGTCGTCGTGCTTGATCGTGACCTGGTGCGCGTCGGCCTGGGTGACCTCGCCGTCGGAGCGCGCGAGCACGCAGCCGCCGGAGTCCTTGGCGGCGCGGTACTCCATCCCGGTGCCGACGATCGGCGCCTGCGGACGCAGCAGCGGCACCGCCTGGCGCTGCATGTTCGCGCCCATCAGCGCGCGGTTCGCGTCGTCGTGCTCCAGGAACGGGATCAGCGCCGTCGCGACCGAGACGATCTGCTTCGGCGAGACGTCCATCAGCTGGACCTTGAGCGGCGGCTCCTCGACGTACTCCTCGGCGTAACGCGCGACGACGGCGGGCGCGATGATCTTGCCCCGCTCGTCGATCTCGGTGTTCGCCTGCGCGATGATGTACTCGTCCTCGCGGTCCGCCGTCAGGTAGCGGATCTCATTGGTCACGATGCCGTCGTGCACGACGCGGTACGGCGTCTCGATGAAGCCGTAGCGGTTGACGCGCGCGAACGTCGCCAGCGAGCCGATCAGCCCGATGTTCGGGCCTTCCGGCGTCTCGATCGGGCAGATCCGGCCGTAGTGCGAGTGGTGGACGTCGCGGACCTCGAAGCCGGCCCGCTCGCGCGACAGACCGCCCGGCCCGAGTGCCGACAGACGCCGCTTGTGCGTCAGCTCGGCCAGCGAGTTCGTCTGGTCCATGAACTGCGAGAGTTGCGAGGAGCCGAAGAACTCCTTGATCGCCGCGACCACCGGGCGGATGTTGATCAGCGCCTGCGGCGTGACGGTCTCGATGTCCTGAACGGTCATGCGCTCGCGCACGACGCGCTCGAGCCGCAGCAAGCCGACCCGGAACTGGTTCTGCAGCAGCTCCCCGACACTACGAATGCGGCGGTTGCCGAGGTGGTCGATGTCGTCCTTGTTGACCTGGCGCGTCGCGACCTTGATCAAGCGGCGCAGCACCGCGATCATGTCCTCGCGCGTCAGCGCCTTCTTGTCGACCTGCGGGACGCGCAGCTTCGCCGCGGCGTACTCGCGCTCGAGCTTGCCGGAAAGCTTGTAGCGGCCGACGCCGGCGAGGTCGTAGCGCTTCTCGTCGAAGAACAGCGACTCCAGCAGCTTCTCGGCGTTCTCGGCGTTCTCGGGCTCGCCCGGGCGGAGCTTCTTGTAGATCTCCTTGAGCGCGTCTTCCTTGGTCTTGACGTCCTTGTCTTTCTCGAGGCAGTTCGCGATCAGCGGCGAGTGGTCGAACAGCGCCAGGATCGCTTCGTCGTCCTCCCAGGCGTGGCCGAGGTCGGGGCGCGAGAGCGCGCGCACGAACGTCGTCGCGTAGATCTTGCGGTTCTTGTCGATGCGGACGCCGATCGTCCCCTCGGTCTCGTCGTTCTTCGTCCCGTTGTCGGTCTCGAACTCGATCCAGGCGCCGCGGTTCGGGATGATCGTCGCGTTGAACGTCGGGCGGTTGTTGGTGTCCACGTCCTGCAGGAAGTAGACGCCCGGCGAGCGGACGAGCTGGCTCACGATCACGCGCTCCGCGCCGTTGATCATGAACGTGCCCTTGTCGGTCATGAGCGGAAAGTCGCCCATGAAGATCTCTTGGTCGGGGATGCCCTTGATCTCGCCCGACTCGGCCGTGATCAGGCGGACGCGCACGCGCAGCGGCGCGCTGTAGGTCATGTCGCGCTCGCGGCACTCCTCGACCGAGTACTTCGGCTCGCCCAGCGAGTGCTCGCCGAACTCCAGCACGAGGTTGCCGGTGAAGTCCTTGATCGGCGAGATCGACTCGAACGCTTCCTTCAATCCGTCGCTGATGAACCACTTGAAGGACGCCTTCTGCAGCTCGATCAGATCGGGGAGCTGCAGAACGTCGGTGATCTTCGCGAACGAGTGGCGCTCGCGCTTGGCACCGGGATCCTCGGGGAGCTCGACGGTGAACGCTTCCTCGGGAACGTGGAAGCTCGCGCTCGCGATGTTCTCTTGCTTGACCGCGGTGCCCGACCCGTTCGGCTGCGCGGGGGCCGCGTCGGTCTTCTTGCGGCTGCGCGTCGTCTTGGGTTTGTCCGCCGTCGTCTTCGTCGCCATTCTGTCTCTGTGGGGTCTTCCTGCGTGATCTCACGCGCGCTCGCCGGTAAACGCGAAAAGGCAAGGACCGACCCACCGGAGTGAGGTGTCCTCGCTCGCTTCGTATGCCGCTATCCGCCGAGGGGCATAGGGCCGTATCCTATCACCGGCCCGTTCGAGGCGTCAAGCGTCAGGAGTCTTATGCCGCGTCGTCACCGCGCGAGGCGTAGCCGCCGAAGACCGGTGTCGTCCGGACGCTGTCGACCGCGGCCTCGAGCGCCGCATGCCGGTCGCGCACGCACCGGCAGCTGCGCAGGCGGTCGCCCGAGCAGCCGGTGTACTCGTGAAGCGCGAGCGAGTGCCCACACGGGCAAAGCACCAGATTGTCCATGCGCTCGTTCTCCTTGCGAATCGTCCGTTGGACGGTCCCGGTGGGGTCGATCGAACCCACGCTCGCATGGTACCCGGCTCGGAGCCCGACAAACGTTTCGAACGCTCAAATGGACTTCACTGTGAGCCGGCGCGCGGATGCCACCTTGGCGAGCGCCTCGGCCAGGCGGACGCGCTTGGATTTCCGGCCCTCGATCGGCGTCACGCGGGCGGGCGCCGGGTCGAACCGCAGCGAGGTGAAGCGCGCCGAGACGCCGGTGGCACCGCCGACGGCGAGCGCGATCCGCACGCCCGCATCCCAGGGCGGCAGCCACGAACCGTCGAGCCGCCCGCCCAGCGTCGTCCAGGTGCGCCCGTCGCGGCTGAAGGCGAAGCGGTAGGCGCGGCCGTGGAGCGCCGTGCAGCGCAGGTGAACCTTGTCGGACGGGGCTCGGGCGAGCGCCAGCTCGACCAGGTGGCCGCCCCGGCGGCGCCATACGCTGACGGTGCCGTCGCGCACGCCGATCCCGAGCGCGTCCTTGTGGGAGCCGTAGGCGCAGAGGGAGGCGAGGGTCGCGGCCCGCTGGTCGCGCGCGTCGACGACCGCGGTCGCCGAGTAGTCGCCGCTCGAGACGGGCCGGGCCGCCACGCCGGCCAGCGGGTCGCCGTGGCGCCGGGGCTGCTGGGCGGTCAGGACCAGCGCGCCGCGGTCGAGCTCCATCGCCGGGGTACCGGACTGCGGCCACTGCCAGCCCCGGTCGAGCTGGCTGCCGAAGTCGGTCGCCCAGTGCGCGCGCTGCGCCGCCCGCCGCTCGAGCGCGGACGGGAACGGGACGGCGGCGGTGCGGCTCGGGCCCTGGCCGCCGTTGATCGAAGGCCAGCCGTCGAGCCCCCAGCGGACCGCGTCCAGGCAGAGCTGGCGGCCCACGTAGATCGCGTCGGCGCGCCGCTCGTAGGCGTGATAGAGGTAGTACCAGTTGCCCTTGCCGTCGTCGACCGGGGCGCCGTGGCCGGGGCAGCGGAACGCGTCGTTGCCCGCCAGGATCGGGTTCTGCGGGCACTTCTCCCAGGGGCCGGTCAGCGCGCGGGCGCGCGCGACGCCGACGGCGTACGCGCAGTCCTCGCCGCAGCACTTGTTGCCCGAGTAGAACATGTAGAACCAGCCGTTGCGGCGGATGACGTGCGGCGCCTCGACCAGCCGCCCTTCCCAGGGCGCGTCGTTCCGCAGCAGCTCGACCTGCTCGCCCAGCAGCACCAGGCCGTCGTCGGAGAGCCGCTGCGCGAAGATCGGCGTCGGCCGGTTGTGCGCGTTGCCGTCTTCTTTCCAGAGCAGCCAGCGCCCGCCGTCGGCGTCGTCGGCGGCCATCGCGTCGATCGCGCCGTAGCGGTTCTGGCCGATCAGCGGCCCGTGGTCGGTGTACGGGCCTTCCGGCCGGTCCGCGGTCGCGACCGCGACGCACAGCGGCCCGTCCTTGCGGCGCGCGGTGTAGTAGACGTAGAAACGCCCGTCCTTCTCCGCGAAGTCGGGCGCCCAGAAGTTCCCCGCGCACCAGTCCGGTCGTCGGGCGAAGACGTGGCCGACCAGTTCCCAGTCGATGAGATCGTTCGACTTGAAGATCGGAAAGAACGGCGCCCAGTCGGTCGAGGTGGTCACGGCATAGAAGCCGCGCTCGCCGACGCGGATGACGGAGGGGTCGGGGAAATCGCCGGCGCGGACCGGATTGCGATACTTCCCGTGGAATGCCGGCTGAAGCGGCTTCGGAAACGAAACTGCCACGTTCTCGCTCTTTGGTATCGGCCGGAAAAGCGGCATACCTGAGGACGAACGTGGCGGGACGGCTCTTTGATCCCCGCACGGCGCTCGCGCGCCGTCTTTTAATGAACGTCGTCCGGCGAGATCTCCGCCGCGCCGTCCGACGCGCGCACTTCCATGACGGCCGGCGTGCGCGCGTAGCGCGCCGCGTAGGCCGTCTCGAGCGCCGTCGTCAGCGAGGCCACGGCGTCACGGCGCACCAGTGCGACGATCGAGCCGCCGAACCCGCCGCCGGTCATGCGCGCGCCGTACACGCCGTCGACACGGCGCGCCGCGCCGACCAGCAGATCGAGCTCGGGCGAGCTGACCTCGTAGTCGTCGCGCAGCGAGTCGTGCGATTCGTTCATGTGCGCGCCGGCGGTGACGACGTCGCGCTCCCGCAGCGCGACCACCGTCGCCAGCACGCGCGCGTTCTCGCCCACGACGTGGCGCGCCCGGCGGCGCAGCGGCTCGGGCAGTGATGCGCCGCGCCGCGCGAAGTCGGCCAGCGAGACGTCGCGCAGCGTTCGCACGCCCAGGCGCCGCGCCGCGGCCTCGCTCTCGGCACGGCGCTCGTTGTACGCGGAGCTCGAGAGCTCGTGCTTCACCCCGGTGTCGGCGACGACGACCGCGGCGCCCGGCGGCAGCGGCACCGGCGTGACCTCTTCGCTGCGGCAGTCGATCAGCAGGGCGTGGTCGCGCACGCCGAAGGCCGAGGCGAGCTGGTCCATGATCCCGCTGCGCAGCCCGACGAAGCCGTTCTCCGCCTCCTGCGCGGCGTGAGCGAGCTCGTGCGGCGGCAGCGACGCGCCCGCGACCGTCAGCAGCGCCAGCCCGACCGCGAGCTCGAACGCCGCCGACGACGAGAGGCCCGCGCCGATCGGCACCGTCGTGTGCAGGGCGAGATCGGCGCCGCGCAGCGGAACGCGGCGTGCGAGCGCGAGCGCGACGCCCTGCGCGTAGTCGCTCCACGCGCCGGCCGGCTTCGGATCGCGCGCGTCCAGATCGAGCTCGGCGGTCTCGCCGCGGTCGAGCGAGCGAACGCGCACGCGGCGGTCATCGCGCGCCGCCGCGGCCGCGACGGTGGCGCGATCGATCGCCAGCGGGAGCACGAAGCCCTCGCTGTAGTCGACGTGCTCGCCGATCAAGTTGACACGGCCCGGGGCACGGAAGAAGCGCGGCGCGGCCGGGCTCATCGCCGCCAACGCCGCGCGCAGAGCGCTCGGCTCGCTCACCGGCGCTCCACGCCGCTACGCGTCCGGAACATGCGGCGGGACCTTCGCGCGCAGCTCGGCGGCCTTCTCCTCCGCCAGCGTGTCGTTGATGTACATCCCGGCGCCGGCCTCCGAGCCGGCCAGGTACTTGAGCTTCGTCGCGCTGCGCAGCGGCGGGTAGAACTCGACGTGCAGGTGGTACGGCGCGCCGCCCTTCGGCGCTTGGTGGACCGCCATGATGTACGGGAACGACAGCTCGAACAGCGCGTCGAAGCCTACCAGCACGCGTTTGAGGATGCGCGCGAGGCCGCGCACCTCGGTCTCGCCGAGATCGGGCAGCGCGCGCACGCAGCGCGTCGCGACGAGGTGCGTCTCGTACGGGTAGCGCGCGAAGAACGGGAGATATGCGATCCAGCCCGGCTCCTCGGCGAGGACGCGGCGGCCGTCGGCGCGCTCGGCGTCGCGCACGTCGCAGAACAGGCAGCGCCCGGTCCGCGCGCGGTGCAGCTCGGCCTGTGCGATCTCGCGCCGGACGACCGGCGGGACGAACGGGTAGGCGTAGATCTGCCCGTGCGGATGCGTGAGCGTCACGCCGATCGCGGCGCCCTTGTTCTCGAACGGAAAGACGTGCGCGATCTCGTCGCGCGCGCTCAAGACGCGCGTGCGGTCGCGCCACACGCGGACGAGGTGGCGGATGCGCTCGACGGACGATCCCGCCAGCCTCGCGTGGTGATCGGGCGTGTACGAGACGACCTCGCACTCCCCGCGCGACGGCTCGACCGGCTCGAGCGCGGTGACGGCGACGGCGGGCGGCGGCGGCTTGCGCTGGAGCGAGGGAAACTTGTTCTCGAAGACGACGATGTCGTACGTCTCCGCCGGGATCTCGGTCGGGAACTTCCCCGGCTTCGTCGGGCACAGCGGGCAGTAGTCCTCGGGCGGAAAGAACGTCCGGTCCTGCCGCTGCGTCGCCGTCGCGACCCACTCCCCGAGCAGCGGATGCCAGCGCAGCTCGCTCATGCTTCGTCGTCGCCGAACGTGTAGTAGATCAGATACCGCCCGTCGGGCAGTGTGATCTGCTCTTTGCTCACGCCGGGCTCGGCGTCGTCGCTCGCGCGCTCGGGCTCGGCGTCGTCCGTTGCGCGTCCGGACTCCTCGTCGCCGTTCATGCGCCGAGGTGTTCCGCGAAGGTCCGCGCGAGCGAGGCGTCGTCGGCGGCGTCGACGTCCGCGATCAGCGACCAGTGCTCGGCGTGGACGGCGATCGCGCCGGGCGCGAGCGTCGTCAGCGGCCCCAGCGTCTCGACCTCGCAGAAGCCGCCCTCGGTGTAGATCTCGGTGGAGCAGCCGCGGTCGGGGTAGGTCGCGGACGGATCGTAGCTCGTGCGCACGACGAACGCGGTTCGCTCCGCGACGTACGCGAACCAGCCGCGCTCGCACGCGGCGCCGATCTTGGTCGGCGCCGGGCTCGCCGGGTCGCAGCGCAGCCGCACGAACTCCGGCCCGAACGCGAACCGCGCGTCGGAGAGATCGGTGTAGCTCCAGAGCGCCAGCGTGCGCGCGGGGAGCAGCGCCTCGCGCTGCGAGCGGCGCTCGGGGTTCGGGATCAGCGCGACGCCGCCGGGGCGCATCACCGTGAGCGACCACGGCGCCAGCTCGCGCGGCGCGCCGGCTTCGTTCGCGATCGCGTGCCGCACGAGCACCTCGGTGCCCACCGGCTCCAGCTCGATCTCCATGCTGACCGCGAGCCCGGTCTGCGGATCGCGCGCGCGGCGCAGCACGACGCGCCGCTCCGACGACTCGACCGCCGGCGGGCGGTCGTCGATCGTGTAGGTCTCCGGAAACCGCTCGGGCGCCGCCCACAGGCGGTGCCCGCCGTACGCGCGCCACGTCCCGCGCGGCGTCTCGCGCTGCACGCCCGCGCCGTCGCCGAACAGGTTGGGGCCGTCCGCGAAACCGTAGTGCGTCACCCGCGGGCCGTACCGCGCCGGGACGCGGACCTCGACGACGCCGTTCGTCAGCCGCAGCGTCTCAGGCGACGGCGGTGCGGTCACGCTCCCACCACGCCGGTTCCGCCGGCATGCGCGGAACGCGGCCGGCGGCGAGCTGCTGCACGACCTCCGCGACCAGCGTGCGCTGCGGGCGCCCGTGCGGCCCGGCGCACGTGAAGATCCCGTCCTCGCAGATCTGCTCCTCGCGGCACAGCAGCGAGACCCAGTCGACCATCCCGAACGCGGCCCACGCGCCGAAGGCGACCAACGGGACGCCGGCGGCGCGCACGGCGAGCGCGTCGTCCAGCCGCTGCAGCATCCAGCGCGCGCGCTCGCGCTCGTTGCCCAGCACGTGCACCTCGGAGAGCGCGAACGGCAGGCCCAGCCGCGCGTGCGCGGCCGTCAGCAGCGGGCGCATGTCCATCCGCTCCGGCGCGACGTCGACCACGCCGAGGTTGCGGTGCCCGCCCGCGCCGTCGCTCTCGAGCCAGCGCTCCGAGTTCGGGTAGTAGTTCCAGCCCATCACGTCGGGCGGCTGCGGCGCGCGCTCCAGCCGCGCCAGCTCGGCGCGCGGGATCCCGCCCGTCGCGACCAGGTAGCGGTGCATCGGATGACCGTCGGCGATCCGGCCTTGCAGCAGCTCGCACGAGAGATACATGCGCTCGCGCTTGTGCGCGACATACTCCTCGACGCGCTCGTCGGCCGCGGTGAAGCTCTGCAGGTCCTCGGTCAGCAGGAACGCCGCGTCCGGGACGATCTCGCGAATGCGCTCGCTCGCCAGCGCGAAGCCGCGCGCCTCGTTGACGACCGCGCGCGCGAACGCCGCGTGGTCGAAGAACGCGTTCGGGTACCACGCGGCGTACAGCGTCGAGAAGCGCGCCGTCGTCAGCGGCTCGTTGATCGGCGTCCAGCGCTTCACCCACGGAAAGCGCCGCGCCGTCGCCGCCGCGTACTGCGCGAACAGCTCCGGAAAGTTCGGATCGACCAAGCTCGTATACGCGGGGCCGCTGCCATGGTGCAGCAGCGTCACGATCGGCTCGACGCCGCGCTCGGCCAGCGCGCCGAGGCGCCGCGCGGCCCACCCGTAGTCGCGCACGTCCGGGTGGTGCGGCGCGACCTTCTCCCACAGCACCGGATAGCGCGCCGCGCGCACGCCCAGCGAGGCGATCAGCGCGACGTCGCTCTCGCGCGTCTCGTGGCCGGTGTCGCGCAGCTGGTCGCGCGTGCGGAGGCGGTCGACGCGCGCGACGGTCGGCTCCGGCGACGCCCAGATCTCGGGCAGCGCCGGCTGCGTTTGCGGTAGCGGCACGGCTACGACGCAACCGCCGCGGTGGTCCGCGCGAGCTCGTCGAACGTGACCAGCGCCGACGCGACGACCTGGTCCATGTTGAAGTACTTGTACTCCGCCAGCCGGCCGACGAACGTCACGTGGCGCTGCGCCGCGGCGAGCGTCGCGTACTTGCGGTAGAGCTCGCGGTTGTCGGGGCACGGGATCGGGTAGTACGGATCGCCTTGAGCGCTCGGGTACTCGCGGCTCAGGATCGTCTTCGGGTGCTTCTGGCCGGTCAAGTGCTTGTACTCGGTCGTGCGCGTGTACGGAACCGCGAAATCGGGCTCGTTCACACAGCCGACGGGCTGCACCCACGCCACGCCGCGCGTCTCGAACTCGAACTGCAGCGAGCGGTACGGCAGCTTGCCGAACTTGTACTCGAAATACTCGTCGACCGGCCCCGTGTAGATCACGTGGTTGAACCGCGCGCGGTCGAGGATCCAGGCGAAGTCGCAGCCGGTGACCACCTCGATGCGCGGATGGGCGAGCATCTTCGTCACCATCGCGGTGAAGCCGTCCTTCGGCATCGCCTGGAACGCGTCGGTGAAGTAGCGGTCGTCGTCGTCGGTGCGGGTCGGGATGCGCCCGCACACCGTCGCGTCGAGCTGCGACGGATCGAGGCCCCACTGCTTGCGCGTGTAGCCGCGGAAGAACTTCTCGTAGAGCTCGCGCCCGACGCGCGAGAGGATCGTGTGCTCGGAGTTCTCGATCCGCGGCAGCCGCTCGGCGCGCGCGGCGAGGAACCGCTCGACGCCGGCGGAGTCGAGGTCGAGGTCGTAGAGGCGGTTCACCGTCGTGCGGTTGATCGGGATCGGCACGAGCTGGCCGTCGACGCGCGCCAGCACGCGGTGCTCGTACGGAGCCCACTCGGTGAAGGCGCTCAGGTAGTCCACGACGTGCTGGGCGTTGGTGTGGAAGATGTGCGGCCCGTACTGGTGATAGCGCAGACCGTCGGGTGTCAGCGGGTCGTGGGTGTTCCCCGCGACGTGCGGCCGTTTGTCGATCACCAGAACCGTGGCGCCGAGCTGGCTCGCGAGCCGCTCGGCGATCGTGCTGCCGGCGAGTCCCGCGCCGACTACGAGAAAATCGTACACCTATACATCAATTCCACCCGCTTGCGAGCAAGCGAGTCGGCGAGGAGTTGGGTACAGCGCCTTTACCCCGGCAAAATCGCCGGTTATGCCAGCTTGCTTTTTCGCCGAGGAGAAGGAACTATTCCGTACGATTCCGCCGACGTCGTGATCGCCGGCCTCCATTTGCGCTGGCGCGGCGTCTGGCAGCGCCCGAATCACCTGCTCGCGCGCGTCGCGCGCGACGTGCCGGTGATCGTCCTCGAAGAGCCGTCGGCCGGCGAGCGGGACGAGGACGCGCTCGCGCACGCGGACGGCGTCACCGTCGTCACGCCGTACCGCCGCGCCAAGCCGGCCGACGCGCTCGACGCCCGGGCGCTGGCGACCGTGCGCGAGCTCGCCGGCGGCCGCCGCCCGCTCGTGTGGCTGTACACGCCGATGATGCTCGCGCTCGCCGACGCGTTTCCGAGCGCGCCGCTGGTGTTCGACAAGATGGACGAGCTGGCGAAGTTCGCGCAGGCCGACCCGCGCATCGCGCCGCGCGAAGCGGAGGTGCTGGCGCGGGCGGACGTCGTGTTCAGCGGCGGGCGCTCGCTGCACCGCAGCGTCGAGCGCCGCGCGCGCGTCGCGCGCTGCTATCCCAGCGGCGTCGACGTCGAGCACTTCGCGCGCGCGCGCACGACCGAGCCGCACCCCGCGCTCGCACCGCACCGCGGCACGAAGGTGTTCGGCTACGTCGGCGTCATCGACGAGCGGGTCGACCTCGCGCTGGTCGCCGCACTGGCGGACGCGCACCCGGACGCGGTCGTCGCGCTGGTCGGCCCGCGCGCGAAGATCGCGGCGTCGGCGCTGCCGCGCCGCGACAACATCGTCTACCTCGGCAAGCGCGAGTACGCCGAGCTGCCGGCGCTGCTGGCGGGCTTCGACATCGCGCTGATGCCGTTCGCGCTGAACGAGCACACCGAGAACATCTCGCCGACCAAGACGCTGGAGTACATGGCCGCGGGACTGCCGGTCGTCAGCACCGCGGTGCCGGACGTCGTCGCGGACCACGCCGACGTCGTGCACGTGGCGCGCGATGGCGACGAGTTCGTCGCGCTCGTCTCGCGCGCGCAGCGGCCCGACCCGGCGCGCGAGCAGCGCGCGAGCGCGAAGACGCGCGCCGCGACGTGGGACGCGATCGCCGCCGCGATGCGCGCCGATCTCGAAGCGGCGGGGATCTCCTACGCGGCGGCGAGCGCCGCGCGCAAGAACGC
>Ga0066662_10000597_pt1 | contig 15890 bp, 13 predicted proteins | sample GraSoiAngelo_111_FD_133939 | JGI IMG/M metagenome (GOLD analysis project Ga0066662, IMG submission 133939) | Grasslands soil microbial communities from the Angelo Coastal Reserve, California, USA - 14_0903_12_40cm | ecosystem: Environmental > Terrestrial > Soil > Grasslands | place: USA...
CGGTCGAGTTGATCCTCGCGGGGAGCGCCTCCTGGCGGCTGCGCCGGGCCGTTCACCGGCTTGCGCCCCTCACCGTCGTGCCAGGCGCCGCGCGCCGCCGCGGGCGCCTGCGCCCGGCCACGCATCCGGTCGCCGGGTCCTGACCGCCTAAGCTATCCGGAAGGTGACGACGCCGGAGGCGCTGCTGCTCTTCGCTGCATCGCTGGCGCTGACGCTGTCAGCCGCCGCGGTATTCGGTCGTCGGCTGGACGCCCTGGGCGGCCGCCTCGGTGCGACCGAGGCGGTGATCGGCCTGATGACGGCGCTCGCCGCAGACGCGCCGGAGCTTTCGGCGGCAGTGATCGCCACGATCCGCGGTGACCAGGATCTCGGCGTCGGCGTCCTGCTCGGATCGAATGCGTTCAACCTTGCCGCGATGGTCGGCATCACGCTGCTCGTCGGCGGGCGAATATCGGTGCCCCTGCGGACCCTCCGCGCCGAGGCGATTGCGGCGGCACTGACGTTGTTCGGAGCGGTGGTCGTGATGGCCGGCGTCATGCCGCCCCTGCTCGTGCTCGCGCTGCTGGCCGTCGCGGCCGTCCCCTACGCCAGGGAGCTCGAGTACCGCTGGGTGCCGCGGGCCATCCGCCCCCGTCCAATCGCCACCGCGATCGCCGTCCTCGCAATCGAGCTACCGGCGATCGTGCTCGTGGTGATCGGGTGCGTCGGGCTGGTCGACAGCGCGACCACCCTCGCCGAGCGCGCGTCACTGCCGCACGCCACCACCGGGTTCCTGATCCTCGCCATCGCCACCAGCCTTCCAAACGTCTACACCGGGCTGCGGTTCGGGCTCGCCGGGCGAGGCTCGGCGCTGGTGAGCGAGACGCTGAACAGCAACTCGATCAACCTGCTCGGCGGCCTGATCATCCCAAGCGTCGTGCTCGCGGCCCCAGCAATCGGCGGGCTCGTGGCAGTGAACGTCCTCGCGGTGGCCGCGCTGACGGTGGTCGCGCTGCGCGGTGCCGACGGAGGCGGCCGTCCGTCCGGAATCGTGCTCATCGGCGGCTTCCTCGCCATCGCCGCGGTGAACGCGCTGGCGGGCTGAGGGTCAGCCCGCCGCGCCCGCGAGCCGCCGCACCTCGCGTACGAGGGGCTGCGGTGGCTTGACTGTCCGCTGGTCGGGGTGCGGTCGCAGCACGAGCGTCTCGACGGGCGAGTGGGTGAGGATCCAGGTCAGGTCCTTCGGCGTGAACCCGCCGCTGGTGCCCTCGGGAGCGGGGGCGATGATCCTGTCGAACTCCTCGGCCGACCAGAGAGTCTGCAACGCATGGGTCGGCGTGCGTCCCTTCTCAATGCGGGCATCGACAGGCACGCCGGCTCGGAACGCCGCATGCTCCACGGCCTCGAGCAGCGGGATCGCCCGCGCCACCTCCTCGGCCATGGGAGCATCCTCGGGCAGCCGAAGCGGCACGATCAGCAGGTAGGCGGGAACCAGCGTCGCTCCCTCCGCGCGGCTGACGCGGATGGCCGCCTCGAGCACCCGAGCGTTGAGCCCGCCGCCGGTGAAGGGCACGAGGATACGTCTGCCGCCGCGCGGCGCCCGTCGCAGCACCGCCACGCGTCTCCTCCGGGCGAGGAGGGGAACCGCCGTCGCGACGGCAGCTGCCACCAGCACGGCGAGGATGATGCTCACGTCTGCTGCTCCCGATCCGCCCGGTTGGCGACGACCCGGATGTCGATGCCCCGCAGCTCCCGCACCAGCGCCGACACCAGCGAGCCGCGAAGGATCTCGGTACGCCGGCGCTCGTCCGGCGTGCCGAGGATGACGTAGGTGGTGCCGCGCTCGGCCGTCACCTGCTTGATGGTCTCCACCAGATGGGCCGACTGCTCCTCGATGTAATGGCCGCCGAGGATCGTCACCAGCCGGCGCAGTGCCGCCAGCGATGCGGCCTCCTGGTCGTCGAGCCGCTGTCCCGGCTTGCGCACCCAGAGCACGTCCAGCTCGGCACCCAGCCGGCTCGCCGATCGCCACGCGCGGCGCACGACTCGTTGCGACCGCGGCTCCGGCGTGGCCAGCACGAGCACACGCTCCGAGACCGCCGGCCGTGTCAGCGGGTCGGCGACGCCGGCGTCGCCGCGCTCGGCGACATCCTCCGCCACCTCGCGCAGCGCAAGCTCGCGGAGGGCGTTCAGGTTCTCGGTGCGGAAGAAGTTCGAAAGCGCCGCGTCGATGCGGTCGGTGCGGTAGACCTTGCCGGCGCTGATCCGCGCCTGCAGTGCCTCGGGGGAGAGATCGACCAGCACCAGCTCGTCGGCCTCGTCCAGGATCCGGTCGGGGAACGTCTCGCGGACCCGCACGCGGGTGAGCTCGAGCACCGTGTCGTTCAGGCTCTCCAGATGCTGGATGTTGACCGTGGAGATGACGTCGATGCCGGCGTCGAGCACGTCATCGATGTCCTCGTAGCGCTTCGCATGGCGCATGCCCGGTGCGTTGCTGTGCGCGAGCTCGTCGATCAGCGCGAGCTCGGGTGCGCGTGCGATTACCGCCTCGAGGTCCATCTCGTTGAGGACCACGGCCCCCTGCTCCATCCGGAGGCGCGGCACCTGCTCCATCCCTTCCGCCAGGGCAATCGTGTCGGGCCGGTCGTGCGGCTCGAGGTATCCGATCACCACGTCACGCCCTTCGGCCTGTGCCTGCCGGCCCTCCTGCAGCATCCGGTAGGTCTTGCCGACCCCGGCCGCCATGCCCAGCAGGATGCGGTAGTGGCCGCGCACTCACGCGCCGAAGACGTTGTGGACGACGAGGTCGATCAGCTTGATGCCGATGAACGGCAGCACGACCCCGCCGGCTCCGAAGATGAGCAGGTTCCGGCGCAGCAGAGCGGTGGCGCCGATCGCGCGGTAGCGGACCCCCCGCAGCGCGAGCGGCACAAGCGCTGGGATGATCAGCGCGTTGAACACGATCGCCGAGATGATCGCACTCCGGGGCGTGCCCAGCTGCATGATGTTGAGGCTGTTCAGCGGGCCGCGCTCGCCCGGCTTGGTCGCATAGGCGAAGGCGAACATGGCCGGCAGGATGGCGAAGTACTTGGCGACGTCGTTCGCGATCGAGAACGTGGTCAGAGCGCCGCGGGTGATCAGCAGCTGCTTGCCCACCTCGACGATCTCGATCAGCTTGGTCGGGTTGGAGTCGAGGTCGACCATGTTGCCGGCCTCCTTTGCCGCGGACGTGCCCGTGTTCATCGCGACACCGACGTCCGCCTGAGCCAGTGCGGGAGCATCGTTGGTACCGTCGCCTGTCATGGCAACGAGCCGGCCCTTCGACTGCTCCTCCCTGATGAGCGCCATCTTGGCCTCAGGCGTGGCCTCTGCGAGGAAGTCATCGACGCCGGCCTCCTCGGCGATGACCGCGGCGGTGACCCGATTGTCGCCGGTGATCATCACCGTGCGTATGCCCATCCGGCGAAGCTCGTCGAAGCGCTCACGCATGCCGCCCTTGACGATGTCCTTGAGGTGAATGACGCCGAGCACGTAGTTGTCCTGTGCGACCACGAGAGGCGTGCCGCCGGAGCGCGCGATCCGGTCGACGGCCTCGTCCAGGCCCGACGGCGAGCGGCCGCCCTGCTCCTCGACGAAGCGCTTGACGGCGTCGGCGGCGCCCTTGCGCAACTTGTTGCCGTTCATGTCAACGCCACTCATTCGCGTCGTCGCCGTGAATGGAACGAACGTCGCCTCGGCCCTTGAGAGCTGCTGCTCGCGCAGCCCGTAGCGCTCCTTGGCCAGAACGACGATCGAACGGCCCTCCGGCGTCTCGTCAGCCAGGGAGGAGAGCTGCGCGGCCTTCGCCAGCTCGTCCTCGGAGACGCCGTCCACCGGGACGAACTCCGCCGCCTGGCGGTTGCCGAGCGTGATCGTGCCGGTCTTGTCGAGCAACAGCACGTCGACGTCGCCGGACGCCTCGACGGCGCGGCCCGACATCGCGAGCACGTTGCGCTGCACCAGGCGATCCATCCCCGCGATGCCGATCGCCGACAGCAGGGCGCCGATCGTCGTGGGGATCAGTGCGACAAGCAGGGCGATCAGCACGGTCTGCGACTGCGGCGACCCGGCGTAGTCAGCGAACGGCGCCAGGGTGACGACCGCCGCAAGGAATGTGATGGTCAGCCCTGCGAGCAGGATGTTGAGGGCGATCTCGTTGGGTGTCTTCCGCCGCTCCGCCCCCTCCACCAGCGCGATCATGCGATCGAGGAACGACTTGCCCGGTTCCTGGGTGACCCGGATGACCAGTTTGTCCGAGAGCAGGCGCGTGCCGCCCGTCACCGCCGACCGGTCGCCGCCCGCCTCGCGGATGACCGGCGCCGACTCGCCCGTGATCGCCGACTCGTCGACGGAGCCCACGCCCTGGATGACCTCGCCGTCCGCCGGGATCACCTCGCCGGCCACGACCTCGACGACGTCATCCCGCTGCAGCTCCGGTGCCGGCACGTCCTCGAGCCTGCCGTCGAGCGCCTGCCGATGGGCCATCGTGGTCGTGCGGGTCGCCCGCAGCGCGCTGGCCTGCGCCTTGCCGCGCCCCTCGGCGATCGCCTCGGCGAAGTTCGCGAACAGCACCGTGAGCCAGAGCCACACGGCGATCGTGCCGACAAAGCCGACCTCGCCGGTGTTTCCCTGGATCATGTCCTTGAAGAAGATGGCCGTCGTGATGACGCTGCCGATCTCGACGATGAACATCACCGGGTTTCGGGCCTGCAGCCGGGGGTCGAGCTTCGGGAATGAGGCCTTGACCGCGGCCAGGGCGATGTCCCGCGAGAACATGGAGGCTGACTGTCGTGCCATCAGTGACCGATCCGATCGAGTGCGAGGTTGAGCTCGAGCACGTTCACACCGGGCTCGCCGAACAGGCCGATGAAGCGGCCGTCGGTGTACCGGGAGATCAGCTGCTCGACGGTTGAGAGGGAGAGGTGGCGCACGGCGGCGACGCGCCGCGCCTGCAGCCGTGCGTACGCGGGCGAGATGTCCGGGTCGATTCCCGAGCCGCTGGTGGTGACCGCATCGACGGGGATGTCGCCGACGCGGAGGCCCGGGTTGTACGGCCCCTCGGCCTTCATCACGGCTGCGATCTGATCACGCACCTGCGTTCTCAGCGCGTCGCTGGTCGGACCGAGGTTGGAGAAGGTCGTGCCCATCGCGTTGTACGCCGGCACCGTCGCGGACGGCCGCTCGTGGAAGTACCCGGCGCCGGTGAAGCCCTGGGCGGCGAGCTTCGACCCCACTGTCGTTCCGTTCACGCGGATCAGGCTGCCGTTCGCCGTGTCGCTGAAGGCGACCTGGGCGATGCCGGTCATGACGACCGGGTAGGCGATGCCGAAGATCAGGGTCAGAACCACGACTCCGAGGATGGTGCGCCCGATCGTACGAATCACGACAGCCCCTCCACGATCGGGCCGAGCGTGAGGGCCGGAAAGACCATCAGGCCGGCGGTGAGGACGATGATCGCCACCAGCAGGATCGCGAACGTCGCGCCGTCGGTCCTGAACGTCCCCGCCGACTCGGGGTGCGTCTTCTTGGCAGCCAACGAGCCGCCGACGGCCAGCCCTGCCAGCAGCGGGACGAACCGGCCGAGGTACAGCGCGACCGAGCCAAGGTTGGCCGCAAACGGCAGACCGCCGTAGCCGGCGAACGCGCTGCCGTTGTTGTTCGACTGCGAGGTGTAGGCGTACAGCGCCTCGCTGAACCCGTGGGCGCCGCTGTTGTACATGGACGCCAGGCCGGCGTGGGTGACCACCGAGATGCCGGTCAGGACCAGCACCATGGTGGGAACGAACAGCGCCCCGACGGCGGCGATCTTGATCTCGCGCGCTTCGATCTTCTTCCCCAGGTATTCCGGCGTGCGGCCGACCATCAGGCCGGCGATGAAGACGGTGATGAGGACGTAGAAGAACATCCCGTACAGCCCTGAGCCGACACCGCCCCAGATCACCTCGCCGAAGAAGATGTTGGCCAGAGGCACCGACCCGCCAAGCGGCGTGAAGGCATCGTGACCGCCGTTCACCGAGCCGTTCGAGGCGTCGGTGGTGACGGTTGCCCAGAGCGCGGTGTCGGCGATGCCGAAGCGCACCTCCTTGTCCTGCATATTGCCGCCGCTCTGCTGGGAGCCGGCGGCGATGTTTACGCCCGAGTCCCGCAGGACCGCCGAGCCGTGCTGCTCCGCCGGATAGGCGATCGCCACGCCGGCCGCCATCAGCACGAACATCGCACCCCAGAGCGCCCAGGCCTGGCGCATGCGGCCGATCATCCGGCCGAACATGAATACCTGAGCCATCGGGATCAGCAGAATGGCAACGCACTCGAGCAGGTTCGTGAAGCCGTTCGGATTCTCGAACGGGACCGCGGAGTTCGAGTTGTACCAACCGCCGCCGTTCGTCCCCAGCTGCTTGATCGCGACCTGCGAGGCAACCGGCCCGCGCGCGATCTGCTGGGTGACGCCCTGGACCGTGTGGGCGACGGCGTGGCCGCTGAAGGTCTGGGGGACGCCCTGCCACACCAGGACCAGGGCGAGCACGACCGACAGCGGGAGCAGGATGTAGACCAGCGAGCGGTAGAGGTCGCGCCAGAAGTTGCCGATCTCGGAGGTATTGCGGCGAGCAAACCCGCGGATCACCGCGGCGAGCACCGCCATGCCGGCGGCTGCCGAGACGAAGTTCTGAACCGCAAGCCCCGCCATCTGGGAGAGGTACGACATGGTGTACTCGCCGCCGTAGTACTGCCAGTTCGTGTTGCTCACGAAGCTCGCGGTGGTGTTGAGGGCGATCGGCGCGGAGACGCCGGGGAGGTTGTCGGGATTCAGCGGCAGGTGCCCCTGCGACCGGAGCAGCAGGTACAGGAGCACCGTGAAGACGATGGTGAAGAGCAGCACCGACCCCGCGTAGCCCTTCCAGTTCTGCTCGTGCTCCGGGTCCGAGCCGACCAGGCGAAGGAAGAGGCGCTCGACGCGCGCAAGCGGGCCATTGACGAAGCTGATGGTGCCCTCGTAGACGCGGGCCATATAGATGCCCAGCGGGTAGGCGAGCGCCGTCAGGATGACGGCGTAGAGGAGGATCTGCGCGATGCCGTTCGCAGTCACCTACAGCTCCTCGCCGCGGAACAGCGCATAGATCAGGTAGGCGAAGATGGCCAGCGCCACGATCAGCCCGAACGCGTTGCCGGCGGACATCAGACGCGCTCCAGCACGAGTCGGAGCAGATACGAAAAGCCGAAGCATCCGGCGCTGATCAGAACTGCGTAGATGTCGTACATGCCATGCACTCCAGGTTTGGAAGTGGTCTGGCACTCACCGTAGAGAGGATCGGCTGAGGGCGGCCTGAAGGTCGCCGACGACCGTCTCAAGAATTCCTGAAGACAAGCAAAGCCCCGCGCGAGGCGCCCACCATCAGCGAACGTACCGAACGGGGACGGGAAACCCGCAACGGCATTTGTGCTGCGCGTGCGTCTGCGTCGTCAGCGGTCGGGATCGACCAGCCGGTAGCCCGCACCCGGCTCGGTCACCAGGTATCGCGGCCGTGAAGGATCCGGTTCTATCTTGCGGCGCAGCTGCGACACGTGCACGTGCAGGAGATTGGACTCGTTGCCGTATCCGGGGCCCCAGACCTCCCGGAGGATCGCGCGGTGGGTCATCAGCTTGCCCTCGTTCCGTGCGAGTACGCGCAGGATGTCGAACTGGTGGGGCGTCAGATGAACCTCCTCGCCCTCCACGGTGACCAGACGCTTGTCCAGGTCGACAACGAGGCCGCCGATCGTGATCACCGGATCCCCGGCCGGGGCGGATCGCCGAAGCCCCGCTCGCAGCCGGGCCAGCAGTTCGTCGATGCCGACCGGCTTCTGCACGTAGTCGTCGGCCCCGGCGTCGAGCGCGTCGATCTTCTCCCGCTCGTCGCCGACCGCCGAGAGCACGATGATCGGCGCCGAGCTCCAGGTCCGCAGCTCCCTGGCCACGTCGGTGCCCGTTCCGTCGGGCAGCACCAGGTCGAGGATGACCGCGTCGGGCGGGCGCATCGCCGCCTCCGCCAGCGCCGTCTCGGCGGTGTCCGCCGTGCCGACGTCGTAGCCGGCGGCGCGGAGGCTGGTCTGCAGCGCGCGCAGGATCTGCGGCTCGTCGTCGACCACCAGCACGCGCGCCCGGTCGGTCACACCGCGGCCCCAACGCCCGCCGCGACCGGGAGGGCCAGCACGAAGGTGGCTCCCTGGCCCGACCGCGACTCCACCCAGAGGCGGCCCCCGTTCGCCTCCGCGAACCCCTTCGCGATTGCGAGGCCGAGGCCTGCGCCGCGGATCCCGCCGGTTGCGCCGCCCCGCTGGAACGGCTCGAAGATCAGGCGGGCGTCCTCTCCGCTGATCCCCGGTCCGTGGTCGATCACCCGGATGTGCACCTCGTGGTGCGTACCACCCACCTGCACCTGCACGGGCTCGTCGCCGGGCGAGTACTTGAGCGCATTCTCGAGCAGGTTCACGAGCACGCGCTCGACCTGATGGCCGTCCACCCGCACCACGGCCGACGCATCTCCGAGCACGGATCGTACGCGCGATGAATCAGGAAGGTCCGAGATCGCCTGGACGACGAGGTCGTCGACCGACCACAGGCTCATGTCCGGGGTGGCCGCGCTCGCCTGGAGGCGCGAGAGGTCGAGCAGGTTGGAGACAATCCGGTCGAGCCGCTCGCCCTCGGTGCGGATCGTGTGAAGCAGATCGCGCCGGTCATCGTCCCCGAGGTCGAAGTCTGCGCGGTCGAGCGCGGAGGCCGACGTGAGGATGGCCATCATCGGTGAGCGCAGGTCGTGGCTGACCGCCCGCAGCAGCGCCGTCTTCATGGCGTCGCTGCGACGCAGCGCCTCGGCTTCGAGCGCCTCCTGTTGCAGCCTGTCGCGATCGATGGCCACGCCGACCAGGGATGCAAGCCCACCGATGATCCGCCGGCCCCCGCGCACCGCCTGCGGCGATGGCCGATCGAGCCGGAGCCGGCCGATCACCCGCCCGCCGACCTCGAGCGGCACGACCTGCTCGCCCGGGCCCGGCGCAACCTCGGTGCCGAGATCGATGTGGGCCGCCCGCGCCTGCACGGCCTGTCCAATGCGGTCGGCGATGCGGTCGAGCTCCTCGGCCACCGGGCCGCGCTCGAGCAGCGAGGTGGCGATGTCCGCCAGTAGGTCGGACTCGGTCGCCCTGCGGCGTGAACGGGAGGCGAGCTCGCTGACCAGCACCGCGGTCACGACGAAGACCCCGAGCGAGAACCAGTTGCTGGGGTCTGCCAGCGTGAACGTGTAGAGCGGCGGCAGGAAGAAGAAGTTGAACGCAAGCATGCTCGCCACCGCGATCAGCACCGCCGCCGCCGTGCCGGAGAAGACTGCGACCGGCAGGACTGCGAACATGTAGAGCACGCCCAGGCTGAGCACCGGCACGAAGTGCTGGAGCAGTTCGATCACCGCGGTTACGGCGGCGACCGCAGCGGCGCCGAGGATCAGCCCCTGCCGGCGACCGATGGTCGGGGCCGTCGTGCGCGCGCGACCCGTGATGCTCATGGGCACACGGTACATAGCCTGTCCGTGTCGTGCCCCGCATCTCATCCCCTCGGCGCGAGGGCGGGGATCGAGTGCCCTGGCAGCATCGAGAGCACGACAGGGGGTGCGGTGAGCAAGCACAAGCAGCACAAGGCAAAGCGCGACGCGGCGGCTCCGGCAGAGCGCAACGGCTCGCAGCCGGCCGCCCGGATCGGGCGCAAGGAGTACGAGGCGGAGATGGAGCACCTGCATGCCGAGCTGGTCGCGATGCAGGAGTGGGTGAAGGCGACCGGCGCGAAGATCTGCGTGGTGTTCGAGGGTCGCGACACCGCCGGCAAGGGCGGCACCATCAAGCGCATCACGGAGCGCGTCAGCCCGCGCGTCTTCCGCGTCGTCGCGCTGCCGGCCCCGACCGAGCGGGAGCGCTCGCAGATGTACGCCCAGCGCTACGTCCAGCACCTGCCCGCCGGCGGCGAGGTCGTGATCTTCGACCGCAGCTGGTACAACCGCGCGGGCGTCGAGCGGGTGATGGGCTTCTGCACGGATCAGCAGGCAGCGGCCTTCCTCCAGAGCACGCCGCTGTTCGAGCGGGCGATGGTCGACTCGGGCATCCATCTGATCAAGTACTGGCTGGAGGTGTCGCCGGAGGAGCAGACGCGGCGGCTGAAGGCGCGGATCGACGACCCGCGCAAGGTCTGGAAGCTGTCGGACATGGACCTGAAGTCCTACAGCCGCTGGTACGACTACTCGCGGGCGCGCGATGCGATGTTCGAGGCGACCGACACGGCGTGGGCGCCGTGGTACGTCGCGGACACGAACGACAAGCGCCGCGGGCGGCTGAACATCATCAGCCACCTGCTCTCGCTCGTCCCCTACACATCGCTCGAGCGGCCGTCGGTCAAGCTGCCGAGCCGGCAGCCGAGCCGCGGATACGAGGAGCCCGACCTGCCCGTGCGGCGGGTGCCGGTGCTGTTCTGAACTCCCGGCCGCCGGCGGATTGGCGGCCGATTGGGCGGCGGGTGCAAGTTCTCGCCGGTTCGGTACGGTGAGACGGCATGGTCTCGGAGGCCCCGGCACCTGTCGTCGTGCACCTCTCGCTGGTGATCGGCGGAGATCTCCGCGATAGCGGCGGCGGCCGGCTGGGCCGCGTTGACGACGTGATCGTGCGGCTCGATGCCGAGTACCCGCCGGTCAGCGGGCTGCTCGCGTCGGTCGCCTCCCGGCAGGTGTTCGTCCCCGCGGAGGCCGTGAAGGAGATCCGCCAAGACGCGGTGGTGCTGGGCGCGTCCCGCCTCGACCTTCGTCCTTTCGAGCGCCGCGCGCAGGAGGTGCTGCTCAAGAAGGACGTGCTCGACCGCCAGCTGATCAACGTCGACGGGGCACGACTGGTGCGCGCCAACGAGATCGAGCTGGCTCGGCTGGACGGCTGGTATCGGGTGGTCGGCGTGGACGTGGGGCTGCGCGGGATGGCGCGGCGCGTGCTTCCCCGGCGGCTGGCCGGCCGGGTGTCGCTCGGCGCCTTCCTCGACTGGGCCAGCGTCGAGCCGTTCACCGGCCACGTCCCGACCGTGCGGTTGCGGGTGCCGCACCCCAAGCTCGCCCGGCTGCATCCGGCCGAGATCGCCGATCTGGTCGAGGCGGCGTCGCATCGTGAGGGCGAGGAGATCATGCGGGCCGTGGGTAGCGACGGCGAGCTGGAGGCCGATGTCTTCGAGGAGCTCGACGCGCAGCACCTGCGCGAGTTCCTCGAGGAGCGCTCCGACGAGGAGGTGGCCGAGGTGCTCGCTCGGATGGAGCCCGACGACGCGGCCGACGCGCTCGGCGACCTCGACGAGCACCGCCGCGAACCGGTGGCCCGGCTGCTGCCTCCGGTGCAGCGCCGCAAGGTCCGCGCCCTGGTCGGGTTCGATCCCGCCACGGCCGGTGGCCTCATGAGCCCGGAGTTCATCTGCGTCTACGACACCGCGACCTGCGCGGAGGCGCTCGACCGCGTCCGGCGCAGCGTGGCATCGCCGGACACGCTCGCGTGGGTGTACGTCATGAGCCGCAACCGGCGGCTCCGGGCGGGAATCCAGATCGTCGAGCTGCTCCGTGCGGAGCCGGCCGCCGACATCATCGATGTGGCTGGCCACGTCCCGCGCGTCTCGGCTGACGTGGAGGTGGAGGAGCTTGCGCGTCTGATGACGGACTACGACCTGACCGTGCTGCCGGTGGTCGACGACCGCGACCAGTTGCTCGGCGTGGTGACGGTCGACGACGTGCTCGAGCTGGTGCTGCCGCGCGGCTGGCGCCGGCGCTTCGACCTGCTGGGCGGTGAGTAGCTATGCTCGACGGCATGTCCGACGTGGCGAAGGTACCCGTGGATGGCGCGCCGAGTACCGGCCGTCCACGCGCTACGCGACCGCGCGATCGAGCGTGGCCGCAGCCTGCGGCCGCGCCACCGGCTTAGCCGCCCGCTCGTCCGGTTGATCGCGGTCGTCGGGTTTCTCGGGCCCGGCCTCATCGCTGCCAATGCGGGCAACGACGCCGGCGGCATCGCCACCTACTCCGCGGTGGGCGCACGGTACGGGTTCGATCTGCTCTGGATGATGGTGGTGATCACCGTCTCGCTGATCGTCGTCCAGGAGATGGCTGCCCGCATGGGGGCGGTGACCGGCAAGGGGCTGGCGGAGCTGATCCGGGAGCAGTACGGCGTGCGCTGGTCGCTGTTTGCGACCACCGCGGTGCTGATCGCGAACCTCGGCATCTGTGTGTCGGAGTTCGTCGGCATCGGCGCGGCCCTCGGCCTGGCCGGCGTGCCCGTGCAGCTCTCGGTTCCGATCGCGGCGATGGGGCTGTGGCTGCTCGTGATCCGCGGCTCGTACAAGCTCGCCGAGCGCGTGTTCGTGCTGATGACGATCCCGTTCTTCGCATACCCGATCGCGGCGATCCTCGCCCGCCCCGACTGGGCGGCGGCCGGGAAGGCGATCGTCGTCCCGACCATCCACACGTCGACGGGGTACCTGCTGCTGTTCGTCGCCACCGCCGGCACGACCATCACCCCGTTCATGCAGCTGTACGTGCAGTCGGCGGTCGTGGAGCGGGGCGTCGGCGTCGACCAGCTGAACGCGGAGCGCGCCGAGGTCGTCACCGGATCGATCTTCGCCAACGTGGTCGCGTGCTTCATCATCGTGGCCACCGGCGCCACCCTCTACCTGCACGGGCACCACGACGTGGGGTCGGCGGCCGACGCCGCGAAGGCGCTCGAGCCGTTCGCAGGTCGCTACGCCGAGCTGCTGTTCGCCGTCGGACTGCTGGGAGCGAGCCTGCTGGCCGGCGCGATCCTGCCCGTGACGGCGGCATACGTGATCGCCGAGACCTTCGGCTTCGAGAAGGGCATCAGCCACCGGATCCGCGAGGCACCTGTGTTCGCGGGCGTGATCACGGTGCTGATCGTGATCGGAGCGGCCGTCGCGCTGATCCCCGGGCTGCCGGTGATCGGCGTGCTGGTGGGTGTTCAGGTCGTGAACGGCGCGCTGCTGCCGATCCTGCTCGTCTTCATCTGGCGGCTGTCGAACACCCAAGAGCTGATGGGCGCGTACCGCAACGGCCATGTCTTCAACGTCATCGCAGCGTTGACCGTGTTGGCGACATCGGGCCTCTCGATCACCCTGCTCGCCGTGACGGTGGTCGCGCCGCTGCTGTAAGTGCTACGGCCCGGCCGTGGCGCTGACGACGTCGGTCTCCTCGAACACGAGGTCGGGCAGCGGCGCGGGCCTCAACCGCGCGTACGCCGCGCCGGCTGCGACGGCCGCCGCGGTGGCAAGCGCGACGTTCCGCGCGCGGTGGGAGCGGCGCGGGTGGGTCGCCAGGTCGGCCGCGTGCGCGAGATGGCGTCCGGCGCGATGGAGCTCGCGGCCGACGCAGCGGTCGTTCAGCGACTGAGCGGGGCCGACGTGGCGCGCGCGACGCGACGCACGAGACGCGTGCGCGGCCGCTCGGCGCACCTCACGATGCACCCGCGGATCTGCGAGAGCCCGGTCGACCGACTTGGACAGCTCGCGCAGGCGCCGCCGCAGGACGAATGCAACCAGAAACGAGCCCGGACGCGACCCGACCAGCCGAGCCGGTGAGATCCGTCCTTCGATATTGCTGACAGCGCCCATCACCATCTCCTCCTCGCGTGACGTGTCCCGATGCCAGCAGCTTCGTGGGCGGCGTTGTGGGCCGCATCGGCGGACGGACGGATGGTCGACCGTAGTTCTCCGTACCACCGCCTCGCGCCGTGGAAAAGGGTGTCGCATCACGAGCGGCGGGCCGATCCGGTAGGATCATCGTTGCACTTGGCGCAAGCTCAGTTCGGGGGGCGAATGAGCCGGACACAAAGGTGTGGTCCAAGTGGCGTCGCCGGTGTGCCGCCGCGTGGTCGCGGTCCGCTTTGGCTCGCCGCCTGCGTCGTCGTGGCGGGGGCCGCGCTGCTCGCCGGCCCGCCGCGCGCCGGCGCCGCGGTGATCGCTCCGGTGGTCACGGGTCGCGGGGATACGTGGGATCCCTCCGCAACCGTCGATGCGACGACGAGCGTTCCGGTGTTCGCCTGGACGCTGTATCGGCGGGGCGTGCCGCGAGCCCTGCTGCGGGTCGGGGCACAGAAGCGATTGAAGATGAACCGGCGGGGCATCGGGTGGGCGTGGAGTGTCGACTCGTCGTCGTCGACGGCGGCCTACCAGCAGGATCGCGGCGGCAACTCGGACGTGAAGTTCTACGACTGGCAGACGCAGGCCTGGGCGAAGCCAGGCCCGTCCGTGGACACGGACCGGTGGGAGTATGAGCCGGCGCTTTCGGGCCACTGGCTGGTGTTCGGGCGGCTGAACCGCCGGGCGACGCCCGACACGCGTCGGATCATTCTCGAGAACGTGCAGACGGGCGCGGTAACGGTGCTGGCCGAATTCCAGGGCAGCCGGGCGGTGGGGACGCTGTCCTCGCCGCAGATCAACGGCGACTGGGTCACCTGGGTGTCGATGAAGGACGAGTACCAGCGCGCCAGCGTCCACCGCTACCAGATCTCGACGGGCAAAGCGCTGCGGATCCCGCACCCAACCGGTCTGCTCGACTACGAGTCGGCGATCGGCCCGGACGGCACCGTGTACTTCCTGCAGTCGCCCGGTGGCTGCGGCCGCCGTGTGACGTTCGAGAGCTACACCACGGCCGGCGTGCTGAACACGCTTGCCGACATGCCGGCCGGCCGTGACGGGGGCGAGGAGCTCTCGGCCGAGCCGCAGGCGGATGGATCGACCGACCTGTACTTCGACAGCTACCGGTGCACGTCGACCACGTCCAACGGCAACATCTACATGCTGGCCGTACCCAGCGGCGCGTCGGGCGCGGGGCAGGTGGAGCGCTCGACAAGCGCGTCTCGGTCGGCGGCGCACCCGAAGACCTTCCCGCGTGCGCTTCGCCGCCGGCTGATGGAGATCGAGGGGACGCCATGACCTGGACATTCCGCACCGTCGCAGGCCTCGCGGCGCTCGTCGCTCTCTGGCTGGCAGCCGCTGCACCTGCACACGCGCTTCGCTCCCATCCGGTGACCAGGCCGACGCTCGCCCTGATCGACCGGCGCTGCTTCTATGCGCCGGCGCCGTCGGCCTGGTGGCCGCTCGCACCGCGGCAGTCTCCTCACCAGATCCGCGCCGGCTTCAACGACACGCATGGCGAGGATCCGATGTACGCGCACACCGGCGTGGACGTCTCCACCAGCATCGACAGGGCCCCCGTCTACGCAATGACCTCCGGCGTGATCGGCGACGAGGTGACAGGGGGAGCCTTCCCGCACCTGAGGATCGGGCCCTTCTTCTACTACCACGTCATCCCGAGGCTGCCCGCGGGGACATACGTCAGCCGGGGCACGTGGATCGGGGACATCCGCCACGGCGACCACCACGTCCACATCACGGAGATCGAGCCGGGCTGCGGGATCCTCGATCCGCGCAGGCCGGGCGGCCCGCTCCGCGACCCGACCAACACCGAGCACCCGACCGTCGAGGACCTCTCGGCCGACGTGGCCAATACCGCCGCCTACCGCGTCTTTCCGGCCTGGCGCACGCCGGATCCCGCCCAACCGCTCGCGCTCAACCATCTCCATGGCGTCGTCGACTTCCGCGCCGAGGTGTTCGACATGCCGGTCAGGCGAACACGCATGTGGCCGCAGCAGCCGCTCATGGTCGCCGCGGTGCGAAGCTGGCTGGCCCCGCTCGACCAGAAGTGGCGCGGCTACGGGCACACCATCACCGCCTACGACGGCTCCACCTGGATGTCGACCACGAGCGCGTACTACGCCGTCATGGCCCACGTCAGCGTGCATGTCCGCAACTGCTTCGTCAACCC
>Ga0066662_10000598_pt1 | contig 15861 bp, 18 predicted proteins | sample GraSoiAngelo_111_FD_133939 | JGI IMG/M metagenome (GOLD analysis project Ga0066662, IMG submission 133939) | Grasslands soil microbial communities from the Angelo Coastal Reserve, California, USA - 14_0903_12_40cm | ecosystem: Environmental > Terrestrial > Soil > Grasslands | place: USA...
ATGCCGAGCGCAAGCCCGCTGACCACCAGCCCGCCGGACGAAGCCACCGCTCGGGCCAGCCGCTCGGCCAGGCGCAGGCCGCCCTCGGCCGCCCGTCTCGAGCCGACGATGGCGGCCGACCGAATCTGCGGGTCAAGCGCGGCCGTCTGCGGGCCGAGCGCGAACAGCGCAAGCGGTGGGTCATGCAGCTCACGCAGGCGGGCCGGATACGACTCGTCGGATACGGTGACGCAGGAGATGCCGCGGGCAGCCAGATCGCGGCGATAGGCGCCGGCATCGGAATCGCGCGCGAGCCAGAGCGCGTCCACCAGCGCGGGCAGCGCCCCCATCCGCTCGAGGACGGACGGCGTGGCCCGCAGCAGCGCTGACGCCCCGTGCCGTCGCGCGAGGCGGCCCGGGTCGACGCCGCTGGCGGCGCCCGCCAGCACGACCCGCAACTCGTCGGCTGCGCTCACGGCGTCAGCTCCAGCCGGTACGCGAGTGCCTCGGCAACGTCGTCGGCGGCGGCATGCTCGCGCTCGGCAAGCGCAGCGATCGTGCCCGCCACGCGTTGCACACGATCGCGGCTCCGGGCAGACAGCGCGAGCCGCTCCACCGCGTCCATCAGGAGCCGTTCGGCCGGTGCGTCGAGCGGAGGTCGGGACACCTGCAGCAGCTCGTGGGCCGCCGCCACGCGGGCGGCGACCACCGCGCTCGGCTCTCCCGGCGCTCCGTGCGCGTCGGCCCGCGGCACCTCGACCCGCAGATCGAACCGATCGGTCAGCGGCCCGCTGACGCGCGCCCGGTAGGCGGCCACCCGCTGATCGGCGCACCGGCAGTCCCGCCGCGGGTCGCCCAGGTGGCCGCACGGGCAGGGGTTCATTGCCGCGACCACGAGGCTCTGCGCCGGGAGCCGGACGGTTCCGGTTGCCCGCGAGATCAGCACCTCGCCGTCCTGCATCGGGAGCCGGAGCGCCTCGAGCGCCGCGCGGTTGAACTCGGGCAGCTCGTCCAAGAACAGCACGCCCCTGTGTCTCAGGGTTCATGTATGTTCCTTGGATGCCAAGCGCGGCAGCTATCTACGCTCGAATCTCGGACGACCGCGAGGGGCTGGCTCTCGGCGTGGCGCGTCAGCTGCGGGACTGCCATGCGCTTGCCCGGGAACGCGAGTGGCCGGTTCTGGGCGAATACGTCGATAACGACTCGAGCGCATACCGGGGTGGGCGCCGGCCCGAGTATCGGCGGCTCATCGGCGACATTGCGGACGGTGTGGTCGATGCGTTGGTCGTTTGGCATCTCGACCGCTTGCACAGCCAGCCTTCCGAGCTCGAGGAGTTCTTTCAGGTCATCGACCAGGCAGGTGGCCTAGCGCTTGCATCGGTCTCCGGTGCTTACGACCTCAGCACAAGCGACGGCCAGTTCCACGCTCGCATCCTCGGTGCGGTCGCCCGAAAAGAGAGCGACGATAAGAGCCGGCGGATTCGCCGCAAGCACATGGAGCTTGCCGAGGCGGGAAGGGTCAGCGGGGGCGGTTCTCGACCCTTCGGATTCGAAGCGGACAGGATCACGGTCCGGCCGGCAGAGGCGGCCATCATCCGCGACTTGGCGGCCCGGTTCTTGGCTGGCGAATCCTTATACTCGCTGCTGGCGAGCCTGAACGAACACGAGGTCAGAACCTCCACTGGCGGACCTTGGTCCCATACCAGCCTGCGCCGGCTGCTGCGCTCGGCTCGGATCAGCGGGCGACGCGACCACCGCGGGCGGATCACTGCCACGGCCGTGTGGCCACCAATCATCTCGACGACGGACTCAGACCGGATCCGCGCAGTGCTCGATGACCCCAAGCGTCGCCGAACCCGACCGTCTCGACGCTATCTGCTGGCAGGTGGCCTACTCCGCTGCCACCGCTGTGGTGCCCCGATGATCTCGCGGCCGCGGCAGGATGGAGCGCCGCGCTACATCTGCCCAACCGGCCGTCTGACGCCCTCATGTGGTGGCACCTTCATCATGGCCGAACCCGTTGACGAGCTGATCGTGGAGGCAGTTTTCTACCGCCTCGACACCCCGGAGGTACACCGCGCACTCTCAGCCGCGGGTGAAACAGAGGCCGAGTCCGCACTGGAAACAGCCATCGCCGAAGACCAGGAGCAGCTCGACGAGCTTGCCGCGATGTACGGCCGGCGTGAGTTTTCGGCCCGCGAATGGGCGGCGGCTCGACGAGTGATCGAGGATCGGATTGCGACAGCGCGGCGCAGACTCCACGGTGCTCATCGCTCGCTAGCCCTGACTCGCGACTTCCCGAGTCAAACGCAGCTACGCCGAACGTGGCCAACCCTGCCGCTCGGCCGGCAGCAAGCGATCGTCGCGACCATTCTCGACCACGCGACGATTGGCCCCGCTGTGCGTGGATGGAACCGGTTCGATCAATCGCGGGTCATGCCTGTCTGGCGCGTTTAGCTCAGCTTGAGCCAACACCGCTACACGACGCACCGCGGCTGGATCGGTGACCCGTGGCGCCAGGCCCTGCCGCACACAGCTGACCTCAACCCACGCGCGCACATCCCGTGCTGTCAGCGCCATTCGGCGTAGACGGCTGGCGGCCCGTCCCATTCCGCATGCGACGCCGAGAGCCACACCCGTCCAGGATCAGCACCCATCTTTTCCGCGGCTGCCGCCACGCAGGCGCTCGCACTCTTGCCGAAAAAGCCAAGCCCCGCGGGCTGGAAGCCCTGTGCCACCTCGTACCGGTGGAGCCCTTCGTACCCCGCCAAGTCCTTACCGAGATACTTGCTCGCATACCGGGCGGCCTTCCTTGCTTCATCGCGCGCCGTCGAGCCGTGCGGAAGATTCCCGAACAGCTTGATGTGAACGAAACCGTGACCCCACGCCCGATCGATGACGCTTCGGTTCACATAGCGATTCAGGCCGAAGTGCGCATGCCAACCATGCCCGGTCTTGTGAAGCTCCGGCACCCAGACATACGGGAAGGGATTCCCGCCCAGGCTGCTTCGCAGCTCGCGAAAGAACGCGGCCAGATCCCTGCGGAGGACCTTCGGATCGTGACAGCCCTCGCCCGCGTAGGTCAGCGAGCCAAACCGATTCAGCCTGTTTGCGACCATGTAGCGCCGCAGCCGAGACCTTGACCTCCGCACCGCGACCTCGTCCGTACCGACACCCCGTTGCGTGGCAGGCAACGGGTCATGCCGTCGCATCGGATCCACCCAAGCACCGCAAGCCTCGCCCGCATCCGGATACAGCGTCACGACCCACTGCGCGGATGATCGATCCCGAACCCGAGAAACGCCGCTTACACCCACCGGAACCACCTCCACGGTCGAACATCAAGGACGACCGGACGGTTCGTGGCGGGTTCTCCACGCTCCCGGTAGCGGCACCCGACCCTGGCCTACGGATCAGCCAGGCGGCTCTCAACCTCCACCGTCCCTCCGAAAGTGCGCTCTCGGACGCAAGAACTCCGGGATCAGAGTTCAACAGTGGCGCCGGTCAGCGCCTCCGCGACCATGACTTTACACGTTCCTCCGGACAGCAGTCTGCCCATCCCACGGCGGCACGACCACGCACCGTCGCCGCCAACGCTCCAAGTCGCGGGGCACCGAGGGGACCGGACGCCGGTCCGTAGATCAACCGTCTCACGCCAAACGACCGGCCGCCCGTAACAAACGCCCGTGGCTGGGGGTCGACTGTGATACAGCATCGGCTCCGCGCACTCGAAGCGTCCCAGCCGGCGACGGCAACGAGGCCCCCGTCGCGAGGAGGCCGGCGTTGTCCCGCCCCGATCGTGCGGTAGCACGACCCCGTCGAGACAACGCCGGCAACCAGGCAACCGCACCGCCCCCGAGCCGCCTACGGCGCTACGAGTTTCGTTCCCTGATCAAGTCAAGTAGACCGCTCCCTGGTCGATGCCGAGGCCTCCAACGACCGTGGCGGACGAGCGCTTCAAGGTCTACCTGAATATCGAGGTGAGACTCGCCACGATGGCGGCGCGATCTACCTCGACGGGGTCCGCGGACATCGTGACTAATCTACCCAGCTCATCCTGGCCGATGTGGGCGAACGCCAACGAACTCCGACGCTTGCCCCATTGCGAACGCAGCAACTTCAGCAGAAGTTCCACGAAATCCCGGCCTTTGACAAAGAGCCTTGGGTTCGCAGATACGACTTCCCGCTCTTCGACCGCTTTGGCCATGTCATCTTCGGGCGCCCCTCCACGTGCGTCCAGCGCGGCTCTTATCAGCCGGTCGGCGCTCAATGTGATGTGTCCCGACGCTTCAACCTTCGCGTGGCGCGGCCATCCATCCGGCAGGCCTATCGGCGGGTCGCGTCTTCTTAACACGCGGCGGACAGCAGTCAGATCGATAGCTGCTGCTTCCAGACGCGCAAGCAGCTCGTCCCCGGTGACGGGGGTTCGGTCTTCGCGCCGTTGTCCCCCTGCTCCCGCAGGACGCGCTTGACGCCCCAGAACGATACTCACGAATCTATCGAGACCAGCAAGGCTGAACGCGTAGTTTTCGGTTGAATACCAGTCAGTCACCAGCACCAAACCGTTCAATGCCGGGGGAACGCCGTCTTCGTCACGGTCAACAACAATCGCCACTGTCGCGGCAAGTGTTCCGCGTACTGCCATTTCATCCGCGAGTGCATACCCGAGTGCCAGCAGACGCCCCTTCACGCCGGTGCGGACACCACGCCGCTCCAACTCCCTGTCGTCGGCCTGGATGTAGTCCGCGTCGAGAATGTTGACGTCAGCAACGCCGTAGCGGTTGAGGATGTCACCATAGAAAGCGACATCCAAATCTCCCTCGACTACGAGCTCACGGATGTCGGCTCCAAGCGCCGACCGGAGCACATATTCCTCGATCGTCCACCGGTACGGATACGAAACGGGGTGTTCGCCCATAAGAGTCGGCGGATCCGTCAGGCGAGCTGCCGGAGACGTTCCCGGTACTTCGCCATGATCTCGATTGAATGGGTTGCGGCGACGAGCTGCATCGGAGTCCCGTCAGTCGACTGAAGGAGGGCCGGCATGAGTTGCCGCTGCCATTCCGGATTCAGTGAGAGCTCCGGCTCATCGATGATAAAGAGCCGTGTCCGCTCTCGGAGGGCGACAACGTCGCTGAATAGGACAAGGATCTGCTTCTCGCCGGAGGAAAGACCCGCCGGGTCGAGGCGCTCGCCAGTGACGGAATCAACGATTTGCGCACCCGTCGCTAAGCGGAAATCAAATAGCTTCGGGGTTAGGAACGTCGACACCGCGTCCACATACCCCGCCATCGCGTTCAAACCCGGTTGAAGTTCGTCCATCCGTTGTGACAACCCGTCAAGATAAGGTGTCAGCACGTCCCGAAGGACCGGACCGACGCCCGGCTGCGCTTTGTCGAGCGCCTCGATAAGGGCAGCCGCCGGCGGCTCTGGGATAAGAGCAAATCGGGTGAAGGCTGTCGCGCGCATGCCCAGCTCCTCGACGCGAACTCGCAGGTTCGGGATGGTGTCCTTTCTCCGGCGTCCCACACGCGAGGCGTGCTCGACGATGGCCTCCGCCACATCAGCGTAGATCGTGTCGGTACGCTCGGACCCGCGCTGGGCAGCGGCGAATACGATCTGTCTCAGGTAATCCCGAACGCGCGTAAGTGCGTCTCGAACGTCCTCATTGCGCTCTTTCTGGACGAGTTGATCGACGGTCCTAGCGCTTTGGGCAATCGCGTTGTAAATCGGCTCACCAACCGAGTTCCCAGGCTGGACGACGTCCGAGACCAGAACGCGCGAGTCGGTTAGGAAAACTGGATTGACGTCGAAATGTTCCAGCGCCCTCAGGAAACCGGCCTTGCCCGGCGGCGGCTCTCCAATACGGAAGGTACGACCGAACTCGCCGGTGAACTCGAAGTATGTCGAACCAGCCTCGCGTTCCGGGTCCCATTCCCAAACGTGGTCTTCGCCAGACACCTTCGCAGTGGCGAGAAAACCACCAGCGACTGCATCTGACCGCTCGTACCGTACCGAGTCGCCGTTCGCAAAGCCGATCTCGAAGCGGCGAAAGCGAACCCTGGCCAAGGAGGTTCTATGGCCACGATCGTCCGACGGAGATAGCGCGTCGAACAGCATCCTCAGCAGAGTGGTCTTCCCAGTTCCGTTGCTGCCATACAGGAGTGCCAACCTCTCCTCGTTGACGGCGAACAGGGGCGCGGCAGTTTTTGGCGAAGCCGCTCCGAGAACGCTTACGTGGTAGTCGAGCTTCCCGTGCAGCCCTTCGACCGCCACAAACGCGATCGGCGAGGTTGGAGTCTGCGGATCTGGCTCGGCAGGATTCACTGGCATGATCCTACGCGCGCAGCCCGCCAAACGCAGGCACCCGCGCCTCTTGAAATCTGCCTAGGATCCCTCAAGCGTTCTTCTCGAACGCTCGCATGCGCGAGCGTCACCTCACCCGGCCGCAGCGAGGCACCGCCGACGATCGCCGCCGCCGACGCGCTGTGGTGTGGGGCCCGAAAGGGCCGGCCGGCAGCGACCTGCCCGTCGAGCACCCCGGCGATCGAGTGGATCCGGGTGATCTCGAGCCGCTCCGCAGGCGTCGGCGGCGGCATGATCCCGGGTAGCCGGCGGGCGAGCATCGTCTTGCCCGATCCGGGTGGGCCCACCATCAGCAGGTCATGGCCGCCGGCGGCGGCGATCTCGAGCACCCGCCGTGCGGCCGCCTGGCCGCGCACCTCCGCCAGGTCGGGGCCTGGATCCAGGTCGCGCGGGGGTGGCGGCGCGGGCGCCGGCGCGGGGTCGGCCCGGCCGGCGAGGATCTGCACCGCCTCGTACAGGTCGAAGGCGGGGATGACAGGCAGCGACTCGGCCATCGCCGCCTCAGCGGCGTTCTCCGGTGCCACGAGCAGCGCCTGCAGCCCGGCCCGACCGGCGGCCTCAGCCATGGCCAGCGTCCCGGCGACGGGGCGCAGGCGCCCGTCCAGGCCGAGCTCCGCGGCGGCCGCGACGCGAGCGATCGATGTAGGCTGCGCCTGGCCGGTTGCGGCCAGCACCGCGAGCGCGATCGCCAGGTCGAAGCCCGACCCCTGCTTGGGCTCGCGGGCCGGAGCCAGATTGACGATCACGCGGTCGTCCGGGAAGGTGAACGACGCGGCGACGATGCCGCTCAGGACCCGCTGCCTCGCCTCCTGGACGGCGCGATCGGCGAGGCCGACCACCGCGAAGCCGGGCAGGGTCTTCGGCACCACGTGCGCCTCCACGTCGATCCTGCGGGCATCGACGCCGCGGATCCAGTAGCTGACGGCATGAGCGAGCATGCCGCCACGCTACGGATCGAGATGGCGCATGTGGGTCACGGACGGTGGCGAACCGGCCGCGAACCCGTCACACCGCCGGCAGCGCCCCCGGCAGATGGCGGAGCGTGAGGCCCTCGACGGTGATCACGTCCACGCGTACTCGCTCGAGGCTCGGATCCCTCGATGCAAGCAGCGCCGCCGCCTCGCGCAGCCGCTGCTGCGTGCGCTCCCCCACCGCTGCGGCGGGTGCACCGAACCGGCGGTTGCGCCGCGCCTTCACCTCGCACACGACCAGCAGGTTGCCGCGCCGCGCGACGAGGTCGACCTCGCGGCCGGAGACGCGCACGTTGCGGCCGACGATCCGGTAGCCGCGCAGCCGAAGCGCCCAGGCCGCCATCGTCTCGGCGAGCCGGCCGTACCGGTGATCGGAGATCACGCGGACGCTCCCACCGGCTCCAGCGCCTCGAGCGCCTCCAGCAGCTCGGCGTCGTCCCGGTAGGCCGCCGCCTGGAACGACCGCCGGTGCAGCGGCGTGGCGCCGTGCACCCGCACCGCCATGGTGTGCTCGGGCGTGATGTAGCCGACGTGGCGCTCGAAGCCGTAGCCCGGGTACCTGGACGCGATGCGCCGCATGTAGCGGTCGCGCGTCACCTTCGCCAGCACCGACGCGGCCGCGATGGCGGCGCTGCGGCCGTCGCCGCCGGTGATCGCGGTGTGTGGAGGGGCCTGCTGGCCGATGCGAAACCCATCGCTGAGGCAGATGTCGGGCAGGTCGCCGAGCGACCGAAGCGCCGTCGCCATGCCGTGCAGGTTGCTGCGGTGCAGGCCGCGCCGGTCGATGGCACCTGCGGGCACCACAACCACGGCCCACGCGGCCGCCCGCCGGACGATCGCGTGATAGAGCCGCTCGCGCACATCCTCCGCCAGCCGCTTCGAGTCGTCCAGGTCGGAGAGATCGCGCGGGCAGCGTCGCGACAGGTCGAGGCAGACGGCGGCGACGACCAGCGGGCCGGCCAGGCAGCCGCGCCCGGCCTCGTCCGTTCCCGCCACCATCCTCACGCCGAGCTTGCGGTCGTGGGCGAACAGGCGGGATCCGGACGAGCGCGGCACGCGCCGGAGACTACCGGTCCGCGCGGCTGGTCAGAGGGTGCCGATGCGGTCGAGCGGCCAGTAGGTGGCGAACGCCTCGCCGATGATGTACGACCGCGGCAGCGTCCCCCAGATCCTGCTGTCGTCGGAGATGCGGCGGTTGTCCCCCATCACGAAGTAGCGGCCCTGCGGGATCACCACCGGCCCGAAGTCGGTCGCCGCCGCGGGCTGGTGCAGGTACGGCTCGTTCAGTGCATGGCAGCCCACGTTGGGCGCCTTGCAGATGTAGACGCGGTGATGCCGGCCCTCGATCGTCTCACCGGGGAGCCCGATGATCCGCTTGATGAAGTAGACGCTGGCCTCGGTGGTGGCGCCGGCGATCGCGTCCTGCCCGTGCCCGGGCGGGTGGAATACGACGATGTCGCCGCGGCGCGGATCGTGCAGGCGGTACGTGAACCGTGAGACCAGCACCCGGTCGCCGATCTGCAGCGTGGGCTCCATCGACGACGAGGGGATCCGGTAGGGCTTGACGATCCACCCGTTGGTCACGTACCAGAGCCCGAGCGCGGCGGCGAGGATCAGGAGCAGCTCGAGCACCGGATTCATCTGGCGCTTCGCCGGGGGCGAAGGCTCGGCGGTCGGCGCCGGGTCGGTCACGGCGGTCGCCTCACCGGTGTGTGCAGCCTCGGCGGCCGGGTCGGCCGGCTCGGGCACGGTGTGTGGACGCGGCTCGCCGCCCGCTACGGGGTCGGAGGGGCCGCCTTCCATCCGGTTGCTAGCGCGACTTCTCGCGCACGCGGGCCGCCTTGCCGACCTTGTCGCGCAGGTAGTAGAGCTTCGCCCGGCTGACGTCGCCGATGCTCGCCACGTCGATCTTCTCGATGCGCGGCGAGTGCACGGGGAACGTTCGCTCGACGAACACCTCGTTGAAGGACTTCTTGCGCACGGTGAAGGTCTCGCGGACGCCCTCGCCCTGCCGCTTGATGCAGATGCCCTCGAACACCTGGACACGGCTGCGGGTGCCCTCGATCACCTTGAAGTGGACGCGGACGGTGTCGCCGGCCTTGAACTCCGGCACATCGCGGCGCTGGCGGTTCTCGATGTCCTGGATCACGGTCACGGGCACTCGTCCTCGTCGGTCGGAAGCCGAGGAATGGTACCAGCCGCTCTCGGGACGGGGTGTCAGCCCGATCGCGCGCGCGACTGCTCCACCCGCCAGCGATCGATCTCCGCGTGGTGGCCGGAGAGCAGCACATCGGGAACCCGCCAGCCGCGGAACTGTTCCGGGCGCGTGTAGTGCGGGTACTCGAGCCCGCCGCCCAGCTGCGGTGAGAACGACTCAACGAGGTGGCTCTCCTCCTTGCCGAGCGCGCCCGGCAGCTTGCGGCACACGGCGTCGATCACGGTCATCGCCGGGATCTCACCGCCGGACAGGACGAACGGGCCGATGGAGAGCTGGTCGTTGGCGAGGTGATCGTGGACGCGCTGGTCGAACCCCTCGTAGCGGCCGCACAGAAGCGTCAGCCGACTGCATCCGGCGAGCTCGGCCGCCACCGCGTCGGTCAGCTGCCTGCCCACCGGCGCCAGCACCGCCACGCGTCGTTCTCGGAGCACCTCGTCGATGGCGGCGGCGTACCGGCCCTCGAGCGCGGCGCAGACCACGTCGACGCGGATCAGCATGCCGGCGCCGCCCCCGTAGGGCGCGTCGTCGACCTGCCGGTAGCGGCCGATCGACCAGTCGCGCAGGTCGACGACCGACAGGCGCAGCGACCCCGCCTCGGTGGCGTTCCGCAGCGGCCGGGTGCCGGCCAGCCAGGAGAAGGCGTCCGGGAACAGGGTGAAGACGTCGATCTCGAGCATCACACGAAACCGTCCGCCAGCGTCACCGACCGCGCGGGAACGTCCACGGCCGTCACCACCTCATCGACGAACGGGACCATCTCGCCGGTATCCAGCTCGAGCACGTCGTTGGCCGGGTACTCGTGGACAGCGCGGACGACGCCGACCGGCCGGCCGTCGCAGCTCACCTCGCAGCCGATCAGGTCGACGTGGAAGAACTCGTCCTCGTCGGTGGCCGGCAGCGCCGCTGCCGCGACGGTCACCTCCCGGCCGCGCAGCTCGTCCGCCGCCTCACGGCTGTCGGCGAGCGCAAAACGGACGAGCGGGCGGTCGTGGGTGCCCTTGCGCTCGGCGATCGTCGAGTCGGCATCGCCGACCCGCATCGGCATGCCCGGCTCGAGCGGGACGGTGCCGCCGTGGCCGACGAGGTGGACGAACCCGTCCAGCCCATGGGCGCGGCCGACCGCGCCGATGATGATCCGTGGCGGCCGCCAGGCCGGCTCAGGCTGCGATCTCGACATGCACCCGCCGGCCGGAGCGCACCGCGCTCGCCTTGACGACGGTGCGCAGGGCGCGGACGATGCGCCCCTGCTTGCCGATCACCTTGCCGACGTCGTCCGGTGCGACGTGCAGCTCGAGCAGGAGCTCGCCGTCCTCGCGCCCCTGGCGCTCCACCCGCACCTGGTCGGGCTCGTCGACCAGCTGGCGGGCGAGGTAGGCAAGGAGCTCCTCCAAGCGGTCAGGCCTCGGCGGCGGCGCGGGACTGCGCCACCTTCAGCAGCTTCGCGACCTGCTCGGTGGGCTGCGCGCCCTTCGCGATCCAGGCCTGGGCCTTGTCGGTGTCGATCTCGATCAGCGACGGCTCGAGCTGCGGGTTGTAGCGGCCGATCGTCTCCAGCGTCTTGCCGTCGCGCGGCTGGCGCGAGTCGGCGACGACCACCCGGTAGATCGGGTTCTTCTTGTTGCCATGACGTGCGAGGCGGATCTTGACCACCCATTACCTCCGTTGCATTCCGGGAAACTGCGGCATCTTACCCTTGCCGACCTGCTTCATCATCTTCTGCACCTGCTTGAACTGTGCCAGAAGCTGATTGACAGTCTGCACGTTCGTACCGCTTCCCGCGGCGATCCGCCGGCGGCGGGAGCCGTCGATCAGCTTGTGGTTGCGGCGCTCGGCCGGCGTCATGGAGAGGATGATCGCCTCGACGCGGTCGATCTGGCGCTCGTCCACCTTCATGTTCTTGATCTGCCGGCCGACGCCGGGGAGCATGCCGAGCAGCCCCGCCATGCCCTGGCCCTGGGTCATCTTGCGCACCTGCCGGAGCTGGGCGAGGAAGTCCTCGAGCGTGAACTCGGACTTGCGGAGCTTCTCCTCGAGCTCGGCGGCCTCGCGCTCGTCGAACTGCTCCTGCGCGCGCTCGATCAGCGACATCACGTCGCCCATGCCGAGGATCCTGGACGCCAGCCGGTCGGGGTGGAACTCCTCGAGCTGGTCGAGCTTCTCGCCGACCGAGACGAACTTGATCGGCTTGCCGGTGACGGCGCGCACGGCAAGAGCAGCGCCGCCGCGGGCATCGCCGTCGAGCTTGGTCAGGATGACGCCGTCGTAGTCGACCGCCTCCGAGAACGCCTGGGCGGTGGTCACCGCGTCCTGCCCGCTCATCGCGTCCAGCACCAGCAGGATGTTGTGCGGCTTGACGGCCGCCCGGATGCGCACGAGCTCGTCCATCAGCTGCTGGTCGATGTGGAGGCGGCCGGCGGTGTCGATGATGACCACGTCGCGTCCCTGGGCGCGCGCCTGCTCGACGCCCCACGCCGCCGTCTCGACCGGATCGGCGGTGCCGCGTTCGTAGACGGGCACCTGCAGCGACTTGCCGAGGGTCTGCAGCTGCTGGATGGCCGCCGGGCGGTAGACGTCGCAGGCCACCATCGCCGGCGACTTCTTCTGCTTGGCGAGCAGGCGGGCTAGCTTGCCGCAGGCGGTGGTCTTGCCGGATCCCTGCAGGCCGGCCATCAGGATCACCGTGGGCGGGCGGTTCGAGAACGAGAGCTTGGTGCCGGCCTCGCCCATGAGCGAGGTCAGCTCCTCGTGGACGATCTTGACGACCTGCTGGCCCGGGGTGAGGCTGTCCATCACCTCGGCGCCCATGGCGCGCTCGCGGACGCGGGCGACGAAGTCCTTGACCACGGCGAAGTTGACATCGGCCTCGAGCAGGGCGAGGCGGATCTCGCGCATGGCCTTGTTGATGTCGTCCTCGGTGAGGCGGCCCTTGCCCTTCAGGCCGTCCAGGGTGGCGCCGAGGCGATCAGCAAGCGAATCGAACATGGTGGCTGCAGGGTAGACGCCGAGCTGCTGCGGCGGAGGCGTCAATCCCCCGCTCGCGGGGCCAATTATCGGAGTCAAACTCCGATCGAAGGGCCCGTGGCCGGTTCGGCACGGAAACGTGAGTTGGGCGGACGCCCGGTCCGGGGTGTCAAACACCTCCGGATCGGGTGAGGCGGGATCGCGGCGCCCTCGTCGCTGGTCGTGACGGAACCGTGATCGCTCAGTCGGGCGCGAACAGGGCCCTGGCGAAGACCTCGGGATCGAATGGCCGCAGGTCCTCGAGCCCCTCGCCCACGCCGATCAGCTTCACCGGGATCTTCAGCTCGTGCGCGATCGCGAGGGCGATCCCGCCCTTCGCCGTCCCGTCCAGCTTGGTCAGGATGATCCCGGTCACATCGACGGCCTGGGAGAACAGCCGCGCCTGCTGCAGGCCGTTCTGGCCGGTCGTCGCATCGATCGTCAGGAGCACCTCGTGCGGCGCTCCCGGCTCGCGCTGGCCGATCACGCGGTGGATCTTGCGCAGCTCCTCCATCAGATGCTCCTGCGTGTGCAGGCGACCCGCCGTGTCGACGATGACCACATCGCGTCCCCGGGACTGCGCCGCGGCGACAGAGTCGTAGGCCACGGCCGCGGGATCCGCGCCCGACTGGGAGGAGACGAAATCCGCCCCGGCACGCTCCGCCCAGGTCTCCAGCTGCTCCCCGGCCGCCGCGCGAAACGTATCCGCCGCACCGATCACGCATGTCAGCCCGGCCTCGCGCAGGTGGTGCGCGATCTTGCCGATCGAGGTGGTCTTGCCCGTCCCGTTCACGCCGGTCATCAGCAGCACGGACGGGCGATGGCTGACATCGATGCGCGGATCCCCCTCAGGGCGCATCAGCTCGGCGACGATCGCGGCCAGGCGCTCGCCCAGCTCCTCGGCGGTGCGCAGGCCGCCCGCGTCCGCCTCGGCCTCGAGCCGCTCGATCACCGTCACCGTCGCGGCGACACCGCAGTCGGCGTAGATGAGGGCCTCCTCGAGCCGCTCCCAGACGTCCGCATCGGCGGGGTCGAACATCACCGCGGTGAGCTGCTGAGTCATGGCCCGGCGGCTCTTGGAGAGGCTCTCCCGCATGCGGCTGAACAGCCCCCGCCGCTCCTCCTCCTGCGGCTCCTCGGCCGCCGGAGCCTGGGCGCCGGTGTTGAACATCTGCTCCCAGCTCGTCGGCATCGCGCTGCATCGTAGAGTGCTGCGATGGCGCAGGTGCCCATCGACGAGGCCCGGCAGGCGCTGCACGCGCGAGCGGCCGCGCTCGGCTTCGCCGACGCCCGGGCGGCGCGGCTTGCCGACCACTTTCTCGACGCCGAGCTGCGCGGCGCCTCGGGCCACGGCGTCGAGCGCATGCGATGGCTGCACGGGCTGGGCGGCCTGCGGCCGGATGCGACGGCCGTCGAGATCGACCGCCGCGAGGGCTACGTGCGCTACGACGGCGCCGGCGCGCTCGGCTACCTGGCCCTGGCCGAGGTGCTGGAACGCGAGCTGGCCGACCCGCCGGCCGGCGCGCGGCTGGTCGTCGTGTCTGACTGCTTCCCCACCGGCAGGCTCGGCTACTTCGCCGAGCTGGGGTCGCGGGCGGGCCTGCTGACGCTGGTATCGGCCACCTCGACGCCGCGGATCGTCCACCCCGAGGGCGGCCCGCCCGTCACCGGCACGAACCCGCTCTGCCTCGCCATGCCCGGCGACCAGCCGACCCTCGTCGACGTGTCGATGGGCGCCGTCACGTATGGCGCCGTGCTGAAGGCCGCCGCGACAGGCCGGTCGATGCCCGGCGGGTCGCTGCTCCGCGAGGACGGCACTCCCGAGACCGACCCGCGGGAGGTGATCGCCGACCGCGCCGGCATCATGCCGTTCGGCGGCCCGCTGGCGCACAAGGGCTTCGCGCTGTCGCTGCTGGTCGAGGTGCTTTGCACGTCGCTGGCCGGGGGCGCCGGCCACGCCGCCGTCGTGCTGCTGGCCCGCCCCGCGGCGGACGGCATGGCCCGGCTGCGGCCGCTGCTTTCCGGTCGCCGCGTGCCCGGTGACGCCGGCGCGGCGCGGCTGGCCGACGCAATGCGCACCGGAACCGTCGCGGTGCCTGACGACCTCTGGGCCTGGCTGGCCCCGCGTCACTGATCCTCGCGCACCAGCTCCATCAGCAGACCGTCGTGGAAGACCCCGTCAGCGCCGCGCTCATAGCGCCGCATGATCCCGACCCGGCGGAAGCCAACCGCCTCATAGCAGCGGATGGCCCGCTCGTTGCCGGCGGCCGGGTCGATCGTGAGGCGGTGGTGCCCGCGGTCGTCGAGCAGGTGGTCTGCCAGCAGGCGCACCGCCTCCCGGCCCAGCCCCCTGCCCGTCGCCCGGGACGAGAGGAACAGGTCGATCCCGGCATGCCGGTACTGCGGGTCGGGGTGCTCGTAAACCTGGATGAGGCCAACCACATCCCCGTCCAGCTCGATGACGAACGCCTCCACGTCATCCTCACCGGCGGCCTTGGCGACCAGCTCCGACTCCGGCACGTCGCCCCACCAGCGGGCGACCTCGGGCTCAGACGCGATCGCCGCCAACAGCGGCACATCCTGCGGCCGCATCGGCCGCAGCAGCAGCCGTGCGCCGCGCAGGATCACGCCGTCTCGAGCGCCGCCTCGTGCAGCTCCGGCTCGGAAGGCATGCGGCGCGACAGCACCTTCGACTCCCCGTCACCCGCCATGCTGACGCCGTAGAGAACGTCCGCCACCTCCATCGTGCGGCGCTGGTGCGTGATGACGATGAACTGCGCCTTGTCCTGGTACGTCCGCAGCAGCGTCAGGAACCGGTCGATGTTGGCGTCGTCGAGGGCCGCCTCCACCTCGTCGAGCAGGTAGAACGGCGACGGCTTCGTCAGCAGCAGCGAGAACAGGAAGGCGATCGCCGTCAGCGACTTCTCGCCGCCGGACAGCAGCGACAGCGACTCGATCCGCTTCCCCGCGGGCCGCACGATCAGCTCGATGCCAGCCTCCACCGGCTCCGCGTCGGCCGGCTCGCCCTCCTCGTCGGCCGTCGCCGACACCACCTCCGGCTCGGTCAGCTGCAGGCGGCCGCGGCCGCCCGGGAACAGCGTCTCGATCACCTCCGAGAAGTGCCGCGCCACCGCCTGGAAGGTCGCCGCGAACCGCTCGTCAATGGTGCGGGTGAGGTCGCGGATCAGCGTCCGCAGCTCCCGCAGCGACCGCTCCAGATCATCGCACTGGGCGGTCAGGTCCTCGGCTCGCTGCTTCTCCTGCTCGTACTCCTCCTGCGCGAGCGGGTTCACCGCGCCGAGGCTCTCCCTCCGCCGCTCGAGCCGC
>Ga0066662_10000599_pt1 | contig 15855 bp, 13 predicted proteins | sample GraSoiAngelo_111_FD_133939 | JGI IMG/M metagenome (GOLD analysis project Ga0066662, IMG submission 133939) | Grasslands soil microbial communities from the Angelo Coastal Reserve, California, USA - 14_0903_12_40cm | ecosystem: Environmental > Terrestrial > Soil > Grasslands | place: USA...
TAATACTTTTGCGCGCTCGAACGTCTCGCGCCCGATAGCAGTCGATCCTCCCCAGCAAAAGTTTCTACGCTCGCGCTCGCCCAAAGCGGAAGCTATGGAAGCGTTCCAGACGGCGCGCAGGCTAGATGCGAAGCCGCCGCGCACAGGAATGAACCAGCGGTAGCCCGTCGCAGCGCCCGATTGTTCATCGGCAAGAGGCGCAATCAAATTGCGCAGCCAATCTTCACGGGGTCGAGCATCGGAATCAACGAAGACGAAAACCTCGCTCTTTGGATTGGTCTCGCTCACAGCCGCGCGCAGGTTGTGAACCTTCTGTCCGCAGTCTTTCGCCTCGCCCGCGAAAATAATGCGGGTCGCAACGTGTGCGATCGCGTCTGCCGAACGGCACAACTCTTCAATGACTGCGAGCGCAGGGTCAGCCTCGCTGTCTGTGATGAAGATTATTTCATAAGCCGTATAGTTTTGATGAAAGAGCGCGGCGAGATTTTCTCGCAAGCCCTGATCGAGTCCGCGACAAGGCGCGATGATGGAAGCGTAAGGTGTGAAGTCTTGTTTATCTATAGCCGTCTCGCGCCGTATGTAAGAGAGGTAACGCGCGCCGCCTCGAAGAGAGACGATGGCTTGAAGGACGAGCAGCGCAGCGAAGAAGTAGAAGACAAACATGAGCAAGGATGAAGGATGAAGGCGGCAACGATGAAGTAAAGGGAAAAAGGGGAAGGGTTAAAGGGGAAAGGATTTTACCCTTTACCTTTAACCTTTAACCTTTCCCCTTCTTCTACTTCATCATTGCCGCCTTCATCCTTGCTTTTCAGTGGGGCAGAAGTTTCTGCGCGATGTCTATGAATGGCTGCGGGTAGATGCCTATGAAGATGATTCCGACGAGCGAGACGACGAGCGCAGTCGTCAGAGCGGGCGAGAGCGAGAGCGGGCGATCATCTGCCACGCGGTCTGACAGATACATTGCGCGAATGAATCGCACGTAGTAGTAGAAGGAGACGACCGTGTTAAGGATTGCCCAGATAGCCAGCCAGTAGTACCAACTCTTCCCTTCCTGCGCGCCGCGCTGCAAGAGTCCTCCGAAGAGGAAATACTTGCCAATGAATCCGCCCGTCACAGGCAATCCGCCTAAGCTTAGCATGAAGACGGTCATCAGAATCGCCATGCCCGGCGCTTTCTGTCCGAGTCCCGTAAAGTCGTTAACGTTATCGCCTATGATGCCGCGTCGTCTGAGGCTGATGATGACGCCGAACGCGCCCAGGTTCATCAGAGTATAGACGAAAAGATAGATGACAAGACCAACATAGCCGTACTGGTTCATCGCTATCAGACCTAGAAGCAGATAGCCCGCGTTTGAAATTGACGAGTAGGCGAGAAGCCGCTTTGAGTTCTCCTGCGTCACGGCAGCCCAGTTGCCGATTAGAATCGTGATGGCTGCGACGAGTCCCAGCAGCGGTGCCCAGTCAGCGCGCATTCCCGTCAAAGCTTCCATGAAGATGCGCGCGAAGAGTGCGAAGCTTGCGGCCTTCGAGCCTGTTGAAAGAAATGCTGTCACGGGCGTCGGTGCGCCTTCGTAAGCGTCTGGCGCCCACATGTGAAACGGCACGGCTGCGACTTTGAAGAACAGCCCCGCTGCCATCGCAATCATGCCAAGAAGAAGAAGCGGGCGAAGCGGCGAGCCTGTTGGATCAGTTGAACTCAAAGCGGCGGTAACTTTCTGCGCGATGTCGCCAAGGTTTGTGGAGCCTGCGACGCCGTAGAGCAGAGACATTCCGTAGAGCAGAATCCCTGAAGAGAATGCGCCGAGCAGAAAATATTTCATAGCGGCTTCGTTCGAGCGCTTCTGTCGTTTAGTGAATGCGACGAGCACATAGAACGTTAGCGCCATCAGTTCAAGGCTGATGAAGAGCGAGATCAGATCGTAGCCGCAGCTTAAGAACATCATGCCTACAGTTGCGAAGAGAACGAGCGCGTAATACTCGCCGTGCTGCTCGCCTTCTATGTCCAGAAACTTTGTAGAGATCGCAATCGAGAGCGCAGCCGCAAGCAGAAAGATGATCTTGAATAGAACGGCGAACCCGTCTATGCGAATCATGCCGTAGAAGCCGTTTAGCGGGGACAGTGCCCCCTCGACGTTCCAGGGCAGGAACGTTCCGGCCATGCCGTAAAACTGAGCGAGCAGCGAGACGAGCGCGAGTCCGATTCCGATTAGCGCGAAGTAGGCGGTCCACTTACTCTTCCTGTAAGGAAGTATGACCTCCATCACGAGCACCACGCAGGCAAAGACCGCAAGGATTATCTCAGGCGCGATCAATTGCAGATCGCCCAGCTTGAAAAGCTCTGTGCTATTGGCTTGAAGAATTGCGAGCATAAAGAATCAAAACGGGTCTGTCGATTTTAGATTGCGGAATGCGGATTGCGGATTTAAGAAATCGGTTTTCAATCCGCAATCCCGTTATCCGCATTCCGCAATTTCATTGCCCGCCCGCTACCGCAGGCGGTACTGACTGTCCTTGCACTGCCGCTCTCTGCGGTTGTGCTGCTGGCGTCGCGCCGGGTATCGGATAGTCCGGTCTCACCTGCCGAACGACTGCATCAACAGGCTTCTGAATGTAGTCAACAAAGGTCTTCGGATAGACGCCTATCCAGAGCGACATCACGACGAGCGGCAGCATGTAAGCCCACTCGCGCCCCGAAAGGTCCGGCAGATTTTTGTTTTTAGGATTCTCTATGTTGCCGAAGAACATTCGTTGATAGAGCCAGAGCATGTAGCCCGCGTTCAAGATAATTCCGAGAGCAGCCCACCCCGCCCAGGCCGGGTTAGCCTCAAACGCTCCCCGCATCGAAAGAAATTCCGAGATGAATACGCACAACAGCGGCAATCCAATCGCCGTCATCGCCATAAAGAGAAAGATTGTCGCGTAAGCGGGCATCACGTGTGATAGTCCGCCGAACTCCGCAACGTTTCTCGTGTGCCGCCTTTCATAAATGATTCCAACAAGCAGGAAGAGCGCGCCCGAATAGATGCCGTGATTTATCATGTGCAGAGTCGCGCCGTTTAACCCATTCGGGTTCAGAGAGAAGAGTCCAAGGATAACTATGCCCATCGAAGAGACTGAAGAGTAGGCGACCAGCTTCTTCACGTCGCCATCCTTTTTGACGACGAAGTACATCGCTGCGAGTGCGCCGTAGATAATGCCTACAATGGCAAGAAAGATCATCACACTCCGCACGCCAAAACTTCCGAAGTAGCTTTCATCCTTTGACGCAGCAGGGAACATCGGAACGTTGAATCGGAAGAATCCATAAGTTCCCAGCTTCAGCAGGATGCCTGCGAGTATGACGCTTCCCGCCGTAGGAGCTTCAACGTGCGCGTCCGGCAGCCAGGTGTGAAACGGGAACATGGGCACTTTGATCGCAAATCCTAAGGCGAAAGCGAAGAAGAGCAGAACCTGCATCGTGCCCATAGGCATCACAGAACCCATCGCCTGCATGTAGATGATGTTGAAAGTGCCCGTGTGATTTAATGCCGCAGCTTGCAGAGTGTTGGCGACCAGATTACTCGTCTCTGTATTACCCGCTAGATTATTCAAGATGGCTGGCGTGATGTGCGCAGTTATCGTCGTGTCCTGCGTCAGAAAGTACATCTTCAAAACGCCGAGCAACATAACGACCGAGCCTACAAGCGTGTATAGGAAGAATTTTATCGCCGCGTAAAGCCTGCGCTCGCCGCCCCAGATGCCTATCAGAAAGTACATCGGCACGAGCGAGACCTCGAAGAATAGATAAAAGAGAAACAGGTCCATCGAAGAGAAGACGCCGACGACAGCCGTCTGCAACAGTAGAAGCAGAACGTAATATTCCTTCTCACGCTTTTCGATGTACTTCCAGGAAGAGAGCGAGGCGATTACTCCAAGCAGCGTCGTCAAAACTATCAGGAGCACTGCAACGCCGTCCGCGCCCATCTGGTAACGCGCGCCGATTACTGGAATCCACTGATGGTCTTCCAGAAACTGCATCCCGCCCTTCGTCTTGTCGTAAGCGAAGAGAAAGAGCGACGCGATGAAGGCCAGGCCGAACCAGGCGGTCGCAAACTTCTTAATCAGGTTGCCCTGATCCTTCTTAAACATTGCGAGTATTATGACCGCGCCAATCGTTGGCAGCCACGTGACGATGGAGAGAAGGTTTGGAATGTTCATAAATTCAGTTTTCAGTTTTGAGTTTTCAGTTTTCAGTTACGAGCAATCAGATACGGTCTGAAAACTCAAAACTGAAAACTGAAAACTGCGTCACTTCGCTAAGCCCACAGCGGACAAAATATCTTTACCGAAGAAGAGCGCGACGGCGAGCACAAGGCCGAGAACCATCACGAGCGCGTAGTTCGCTGCAAGTCCCGTCTGTGCTGCGCGGAACACGCGCGACATGAGACGGCCAATGAAGTTGGCTACGCCGTTTACAAGTCCGTCAACGACATATTTATCGAAGCCGCCCGTTATCCGGCTCAACAGTCGCGTGAGCCACGCGGAGCCATTGACCGCGCCGTCTATTACGCGCGAATCAACGGCATAGACTCCGCGCGCGGCATCCATTGTGCGCCGCGTGAACAGCTTCGCGTAGAGTTCGTCCACCCAGTATTTGTTGAAGCTTGCGCGATAGAGTGGACGCAAGCGCGCAGCCCACAGGTCAGGCAGCTTCATATTCTTGACGTAGAAGAGATAGCCTAAGAACATTCCGAATGCAGCCACGACGATGGAGATGATTATGAAGACCCATTCCGTAGCTGTCTCGCCTAGACTCTTCTCTATAGAGTGCGCCAGATTGAATCCTGTGTCGCCATAAGGCGCAACCGATTCGCTGCCTTCCGCTTCATTACGCGCTTCGCTCCGCAACGCGCCGGGCTGAGTTGAAGCAATCAAGGAACTGCCTTCTGCTTTCTGTCTGCTCTCTTCTGATTTAGCCTCGCCACCGCTACCATCCGAGAGACTGCCGCCGAAGCTCTTATCAACCGGATTCCAGATGACAGGCTCAAGCCAGTTGACTATGTTCACACGGCCGCCAACGTGCTTGCCGCCTGTGAACGCTGGGCTGATGCCTAGAAAGCCTCCGATGGTAGCAAGCACGGCGAGCGCTGCGAGTGGAATCCACATTGATGGCGGCGATTCATGCGGCGTGTGCGCGCCATGTTCATGTTCGTGCTCGTCGTGACCGTGACTGCCGAGATGCTCTTCAATATCTTCATGCACTGGTCCGACGTGTTCGCCCGGTTCATGTCGTGGACGATCTCCGGCAGAAGCAAGCACAGCATCATGCGGTTTCATGCCTTCATCGAATGCGTGCGCGTGCGCTTCGTCCGCTTCGCCGCCAGCAGGCTTCTCTGAAAATCTAGGATTGCCCCAGAAGGTCATTGCAACGAGCCGCGTCATGTAGAAGGCCGTGCAGGTCGCTGCAATCGTCCCAACGAGCCAGAGAATCCATCCGCCGGGAATGAAGCTGGTTGAAGCGGTCTTCCACAGAATCTCATCCTTAGACCAGAAGCCCGCCCAGATAGGAATGCCGCAGATGGCTAACCAACCTGCCAGAAAAGTCCAGTAGGTCTTCGGCATGTACTTACGCAAGCCGCCCATGCGCCGCATGTCCTGTTCGTGGTGCATCCCGTGTATGACGCTGCCTGCGCCTAGAAACATGAGAGCTTTGAAGAAGGCGTGCGTCATCACGTGGAAGATTCCAATGGCGAACGCGCCGACGCCGCAGGCCAGGAACATGAAGCCTAGTTGCGAGACGGTTGAGTAAGCCAGGACCTTCTTGATGTCGTTCTGCGTGATGCCGATTGTCGCTGCGAAGAGTGCGGTCGCTGCTCCTACGATTGCAACGACCAGCATCATCGTCTGCGAGTGCTGGAAGATTACGTTCGTGCGCGCGAGCATGTAGAGTCCGGCTGTCACCATCGTCGCCGCGTGAATCAAAGCGGAGACAGGCGTAGGCCCAGCCATAGCATCCGGCAGCCAGACGTAGAGCGGAATCTGTGCGGACTTTCCGATTGCGCCAATGAATAGTCCGAGCGCAATCCATGACATTAATCCCCAATGTCCCAGAGCTTCGAGCGGGTAGCCAGCAGCATTAGAGAAAACGTCAGAGTATTGCGCAGAGCCGAAAGTGGCTATGATGCCGAAGATGCCGAGGCTGAAGCCGAAGTCGCCTATGCGATTTGTGATAAAAGCCTTGCGCGATGCGTCGCCAGCTTCCTTGCGGTCGAAGTAGTACCCGATCAAAAGGTATGAGCAGAGACCTACGCCTTCCCACCCGACGAACATCATCACGAAGTTCGACCCCATAACGAGGACGAGCATAGAGAACATGAAGAGGCCAAGGTAAGCGAAGAAGCGATAGAAGCCTGTGTCGCCGTGCATGTAGCCCGTTGCGAAGACGAAGATGCAAAGACCTACGCCCGTGACAACGAGCATGAAGACGGCTGAGAGCGGATCGAGTTGATAGCTCCACTCTATGTTGAGAAGCGAGCCGCGTCCCGTCCCACGTTGAGCGCCCGTTGCGCGCGTGTCATTCGGCTTCGACTGACCTGCGGGCTGATTACTGCTCTCTGCTGCGGCGCGTTCCTTCTCGCCTTGCGTAATCTGGACCGTGCCGCCCGGAATCCATGTGTAACTGAACTGTGTTGTGACGAAAGCTTGCGGCCACTTCGCATCCGCGCCCCACCCGTAAGACCAGACGGCCATCACGCTCAATAAAAAAGAGAGCGCGACCGTGCCGACGGCTATACCGCCGATCAGTTTCTCTGAAAAACGAAACTTGCGACCAAGCAGGCCGTTTACGAGAGCGCCCGCGAGCGGCAACAGTGGAACGAGCCAGATCAGTTTATACATAGAGTCATTTCTTCAGGTGCGATGCCAGCAGATTCTGCCAGGCTTTTGCTATCCTTTGATACTCCCCCTCGCACGCTCCAGCCCTACCTTGCGGCAGAATTGCATCTGCACCTTCGGTAAGGGAGGCGTACTTCTCTGTGTTCGAGCCATAGACCCAGCAGATTATATTGTAGAAGCGCTGTTTGCTCAGTGAATGTACATCGGCAAACTGCTCCTCGCTCAGATCATTATCCTCTGAGGCTTCGCGGTAGAAATCTTCCGCGCCATCTAAGGCAGCCTTCTCGCCCGCATCGCCGCTGCTTATAAGAATGTAGGTTGAGAGTTCGTCTGCCGCGTCCTCTTCTTTGCCCGTGTGCGCTATCTTGTAAATGTCTATGAGCGCGTGCCCCATCTCGTGATAGAAAGTCCATGCGGTAGAACCAAGCACGGCCTCGTCCAAATCTTTCTCCGTCTTCTCGTTATTCTTGAAAAGGTCCTCAGACTTTTTAATCAACCCGTAGCACATCGTTATAGAGTGATTGTTGGGGTTGTACCATGCGTTCGTAGGGTCTTCGTCTTTGCCGTCTTCATCCTTGCCGTTGCACTCTCTGAAGATGACCGTGATGTCAACGGGCAACTTCAAACTCTTATTCGAGTCGTCAATCAGCAGCTCGAAGAGTTTCGATTCTTTAATCAGCTTCTCAATTTGCGCAAGTCCATGATCTTTGACGGCCACGTATCTCAATTTGAAACTACCCGTCGTTTGCATTCTCAAAGAAGATGCGGTTCTGTTCGTTCGGCTAGTGCTGGCAGCCGCAACGCTCAACGCGCAGACCAGCAGCGCGAACAGTGGCACTCTGCTTTTAATGAATAACTTCCTCAATCGTCCGGTCGGATCAGTTTTGGGGGACATGGAAATCTTTCTCACTCTCTCCATCAAATTTGTAGAGCACGAGGATTCCCCTTGATCTCAAAATCACCACTTCAGAAGATCAATCTCATCTGCCCAGATTGTCTCTTTATTTCGATAGAGCGCTATGACAATGCCAAGCCCTATGGCGGCTTCGGCTGCGGCGACGACGATTATGAAGACTGTGAAAACTTGTCCTGCTACGGCGCTAGGGCTTCCCGTGTCATGCAGGTAGCGCGAGAAGGCTATGAAGTTTAAGTTGGCCGCGTTCAATATCAACTCGATTGACATGAAGATGACTATGATATTGCGTCTTGTGAGAACGCCCGCCACGCCGATTATGAAAAGCAGCGCGCCGATAACAAGAAACTTAGACAGGTCCGGGTGCTTCAATCCCAGACCAATTCTTTGAAGCCAGCCGAGCGATTCGTCTTGCAACAAGAGCGCAAAGATTGGAGTTAATAAGCTGCTCATAGAGAATTCGATTTAGGAATTGATTCATTTAATCATTGAGCGAATGATACCGTTTTCAACGGCTGAATGATTCAATGAATCAATGACAAAATTGCTTCACTCGTTCGCGCTTTCAAGCTTTGCCAACTCCGGCTCAGCCGCGATTGCTTCTTTCAATACTTCCGGGTCAACGTCATCAGCCGACGCTTCCTGCTTAACAGTTCGCGCGAGCATCACAGAGCCTATGATTGCGACCAGTAGCAGAACGCTCGCAATCTCGAATGGAAGCGATGCGTAACGATAGAGACTGCCGCCGACTCGCTCCGTATCCTTCGTGATTCTGAATGTGCCAGTCGCGGCGCTCGGCATATTCTGTTGCTCGGCTTCGCGCCTGTCTGTGATGGCCGCTATCTTGTCTCTGTCGCTTGCCTGCATCCCCTTGTAACCTTGATTGAGCGCATAAACCAGTCCGCCCGCAAGAAGCAACCCGAAGATGACAGCCGCCGTGACCTGAGCCGTGTGATTGAAGATCGGTTCGCGCCCTCGCTCCTCTGCGCCGACGTTGACCAACATGATGACGAAGAGAAAGAGCACCATCACGCCGCCAACATAAACCAAAATCTGCACGCCAGCGATAAACTCTGCGCCGAGCAGTATGAAGAGCGCGGCAACGGACACGAGCGACGAGATAAGAAAGAGCGCACTGTGCACAGCGTTGCGCGCCATGATGGTCAAAAGCCCCGCGACCAGCGCAGCAACCGAGAAGACCCAGAAGAAGACTGCTTCCCAACCGTTGAGAACCATAGTTTTCAGTTTTCAGTTTTCAGTTTTCAGCAGAAGAGCGTTCAGTTTTTACTGAAAACTCAAAACTGAAAACTGAAAACTATCACTTAGTGTATTTAACGGTTTCGCGCCCCTGCTCCAGCATCTCTCTGTTCCAGACAAAGCCTGCGCGCGAGTAGGTTGCGAGTTCAAAATCCTGTGTTAGCTCCAAACAGGCCGTCGGACATGCCTCCTGACAAAGAGCACAGAACATGCAGCGCGAGGTGTCGAAGATAAACTCGTCGAGCACTTTCTTGCGACGCGCCTTGCCAGCGACTGTGATCTCAATGTCCATCGCAATCACGTCAATGCAATCTTCGGGGCAAGCGAGCGCGCACAGGTTACATGCGATGCAGAGCGTATCGTGCGTCTCCGGGTCCATGTTAAGGCGCGGCGCACCATGAAAGCGAGGCGCAACGTCTGGACGCACCTTCGGATACTGCTCCGTGTAGATGCCATGCCCCGCCACAGCATCCTTATCCGTAATCGCGCCCACGTTGTACTTCAAAGTCAGGCGCAAACCCTTCAACAAATCAACCATGAAGAAGCGTTTTACCTTCTCCATGAGCGTGGGCTTCGGAACATTTACTGCTGGCATAATTGCTACCTCTTAAGTTTCATGTTGCAAGTTCCAAGTTCCAGACTTCTAACTTGAAACATGAAACTTGGAACTTGAAACTATTAATCATTCGTTCGTCGCTGGCGGAGCTACTGCCGGTTTACCTTTTCTTAAATTCACAAGACGAATATTTCGTCGCTGTCTCTTCAAGTTGAAATCGCGCGCGCGCCGGTTGATCGTAGAGAGCACGCCCGCCGTAATGAATATGCCTATGATTCCAAATCCAATCATAATCGCTTTGCCCGTCCCTGTCAGGTTGAGGCTCGGCGACATCGCTTCAATAGTCTTCAATCCATTCCAGCCGTCAACCGCCTGAACCGTGAAGATAGCGATTGCAGTAAGCACAATGTTGACGAGCGCAGTTGGAATCAACCACTTCCATCCGATGTCCATCAGTTGGTCGTAACGAAAGCGTGGCAGCGTCCAGCGCAGCCAGAAATACAGATAGAGCAGGAAGGTCAGCTTCGCTAAGAATACAATGAGGCTGATGATGACGTAGAGCGCGTGATGCCCCTGCGCTTCTGTGAAGCGATAGACAAACGGGAAATACCAGCCGCCTAAGTAAAGCGTCGTTGCAATCGCGGAGACCACGACCATCGCTGCGTACTCTGCCATGAAGAATAGCGACCATCGCATACCGGAATATTCCGTGTGAAAGCCTGCGACCAATTCCGACTCTGCTTCGGGCAGATCAAACGGCGCGCGGTTGTTCTCAGCAATGCCGCTAACTAGAAACGTAAGAAGACCGAGCGGCTGGTAGAACATGAACCAGACTGCATCCGATTGCTGCGCGCTCACGATACCTGACAGAGAGAGCGTTCGCGCAAACATCAACGCGCCGATGATCGAAAGTCCCATAGAGACTTCGTAAGAGACCATCTGCGCGGAAGAGCGAAGCGCACCCATCAGGGCGTACTTAGAGTTTGAAGACCAGCCAGCTAGAATCAGCGCGAGCACGCCTACGCTTGAGATTGAGAGAACGAACAGCAAGCCAATGTTTACGTCCGTGATTACGCCCCAGTCAGGCCCAAACGGGATGACTGCGAAGACTATGAAAGCGGCTGCGACTGAAATGTAAGGCGCGAACTTGAATGTGTAGATGTCCGCTTTATCCGGCGTGAGGTCTTCCTTCGTCAAAAGTTTCAGCGCGTCAGCAAAGGGCTGCAACAGTCCCCAAGGGCCAACGCGCATTGGTCCGAGCCGCGCCTGCATGAAAGCTGAAATCTTCCGCTCAGCATACGTCGCATAGAGCGCATAGACGGCGACGGCTGTGACGACCGCGCCAATCTGAATGAAAGGCCAGACGACGTAGTTAACCGTGTCGGCGCTGAAGAACTTCAGCAACAGATTGTCTATAAAATTCGGCGGCGCAAAGAGCGCGAATGTATGCAACATGCTTGTTGATTTGTCTGTTGTCAGTTGTCCGCTTTATTAAGTTGAATGCTCATTCTTCATGCAGCTTCATAGACCGAAAACAACTGACCACTGACCACTGACAGCTTTTCACAATTCAATCTCAAAAACCTTCTGATGCGTTGCTTTCAAATCCACCAACTCCCAATCGTCATCCAACGTTCCTGCGCGATCAACGACCAAGTACGAAGACCACTCCTTAACCGGAAACGGCGGCGTGTGCCAAGTCCCTTTGTGATAGGCGTAGGGCAAACGCCCGTCCACTAGAAACGCCAATATCTTTTCAACTTCCGGCGCGTCTGCGTCGTTCGGCGGCGCAACAGCAATTATGGAAGCAGACGAAGCGAGCGGGCTGAAGACCTGCATGGTCCGCTTGTGACGAGCCATGAAATCAAAACGAAGCGGACGCCCCTCCGATGTAGCTCCCGTAAGACTTGGCCTTCCTTCGCCCAGGTCAATCTCAACAGAGCCGCGACTGTCAATCAACACACCGAAGGGCGCGAAACTTTCACGCGTCATCGGCTGAACTTTCAAACGAACCACATTCATAACCAGACGGCTTCACTCTTCGACAAACAATCACGCAAGCCCTTTAATTCCGCGCGGTGCGCTTCGTCATGCTCGCGCATCATGCCTGCAAGAGTTTTCAAATTTATCGTGCTTACGCCTTCAAACACCCCGCTTCGATTCAAACTTTCAGCACTGAGGAGGCTTAGCACGCGAACATTATTTTCGCGCAGCCGCTCGAACTCTCTAAGTGCAGTCTCAAAATCCTCGCTGTTATAATCGCGCTCTCGTGCGAGTCTTGCGCCGTCAATGTCCGGCAGCACAGGATCACGCTCGTTGAGCAGTTTTGAGATGCGAACTGTGTATCCCTCCTGCTCTATGTCGCGCAGATGGCAAACGTTCTCTAAGAATGAGAACTCGTCAGTCGAAGGCTTTCTCTTCAACTCGTCTGCCGCGATGCCCTGTGACAACTGCCGAACGTTCCCAGGCGTTGCGGCGAGAAATTCCAGCAAGTCTCTGAACTCCTGCTCTGCAAATGTCTCAAGCATACAGGGCATGATTTATCTTTTACCTATCAATCTCGCCGAGCACTATGTCGAGCGTGCCTATGATTGCGACGACATCTGCAACGAGGTGGCCTATGCACATCTGTCTGAGCGCCTGCAAGTTTATGAGCGATGGCGGGCGCACGCGAACGCGCCAGGGGCTTGATGTTCCGTCAGCTACTAGATAGCAGCCTATCTCGCCCTTCGGCCCTTCAATCGAATGATAGTAATCGCCCGCAGGCAGCTTGACTATCTTCGGCACTTTCGCGTTCACAGGACCATCAGGCAGATTGTCAATCGCTTGCTGAACGATTCGGCGCGACTGTCGCATCTCTTCCAATCGGACAAGGTAACGATCATAAGTATCGCCGTTCTCGCCGAGTGGAATGTCGAAATCCATGTCGGCGTAAGCTGCATAAGGCCGCGCCTTGCGAATGTCCCACGCCACACCTGAGCCTCGAAGCGCAGGACCAGAAAGACCAATAGCAATCGCGTCTTCGGCAGAGATGACGCCGATTCCGACAGTGCGGCTTAACCAGATGCGGTTCTCCGAGAGCACAGTCTCGTACTCGTCAATTCGCTTCGGAAAGTTATTGACGAACTGCCTGACATCCTTCTCGAAATCATCGTAAGCATCGTTCGGCATCCCGCCGATGCGCCACGCATGACAGGTTAGACGCGCTCCGAATTGCCGCTCGAAAATCTTCAGAATCTCTTCGCGCTCTCGCAAGCACCACAGAAGAACTGTGACCGCGCCAATATCGAGCGCGTGCGTTGCGAGCCAGAGCAGGTGCGATGCTATGCGATTAAGCTCTGTCAGGATGGTGCGTATGTAATGAGCGCGGGGCGGAACATCTAATCCCATCATCTGCTCGACTGTTTCGACCCAGACAAGCCCGTTCGAAACAGCCGCCAGATAATCAAGCCTGTCCCAGTAAGGCGCAATCATCGGATACTGACGGCTCTCAGCAATCTTCTCCATCCCGCGATGCAAGTATCCAATGTCGCAGTCGAGATCCATCACAGTCTCGCCATCAAGCCGCAAGACGACACGCAACACGCCATGCGTAGAAGGGTGCTGCGGCCCCATGTTGAGAATCATCTCTGGGCTATCTAACAGCGTCTCTCTTGTTGTAGCTATTTCTACCTGATGCATAATTGAAAAGCAGAATTCAGAATCCAGAAGTCAGGAGTCAGAATATAAAGCCAACTCACTTTCTTACTCCGGCTTTTTATAACAGCCCGACACGCCGTAGCCCTCGAGTACGAGTCCAATCTCCGATGCCTCGCCCTTCTGTTTGAGTTGAAGTAGCTTGTGCATGATTGCCTGCGCTGCGCTCGCCTTGTTCCAGGTGTTTCGCGGCGACATGGTTTCAGTAATCACGAAGCCAGCCTTTTCAGCAGCCTCGCTTGTATCGAAAACCTTCGCCTCGTAATGCGCCGCAAGTTCTTTCGGAGACATAATCAGTTTTGAGTTTTCAGTTTTGAGTTTTCAGAGCGCAGCGCGACGGGCTGAAAACTGAAAACTCAAAACTGAAAACTGTTCACTTATCCTTCGGCATCACTTCTTTGTTGCCACGAAAAATTTCGCGCACGCGGCGCTCTGCGGGCACTGAGAGAATCTCAAGGCCGTAGTTGCGTCGCTGCTCCAATTGCTCTTTCTGCACCTCCGTGAATTCTGGCAGGTGCTTTGCGGTCCAGTTGTTCTCTATGAATTCGAGCGGATACTCTTTTCTGAGCGGGTGGCCTTCCCAGTCGGGGGGAAGAAGTATGCGGCGAAGGTCCGGGTGATTCCTGAAAGGCACGCCGAAGAGATCGAAGACCTCTCGCTCCATCCAGTTCGCAGTAGGCCAAACGCTCGTCACGCTCTCAACGCCAGCCTCCTCATCAGTCGCCACTTTAAGGCGCACGCGCTCGTTTGCGCTGATTGAATAAAGGTTATAGACAACATCGAAAGGCGCTTCCGCGCGGTCTGGAAAATGCACGCACGTCAGGTCCGAAAGAAAGTCGAAGCGACTCTCTCTGTCGCGCTTCAGAAAATCGCAGACCTCAAGGATGCGCGTCCGTTCGATGCGAATCGAACGCTGTCCTATGAACTCTGTTGCTTCGACCACAGCACCGTCAAATGCTTCACGAAGCTTTTTGACGAGCGGATGACGGGAAGCATCCGCAGGCTTCGGACCTTCATCCTTCTTCTTGACGGGAGCTTTCGGTGCTCCTGCTCCTGCCGGTTTCGGGGGCGAGGGCTTGTCGCCTGCCGCCTGCTTTGCTGCGGCTGCTCGCGCTTTCGCTTCAGCAATCTTCGCTGCCTTCTCTAAATCTGATTGCGTGGGACTTTTTGTTGGGTCGCCAACGCTCGGCGACGCGCCGCCGGGAGGTTGCGCATCGAGCGCAGGAGTTTCTGTTGATGACGTTGAAGCTGTTGCTGACTCGCCTGTTGAGGCAGGAACGGTCGTGCCGCTCGTTGAACTACCCGATGGGGCTTTACCAGTGAGCGCGGCCTGGCTTTCAGGAGATGCTGCCGGATGTTCAGGCTTCGGCAACTCTCCAGCGTTCTTGATTTCAGAGCCGGGGCTTGGGCTTTTGTCGTCCGCACGCGGAGAAGCTTTCGCGCCCTCGCGCTCCCCTTGCTCGTTTGCGTCTTTCGCGTCACCGGGCTGAATCTTTTCGTCCGCCATACAGGTCTCGAACTTACACCCTTACAGAGAAATCGCGCTCACGGATTCAGTAGAACCAGAGCGCAAAACTTTACATCTTCCGCTCTTCACGGTGTTAATGCTAAAGAGTACAACTAAAGGACGGTCAGGTTGGGTTGTAACATGCTGTTTGAGCCATTGTCAATTCGCAGCTTACCCGACCGTTTACGCTGTGGCCTTAGCCTTCAACGATTTACGTGCGTGCTGTAAATCATGGCTTGCGCCCTTGTGACAATCTTGTGACGCACGCTCTCGGCGATAACGTTCTAGCTCTGTGATTGCCGCCCGTTTGCCCTGATCGTTCGTGTGCATGTAGCGCATCGTGGTGACGATGCTTCGGTGGCCCAGCAACTCTTTAATCTTGACCACATCAACGCGCGCGTCCACAAGACGGCTTGCGAAGGTATGCCGTAGATCGTGAAAGCGAAAGTCATGGATTCCGGCTTCCTTACAAGCCGTCTTAAACGAGCGGCTTATATCTTTGAAAGATGAGCCTGTGTAATGACTCGGAAAGACAAAATCCTCTGGATGACTTCCCCACACTTTCAACTCTCGCAACACATCATTCACGATTGATTCCATCGGCACTGTTCGGTCGCGGTTGGTTTTCGTTTCGGTGACTGTAATGATCTCACGCTCGAAATCAACCTTAGACCATCGCAAGCGTAGCAATTCGCCGCGTCGCATTCCCGTGTAGAGCGCACATATCACGATTGGGCGTAGGTGCTCGCGGCAGCCTTGAAGCTGCTCGATTAATTTGGCCTCTTCTTCAAAGGTCAAATAACGTTCGCGGCTATTCTTCTCTTGGAGAAACTGAACTTTGCGGCAAGGGTTGGCTTCCAATTCATCGTATTCGATTGCCAGCCGGAAGATGCCTGACAAAGTTGCGAGTTCTCGGTTGACTGATGCCGGACTGCGAAAAGTTTTCCGCATAGTCTTGGAATGCAGCCTCTCAGTTTTGAACCGCTCAATCATTTCATGCGTGATCTCGCCCAATGCTCGCTTGCCGAAGAACCGACAGAAGACGTTACAGTGA
>Ga0066662_10000600_pt1 | contig 15849 bp, 11 predicted proteins | sample GraSoiAngelo_111_FD_133939 | JGI IMG/M metagenome (GOLD analysis project Ga0066662, IMG submission 133939) | Grasslands soil microbial communities from the Angelo Coastal Reserve, California, USA - 14_0903_12_40cm | ecosystem: Environmental > Terrestrial > Soil > Grasslands | place: USA...
CTGGCGCACTGCCGGAGGAGCATGCTCCAGCTCTTCCACCATGAACGCCTGCGAACTCTCTTCCTCGCTTAAAGGACGAACCACCGCATCCTCGCCCAGTTTGGCCAGCATCTGCTTGTAATTTTGGCCGTGCAGCGGGTTTTCCGGCTCAACATCAGAGAGCTGCTTGTAAAGATCACGCGCTTGGGTAAGTTCACCCTTCTGCACATAGGCATGGGCGAGCAGTTCCATCACCTCATTCATGTGGGAGGTGTCCCCGGCCTTTTGCAGCAGGCGCAGCATGAGAGTGAGCGCCTCGGGGCTGGTGCGAATGCGCCCGATCAGCGGATAGAGCGTGTCATGCAGCACGCGGGGGCCATGTGCCAGCAAACGGTCCGCATAACTGTCATAAAGCTTGAGGGCTGATTCCAGGTGATTGTTGGCCAGATACCATTCGGCCAGCGCGCCTATACCGCTGATGTCCTGATGAACGCTGACTAACTTGTTGGCCAGCGTATCCAGACCCTCTACTTTTCCGCTTCGTAATTTGGCTTTCAGCAGGGCGCGCAGGGCATCCGGACGGGAATCGATGTCTGGCACCTGCTCCAGATATTGAATGGCCCCCTGGCTGTCGCCGGATTCAGCGGCAATCATGCCGCGCAGCAGAAGCGCCTTTGCATTGGCTGGATCGAGATTGAGAACGCGGCTGAGAGCTTCATCGGCGGCATCAAAGGAGCTGCGCGAATACAATGATTCAGCGGCACTGTAATAAATGTTGCGTGCATCTTCTTTTTTGCCCAGCTTGATGTAGAGGTCGGCAAGCTTCGACTGAGTGGTGGTGTTCTCGGGGTCCAGTTCCAGAATCTTCTGGAAGACCTTCGCTGCCTGGTTGTTGTCCCCTGATTTAAGCAGTTGATCGGCTACCTGCATGTACTGGCTGCGGGCATCGTTGAACAGGCCCTGGGTCGTATACAGCTCTGCCAGCTTGGTAATGGTTTCAGGCGTGGCGGGATTCAGCTTGGTCAGCTTCTTATAAATGGCAATGGCTTTTACGGTGAAGCCATTCTGGGCATACTGGTCGCCTACGCGCTTGAAATAATCGCAGGCCCTGTCATTCTGCCCCACCCGGGCATAAAGATCGCCAATGGTGTTAAGGACGGTAAGATCCTTAGGATCTTCCCTGACGACCTTTTCGTACTCAGTAATAGCGTTTTGCAGCTTGCCCTGCTGGACAAACTTCTCGGCTGAACTGAGTACCTTTGTTTTGTTAAAACCAAACCCGAGTGCCATAGAGTTACTGAACGAAGGCCATCCTACCGCAGGTGGAGATCACTGTAACAATTCGGTTAAAGTACCACATTAACAAGGCCAAAACCCAGCAGCAAGGCAGATTCCCCCACTGTAATCAGTGGTTTACCTTACGAGGGTACACGCTCTAGCGGAACTGGGCGTGATTCCTGAATTCCTGCACTACCAGTTCCAGAAAATTCTCGTTATCCGGCGGCCGGGACTCAGGACCGATTCCCAGCTTGCCGCCAATCATCTCGGCGATACGGACCGCGCTTTGCTTGCGCACCTCAGGGGGGATATCGAGGCGGCGTGCCAGGAATGTCTCAATCAACTCAATTTCCTGTACGCTGAGCCGCGTGGCTTGGTATAAAACCGACTCGGCTTTCAGGGATGTGTTGAAAAACAAGTCTGATTCTTTCTGGGTCCTCTCATGGACCACGATAGTACCTGCCACCAGATCGCCCAAACGCTGATTCCTGGAGTTCAGCAGCATGGTGACAATACCGGCGCCGTAGAAAACGGGGAAGAAATCCACCACGCGCAGGAAGTTGCGGGCAATCGCCTCAAAAGCGTCAATGGGGCGGCCTGTATCTTTGATCACGCGAATTCCCGCCCAGCGTTTGCCCGGAGTCTGCCCCTTCCAGAAGGCCTCAAAAGCGGCGTAATAGCCCCAGAACAGGCAAAAATAAGCAAAGATAATGAGCGCACTTACCCAGACGCGATAGTAGCCCAGCCGCGAGAACAAGGCGCCTGCCAGAGCAGTTTCATCGATGATCAGCAGCGTAAGGTAGACGATGAACTGGATTACGGTATCGGCAAAAATTGCCATAAAGCGGCTGCCGAGATTGGCTAGTCCAAATTCAAGGTGCACCTGCTCCGGTGTATCAATGGTAAGCTTGTCAATTGCCACAATGATTTCTACCTACTGGTTGGAAAAGAGAAAGAGCCATTGGCTTCGCCTGGAACACCTGCTCGACCAGAGTCACAAGCAGGGCCTCCGCTCGCTGACGCGCTCCGAGCTACAGGAACTTGGACTATTGTACCGACAGGCCGCCGCTGATCTGTCTGCGGTGCGTGAAGATCCTACCGCGCAGTATTATGCCCGCTCCCTGAATCTTCTCCTTGCCAGGGCTCACAATACCATCTATTCCGGTAAAAAATCGAGCCCTGTAAAAGGGATTTTTCACTTCTACAGGTACACGTACCCTCGGATATTCCGCCAGCACCTTCCTTTAGTAACCGCTGCCTTCCTGATCTTTGTAGTCAGCGCTCTGGCAGGCATGCTGGTGAGCATTACCCATCCGGCTTTCCTGCAATCCGTGATCCCGCCGCACATCATGGACAAGATTGACCGGCATCAGATGTGGACGGACTCGATTGTCAATATAAAGCCTGCGGTGGCCAGCGGTCTCATGACTCACAATATGGCCGTGACCTTCCTCTGTTTTGCCTCGGGCATTACCGCCGGGATCTTCACCCTGTACATGGTCATTGTGAATGGGCTGCTTCTGGGTGTGATCGGTACTGCCTGCTGGCTGCATAGCATGAGTTTGCCATTCTGGAGCTTTGTTGCGCCGCATGGTGTGGTGGAGATTCCCAGCATATTTATTGGCGGCGGGGCCGGTTTCAGGATTGCCCAGGGAATGCTCTTTCCCGGCTTCCTGTCGCGCCGCGACTCGCTTACTGTTGCCGGCCGGGAAGCCGTGCGCTTGATGGTGGGAATCATCCCTATGTTGATCGTTGCTGGAACCTTCGAGGCATTTGTGTCTCCCTCAGGCATTCCGGCACGCTGGAAGTTCACCGTCGCGGCGGTCGTGGCGACGATCTGTTACGGATACCTGCTTGCGCCACTTAGAAGCCCGGAAGAAGAACTCTCTAAATCCCACTGAACTACTGTAACCACATTCCCCGAATTCACAAGCAAAGCTGCCGAGCATTTTGACGCACTGATAGCTCTCTGGGAGGAAATGCATGACGCGAATGGCTAAAGTCAGCACGACCGATGCGCAAATTGATGCCGCCCTGGAACGCGCGCGAGAATTTGCAGCAGACGATCGCCGGGTAATGAAAAAATAAGAAAAGGAGTGCAATGAAGTACAGGTTAGCATTCTGTTTTTGCTTTCTTCAGTTTTATTTCTTTGCCCTCTGCTCGGCTAAAACCACTCCAACCCTCGACGAAATCCTGCTGCGCGTGCAGGAGCATGTAAAAGAATTCGAATTCTCCCTGCCGGACTTCGTCTGCAATGAAACCATCACATCAAAAGAGATTCTTCGCGGACAGGTTGCACATAAGACCATCATTGACTCCGTCTTCAGCGGTAGGCAAAATAACGACGGCGGAACGCAACAACCATTCACTGAAGCCCGCACCATCAGGATGATCGATGGAAGACCGGCAGGCAAAGACGAGCAACTGAAAGCTCCGGTACTCTTCGGCGGAGGCTTCAGCTCTATCCTTGACGCCACTTTCTCCGATAAAAAAGCCCAGTATCACAACTACAAACTCATTGGCACGGAGAAGCTCAATGGCAGGCCCACGCTGGTGATCGAGTTTGCAACAAAGAAAGATCAGACGGAACTGCTCTTCGAATTTCTGGGAAGAAAATTCATCTCTAAAGATGTGGGCAAAGCATGGCTCGACCCTGAAACCCTGAACGTAATCCGACTGGAACGCCGATATTTGAACTTGCCGCCGCTCGATGGCGTGCTGGCCGTATCAGTCGATTTTGCAAAGATCGAAATTAATGGAAAAACATTCTGGATGCCCCGGACAGTCAGGGTCGAGCAATCGCAACCCGGTGCGAAAAAGCCCGTGAGCATTCAATATATTGCAGAGTACTCCGATTATCAAAAATTCAACGTCTCTTCTCATATCAAGTACTGAGTCACAGCCAATCCAGCACTGACTAAACCCCGAATCCGGCATTCACATCCCCAAAAATTTAGAAGTGCGCGCAATTTAGGCAGCTTGCCTATAAAGACGCCGTTTGCGGTTTGAATTGCCTGATACACGCAGCACAACTGGAAAGGAATTTGCGGCTTAAAATAAAGTTCCTATTCCTATATTTTCTTCTTCGAATTTCTCACCTACATCAATCAGACCAGCATTTCTGGCGGCATTTCCGGAGAATCGGTTTAATTTTATTTTCCTGCCGCACATGAGAGCGGTCTAATCAAATGTCTGCTTTGGACCTATAGTTCAAGAGCCTACGGATACCTGCCATGGACGCTATTGACTACAAAATTCTGCTCGAAAATATTTTCCAAAAAGCCGGGCAGCTTCTTCAAGTCCGCGATTCTACCGAGGTAGAAATTGCGAAACTGAACCAGTTGTTCTGCGCCACGCTCAATATGGTGCCTCACGATCAGCGGCTCTTTTTCAAGAGCAGGATGGTGGAGATAGGCGCTATGAAAGATTGCGGTCTGAACGAAGGCATCAGGAACGTTCTGCTGGCCGCCGATGGCTGGATGACCTGCACCATGGTCAGGGATATGCTGGTCAAGATCGGCTTCGACTTCAGCTCGTATGATTCTAATCCGCTGCCCTCGATCTGCACCGCTTTGCGCCGGTGGAAGCCGGAAGAAGTGGAAGCCGGAAAGGTGAACGGCGTAAATGCTTATCGCTGGAAACGGCGCATTGCCTCTGTGAAACGGGGCGCTGAATCGGCGGATGTGCTGGAACTTGTGACGGCAAAGCTCTCCTCGTAAAGCTCTCTTCTGCGCAATCATGCGTGGAAATAGAAACCTCCTGCTCATCGCAGGAGGTTTTTTGCTGGGGTACGTGAGTAAGCTACTGTCTAGGAGGCTTGCTGGTGGCTGGCGACGGCTTCTCCGTCGTCATGCCGCCCTGCTGCGGGGCCGGAGCCACGTTGGTGGCCGGAGCCGCAGGCTGCTGAACTTCATTGCTGTTGGCGGAAGGTACGGCATTGGTTGCGCCGCTCACGCCGCCATTGCCATTCGCTGCACTGGCAGGAGCATTCGCAGCCAGATCGCCGAGACCATTCTTCAACAGGCTGATCTCAACGCGTCCACCGCGAACCCGGGTCTTCTTGCCTTCGGCGGCCTGAATGGGAGCATTGCCCATGCCCACCGTGTAGATGCGGTAGACCGGCACTTCATGGTTCAGCACCAGGTAGCGAACCACTGACTGCGCCATCTGCCGGGAGTTATCAATGGCTGCGCTGCCGCGTCCCGGAGAGAAGCCCTGGACTTCAATGATGTAGCCCTTCTGGTTCTTCAACGAGGTTGCCATCTCATCGAGTGCGTCCTTGGCCTTCTTGCTTAGGACTGCCTGGCCGGGACGGAAATGAATTTCAGCCTGAGTAATCGGCTCGTATGTGTCAATCTTGGTGACCGCCTGCTCCACCGTAGCGAGACGAGTGGTAGCCTGCTGCGCGGTCTGCTGTGCCTGGGTTGCGCGATTGCCGGCATCCAGAGCATGGGTATCAGCATCATTGGCCTTGCTCATCGCATTGCGGATGCCTTCGGTTGCACGCCCGTCCACATCGGCGATCATCTTGGCATTCTTGGCCGTGAGTTCATCAAGCTCATTCACGCGGCCGCGGATGGGATCAAGCTGCCGGCTGACATATTTCTTGCGGGCAAAGGGGTTCAGCTTTCCCCAGAAACCTTCATGGCGCTCATACTTCAGGGGCTCGTGACCGGTCGCGGCCGGGTCAGCCGGTTGCGCCTGCTGAGTTTGCTGGCTCTGGGCCTGATTCGCCTGCGATTGCTGGTCAGACGAGCTATTGGAATTCTGTGCTGCCGCAGGGATCACTAGAGCGGCGGCGAGGGGTAAGGACAACAGGTAAGACTTCTTCATTGCGGAAATTCCTCCGAACCGGGGGTCGTAACATTCCGGGCAGCTCTGGTATCAGTAAGCTTCTCCGGGTTGGCGTGTTACACGCTGCACTCTTCTCTAATACATTCCGATTGCCAAACTCGCGCTGGACGAGATGAAACTTTAACCTTTATTTTCAACAGGTTGCGGGGACGCAAAATTGTGGGCAGGGTTTACTGGCAGGTAAATTTTGCTCTGGTGGTTCGGAATGCACAAGCGTCGAGGTCTGTGTCGCTGCTGCACGGGGGCCTGGTCTCTATTCTTGGTCTTCCTCACTGCATGCGCTGAGTGTGCTCAGCCATCCACATGGCTTTTACCCGGTTCGGGAGTTTGGCGAAGAATCACTCGAATATTACTTTTCCGCAATATGCGCCGGGGTATATTCTGCACACGATGCTGTAACGAATTTGGCCCTTATTTCACAATTCTATGAGGCAGAATTCGTCTGTCTTTAAGTGGTTGTGGAATGCTCCAGATGAATTCCTGCAAGCGTCAGTTAAGCGCCAGATGTCCAGGCATTCTTTCTGAATCAACTGTGAGCGGTCCAACTCTGATAAGGGGAATTATGTCCTTCTGGGACCTATTCGAATGGTGGAACCTGATTTTTACTCTGCCATTTTGTATTGGCCTGATACCTCTGTTTCTCCAGATTTTTGGTATCGCCCGCTCTGGAGTTCATGGCCATCACTTACCTCACCTGCACCACGGAGATGTCACCCATGCTCCTTCCGGTCACCATGCTCCAGTAAGTACACACGCTGCAGGTCACTCAGCCGATGGCAAAGGTCATGGAATCTTTTCCCGGCTATTCAGCGGGATGAGCCTGGGCGATGTTCCGGTAATGCTGACCGTTTCGATCTTTTGTTTCATCTGGGGCGCGAGTGGAATGGCCGCCAACCAGATCTTCTCGCGGATATTGCGCCCCCCGGCACTTTATATTTGGCCTTCACTTTTGTGCGCGCTCTTCGTCACTTATGTTTTTAGCCTGGGATTAACGCGGACCATCGCGCGCATCATGCCGCAATTGGAAAGTTACGGCACAGAGGAGTCACTGCTGGTCGGACGTACCGCACGCGCTGCATACGCAATTGACGCCAGCCCCGGTTCCGCCTTTCTTCTGGACGACCGGCAAAACCGGATTCAGGTGCGCTGCCGTAGTCATAACGGCTCAGTCATCGCGAGCGGCGCAGAGGTATTGCTGCTCGAATACGATCCCAAGTCCCGAATTTTTATTGCGGTGCCGCTGGAAAAAGAACTGCCCGCCGGCAATCCACCGCAAATGCAAATGCAAATGCAAATGCGAAAGCAAAACCGAATTCAAAACAGGAGTTAAAAAAATGGCCAACCCACGTTTTGTCGTTGAAGAAGAGAACCAACCTGTAACAGCTTCACGCGGTGAAGATCACGGCTCTGGCGCAGGCATTGCCGTCCTTCTGGTACTGCTGGGGCTCATATTCATTGTTGGACCGTTCTTCGTTCAACAGATTCCAGCGCTCAGCAAGATGATTATCTCCGGCGTGGGCGTGGTAGTGCTCATTGTCGGCGGAATTCTGCTCACCATCACCAGCATGTTCGTAAAAGCCACCATGAACCAGGCGTTTGTGCGCACCGGCATAAACGGCCCCAAGGTGATCATTGACGGCGGAGCGATTGTGGTCCCGGCAATCCACCGGATTGCATGGGTCAGCCTGGAAACCATCCGACTGCAGATTGAACGCACCGGCGACCAATCATTCATCACGGGCGACAGCTTGCATGTGGACGTGGTGGCGCAGTTCTTCATCCGGGTAAACCGCACCGATGAATCTATAAAGAATGCCGCCGCTTCCCTAGGTGGCCGCTCCGGCCAGGATGAAGCGATCATGAAGCTTGTGGGCGACAAGCTGGTTTCAGGCTTGCGCACGGTGGCCGGCCGCAGCAATCTCGACCACCTGCACAAACAGGTAGATGAATACAGCGCAGAAGTGAAGAAGATTGTGGAAGAAGATCTGGCCCACAATGGTCTCTTCCTGGAATCGGTGACTGTGACCTATTTGAACCAGACCCCGCTGGAGAACCTGCATCCGGAATCGAACGTGTTTGACGCGCTGGGCGCTCAGAAGATCGCTGAAGTAACCAACAAATCTCGAGTGGCCATCAGCCAGGCCAAAGCTGTTGCCGATCAGCAGGTCAAAGCCCAGGAAGTGGAACGCGACCAGAAGGTTTTTGAGTTGAACGTGACGCAAAAGAACGCACAGGCGGAGTCTGAGCGCAAGGCTACTGAATACGCAGCAGAGCAGGGCCGGCTGGCGAAACTCGCACAGGTAGCGGCTGATCAGGCAGTGGCGGTCGCTGAGGTGGATAAAGGAAAAGCCGTGGAAGTGGCGGCGGCCCAGCAACAGCAGGCGGTACAGGCGGCGCAGATCGAAAAAGAAAAATCGATTGAAATTTCTCAGCGCAAGAAACAAAGCGAAATTGCCAACGCCGAAACCCAGCGCACGGCGGCGGAAACCGCCCGCATCCAGGCGGAGACAGAACGCGAAAAAGCCAATCAGGCCATGCTCACGGTGCAAAAAGAATCAGAAGCTGAGCGCCAGAAGCGTATTGCCGTGATCCAGAAGCAGGCGGTCGCCGAGCAGACGAAGATTGAACGCAATATGCAGGCTGACGTGAACGCCTATGCGACCACCAAGAGTGCTGAAGCGGAAAAGAACGCAGCCGATAACCAGGCCGCGGCCAAGTTGACGCTGGCAGACGCGGAAAAACAGGCCAAGTCATTGCAGGCCGAGGGCGATCAGTCCATCGCCATGATTCCAGTCAATGTAGCCTCTGAGCAGGTCAAGGTGGATCAGGCCAAAGTGGAAGTCTTGAAGCTGGAACTGGAGACCAAGAGCGCCAACCAGCGGCTGTCCTTTGAACTGGAAGTGCAGAAAGCCAAAATCGCGGCTGAGCGTGACGTTCGTATCGCTATGGCAACGGCTATGGGGAATGCGCTCTCTGCTTCGGAATTCAAGATCTATGGCGACCCGCTGACGGCAGCCAGGATGCTCGCCATGTTCACCTCGGGACAGGAATACGCCCAAGTAATCGATGGCTTTGTTCAGCAGGCGCCTCCACAGGTCACCGATCTGGCCATCGCTAGTATCGCAAAATTCAGCGAAGCGGCAGCGGCCACGGTGAAAAAGCTCTTTGGACAGGACGTGCCGGCCAACGTAATTGCCCAGGCCGTCCAAACCCATTTGAAAGAGACTGCTACGGTGACTAACTCAGGCGCAGCGGCAGCAGTTGGAGGTAATGCTCAGGGCAAGCGCTAGAGCTCAAACGGCGAGGATGGTTTATGCTGAACGCCCATACCCTCTGCCCGGCTACTTGGCCGGAGCGGGTGGCACTATGAATTCGCTCAGGTATTGCTCCAGCTTGCCCCTGTTCTTCTCGCGATACGCAGCATAGTCCTGAGCGATGCCGTTATCGGCGGCATTGAGCAGCACGTAAGGCTCGATCATCTCCGCCTGCTTGAGCCGTAGCAGAGTGGCCAAATCAGGGTCCTTCGGCACCGCCAAGGTTTTCTTCTTACTCTGAGCGCTTTCCAGAAAGACCGTTGCCGCCAGATTGAGGCAATCAGCTTCCTCAGCCAGGCTGTGCCGGTATTGTTTCTCTCGTGGGAACTGTTGTTTGAATTTGTCACCACGCCATAGTGCTTTGGAAAGGCTATATGCCATCCACATGGAGGAGCTTTCCTCCGGCTGTTTTGGATCTATGTTGATCTGGATGTTTTTCTCGTCAGTCTGGCTCACGCTGTTGGGTACCTTGATGGAGACGCGGTTTAGTTGCACATGGTTCGTATGGGCCCACTGTTGCAGTCCCCGCCAGGTAATCGGGTTGTAGGGTTCGGCAATCACCGCCTGTATCGCCATCTTGCGGCTTTTCTCCATCTCACCACTTTTTGTAAGCATGTCCGCGTAATACCTGTAGGCCGTCTCCTGGTTGGGGTCAACTTCGATGGCGCGTTGATACCAGACCGCAGCGTTGGTGAAATCGTTGGCGGCAAAATAGCTGTCACCCACAAATAAGGCTGCGGAATAATTCTTAGGATTTAACTCAAGCGCCTTCGAGTAGCTCTTGATAGCTTCAGGAAAGTCCCGCCGCGCAAAAGCAGCTTCTCCGGCGCGCATTGCCTGGTCTTCCGGGCCGCCGGAATAACGAAGCTTGCCGTCAGCAGGAAGTAATTGCAACAGGTTTTGCAGCAAGGTACTGTGATTGCCAAGTTCCTGCGCCTTCAGCAGCACCTCCCTGGCCCGCACAAGTTCTTTGGCAGAAGCCTCCGGGTCCGTCACTGTAGCGCTATGGCTCACCAGACATGCCCCGAGCCCCATTTGCACGTCAGCATCTTTCGGGTCCTTTGCAGCCAGCTCTTCAAAAAGCGGAAGAGCTTTCAGCTCTTTGTGTTCGTTGAATAGCGCAACAGCTTTTTGCCGCTCATCGGCATAAGACTGATCGCTGCCCGTCTGTGCCAACATGCAAGACGACAATAAGCAGATGGCCAGGACCACTCGGCCAATATAAATAGACATGGCGCCCCCTAATTCGGAGTCTCTGAATGATGAACGATGATAGTACGGATTTTTGCGAGGTTTACTATTTTGTGCCGTACAGGCTGAATGAGAGATTTCTCACTGGGGGCTGCTGACGGCCTTCTTCCGTTCGCTGCAGAAAGCCCGGTGCTGCTCCTGGGCGTAGTTGTCCGTCATGCCGGCAATGTAGTCGCACACCACCCGGTGCAGCGGTTCGTGCAGCATCTTCTCCTGATAGCTGGCGGGCAGCTTTTCCGGAGACTTGATAAAGAAAGCGAAAACCTCGGCGATGAGCCGCTCGGCTTTCTTCTTATCGGCTTTCAGCGGAGCGCTGAAATAGACATTCTCGTATAGGAATGCCTTGATCTGTTGGCGCTCCTTTTCTATCTCAGGACTGAAGGCGACCACCCGGTTAGGATGGCGGCGCACCGCCTCGACGGAATCCAGATACGTGGCTGCCAGCGCCTTTCTGGTGTTGTCGATCAGGTCGCTCACCAGTCGGTCCACAAGCCGCTTCAGCGTCTCATTGAACTTCAGTTTGTCTGGTGCTTTGGGATAGCGATGTTCTGCCTCGTCATAGAGCAGCGCAAAGACCGGCAAGCCAGTGCGTACCTGCCGCACGGTAATGATGCGCGACTCCAGTCCATCATCGAGGTCCGCGGTATTGTAGGCAATTTCGTCGGTGAAATCGATGAGCTGTGCTTCCAGCGGCGGACGCTGATCCAGCAGGTATTCGCTCAAATGCGGGAACACCTGGGGATCGTAATCGCAGGAATGCTTGATGATGCCTTCACGCACCTCAAACGTAAGATTCAGGCCGGGAAAATCGGCATAGCGCTGCTCAAATTGCTCCACCGTGCGCAGAGCGTGGAGATTGTGATCAAAGCTGTCGCCATGCTCGTGCATGGCAGCGTTCAAAGCATGCTCGCCGGAATGTCCAAAAGGTGGGTGCCCGATGTCATGCACCAGGGCCAGCGTCTCCACCAGGTCGTCATTCAAGCCCAGTTCAGCGGCAATGGTGCGGGAAATCTGCGCCACTTCAATGGTATGCGTAAGCCGGTTGCGAAAATGATCAGAGTAGCGGCGGGTAAATACCTGTGTCTTGTTTTCCAGGCGACGGAAGGCCCGGGAATGGATCACGCGGTCGCGGTCACGCTGGAAATCATTGCGATAAGGATGCCGTGCTTCAGGATAGCGCCGCCCGCGAGTCTCCTCCGGACGCAACGCATAAGGAGCAAGCATGGAATTGGTGATTTGCAATTGGTAACTTGTAATTAAACAAAGTTTGAGCGATTGCGCTTTAAATTGCAAATTCTAAATTGCCCAATTTCAAATCTTCTTATTCCTGCTTCTGCTGTGCCAGCTTTACCTTGGTGGTCTCAAGTTTCTTCTGGACGCGGCTTACGTCCTGCTGATCCACGTCACCCGGCGCGGATTTGTTCCACTCATTCAGGGCGCGCTCCCAGTGCGTGGCCGCCATCTTCCAGCGCGCAGTCTTGGCATATAGTTCACCGAGATGATCCTGCACGGTAGCGTCATTCGGAGTCTTGTCGGCAGCTTTGCGCAGGTTCTCTTCAGCCTGATCGAAATTTCCGAGCTTGAAATAGGCCCAGCCCAGTGAATCGAGATAGGCTCCGTTCTGCGGATCGAATTGCAGCGCTTTCTTGATCAGCGCCAGCGCTTCTTCCAGGTGCACATTGCGGTCAGCCAGCATGTAGCCCAGGTAGTTGAGCGTCATGGTGTTGTTAGGATCCTGCTGCAACACCTGCCGGAATGCCTGCTCGGCCTGTTCATATTTTTTCTGCCGTTCGAAGAGCGATCCTTTCAGGAACAGAATGTATTCTTTTTCCTCCGGACGGGCTGAGAGCTTTTCCGCTTCGTTCAGCGCATCTTCTGCTTCTTTCCAGCGCTTCAGCCGGGCATTGATCTGTGAAAGTCCAACATAAGTTTCGCGGTCCTCCGCTGATCCTTTGATCAATCCCTTCGCCACCTTGAGGGCTTCATCGGCTTTGCCATTGTCGGCAAGCTGGGCCGCCAGAACCAGCTTCAGGCCTTTATCGTTGGGCAGCTTGGCGACCGCCTCCTGGGCCGTTTTGGTGGCTTCAGCCCACTGCTTCTGATCACGGTAGGAATCAATGATCTCCTGGTAGCCGCGTGCGGCCTCATCTCCGCCCAGATCGACAACCTTGCGGAAAGTCTCCATTGCCAGCAGCGGACGGCTCTCTTCCCGGTAAATATTGCCCAGCCGTTCCAGGAACAATGCCCGGTTGTTGCGTTCGCCCGCGCTGTACTTGTTGTCAGGATGAGTGGTGCGCGCCAGCAGCTTCTGCAGAAGATCGGCAGCCTCGTCATATTTGCCCTGCGCTTCCAGAATCAGCGCTTCATTGTAGGGAATCTCGAGCGAATCCTGCACCAGCGACTCAGCCTTCTTCAGGTTGCTCATAGCCAGATCGAACTTGCCCTGGCGTCGGTAAATCTCTGCAATGCGCAGGGCTGCCTGCGCATCTTGCGGATCGGCTTCCTGGATGGCGTTGTATTCCGCCAGCGCCGCGTCGATCTGGCCGTCATTGGCCAGGTTCTGCGCCAGTCCGCGCATAGCATCCAGATTGTCCTTATCTTGTTCGATAGCCTGCCGGTAGGCGGTGATAGCTTTCTTGTAATCTTTCTGCTGCTCGTAGGTATACCCCAGCGCGGCGAATATCTTTCCCGTGCGCGCACCCTCCGGCACCGCGCTCAGCGTCTCTGCCGCCCGCTTATTGTCGCCCTCTTCGTTGTAGAGGTAAGCCAGATTCGTAACGGCTTCTTCAGAATGGGGATCGATCTTTACGGCGGCCTTGAACTCGTTTTCAGCTTTCAGCAGGTCTTTGTTCAGGATGTAGAGCTGTCCCAGCCGCAGGTGGTTATCGATGTTCTCCGGTTCAATCTTTACGATGGCTTCGTACTGCTCAACCGCCAGCTTCAGCACTTCCTGTGACTGGCTGCCCGACTGCATATCTCCCAGCGACCGCAGGTAAATGCGGCCCAGCAACTTGCGCGCCTCCAGGTTGTTGGGATCGCGCTTGATGATCTCCTGCGCTTCCAGAACCGCGTCACGAATTCTTCCGGTCTTGGCATAAAGTTCCGCCAGTCCGGCATTCAGATATTCAGATGAGGGGTCATTCTCAATGGCCAGCCGGTACTCTTCAATGGCCTTATTGGCATATTCGGCGCGGCCATACATGGCCACCATCTCTTCATACATGTGCGCCAGGCCATAGTGATAATAGGCCGCTGCGCGATCGGTCTTCTTGGGTGCAGCCGCCTGGGTGCCGGTTTTGCTGGATTCTGCAGGTTGGGAAGCCACCGGCGCATCGTTCGCGTCGCCGCTGCCTTTCGGGTTTGCAGAGGGAGTCTGTTGACCTAACATCGGAAGTGATGCCAGAACTAGAACGGCAGGAAGAAAGCGAACTTTATGAAATGTCATAAACTTACAGAAAATAACCCCTTGATTGGATGCCGCGGAGTAGCTGCGCGCTTTGCTTTTTCTCAGCCTTAATTGTAGCCGCTACCGGCCGGCTTTGCAGGCGAGAAAGCGGAGCAGTTCTAGTGACGGAAGTGACGCACTCCGGTAAAGACCATGGCTAATCCGAGCCGGTTGGCCGCGTCAGTTACCTCCTGGTCACGCACCGAGCCTCCGGGCTGGATAATGGCCATAGCCCCTGCTTTTGCAATCTCTTCCACGCCATCAGGAAAGGGAAAGAACGCGTCTGAAGCAGCTACGGTGCCCTGCAGCGGCAGCACTGCCTTCATCGCGCCGATCTTGCAGGAATCCACCCTGGACATCTGCCCTGCTCCCACGCCTACACTCTGGCCGTCCCTCGCATATAAGATCGCGTTGGACTTCACGTGCTTGCATACTTTCCACGCAAAAAGTAGCGCGCGCATCTCCTCCGCAGAAGGCTGCCGCTGGGTGACCACCTTTAAATCCGCCGGCGTTAGAGGACGAACATCGGCATCCTGTACCAGCATCCCCCCGGAAACATACTTCATTGTCAGCTTCTCCGGACTGGGTTTGATTTCCACCAGGCGCAGGTTCTTCTTGGCTGCAAATTTCTCCCGTGCCGTTGCATCGAAGCCCGGCGCTGCAATGGCCTCCACAAACAGTTTGGCCATCTCTTCCGCTGCCTCGCCATCGATCACGCGATTTACCCCAATCACTCCGCCAAAAGCAGAAACCGGATCGGCCTCCAAGGCGCGTACGTAAGCCTCGCGCACAGTCTTGCCCGTGGCCGTGCCGCAGGGGTTGGTGTGCTTGATGATCGCGCAGACGGTCTCGTCAAACTCCTGGGCCAGATCCCAGGCTGCCTGCAAGTCAACAATGTTGTTGTAAGAGAGCTCCTTGCCCTGAATCTGCTTGCCATTGGCAACGCCCATGCCTGAGCCATCCGAATACATGGCCGCTTTCTGGTGTGGGTTCTCTCCATAACGCAAATCCATTACTTTGTTCAGCGAGAGGCGCAGCACTGAAGGGAAGGCGCTCCCAGCGCCCTGCCCCATCTGGAACTTATCGCCTTCGAGTGAAACCGTGGGCAGGGTAGCGGCAATGGCGCTGTCATAAGCGGCTGTGGTGGCAAAGGCCTTCTGCGCCAGCCGCCAGCGCGTGCCCAGGCTCAGCTCGCCGCCGCATTTGCTCATCTCCTCGGCAATCGACTGGTAATCATCGGGGGAAGTCACAATGGCAACGTCGTGGAAATTCTTGGCTGCCGAACGAACCATCGAAGGCCCGCCAATATCGATGTTCTCGATCACCTCTTCAAAATGCACGCCCGGCTTGGAAGCCGTTTTCTCAAAGGCATAGAGGTTCACCACCACCATATCGATGGGCTGGATGCCGTGCTCCTTCGCTGCCGCTACATGACTGGGGTTGTCGCGTATATGAAGAATGCCGCCATGCACCTTGGGGTGCAGCGTCTTCACGCGGCCATCCATCATCTCGGGAAATCTGGTGAGGTCGGATATGTCTTTTACAGGCACACCGGAATCACGCAGCAACTTGGCGGTTCCGCCGGTCGAGACCAGCTCTACTTTCATCTCTGCCAGCTTTTTGGCGAACGCAACCAGACCGGTTTTATCGGTCACACTCAGAATAGCGCGCTGAATTTTGGGCACGATGGTCCTCGGGAAAAGGTGTTGAAAGAAGTACTGATTAAG
>Ga0066662_10000601_pt1 | contig 15847 bp, 32 predicted proteins | sample GraSoiAngelo_111_FD_133939 | JGI IMG/M metagenome (GOLD analysis project Ga0066662, IMG submission 133939) | Grasslands soil microbial communities from the Angelo Coastal Reserve, California, USA - 14_0903_12_40cm | ecosystem: Environmental > Terrestrial > Soil > Grasslands | place: USA...
CCCAGGAACGACCACGACCCGGGGGAGGAGGAACCCCGGGCCGTGGGTGGTGCGCGCTTGGTGACTGTGGCGGCTTACAGTCGTGCGGCTGCGATGGCTCGCATGTCGTCGTGCGTGGCGATCTCTGCGCTCCACAGGTTCGCGCCGTACACGCCAAGGCGCTCCACGCTTCGGCCTAGTGACAGTGCGGAGGCACGTGGGCCACTGTCACTCTGCGCGGAAACTGTCGGCTGCATCTCCCTCGGATGCCAGATGTGTCGTGCCGCCTCGACACACAGGCCGGGGTCAAGCTGTCGTGAGTCCACGAAATACGCCTGCGGCATAAAGCCGAATCCTTCGCGCTTCCAGGCCCACCAGTCGATCCCCGGGTGAAGGTCAACCCGTCCGAAGCTTGACAGGTGTGCGGAGAGGTGTGGTTCACTAGCGCGAAACGTCCTGGTGAATATCTTCGACACTGGACCGGGGTTCTGCTCCACCTCTATCTCTGCGTCCGCGATGAAGAACGCTGCACCATACTGGCGTACGAGCGCGGCCGCTAGTGACGCCTCTGTTACGGGCGAGGAGCCGCGCACGTAGGCCCACACTCCGAACAGGAGATTGTGCTGTTTGCACAGTGCCCGGTATTCCTCGATTAGGGCGTGCGAGTTAAACCGGCTCGTACCGTCTTGGACCTTGACGGTGATCCAGCCGATGCCCGCGCTCGCCGCATCCCGGACCACACCGCGCGCGTTGGTGTCGTTCCATACCCATAGGCCCCGTGCATTCCCCGTGTGGTGGATGCGTGGGTGTGGAACATGGTGTGGTCTGGGTGCGGGCCTGGGTGTGGGGCGTGCGGGTGTGACACGTGTTGGAGTTTCCGTGGCACCCGTGGCAACCGGGGCGGGGCCTGACTTGAGGTAACCCGCCAGTGCCGCGAGAATGGTGGCGATGGTGCCCGCTTCCGCCGTGGTGATGTGGATGCCACGTGATGCCGCCCAGGCGACGAATGCGCCGAGTGCACCCCCGCCTGTCGCAGCTTTGACCTTCGGGTGTAACATGCTTCCTCCTTAGATGAGGGCGAGGCCCGCAATGTGGATGGTGCTCGCTCCTAGCGTGATGCCGGATGCGTTGTACAGGTCCATCTGGAACTGTGTGCCGCTGTAGTTATAGGTTGCGCCGATGCCGATGGATGTAAGGATGCCTCCGCCGGCGACGATGATGGGCCATACTGCATAGGGTGTTGTTCCCCATCCGTGGTTAATGGTGATCGTTTGCCACTGTCCATTGGTCCAGCTTCCTGGTGTGGAGAGTTGCCAGTCCCCCCAGGTGAGCTTTCGGGTGCCGGTGTTAAGCAACTGCATGAAATCCGAGGAACCATCCGATGCCAGGAGTCGACGTGACTGGCGCGGCGCGATGCCATCGTCTGCGATGATCGACAGAAGTGTGTGCGGTGATATTTGGCGGTCGGAAGTGAGCGCAAGTTGGGCGAGGGCATTGTTAATTGTGCTGTTTAGTGTGAGGTCTGTTATCCCTTGGCCGGACTCACCGAGGATGTCCGCGATGACCGCACCACCTGATGTGACCCAATTAACCGCGTTCTGCGCGATGGGGCCGCTTCCCGCGGAGGTTTGTAGTTGTACGGCGCCGGTAAACAGTGCACCGATGGTCCCATCGAGGTTGAGGATCGCGTAACTAGGCGTGAAACTAGCGCCTAGTTCTACTCCTTTTGGGAGGTCATCCGGCTTTAGCGCCTCCACAAGTATCTGCGGACTCCCACTGTGGGCCTTGATTCGGATGAGGTCGCACTGGCGCGGTCCCTTGTCGGTGCCTGGGAATAGGGTTGATGGGCTGGGCGGGAACTGTGCGGCGGACGCCTTGACTCCCCATCCCTGTCCATACTGAATATCTACGGGCGCGTTCATCACCGTTATGGTGAGGTACACTGCCCCGGGGCACGCGAAGTATTCCCAACCGTCGCCGGTTAGGTTAAGTGTGCCCAGGGGGCGTGTATACATTTAGCTGCGCCGGAAGAGATTCGACCAGTGGGGGACTGCCACGGGATTACCCTCCGTGTGGGCCTCTAGGTGGTGCTCCTCCGGGGGGGCATCTTCGTATTCCGTGCGATGGAAGTTGTCCACTGGTTTCGGTTCGTGGCCTAGCCTCTCGGCCTCTACCTGGAGCCGCGCCGTGGCCATGCCACCGGCCGTGTTGCCGAAGAACGCAATGGATAGCGGCTCCCCCGATTCCAGGATGGCGTTATTGCCGATGGAGTCCGCATAGGCCGCGTAGGTCTGACCGGGAACTAGCTGGCCCACCGATACCTCCACTACCTGGCCACGGTCGGGGTTCCCCCGGTACAGGATTGCGGTGACCGCGCCACCTGCGTCACAGGTCCACGACCAGCGCTTGACCGTCCAGCGCCAGCCGAGGGGCACGGGTTCCGGCAATAGTAGCGACCCCCCCACTGCAACACTCCCGTTCGACATGGGGAGTATCAGGTTTTTCTTCTCCGGCCCCGCGATCCGGTGAAGGAGTTTCATGGCCTCATTCACCAGGCCCATGGCTGCGCCGTTCTTTAGCGTGCTCATACCACCTCCAAAATCCGTGTCACCCGTGGCAACCGTTACGCGGCTGCCACCTCCGCCGAACGTTCCGCCAGTTTGGTCGCCGCACCCCTCGCCGCAGCGTGCGCGTCACCAGCCGTACGTGCCGCGCGCGTGGCTTTACCCGTGAAGTCCACGCCTCGCACCATGTAGCGAAAGCCCATGATAATGAGCACAGCACCTAGGACCATTTTCCCGAGTGTGAGCCATAGGTTCATGCTGATAAGTGTGGCGAAGAACTGCACCAGGGACTTGAGAGCATCGGCCGTCGCGGTTGCCGGGTCCGAAAATCCACCGGCTGCGTTGGATGATGGGTCGATTGCACCTGTGACAGCATCCGTCGCAGCGGTTATCGGACCCTTGGTGGTTTCGATTTCCACCAGGTCTAGGCCGCTGAAATTAAGCTTCTCAGCGGTCTGCCACCACAGGTCTATTTTCCGTTCATGTCCCTTGACCGGACCACCTCCGTGGCCAGTGTCCAGTCTTTCCGCCACCACGGAGCGACCCTTGTACGTGATCTTGAGCTTGGTGTGCATCGGCAGGCCGCCGAGTGCGTGCCCATCGCCAAGCTCCGCCCATGCCATCTTTCCGGTGAGGTGGATATTGGCGGCTCCCAGGTCACCTGGCGTGGAGGGGTCGCTAGGCCCGCCGTACATGCTCGCGCCCACCACCTGTTTGGAGGTGGGACCGGGCAGAATGGAGTTGAGCGGATTCCACGTGAGTACGTCCGCGATGCCGTTACCAATGCTATTGGCGACACCTGTCAGGCCCCCCGGCTTCTTCGCCAGGGGGCCTGAGGTCATCTCACGGGGAATGGTTGCGCCAGGGGGCATCCTAGTGCCTCCTCCGTCGTGGGGGTGGATGAGGCGTATGCCGGTGGGGCGCGACCGCCGCATGATGTTCGGGTGCGGGGTGATGCCCGCGCGGCGCGGCCGTCTGCCGATGTGGCGCGGGGTGTGACGCGGGCCTGTGTGCGGGGGTGTGGTGCTGGCGCAGGTTCGCGCTTCCCTTCTTCGCGGGCGGCTTCTTCCGCCCTGGCCTGGAGTCCGGGAGGCCGCCACCCGTTACCGGATGGTCCTCGGTGATGGGGCCAAGCTGCGACGAGACCGGAACGTTGATCGGTGGAAGCTGGAGCGTGTTCACGCTGGAGTCCAGGGGCGCGGGTGGCTCACCAACTACGATGGGAGCTTCGCCACGTGACAGTGGGAAGCTAGTTCCCGTGGCCACTCCTATGTCGGACTGACTGGTGTCCACGGCTCCCGCCGCGTTACCTGCCGTGTCGGCGTTTGGGTCGGCAGAGCCGTCTGCGGCTTGTTGTGCGTTGGCCTGGGCCTGCTTGCGATGTTCCACAAGCATGAGGAGACCAACGGCCCCGGCGCCGCCGACGATCCATGCCCACTTTGGAACCTTGCCGAGCTTGGCCCCTGCCTTGTCGGCTCCCGGTGTGGGGATGTGTCGTGAGGGATCGGGTGCGTCCATCTAGCTCCTCCTACCAGTGGATGGTTCCTTGACCCAGGCCACCGACGTGCGGCCCCTGGAAGGTCATGGACGGTTGAACACGGATGTTGTAACTCCTCATCTAGCCCTCGATGTGGTAGGGATGGAGCACCCGTTCCACCAGTTGACCGAACGTAGTGGATGCGGGGCGATGGATGTTGGTGCGCTGGCGGTCGGGTGTCATCCCGCCGCGTGGTGTTGCCGTGCGTGCCATGCCTCGCATTCGCTGGCCACGGAAGGAGTCACGACACCAGGAACCACAGGCGCCACCCGGACTGAACCGAACCGTGTTTTGGACACGTGCGGGGCGCTGCGCGAAGTCGGACGACCGAATGGTGTCCGGGGCGTCCTGAGGTGACACCTCCGCCAGACCGTACAGGTTGATTGTCTCACCCGTGAGCAGGGGGCCGTTTGCGTGGAGGCGACCCGTATCGCCCGGAGGGGTGAGCGCGAAGAACGGGGGCACGTTACTTCCCCCGGCCGGTGGCGATGGCGAAGTTTCGCGCGAAGCCGTTCATTACGGCGCTAATCGTGCCGCTGCTGTTCTTGTTGGTGACAATGGCCACGGCGACACCTCCTGTCACCATGAGGCCGAAGATGTTGAAGAACTTGTCAAAGTTCACTGGCGCTCCTTACACCAGGGGGACGGGGAATGGCGGGAGACCCGGGACGCGAGCCACGGGCGGCTGGCTACTGGACTTCTGACTGTGCGTGGTGGCAACCGTTTTCCTCGGCGGGGGAAGCTGCTTCTTGGATGCCTGGGCGGGGGGCGACGGGCTAAGTTCACCCGTGTTGAACCACTCCAGGATTCCGTTGGAGTCACTAAGGAGCGTGGTGGCGACGATGGCCCCTGCCAGCGGGGAGGCCACTTGCGGCTCCCATTCCGCGAGCGCCGACAGGCCGAGATACGTAACGGCTATCCCCATGAGGAACCGTACGGACGGCCACTGGTTGTTCTTGAGAACCTTGACTCCACTCCCCACGGCTAGTGTGAGGACCATGCTGACGAAGATGATTCGGTGTGCGCTGCGTGTGCTCATACTTCCTCCAGAATCCGTGTCACCCGTGGCAACCGTTTACAGGCCCGGGTAGTGTCGTGCGACGAACCCAATTGTGGGATGGTGGTGGAAAGCGACACCACCACCAGGGGCACTGTTGGTGGTCCCCCATGCCCTACCGTCGGGCAGGATGATGAACACGTGTCCAGGGTTGGCGTACACGGTGAAATACTTCCCCTTGCCACCAACGCCCCAGGCCATGAGGGCACCCGACACTTCCGGTCCGCTCTGGAGTAGGCCCGCTTCATGTAGGGCTTCCGACACGGCTCCAGAACAATCCCATGGACCGTCGTGCGAGAACCCTGCATGACCGCCTCCCCACAGGTACGGTTTGTGTGCCGATGCCATCCGGTTCATGGCCGCGTAGAGCTTGTCCACGGCTCCCACGCCAACGGAACCGAGTTGACCCGACTGACCGCTGGCTCCACCCGAGCCAAGGTCATTAAGGTTCTGCCCCTCCCAGGAGAACTGGCTCCGGGATGGAAGGGACTGACCCAGGAGAAGTGAGTGGAGGGCCTGGAGCACGGGCACACCCTTGAGCGCACTGTACTCGATCACAACTCCTCCGACTAGAAATAGTAGGCCCTCAAACATCAGGTTTATCGCTCTCCCGTCGTGCGGTTTCGCTGTGACGCGCGGCGTCGTGTGCCATGCCGATGAGTGACTGTGCACCCTCTTCGGCGGTGCGGTGAATCACTTCCTGACGACGACGGACGCGCGTGAGAAGATAGGTGTTGACGATAGAACAGATACCGGCGATGACCGTGGCTGCGCTGGTGATAGCTGCGGCTGCAATCAGGCCGTGGTCTGTTTGTGTGGCTTCCCACAGATGAAAGCTGAACACCCCTGAGCTTATGGTAAGTAGGGAAGCTAGTGTGGTGGTGAGCATGGGGGCGAGGCCACCCGCCCGCCCGGGCAGGGGTTACGGGTCGGGCGGGTGGCGCTTTGAACATCTTGGACGGGAGCTTAACCCGCCTTGCCGATGGCGCGGAACACCCAGCCGAACACGAACACGGACAGGATGCCCAGCACGAACCACTTCACGTTCATGTGTGTCACCTCCCTACGCCGACAACGGCGCGAAATCCGGCGGCATGGATGGCCCACACTCCGCCAACGGTCAGGATCAGTAGGAGCGACACAGACGCCGCGTCCAGGCGACTGGCGCCAGTGAGGGCACCAGTCGCGTTGTGGAAGTACGCATCCGCTCCGCCCTGCGGCGCTGCGGCTGGCACCTCCTCGTACAGGTCACTTCCCAGGTAGGGATCAGCCATGTTGATCCCCTCCTACGCTGCGACCAGATCGGGGTGGGCGAGTTGGCCCGTCTGCGCCGATTCGATGAAACGGCGCTGCGGGTTGACCTCGGCCGGGGCGATGTCGTTCACCAGGAACTGGATCGTGCCCGCTGTGGCGCTGGAGCCGTCAAGCTCCATGCGGGTGGCCTGGACCGTGGGCAGCCACAGGTCTGGGTCATCCTGGCCCACGCTCCCCTTGTTGATCGTGTTGAAGGCGAACACGAACACGCCCGTGTCCCTGGTGATGCTGACGGGCAGGGACTCCGCCGTGAGGTGCAGGCGGAGGGCCTGGGACTCCGAGAGGAGTTGCTTGGAGTCCCACATCAACTGGAACGGGTCCGGGAACACGGCATCATTCCGTGCGCCCGTGCCGTCGCGCGCGATGGCGACCAGTGCACGGATGATGTTTCCCATGCGGGTGATCGGTGTCTGGTTGTTCCCCACCACCACCTGTGGTGTGAACACGGTCCAATACTGCGCGGTGCCGTGTCGCGGCGGGGCGGTGGCCTGTCGGCGCTGGAACAGGTCGTAGTCGTCGGGCTGCGACCATGCCTCCAGGTAGGTCCGCACGGTGAACGTGGGAACGGTAGTAGGAGCGGCACTCCAGATGACCGTGGACGGGTTGGTGGTGTACCCGAACTTGTACTCCTCCGCCGCGTTCTGGTTCGCGAGCGAACCCATGGCCGTGCGAGAGTTAATCTCCACGGGCACGCGGAAGATGAAGCGGCCGGCCGTGGCGCTGGAGGCGAACACGGGTGACAGGCGCGGGTCCGGTCGCGGACCCGCGTAGCCACCGTAGATGTTCTCCTGGAGCATGGCGAAGCCATCCACCGGGAACTGGATGTAGGCGCCGTTCACGTCCTGGAGCCAGACGGCCTGGAAGAAGTTCCAGGGGGCGTCCGCTGCCAGTGTGCCCGCCACACCTCCGGTCCACTGAACGTCCACGATGACGTTCTTGAGGTAACCGTAGGCCGTGACGTTCACCGGCTGCGGGATGACCCGCGCTGCGGCACCCGGGACGAAGGAGTCCACCGAGATAGGCTCACGGTGAACGTGTGCGGCTCCCGTGAACGGGATGAGCACGTCCGCCGCCTGGGCGGACGCGGGACGCCCACGTGAGGCCGTGTGGCCCGGGGGCGCGGGGACTGGTGCTGGACTCACTGAGCCTCCTTAGTGGGCGAATGCGAGAACCTTGCCCACACGTGACTGAGGCCAATGGGCCTCCACGATGCGGTACATGGCCCCCCAAAACAGTTGGGCGAGCCCAACCATGAGGAAGAAGATGAACACTGGTTACTCCCTCCGGGGTCGGTTAGGGCTGCGTGTTCGCGGACCGGGCCTGACGCGCGGCGTCGTTCAGCGGCTCACCCGTGTTCGGGTCGAACTTCGCCGGCTCTGGAGCGCCGGCTGCCTGAGCCGGCGTGGTGGTGCTGCCCTGGATTGCCGTGGAGAACAGGTGTGCGTCCTCCAGGGCCTGGATGGCGCGCTGGCCGTAGCGGTCGGCGTCGTCCACGAGATTGCGAGCCTCGTCCAGGATGCCGCCGATCTTCTCGGTGAGTGTGCGATTGTCGGTCATAACTCCACTTTCGTTCGTGTACGTTGACGGGTGATGGTGTTGACGTACAACACCTCATGCTTTGCTAGTGACGACACCTCCTCGATGATCTGGCGCTTGCTTATCCCTCCGAGTCCACCGATTCGCGCTAAGTTGCGTTCATCGTTGTCATTCCAGAGGAAGAGGTGTGTGGCCTGGTCGTACATGACGAGCGGCACGTGTGCGGGGCGCTGCGTACCAGCGACAATGGTGACACCAGTTGAACGCGCGATCTGCCACAACACACGGAGTTCTCGCTCCATCCTGAGTTCCGCCGTAACAAACGCCACCTCATCAATGAAGAAGCACCACCCCCCCATCCGTACGCCACGGTTGAGAGCATCCAAGAATGCTTGGTGCATGTGCTCCATATCGCCCAGGGCCTTGTAACGTGGCCACAGGACGATGTGATCCGAGAGTTCTGGCACCCACTCTCGTTCCAGCATGTAGCCCGCTCGCAGGAGTTTGTGCATGGTGTCATCCTGCGGCTTAACTGCAAATGCCGTGACGTAGGGGCGAAGGGCGATGAGGTGGATGCCAAGTGTCGTCTTACCACTTCCGGTCGGACCGATAAGTGACACGTGCTCCCCCTGACGCCACGTGCGACGAAACCACGTGAAGAATTCACGCCAGGGGACTTGACGGGCACCCGTGGCTTCCGTGGCATCCGTGTCACTCACCACCACCATCGGCCTCCGAACCACCGTTAGCCTGAGCCGCAGCCGCAGCGGCGGCCGCTTGCATTTGGTCATACATGGCCTGTCGTGCGGCCGCCTCTTCGGGGGACCGAGGCAGGAACGCTGCGAATGGGTCCACGCTCTCCTCGAACATCGGGAGGTGGTGAGTAACCACAGGGACGGCGATAGAGGCCGCGCAGATGACGACCGTGAGAAGTGACCCGCCCTCTACGGCACGTTCCAACCAGGAACGTAGACGGGAGTTCTTATTCGCCGCATCATCTAGCGCAGCGGCGAGGAGGGGTGCCCGTGCCTCGATGAGTTTGGAACAGTGATCGTCACCAGTGAAGGCGAACGGGGCCTCCAGCACCATAAACATTTCCAGGAGTTGATCCCGGAGTGTCACGGGCCCTGGGGCGCTTGGCCCTGTGGCACGGGCGCCACGGGTGCCACTGGTGCCACGGGTTCTGGTGGTACGTCGTGCTGTACTCATGGCCGCAGGAACCGCCTCCACGGCCTGTGGTACCAGTGTTCACTCACCGGACGGAGCGGATCGGTGGCCACCTCCGCGACGGGTTCCGCAATCGGCTCCACGGCCTCCTCGGCAGAGTGCACTGGCTCCGCCACTACACGGTGGCCTTTTTCGATCAAGCGTGCTGCGACCTTGTCCGCCAATACGTCGTGGTCCACACCATGCTTGTCCGCCGCGTCGGCTATCTCCTCCTCGATAGCCTCCGCCGCCTCGGTGGCCTCTTCCTGGGCCTCCTCCGCTGCCTCCTGCGCATCCTCCGTGTGCTCCTCCACGGCCTCCACTACCTCCTCGGCCGCCTCCTCCGCTGCTTCTTCGTGAGCTTCGGCGTGCTCTGCCGCTTGCTCCAAGTGTTCTTCCACCGCTTCCTGGTGGTCGGGTGTAGGGTTGCCGTCTGCCACTAAGCCTCCTAGATGTGCGAAAACCCCCGACGACGGACAGGAACTACGTCGCCGGGGGCCTCACACTGAGCTTGCCACTCGCGCACCCCTAAGTGTACCAGGTCGGGCGGCCGACCGACCGGCCGAAGTGGTAGACTGCGGGGGTCGGTTCAGTCACTCGCGCGACCCGGACCGACCCTCGTTACTAAACGACAGGAGACCAGATGGCTGCGGACCTCCCGGACTGGGCACAGTCCGACCGTGGTGAAGTGGTGGGGTTTTACGACTCTACTGGTAGCTGGGTTCATAGCGAAGAGGGAGAGTGGAGGGATAATGACGGAAACCTCCACGATGGTCCAACGGAAGTGGACCTCCAGCTAAGTGACTCCATAACCGTCATCTACACCAACAGTGCTGGCGATACTGTCTACGCTACGTTTCACGGCGGCGTTGATGATGTGTTCCCCCTGGATGATGCCATCGCCGACCTCGACGCACGCGACAGTGGGGAACCAGCGTGAAGAATGCGGAGCCGGTTCCTCGGCGCAGCGTCAAACCACGCAAACTCAGACCCTCTCCCCTTCTTCCCATCATCGTTGTTAGCCGTGAACGTGTTTACATTGAACGCTCCGAGTCGGAATGGGTGCGTGACGATTTACCCGCCATTGTCCGGTCAGAGCCAACAAGTCTGGTGGTGGTGGAGAACCACGCGGCCATGGTGCATTCACTCCACCAGACGTTCCGCAATGACCCCCTGTGGCAATTCCGTGCGACTGCAATTGATCGCCCCATCTATAAACCTGACGGCACGCTATCCCGGGCGGTACGGCAGGACACCATTGTGGGCTTCTTCGGCTGGCGCGGGGAGAATAACCAGCGCGGTCGCTGGCACTTTCCGCTCGACTCACTCACCTTCTGTAAGGCCACGCCCGGCGAACTTCGTCCACGTGGTTACCGTATCCGTCAGCTATACGAGTGGGCGATAGATGTTAGGGATTGGTGTTACTCACAGGGTCTTGATCTTCGGCCAACGAGCGGCGGTATCGCTGCTCAACTGCTCCGTGACCCCCGGTTTTATGGATGTGAACGTCGCAAGGTTCCTCGTGCGACTAATGACAGAGCCAGAGTTCAGCTTCCTGGGAATTACTATCGACTCTACACAGAGCCGGGGAGGAGACTAAGTGCCACGTACCTCGACATGCAGAACGCTCACCACTGGTGTGCAACGCAGGTCCAATTTCCGCACGCTGATCGGCTATACGCTAGAGGACGCCTACACACGCCTGATCGCTCCTGGGCTTCCCCTGGCTCCCTCCGCTTCAATCAGGTTCTACAGGAACACGGACTCCTTCTGGTGGACCTATCTGTACCTCACCTTGCGCCAGGCACTTTCCCTCCACCGTACATGGAGGAACAGGGAAGCCGCCGCACGTATGTCTACACCAATGAGCTTCGCACAATCCATGCGCTTGGCGGGCGAATCGACGGCATCGTTGGTGCGTGGACTTCAAGACAGGCAGACCCAGGGCTAAGCACATATGCGGCGTGGGCGTTACGGCAATTAGAACACTGTAACCAGTGGAGTAAACCATGGCTAAAACCGGCACTCCTCGCCACCTATGGCATCCTCGCAGGACGACCCATGCCACAAAGGTTCGGTTTCGCCAAGGGGAAAGGGAGGGACGCACGGTTTCCTACTACGTCCGGCCCACTAGAAGTGAAATTAATCGAACGTGGGAAGGTGGAACCCCGCGTGGCCAACGTCATACACCGAGGAATGATTGAGGCCGAGACCCGCCTGCAAGCGTGTGCAATGGCACGTGAATTACACGCATCGGGAGCGTGCGTGTTGTCGATCTATGCAGACTCAGTGTTTGTGGAGGAGGGCACCGTGGTTCCCTTACTCCCCGCGCCGTGGAGGGTGAAGGGCACACTTACGCGGCTAGAATTTTTCACGCCCACGGCCTTCGTATCAGACCAAATGACCAAGCTCCCCGGCATCGGGCGCCATGAACGCCTGAGGCTGGACCTTATGAACCAGGCGCGACAACCGATAAAAACCTGGAAAATGCGGGAAGAGCTTCGAGCGACGGATGAAGGGGTTCCCCGCTAACTGCTAGATTCCAGGGTACAGCGGGGGTGGTCCCCGCCCGAGCAAGGAGGAGCCAGTGGCAGAGTCGAAGGCCGAGAAGGAAGCAAAGGCCAAGGCGAAGAAGGTGGATGAAGCCGTCCGCGAGCTTCACCGGGCAGGCGTCAAGTTCCAGGAGGGTGAGTCGGATTTCGTCAACCAACTCCTGGACCAGGCCGACGAACTGCGCGAGGAGAAGGAGGCCGTGTACGACCGAATCAGCGCGAACCGCGACACGCTGCGGAACGTGCTACGCACGGGCCTTCTCTCCGAGGCGCAGGCCCGAGGCATCCTGGACCTCTACCCGCCCGTGACGCGGGCGCAGGAGGAGCGCCAGGCCGCCTAGCGGCGAGCTTGGCCACTCGCGCACACATGGCGGGAACCAGTTCAACGCGCGTCTATGTGGTGATTCGCAGCGACTACGGAGCCTGGGGGTTCCGAGTCGTGGAGCGAGTCTACACTAACCGCGCGCTGGCAAACGCGCACGCCGACAGAAGTAAATACCTGTCGATGGAGACACACGAAATCGAGTACTCACTACCAGAGGAGGTAGACGATGGGGATGTTTGATGACCTGGTGCCGTTCTCGGACCACTTCGAGGAGGGTCAGCCGTTCACGCTGGAGGCCGCCAAGATCGGACCACCGATCCAAACGGAGTTCGGTACAAGCTCGCCGGCGCTCCTCAAGATTGGAGGGAAGTGGTACTCCATCTTTGGGGATGCCCTGGTGAACCAGGTTGGTCGCATGGAGCGCGGCGACCTGCCCGCACGTGTCCTGCTCCAGCGCGAACCCACCAAGAGTGGTGATCGTCAGGTGAAGATTCTCCGCCCTGTCACCGACTGACGGGGGTGGGGAACACCATCACCACGAAGGGCCTGGAGCGCTTGGAGCGGAAAGGCTGGCGTGTCACACAGCGAATCCGCGACCGTGGACGCACCCGTATCCAGGTGGTGTCCAAGCGCCACAGGCCACGAACCTACACGCTAGTACAGGAGGACACATGAAGGACTTTCTAGTGTTCGAACGCACGGCAGGAGAGGAATACTTCTCACCACGTCCGGGCGTCGAGCACACCATGGAGTCGGAGCGGACACTGTTGGGCTTTACGTGCGTCGGTTCCGTGCGCGCGCGTACGGCAGACGCGGCCGTGATGGCAGTTGTCGGCATCACGCGACGGTTGTCACGGTACGCGGCCATAGAGGCCACCATCATCGACTTGGTGTCAGGGACGCCAGACCAGGAGGGCGAGGAGCGCCCCCTACTCAACCCATGAGTATGCCTGCGGGAATGTCGCCGGAGGTGATGCGGAAGATCGCTGAGCACGGACAGCGCATCGAACGCACCATGGGCATCATCCAGACACGGCTCCAGGACCTGGCGGAGCTTCCCGACGCGCGCGCGCGCGCAATGGCGGAGGAGGGTCTAGCCAAGATGGAGGAATTGAAGGAGTTGATGGCCAAAGAGCCAGCCGACTTCTTCGCACCATGAACGGCTTTCAGCTTGGCGAGGGACAGTTCGTGGTCCGGGTGGAGCGACGACGAGAATTCATCGTCTATTCCCCTGGAGTGCTTGTGGCGCATGGACGCCCGCTGGCACAGTTCGACACAGAGACCGCCATCGAGTTTGGAGCCTGGCTCCTGGGTGAGGCAATGGCGGCCGTCCACGAAGAACTCCAGGACGCAGCCGAGCAATTGAAAGCAAGTCCGCTCGACTAGAGCCACGGATACCACGGATGCCACGGGTCGCCAGCGATGGTGACCCGTGGCGGAAGGGGGGGGAAAACAACAAATGAACCCGTTCCTATTCATCGTTGGCGCTGCCATCGGTTACGCCTTCGGCCTCAATGAAGGTGTTGGACACACCATCGGCCGATGGATGCGTGAGCAATCCGAGAGAGAGGAGGCCAGTCGTGGCGTTTCAAACCAAGGCTGACGAAAGCTACATCGTCGGCATTCGTGCCGACGAGGTACGTACCCAGCGCTGCGCGGGTAACTGTGGCTCTAGGGTCTACGTGTCCGAGGAGGCATGGAAGTCTGCGCGGGAATTCGCGCGCGACAAGGGCATTCACCCATCGCGAGTCAAGGCAGTGTGCCGCCGATGCCTGGCGCAGTCCCAGGCCATCCCACAGACAACACCAGGAAGAGGGCTCATTCTGTGACCGACACGTCGCCACGCATCATTACGAGCGAGCTAGACGGAACACCCATCGCCATACGCGGCACGTCCACGACGCAGGGCCAGGGCATCCGCGTCAATCTCGGCGCACTGGCCTGGACAGGCACGGCCCAGGAGGGACGCGCGCTGGCGGGTGCAATCTTGCGCGCTGCCAGTGGTCAAGAGCCGCTAGACGTGGGACAATCTGAGGGAGAGGTGGCACCCGACAAAGGAGGAGGAAATGGCCACCACGACGAACGGCAGACGGCGCAGGACGCATGAGGAGGTGCTAGAGGATGAGCGCCGCGCGCACTGGCTAGGAGTCGCCCAGGAGGTACGCGAAGAGGCTACCCGGCTCCACCAGCGCGCCGAACAACTGGACGCCGCTGCGGGCACCATAGCCCAGCTAGGCCAGCGCGTAGCTACCGAGGAATAGCCGGGTCTGGACACCCGGCGCGATGAAGGGCCAGCGTTAAAGCTGGCCCTTCGTTTTGCCGATAACAGGAGTATGACCCGCGACGACCGTAAGCGTTTTTTCCTCGCCGTCTTTGAGCTTGCGATGGCGGTCAATCGCGCCACGGTTGGCACGGATGCCACGGATCGTGTACCATGTACCCATGAGGCCGCATCGGACGACCTTGAACCGACAGGAGACCAGAATGGCACAGACGACCACCACCATTGAATTCAAGCCGCTAGAAGAGATTGACAAGTTCCTCCGGCGCTTCGTCATCTTCAGTGACGATGCCCACGCCGAGGTAATCGCGCTATGGGTTCTCCACACCTGGGCGTTTGATGCGGCCTACGCCACTCCCTACATCTACGTGCACAGCGCGGAGCCACAGTCGGGTAAGACCCGCACCATGGAAGTGACTCAACTCCTGGCGCGCGAGTCCATCAGCGCCGGCAACATTAGCGCTGCGGGTTTGTTCTCAGTCATCGGTTCCAGCGCCCCGGCCGTGTTCATTGATGAGGTGGACGCAGTCTTTACCGGCGCCGCTAATGAGGAACTTCGTGGTGTCCTGAACTCTGGTTACAAGCAGGGCGGGAACGTGATGCGCTTCGTCGGCAAGCTCAGCGAGGACGGCACCCGTGAAGTGGCCAGCTTCTCAACATTCTGCCCGAAGATGCTAGTGGGCATCGACAACGGCGCGATGCCTGACACAATCCGCGACCGCTGCATTCCGCTCCAATTGAAGCGAAAGAAGACAAGCCAGGAAGTGGAGCGCTACCTGCCGAGAATCGTAGAGCCGCAGGCTGAGGAGCTTCGTCGCAAGATCGAGGCGTGGGCCACGAAGAACATCGAGCGTATCCTCTCGGTGGACCCTAACACCATCAAGGCCCTGGAGGGTGTCAGTGATCGAGCCTTTGAGATTGCAGAACCACTCCTCATCCTGGCACGTGTAGCGGGTGGAAAGCAGGCTGAGAACCGTGCGCGGAAAGCCCTAACAAGCCTCCTGGCAGGCCAGGCACCGAAGCTCTCACCGGGCATCCAAGCGCTCCAGGCCGCCAAGGAGCTTCTAGATGAGGCCAAGATGGACCGTCTGTCCAGCGCGATCCTCGCCGCCCACCTAGGCGTCAGCCCGAAGAAGCTAGGTGTACTCCTCCAGCCCTACGGCATTACGCCGAGCACAATCCGCTTCCCCAGCGGCGAGAAGGTGAAGGGCTATTATCGCCGCGACTTCCAGGACGCCTGGGAGCGTTACCTGTAATTTACCCACCACACTACAGGAGGATGACAATGACAAAGCTTACTTACTGGTGTCGCCACTGTGACTGGTACGTCATCGTGGAACTACCAGAGCTAACCCCGGGCACGTCGATTCGTGTCATCTGCGGAGAATGCCAACGGCAGTGCGTTCCCGCCTGAGTAACTAACGTCGCCGGCCCTTCTCGGAGTAACTTGTCGGTCACCAGCCACAAGTTACAGGAGGAGGGCGGCGGCGGGGCGC
>Ga0066662_10000603_pt1 | contig 15839 bp, 11 predicted proteins | sample GraSoiAngelo_111_FD_133939 | JGI IMG/M metagenome (GOLD analysis project Ga0066662, IMG submission 133939) | Grasslands soil microbial communities from the Angelo Coastal Reserve, California, USA - 14_0903_12_40cm | ecosystem: Environmental > Terrestrial > Soil > Grasslands | place: USA...
CGGCACGTCGCGCTTCGCGCAGCTCGGCTCGACCGCACTGCGCGACGTGCAAACACCGGAGAGCGGCGACACGGCGCTGGGCCAGGACGAGCGCGCGTACAGCCGCGCCGCGTCGTGGCTCGGCGAGGCCTACACCGACCTGTACGCCGTCTCGCTCGAGAACGGGCGGCGCACGCTCATCCGCAAACGCGCCGTGTCGGCCGATCTCTCGCCGGGTGGCCGCTACGTGCTGGAATGGGACGAAGGCGCGCGGCACTGGTACGCGCTGCGCACCGCCGACGGCAAGCGCGTCGAGCTCGCGCCGAAAGCCGGCGTCCCGTTCCATCAGGTCGACGACGATCACCCGGCCCCGCCGCAGCCGTACGGCTGGGGCGGCTGGCTCGCGGGCGACCGCGGCGTGATGCTCTACGACGAGTACGACGTGTGGCTGGCAAATCCGGACACGGGCGCCGCGACGAACCTCACCCGCGGCGCGGGACGGCGCACCCGCACCGCCTACAGCCCGGTGCAGACGGATCCCGACGCGACCGCCTTCGCGGCGGAAAAGCCGCTGCTGCTCGCGCTGATCGACGAGCACGACTACTCCAGCGGCTACGCGCGCGTCGCACCGGGCGGCGGCGTTCCGGCGACGCTGTTCAAGGCGCCCGAGGTCGTGAACGGATCGCGCACCGTGTTCAACGCGCCGCTGCACGACATGACGAACCCGCCGCTGGTCGCGAAGAAAGCGGACCGCTGGCTGTTCGCGCGCGAGTCGTTCCGGCAGTACCGCGATCTGTGGGCGACCGACTCGTCCTTCAAGCACCTGGTCAAAGTCACCGATGCGAACCCGCAGAAGGCGAAGTACCGCTGGGGCACCGAGCGGCTCGTCCAGTACAAGAGCGCGGACGGGCGGCCGATGCGCGGCGTGCTGCTGGTCCCCGACGGGCTGAAGCCGGATCGCAAAGCGCCGATGCTGGTGTACTTCTACGAGACGTGGGCCAGCATGTTCCACACGTTCTACTCGCCCGCGCCGGGGACGAGCCCGAACTTCACGCGCTACGTCTCGAACGGCTACGTCGTGTTTCTGCCCGACGTCCACTACCGGGTCGGGCATCCGGGCGCCAGCGCGCTGAACTGCATCATGCCGGCGGTCGACGCGGCGCTGGCGACGAACTACGCCGATCCGAAGCGCGTCGGGATCGCGGGACACTCCTGGGCGGCGTATCAGATCAACTACATGATCACGAAGACGCACCGCTTCCGCGCCGCCGAGGCGGGCGCGGCGGTCGACGACATGATCAGCGCGTACTCCGGGATTCGCCTCGAGAGCGGGATCGTGCGCGAGTCGCAGTACGAGCACACGCAGTCGCGCATCGGCGCGACGCCCTGGGACCGCCCCGACCTCTACCTCGAGAACTCCGGCCTGTTCGGGATCAAGAACATCACCACGCCGTACCTGACGATCCACAACGACCAGGACGGCGCGGTGCCGCAGTTCCAGGGCATCGAGTTCATCACCGCGATGCGCCGGCTCGGCAAGGAGGCGTACCTGTTCTCGTTCGACGGCGAGGACCACAACCTGCGCGGGCGCGAGCAGCAGAAATACTGGACGGTGCACCTCGACGAGTGGTTCGACCACTGGCTCAAGGGCGCGCCCAAGCCGGCCTGGATGAACGGCGTCGACTACCTGCACCGCGGGCTGCGCAACGTGCGGCCGCTGTTCGGCGAGACCGATTAGCGCGATCCGCCGCCCGCCGGCAGCGGCGCTGATCGTGCTCGCGGCGTGCGCGCTCGCCGTCTGCGCGCTCGCCGCGTGCGCGCACCGCGCGAGCGGCGGCGGCGCGGGCGGACGCGCGCTGCGGCTGGCGATCGCGACCGAGCCGCACAGCCTCTTGCCCCTGCTCTCGCAGTCGATCCCGGACAACGAGATCCTGCGGCTGATCCACGACCCGCTGATCGCCTGCGACCGCACCGGCCGCGCCGTGCCGGCGCTCGCCGCCGTCGTGCCGACGCGCGCGAACGGCGGCATCTCCGCCGACGGCCTCACCGTCACGTACCACCTGCGCCGGAACGTGCGCTGGCACGACGGCGCGCCGTTCACCAGCGCCGATGTGGCCGCGTCGTTTCGCGCGGTGATGGACCCGCGCAGCATCGTGCAGTCGCGCCACGGCTACGACGCCGTCGCGCGGGTCGAGACGCCCGCCCCGCTGACCGTGCGCTTCCGGCTGAAGCGCCCGTTCGCGCCGTTCGTCGCCACCGTGTTCGCCGAGAGCGACGCGCCGTACTATCTCGCGCCCGCGCACCTGCTCGGAACCGGCCCGCTCGCGCAGTCGCCGCTGAACGCCGCGCCGGTCGGCACCGGGCCCTTTCGCGCGGTGCGCTGGGCGCGCGGCGATCACCTCGAGCTGGCCGCGAACCCGTCGTACTGGGGCGGACCGCCCGCCGTCGCGCGCATCACGATCCGCTTCATTCCGGACGAGAACACGCAACTGGTCGGCCTGCGCAGCGGCGACCTCGACGGCGTGATCGCGATGTCGGCCAACGCCGCCGCGCAGGCGCGCACCATCCCGCACGTCGGCCTCGCCGTCTCGCCGCTGAACGCGTACTGGGGCGTGATGATGAACAACCAGCCCGGCCGCGCGACCGCCGACGTGCGCGTTCGGCGCGCGCTCGCGCTGGCGATCGACGCGAAGGCGTTCCGCGACAACGTCACGCACGGCTTCTACGCGCCCGCGATCGCCGATCTGCCGCCGGTGCTGTGGGCCGCGGACCGGACGCTGAAGCCGATCCCGCACGACCCCGCCGAAGCGCGCCGTCTCCTCGCCGCCGCGGGCTACGGCCCCGCCCACCCGCTCGCGCTGGAGCTGGCGATCTTGCAAGCCTCGCAGACGCACCGCGTCGAGGCGATCGCCGTGCAGAGCGAGCTGAAAGCGGTCGGGGTCGAGGTGCGCGTCCACCCGTACCTCGGCAACGTCTTCGACGCGCCGGTCTCGCAAGGCGGGATCCTGCCGCGCGGGCGCTACGACATCGCCTTCTACGGCTGGTACGCCGGGATGGATCCCGACGACAGCGGCCAGTTCATGTGCGATCAGCGCCCGCCGAACGGCTACGACCACTCGTTCTATTGCAGCGCCGAGATGGACGCCGCGCAGCAAGCCGCGCTCGGCTCGTACGACCAGACCGCGCGCAAGCGTGCCTACGCGCGCGTCGAGGCGCTGCTGTTGCGCGACGTCCCGATCCACTTCCTGGGCTCGCCGGTCGCGATCTCCGCGCTGCGCGACGACGTGCGAGGGTTCAGCCCGACGCTGGTCACCCAGCTGGCGAACGCGCAGCGCTGGCGCTGAGCGGCGGCAGCTCCGCGGCGGGCCCCGGCGCCGGTAACGCCGCGCGCGCGCGCAGCCACATCTCGGTGCACATCGCGGCGTCGAACTGCACGGCTTGGCGGACGACGCCGAACCGCGCGCGCTGGACGGCGCGGCGCCATTCGGCGGCGTCGAGCCAGCCGCGCTCGACGGCCTGCGGGCGGTCGACCAGCCGGGCGATCCAGTCCGAGCTCAGGAACGTCTGCTCGCGCAGTTGCTGGTTGCTGCCCTTCGTGACGCGGCTCAGCACCGAAGGCGGGAGCCGGTCTCCAAGCGCGTAGCGCTGCAGAACGCGCTCGCCCGCGGCGCCGCGCCGCAGCGCGGGCGGCAGCGAGACCATGAAGTCCATGAACGGCCGGTGGAAGAGCGGATGGCGCCGCTCGCACGGCGGCCCGAGGTTCACGACGCGCGCCTCGTTCTCGGCCAAGCGGTACACCATCTCCCACAGGTACTGCCGGCTCGGGGCCGCAACGCGGTGCGCGATCTGCGGCGGCACGGGCGGCAGCGCGAATCGCGCGAGGAACTCGCGCCGCAGCCAAGCCGGCCGGCGCTGCGCGTTCCAGAACACGAGACTGCGACCGCGCACGTGCCGCGACGCCGCGCGCAGCCCGAACACGGCGATCCAGAACGCTTCGGGCCGAACGCTGCCGGTCACCGCGCGCCACTCGCCCGCGGCGCGCCACGCGCCGCGTAGCCGTCCCCTCAGGAGGTCGTCGGCGATGTGCACCGGCTGCACGTCGACCGATCCGAATGCCTGATCGCCGCCCGATCCCGTCAGCAGTACGTCCGCGCCGCGCTCGGCGAGCAGCGCGTAGTAGGCCGCGCGGATCGCGGTGCGAATCTCGCCGCCCGGCTCGGCTTCGGCGCGGCCCGCGCCGAACAGCGGATGCGGGTCCTGATCGAGCGTGTGCCACGGGACGCCGAGCCGCGCGACGACGTCGCGCGCGTAGACGATGTCGTCGCTCGCGCGCCCGGAGGAGCTCGTCAGCGTCACGGCCTCGACGTCGGGCCGGACGCGGTGCGCGGTCGCGATCACCGTGCTCGAGTCGAGCCCGCCCGAGAGCTCGCACAGCACGCGCCCTTCCTCCGGCAGCGCCGCGGCGACCGCGTCGCCGAGCAACCGCCGCAGCCGTTCCGCCGCCTCGTCGACGCGCAGGACGGCGGGCTCGGCGCTCGGTGTCCACGGGACCACGGTGCGCGCGCCGCGCGCGTCGACGACGACCGTTTGCCCGAGCGAGAGCTTCTCGATTCCGGCATAGGGCGTGCGCCCGAACGGGCGCACCCCGTACGCGAGATACTCCGCGAAGTAGCGCTCGTCGAGCTCGGCCGCGCCGGTGAGCTCGACCAGCGAAGGCAGATCGGAGGCGACAGTCAGCACGCCGCCGCTCAGCCGGTAGTGCGCGGTGCGCAGGCCGAGCGAGTCCTGCACCAGCACGACGCGCCCGCGGATCGGGTCGACGATCGCCGCCGCGTACTGACCGAGGAGATGCGCGCTCAGCGCCTCGCCGTGGCGCGCGTACGCGCGCGCCAGCGCGCCGGCCGCGCTCGCCGGGCGCCCGTCCTCCACGGCGTAGCCGCAGCACGCGACGACCAGTCCGTCGACGGCGAAGATCGCACCGTCCCCGCGCACCGCGGAGCCGCGCAGGTCGGCGCGCAGCCGGAAGCGCGCGGGCGGCATCGTCACGACGCGATGCGCGCGATCGGCGTGAAGCTCGCGATGCGGTCCGGCTTGTCGAGCACCGGAACGCCGTCGTACTGGACCCACGCGTGCGCCGAAAACGGATAGCGCCGAATGCCGATCACGTGCTCGGCGCGCAGCCCGCAGCCGTCGCGCAAGAAGCGGAACAGCGCGAACGAGCGCGGCAGGCAGTCCTCGACCCCCAAGCGCGAGACGAACGCCTGCTCCGCGCGGAGGAACGCCGACGTCGCGTCCGCGATCCCGACCGTGCCGCCGCGCTGCGGCGCAGCGCCGCGCGCGAGCGCCGAGTACGCCGGCCAGAACCCGCGCCGGAGCTGCAGCCCGGCGCGCACCAATGCGTACCACGCCGCGAGCGAAGGCCGCGCCCTGGCGAGCACCCGCAGCACCGCGTCCGGTCGGCTCGGCGCACCGGAATCCCGCGGCTCCGAGATCCAACCGCGCCGCCCGACCGTGCCGATCAGCGCGGCCCGCTCGGGACCGTCCTCCGCGGCGTCACCCCGATCGGGATCGCCGCCGACCGCGGCGAACCAGGCGGGCGACCATGCGGGGTCGAGCGCGGAGTACGCGCCGCGACGAAGGTCCAGGACGTAGACGACGCCGTCGATCTCCGCCCATCGCACGTGGCTCGCCAGCCGAATCCGCCGCTCCGTCACCGCCCACGCTCGGTTTGCGCCCAGGACCATGCGCTCCTCGCAGCCTGAACGTGCGGTTGACGAACTTCCGCCGTTCAGTTACCTTGGCGAGCACGGAGCGCCTCCGCGCGATCCGCTGCTCGACACCGTTGACAAGGGGAGTGCTCGATGTCTGAAGACCGCGTATCACTGCTGGACGGCGACACCGCCGATCCGTTCACCGATCTGGGCGCGGTGACGGAGCTGACCGGCCGCACTTGGCAAGGCGAGAAAGACGACGGATCGGAGACGGCCGGAAACGACAAGTACCACACCGACTGACCTCGGAAGGCCCTGAGCGGCGGCCCGGATGTCTGCGAACGTGCATTTCCGGGCCGCTCGTCGTCCGGCGGGCCGAGCGGGCGACGCCGCGCATCCCCCGAAGATGATGCGGATGATCCGGCGCCTCTTCATCGCATGTCTCGCCGTGTCGCTCGGCACGGCCTCGCTCGGCACGCTCGCGCGCGCGCAGAACGAGCCGGTCGCGGCCGCGACGCCCGCTCCGCATGCCGCCTCGACGCTCGCGCCGAGTCCGGCGCCCGCACCGACGCTGGCCCCGACGCCGCCCTCGGAGCCGTCGGGTGCGCCGCAAGGCGGCGCCGCGCCGGCGACCAGCCCGCGGCCGGCCGTGTCCGGTCTGCCGTTCCCGTTCGGCACCGGCGTGCAGACGCAGTCGTATGCGACGTTCACCAAGACGGCGACGATGCAGCCCGGCGTGATCGACCTGATCCGCAAGGACGAGGAGCTGTACTTCGACCTCAAGCCGGAGAACTTCGACAAGACCTACATCGTGCTGCCCTCGATCGAGCGCGGCGTCGGGAGCGGCGCGTTCGCGGGGCGCGTGTACGAGCCGTTCCAAGTGACGTTCAAGCTGGTCGGCAAGCGCGTTCTGTGGATCACGCCGAACACGCGCTACGTCGCGGACAAGGGCAGCGCCGCGGCGAACTCGCTGGCGATCAGCGTCGCCGACTCGGTCATCCTCTCGACACCGGTCGTCGCCGAGGACCCGGCGAAAAAGCACATCGTCGTCGCGCCATCGCTGTTCCTGACCGACTTCGAAGGGATCGGCGCCGAGCTGGGCCGTGGCGCGACGCCGCCCTCGCTCCCCGGTTTGCTGCTGCTGGTGGCGCGGCCGTCGTTCACGGTCGACGCGACGAAGTCGTACTACCGCTCGACCAAGGCGTTTCCGAGCAACGACGAGATCAGCGTCAACCTGGCGTTCAACGGCCCCGCCAACGCGCTGCCGACCGTCCCCGACGGGCGCGGCATCCCGATCGGCGTGCACTACAGCGTCGTCGCGCCGCCGGAGAGAGACCCGAAGTTCGTGCCGCGCCTCGCCGACGACCGGGTGGGCTACTTCATCACCGCGCGCAAGCGCTACGGCAACGACACGGCCGCGTCGCCGTTCGAGCGCTTCATCGAGCGCTGGAACCTCGACGGCGGACCGATCACCTTCTACCTGACCAACGAGATCCCGAAGGAGTACCGGGGCACCGTGCGGCGCGGCATCCTGGCGTGGAACGAAGCGTTCGCGAAGATCGGCCGGCCGAACGCGATCGTGGTGAAGGACCCGCCGCCGGACCCGAGCTGGGATCCCGACGACGCGCGCTACACGACCGTTCGCTGGATCACCAGCGATCAGCCCGACTTCAGCGCGTACAGCCCGCACGTGAGCGATCCCGACACCGGGCAGATCATCCGCGCCGAGGTCGTGATCGACGGCGAGTCGCTGCGCTCGATCAAGCGCGGTTACGTCGAGCGCGTGCAGCCGGCGCAGCGCGCCCGCGCCAACGCCTACGGGCTGCCCGGCGCCCGGCTCGGTCTCGGCGGGACGGCCGCGGAAGACACGGCAGGCGACGAGCAGAGCTTCGAGTGCTCGCTGGAAGAGGACTCGGTCGCGCAGGCCGCGCTCGGCTCGCTGCTGCTGGCGCGCAACCCGCGCGCGACGCAGGCGGACCGCGAGCGCTACGCGCAGGAATGGCTCTACAGCACGGTGCTGCACGAGGTCGGCCACACGCTGGGCCTGCGCCACAACTTCGCGGGCTCGACGTCGTACTCGTACGCGCAGCTGCACGACCCGTCGTTCACCCGCGCGCACGGGACGACCGCCTCGGTGATGGACTACACGCCGGCGAACGTCGCGGCGCCGCGCGAGCGGCAGGCCGACTACTTCCCGACGAAGCTCGGCACGTACGACGAGTGGGCGATCGAGTACGGCTACCGCGCGTTCCCGAACGTTCGGTCGTCGGCCGACGAGGCGGTGCCGCTGGCGCGCATCGCCGCGCGCTCGACCGAGCCCGGCCACGCCTACGGCACCGACGAGGACGCGACGCTCATCTCGATCGACCCGCGCATCCAGCGCTTCGACCTCTCGAGCGATCCGCTGAAGTACGTCGACGAGCAGTTCCGCATCGACGACGACGTCGCGTCGCATCTGACGCGCTCGTATCCCGGCGACGCGCGCTCGTTCTCCGACATCCGATCGGGGCTGATCACGGTGCTGAACAACCAGCTCAACAACGCCGCGCTGGCCTCGAAGTTCGTCGGCGGGATCTACACCTCGCGCGCGCACCGCGGCCAGCCCGGCGCGACGCTGCCGTTCCGGTCGATCCCGCGCGCGCAGCAGCGCCGCGCCTTCGAGCTGCTCGACCGCTGGGTGCTCTCGTCGAACGCGTTCCACTTCTCACCCGAGCTGCTCAACGCGGCGGCGCCGACGCGCTACGGCATCCACTGGGGCGCCAGCGGCGTGCGGCGCAGCGACTTCCCGGTCCGCGAGGTGATCGCCGAGCTGCAGGACGACGTCATCAGCGACCTGTTCTCGCCGGTGAACCTCGCCCGCGTCGCCGACCAGGAGCTGAAGGTCCGCAAACCCGGCGACACCATGACGCTGGCCGACCTGTTCACCTGGACCAACGCGGCGGTCTACGACGATCTCGGCCGCGGCTCGATCGCCGCGCCGCACCGCGAGCTGCAGCGGCGCTTCGCCGACCTGCAGATGCAGATCACGCAGTTGCCGGCCGCGTACGCCGACCAGCTCAACCTGCCGCGCGAGACGCAGGCGCTGGCGCGCTACAACCTCATTCGCCTGGCGTCGCGGCTCGACCAGGCAGTCGCGGCGGCGCGCGACGACGGCACGCGCGCGCACCTGGTCGACCTGCGCGTCCGCGTCAACGGGGTCCTCAAAGCGCAGAACATCCGAAACGTCTGACCGCACGGGCCGTTCGGTAGCGGTACCTCTGTGACGGACGGCACCCGGGAAATGCGCAGATTTCTCGGCGTGCCGCCCGATGCATAGTCTATGAAACGGATTTCAGCGCTTCTAGGCGGCGCCGTTTTCGGCGTCGCCCTTCTCGCGGCGTGTGGAGGCGGAGGCGGCGGCTCAGGGACGAGCGCCCCGGGCGGCCCCCTTCCTCCCGCGCCGACGGCCCCGCCCGCGGGTGCCCCGCAAAACTTCACGTCCTCCGACGCGGTCGCGATCCCGGCCCCCGCCGCCGGCGCCACCAGCGTCGCGGTCCCGCTGGCATCCGACTCCAGCGGCGCCTCGGCCAACGCCGCGCTCCCGGCGAGCGCGAGCGTACCGCCCGACACGACCGTCGCGGCGACCTACTCCAGCGCGGCCGACTCGTCGGTCCCGGCGCTCGCGCTGCGGCGCGGGATCGCGTCGGTCCGCGGCCTGCGTGAGGACTCGAAGAAGAACGTCGTCGCGTACCTGCGGCTGCAGTTCTCGGCCGACGTGTCGGTGCCGCAGGCGCCGGCCTTCACCTTCGTCGTCCCCGGCACGCTGCCGACGAACGGCGTGACGTACTGGCTGGCGTTCATCGACCCGCTGCGCACCGCGGCGGGCTGGCAGCTCGGCTTCGAGGGCCCGGCGACCGTCAGCGCGGCGCAGACCGCGAGCGGCAAGACCGGCACGCAGCTGGCCTTCGCCTCGAACGGCCAGCCGATGACGTTCGTCGCCAACCAGACGTACTATTTCGCCGTCTACTCGGTCGGCTCGACGGCGCCGACGCCGACGCCCGTCCCCTCGACGGTCCCGTCGAACCCGCCGCACGACGGCAAGCCGGCCCCGGTCGGCGTGACGCCGCAGAACATCCAGTTCCCGTCGGTGACGTCGTCGCCGGTGGCGGTCACGTTCGGCCAGCAGGGCTTCACCGGACCGTTCACGCTGCACGGTGACTGCACCGGCATCGTGAACACGAGCGGCTCGAGCCCGACCTGGACGATCACCCCCGTCGGTCAAGGCCGCTGCGTCATCGTGGGGCTCGGCGACCGAGGCGCCAGCGCCGTCGTCCACATCGGCGTCGTGACGCCGTTCGAGACGCCGCGCCCGACCAGCGCGCCGACGACCTCACCGTCGCACTCGCCGGAGCCCACGCACCCGCCGACGACGGAGCCGTCGCGCTCGCCCGAGCCGACGCACCCGCCGACGACGCAGCCGTCGTCCGAGCCGACGCATCCGCCGAGCACCGCGCCGTCGTCCGAGCCGTCCCGCTCGCCGGAGCCGACGCACCCGCCGAGCACGGAGCCGTCGCACTCGCCGCAGCCGACGCCGACCGCGACCCCGACGCCGGGGACGAGTCCCAACGCCTGATCTTTCCAGCAGAAAAGAAGGCATCTCCAAGGTACGGAACGAGGCGGTGAGCGATCACCGCCTCGTCGAACGTTCGAGGATGAAGGCGCTCACCCGGGTCCTCGCAGTCCTCGCCGTCGCGCTCGGACTGCGCGCCGCAGTCTCCGCCGCGGCGCGCATGGTCATCGTGCCGGCGGCGATGACGATCAGCTAGCGGCGTGCACGTGCGGTTTTTGGCGCGCGGTGCGGCTGCCGAGCTGCGCGCGCGCTACGGCGGCGCGCTCGCTGCGGAGGATGCGGCGCGGCTCGCCGGCGCGGCGGAGGCGCTCGTGCTGGTCGTGCGCGATCCGGTCGCGGCGTCCGCACTCGAGCTGGTGCGAGGCTGCGGCGCGGAGGTCGCGCGGGCGGGCGGCGCGACCGGCGAAATTACCGAGACGCTGATCGCGACGACGCGCGGCGCGCTCGACCGCGCGCGCGCGAGCGCGCACGGCGAGGACGCGGCGTTCGTCGCCGCTCTGATCGCGGCGTTCGAGCGCGCCGCCGAGCCGGCGGCGTCGCTGCGCGTGCGCGACCGCGTGCTGGATCTGCGCGGCGAGGCGCGCGTAATGGGAATCGTCAACGTGACGCCGGACTCGTTCCACGAGCGCGCCGCCGGCGTCGCCGAAGCGGTCGCGCAGGCGCGCGCGATGGTCGCGGACGGCGCGGCGATCGTCGACGTGGGCGGACAGTCGTACTCCGCCGCGAGCGGCCGCATCTCGGCGGACGAAGAGCGAGCGCGCGTCGTCCCGGCGGTGCGGGCGCTCTTGGCGGCGCGGCTCGGTGCGGTGCTGTCGATCGACACGTACACCGCGGCGGTCGCGGACGCGGCGCTGGCGGCCGGCGCGCACTTGGTGAACGACTGCAGCGGGCTGTCCGATCCCGCCCTGCCGGACGTCGTTGCAAAGCACGGCGCCGCGCTGGTCGTGATGCACCTCAAAGGCCGGCTCAACGTGCGCGAGCCGCAGACGTACGTCTACCGCGACGCGCTGGCCGAGATCGTGGACTTTCTGTACGAGCGAACGGAGCGGGCGGTGCGCGGTGGCGTCGCGCGCGATGCGATCGTCGTCGACCCGGGGCTCGAGTTCGGCAAGGAGCCGCCCACCGATCTCGAGATCTTGGAGCGCTTCGGCGAGCTGCGCGCGCTGGGGTATCCGATCCTGTTCGCGAGCTCGCGCAAGACCTTCATCGGCCGCGTGCTCGGGCTGCCTTCGAGCGAGTTGCTGGCGCCTTCGCTGGCGACGGCGACGATCGGGATCGCGGCCGGCGCGCGCATCGTCCGCGTCCACGACGTGCGCGAGACAGTCCGGCTCGTCCGCATGCTGGCGGCCGTTCGCGATCCTCGGACCCCGGCCGCCGAGCCGCGCGGCTAGGGAGCGGCAACTCCGTACCCGGGGAAGCGGTCTATGCCTGCGATGCACACCGTCTACGCCGGGATCGGCTCGAACCTGGGCGACCGGCAGAGCACGATCCTGGCGGCGCTCCAGCGCTTGCGCGCGCACGCGCGCGTGGAGGCGGTGTCGGCGTTCTACGAGACGCCGCCGGCGAACGGCTGCGCGGGTCCGGCGTTCCTCAACGTCGCGGCGAAGCTGACCACCGGGCTCGACCCGGTCGCGTTGGAACGCTTCGCGCGCAGTATCGAGACGGCGATCGGGCGGCAGACGCGCACGCCGCTCGACGCGCGCCCGATCGACGTCGACCTGCTGCTGATCGACGATCTCGTCGCCGACTTCGGCCGCTTCGAGATCCCGCACCCGTATCTCGCCGCGCGCGCGTTCAACCTGATCCCGCTGGCCGAGATCGCGCCGAGCCTGGTCGAGCCGCGCAGCGGGAAGACGATCGCCGAGCTTGCCGCCGCGGTCGCGCACGATGGAATCGTGCGCAAAGCGCGCTCGATGCACTTCGCCGCGAACCGCCAAGAAGAAGAGCCCGACGTACGGCTGTCGCTGAACCGCGTCGGCGTCTCGTCGGTGAAGCACGTCATCCGGCTGAGCGTCGGCGGGCACGAGCGCACGTTCTACGGCGACTTCACGATGGTCGCCGACCTTGCGCCGGACAAGGCCGGCGTGCACATGTCGCGCTTCTCGGAGCTGCTCGAGGCGGCGACGCTGGACGTGCTCGCGCGCGCCGACAAGCCCTCGCGCGTCGAGGACCTCACCGAGCAGATCGCGCGCGAGATCGTCGGCTCGCAGGGCGCGCTGCGCGCCGATGTGCGGCTGCGCGCGGAGTTCGGCCTGGAGCGCTGGACGCCGGTCAGCGGCAAGCGGACGGAGGAAACCTACACACTGGTCGGGATCGCGCACGCCGACGCCGGCGGCACGCGCCGCATCGTCGGCGTCGAGGCCGAGGGGATGACGGCCTGTCCGTGCGCGCAGCTCATGGTGCGCGAGCACTCGATCCGTGAATTGCAGGAGGCGGGCTTCAGCGAGGCGGACGCGGTGCGCGCGGTCGACGCGCTGCCCGTGGCGACGCACAACCAGCGCGGCCGCGGCGGCGTGTACGTGGGCGCCGAAGAGCCGTTCTCCGACGACGTCCGCGCCGAAGACCTCGTGGAGATCGTCGAGTCGTCGATGTCGAGCGAGACCTACGACCTGCTCAAGCGCCCGGACGAGTTCTTCATCGTCAACAAGGCGCACCACAACCCGAAGTTCGTCGAGGACGTCGTGCGCGGCATCCTGGCCCGCGCGCTCGACGTGTACGCCGACTTCCCCGACTCGACGTACATCGGCGCGACCCAAGTGAACTTCGAGTCGATCCACAAGCACGACGCGTTCGCCGAGGCCTTCGGCCTGTTCGGCGAGTTCCGCCGCGAGCTGCGCGAGAACGTCCACGTCGACGTGAAGACCGACCTCGCGACCTGGCTCGGCACCCGCCCGTCGCCGGTGGTCACCGTTTAGCTGCCACGGGCTTCGGCGGGGCTGGTGAGAGCCGGGCGCGTACAGAGCGCTGTGCCGTTCCGGATGATCCTCGCCGTCCTTTCGCTCGCCGCTACGCTCGCCGCGGCGCCCGCGGCATATCCGAGCCCGGCCGACGGAACGTACGTCGTGCCGGAGTTCCGGTTCGCGAGCGGTGAGACGCTGAAGAACCTCAGATTGCACTACGTCACGCTCGGCACGCCGCACCGCGACGCGGCTGGGCACGTCGACAACGCCGTGCTGATCCTGCACGGCACCGGCGGCGACACGACACAGTTCCTGCGCGACCAGTTCGCCGGGGTGCTGTTCGTCCCGGGCGGCGTGCTCGACGCCTCGAAGTACTTCATCGTCATCCCGGACGGCATCGGACACGGCAAGTCGTCGAAGCCGAGCGACGGCCTGCACGCGCGGTTCCCACACTACGGGTACCGCGACATGGTGCGCGCGCAGCACGACCTGCTGGCCGGCGGGCTGCACGTCGACCACCTGCGGCTAGTGATGGGCACGTCGATGGGCGGGATGCAGACCTGGCTGTGGGGCGAGACGTACCCGGCCATGATGGACGCGCTGATGCCGCTCGCGAGCTTGCCGATCCAGATCAGCGGCCGCAACCGCATCTGGCGCGACATGATCGTCGACGATCTGCGCAACGATCCCGGCTACGACGGCGGCGAGTACAAGACGCAGCCGCACGGGCTCAAAGCGGCCGTCGACATGCTGTGGATCTTCGGCTCGGCCCCGCTCTACAACCAGTCGCAGCTCCCGACGCGCGACCAGGCGGACGCGTACTACGAGAACACGATCAAGAAGCTGGTCTCGCGCTACGACGCGAACGACATGATCTACCAGTTCGAGTCCTCGCGCGATTACGACCCCCAGCCGGACCTCGCCAAGATCGTCGCGCCGCTGATGGCGGTGAACAGCACGGACGACCAGATCAACCCGCCCGAGCTCGGTATCATGGAACGCGAGATCCGGAAGCTCCGGCACGGGCGGTTCCACCTGCTGCCGATCACCGCGAGCACCCGCGGGCACGGAACGCACACGCTGCCGGCGATCTGGAGCTCCGACCTCGCCTCGCTCCTGCACGACAGCGCGCGCGCGACGGCACGTTGAAGAAGTCGGACCCGCTCGATCTCGCGGTCGCGTTTCGGTTCCTGCGCGGGCTCAAGCGGAACAACGATCGCGCGTGGTTCCACGCCAACCGGGCGGCGTGGGACGAGCACGTCCGGCACGGGCTCGAGGACCTGGTCACGATGCTGCTGCTGGCGGGCGCCCGTGCCGACGACCGGCTGGCGCACGTCGACCCGCGCGCGTGCCTGTTCCGCATCGCGAACGACACGCGCTTCCACAAGCAGAAGGACCCCTACAAGACGTGGCTCTCGGCGTGGATGTCGCCGGGCGGCAAGAACGGCGCGTACCCCGGTTACTATGTCCATCTCGCGCCGGGCGCGTCGCACGTCTCGGCCGGCGTGTGGGTTCCGGAGAAGCCGGCGCTGCACGCGCTGCGCACCGCGTTCGCCGAGGACGGACGCGCCGCGCGGGAGCTCGACCGCATCCTCGCCCGGCGCGCGCTCGCGCCGTACCTTCCGCTGGAGACGCATTCGCTGCGCGTGACGCCCCGCGGGTTTCCCAAGTCGCACCCGCGCCTGCGCCTGATTCGCGCGCGCAACTACATGCTCGAACGCGCGGTGACCGACCGCGAGTTGCTCGGCGGCGGCGCGTTCGCCGTCTTCCGCGACTTCATCGAGACGACCGCGCCGTTCGTGCGCTGGCTGGACGCGCACGCCGTGCCGGCGGAAGAAGACTCGTTCGGCTTCGAGGAGTGAGCCGGCCGCGCCGGCTCCGCCTCAGGTCGCTTCGAGCGCGCTGATGCGTGATGCGAGCGAGGGGTGCGAGGCGAGCAGCCACTGCGACCAGCGCGGCGGGTCGAACTCGGCCAGATTCTGCCGGCCCAGGCGGCGGAACGCGCGAATCCCCGCCTCGCGGTCGCCCGTCGCCGCAAGCGCGAACCGGTCGGCGCGGCGCTCGACCGCGCGCGAGAGCGCGTTGGCGAGCGGCATCAGCGCCAGCTGCACCAGCGTCGCGTAGAACGCGAGGCGCGCGCCCTGCGCGGGCGAAGTCAGGCCGCGCTTCGTCGTCGCGCGGAGCAATGCGTCGGCCGCGAGCAGCGTCACGGCGATCCCGGCGGTGCCGGCGGCGATCCCGAGCCAGGAGTCGCGGCGCACGTAATGGCCGAGCTCGTGGGCGACGACGAACAGCGTCTCGTCTTCGGCGAACTCGGTCACCAGCGTGTCGCCGAGCACGATGCGCTGCGTGCCGAGCACGCCGGTGACGAACGCGTTCGCCTTCTTCGTCTGCCGGCTCATGTCGAAGCGCAGCACCGCGGCGTTGCCCGCGCCGTAGCGCGCCGCGAGCGCGCGGATGCGCGCCTCCAGCTCGCCGGTCACCGGCTCGTAGCGGTTGAACAGCGGCATCACGAACGTAGGCGCGATCACGGTCGCGAACGCCAACAGCGGCGCGGCCGCGCCGATCGCGATCAGCGGCCAGCGCCGCGGCGCGCGCACCACGACCGCATCGGCCAGCTCGACCAGCGCCGCCGTGACG
>Ga0066662_10000605_pt1 | contig 15824 bp, 11 predicted proteins | sample GraSoiAngelo_111_FD_133939 | JGI IMG/M metagenome (GOLD analysis project Ga0066662, IMG submission 133939) | Grasslands soil microbial communities from the Angelo Coastal Reserve, California, USA - 14_0903_12_40cm | ecosystem: Environmental > Terrestrial > Soil > Grasslands | place: USA...
CTAAAACTTCAACGGCCCGGGCTGCAAGTAGTTGCTCTCGTGGGTCGCAACGAGCGTTTGCGCCGCAGGCTCAATCGTCTCACGCTAGACCGTTTCGGTCAAAGATTGCGCGTGCTGGGTTGGACGCGTGATGTTGCACGGTTGATGCACGCGGCTGATCTTCTTGTTTCTAAATTCGGAAACACTTTTGTAGAAGCGATGGCTGCGGAACTTCCGCTCATAGGTCTTGAACCACCGCCAGGCTCTGAGCGCGTGCAGTACGGATTGCTGGAAGAGTGGGGCACGGGTCGCGCGGTCCGAAACCTTGACGAGTTGGTTGAGACCGTCTCAGAACTTCTCAACAACAGAGAGAGATTGGATGCGATGCGAAGACGGGCGCGCGAGCACAATCAAATGGATGCGGCGGCGCTCATAGCAGATTGGGCCTTGCGCGAGAATGAGAAAGAAAATTACGCGTCCGACCTGTTGCCATCAATGATTGGCAGTCAATCAGTGATGAGCGAAGAGTTGATCGAAAGCAGACTTTAGAGTGTTTGACCTGGCGACTTTAAGCTTATCTGCGGGCGCGCTCTCTGTAACGTCGTGCGCAGGTCTCGCTTACTACGCGACCTGCGCGGTCCGCTCGCAGTGGTTGGGCGAAGCGGCGTGGCATGGACGCACGGATACATCGTCGGTTGCTCTGACTTTTGATGACGGTCCATCGGATGACACTGATGCGGTGTTGGACATGCTAGGTGAAAATAATCTGAAAGCGACGTTCTTTATGGTCGGGCGTCAGGTTGAGCGTTATCCCAAAGCGGCGCGGCGAGTCGTCGCGGAAGGGCACGAGGCAGGCAATCACTCCTATTCGCATCCGGTTTATCTGTATAGCAGCGCGCGGGAGACGCGCGGTCAACTCAAGCGCGCGCAGGAAGTGATTGATGAGGCAACAGGCATTGAGCCGAAGCTTTCGCGTCCGCCTTGTGGCGTGCGAACACCTGCATATTTTTCCGCCACGCGTGCGTTGAACCTGCGCACGGTGCAGTGGAGCGATGCTGGATTCGACTGGAAAAGAATCGGTGCGCCCGCGATTGCGCGAAATGTTTTAAGGAAAGTCCGCGCAGGCTCAATCATACTGCTGCATGACGGCGACAGTCGTTTGAAGCGAGACCGTCGGCAGACAGTCTTGAGCTTGCCGCTCATCATAGAGGGATTGAGAATGCGCGGTCTAAAGGTTGCTCCCCTTTCAGAATTGATCGACAGAGTTTGAAGAACAAGGAGAAATTTGGTGACGATAAACGAAGAACAGAGCCAGCCAATACTCTTCATAGATTTCGACGGCACTATCACACAGAAGGATGTGACCGACGCTATCTTGGAAAAATTCGCAGGCGGGCGTTGGCTGGACATAGAGAGACAGTGGAGGGCCGGACGGCTTGGCTCGCGCGACTGTCTGCTAGCGCAGATGGCGCTTGTGCGCGCGAGCCGTGATGAATTAGACAATCTGATTGATTCAATACAGGTTGATGAAGGATTCTCTCTGCTGCTTGAGGTTTGCGCTCGTCACAACATAGCGGCGCACATCATCAGCGACGGCTTCGACTATTGCATTCGACGCGTGCTTGAGCGCCCGCAATTGCAACTCTCAAATCTCTTACGCAGCGTTCGCATCTGCTCAAGCCATCTTGAGATTGACGAGCACGGACGGTTGCATACTGGCTTTCCATACTTTAATCAAACTTGCGCGCACGGCTGCGCAACATGCAAGCCTGCGGTGATGCGGCTTCTTAATCGTTCGGGCGCACCTGCGATCTTCATCGGCGACGGGCTTTCGGATAGGTATGCGGCGGAAGTTGCTTCGCTTGTCTTCGCCAAAGACAGTCTGGCGGCGTATTGCAGGGAGCAGGGCATCGAATACGTGCCTTTCGACGAACTGGACGAAGTTGCCGCATGTTTGTTGGAAGCTACGCCTTTTGATGCTTCGATTATCTCAAATCTGGCCGAAGCGATGAGCGCGTAAAGGTCAGTACCACCTGCGGTAGCGGGTGGGTGCTTTAATCACCATTACCCACCCGCTACCGCAGGTGGTACTGACTTAGGATACTTACAACACTTTTATGAGCACTGAACTGAATGAGTTGGTTGAATTGACGCGCCTTACGGATGAAGAACAGTTGCGCGAGATGGAGCGCAAGTATTGTTCATGGGGCGACACGGTCCATTATCTTGAGCCTCCGAAATTCTTCGAGCGCGCCGAAGGGAATTATCTTTACGACCCGGAGGGGACGCGCTATCTGGACTTGCAGATGTGGTATTCGGCTGCGAGTTTCGGCTACGGGAATCCGCGACTGAATCAGGCATTGAAGGATCAGGTTGATAAGCTGCCGCAGCTTGCCTGCCAGTATCTTCACAGAGAGAAGGTTGAGCTTGCGGCTGAGATTGGGCGGCTGAACGAATCTAAGTTCGGTCTTCAAGGGCGCGTTCATTTCAATGTCGGCGGAAGTCAGGCGATTGAAGACTCTCTGAAGATTGTGCGCAACGCTACGGGCAAGAACCTTGTCTTCGCTTTCATGGGCGGCTATCACGGTCGCACGCTCGCGGCTTCTGCGATCACGTCTAGCTATCGTTATCGGAGACGCTACGGGCATTTTTCGGACCGGGCGCACTTTGTTCCTTTTCCCTACTGCTTCCGCTGCCCATACGGGAAGAAGCGTGAGGACTGCGGACTTTACTGTGTTGACCAGTTCGCCAAAAATTTTGAGACCGAGTACAACTCTTTCTACGATCCGAAAACCGGCGAGACTGAATTCTCCGCATTCTACGTCGAGGCGATTCAGGGAACGGGCGGTTACGTCATCCCTCCGCCGGAATATTTTCCTGCACTGAAGAAAGTTCTGGACGAGCACAAAATCCTTCTGGTTGATGATGAGATTCAGATGGGCTTTTATCGCGCGGGGAAGTTCTGGGCGATTGAGAACTTCGGCATAGAGCCTGACATCATCGTCTTCGGCAAAGCTCTGACGAACGGCTTGAATCCTCTGTCGGGGTTGTGGGCGCGCGAAGAGTTGATCGGTCCTGAAAAATTTCCGCCCGGCTCAACGCATTCCACATTCTCTTCAAACACGCTCGGCACTGCCGTCGCCCTGGAAGCCGTTCGCATGATGGAGGAAGAGAACTATGAAGAGATAACCCGTCGCAAGGGCGCTTACTTTCTCACGCAGATTAGAGAGCTTCAGCGGCGCTATCCGAAAGTGATAGGCGATACGGATGGAATGGGTATGGCCTTGCGCATAGAGATTTGTCAAGAGGACGGCTTCACGCCGGACCGAGAATTGACGGACCGGATGTTCGCAGAAGGAATGAAAGGCGATCTGGATGCGCGCGGTTCAAGAATGGGATTGGTCTTAGACATCGGCGGTTATTACAAGAACGTTCTAACGCTCGCCCCGTGCTTCGACATGACAGAAGACGAGATAGATTTGGCAGTAGAGTTAATCGAACAACTAATACGGCGCTGCGCGCCAGAGAGACTGTAGGGGCATGGACAAGTCTTGTGCCCGCATTCGTTAATTTGAAATACGGGCAGAGGACTTGTCCATGCCCCTACAATTCAATTATTCGTGCTTTCAAAAACAATCGAACAGGTTGAACGCCTCGCGCTGTGCATGAAGCCGGAGCGCGCCATCGGGTTGTTAAGCTCATTGCCCGCTTCTGCAATCGAGGCTATGCAGCGCGCCAGATTCCGTCGCACGTTGCGGATTGCTGCCGAGAAATCTTCCTTCTATCGTGAAGAGTTTCGCAGGCGCGGCATTGATGTGCGCAAGATAGAGCATCCGTCAGAGCTTGGCGATTTCTTCACGACGGGCGAAGACCTGCGCGAGCATGGCGCGGAAGCTTTTCTTACGGGTCGCGCCGATACTGCGTTTGAGACGACGGGCACGACCTCGCCCGCTCCGAAGCGCGCATACTTTTCGCAAAAAGAGATTGATGAGATTGGACGAACGAGCGCGCTCGCGCTTCATCTTCTGGGGCTAAGGCGCGAGGACAGGGTGTTGAGCGCCTTCGACTGCTCATTCTGGATTTCGCCTGTGGTCGTGCGCTCGGCCTTTCAATACATCAACTGCTTTCACGTTGAGGCGGGCAAAATAGAGCCTCTGGAATTTTATGAGCGCGCGTTGGCCTATCGCCCGAACGTAATCTTCGGCGAGCCTTCGTGGATAGTGCGCCTTTCCGAGATAGCAGAGGCGCGCGGGCGCTGGCCTCTAAAATTTCTCTTCGCTGGCGGCGAGAACATCACCGAGACCGCTCGCGCTGCTGTGGAGCGCGTGTGGCACGCTCCGCTTTATCTGAACTACGGGCAGACCGAAGCTTTCGGCGCAATCGGTATCGAATGCAAGGAGAAACAAGGTTATCACCGCAACGATCTGAACTTTATTTTCGAGATCGTGGACGAGGACGAAGAGGGCTACGGCGAGCTTATCTATACGACCTTGACGCGCGACGTGATGCCGCTCATACGCTATCGCTCTACGGACATCACGCGGCTCGTTGATGAACCTTGCGCGTGCGGACTCTTCGCCAGGCGCATAGGCAAGATACGCGCACGCGCCGACGAGATGGTTGTCTGCGGGATGGGAAACGTTGGGCCCTGGGTGTTCGCTGAAATCCTGAGTGACGTTCTGACACCGGGCGCAGATTGGCAGGCTGTTGTAAAGAACGAAGGCCACCGCGATGTGATTGAGTTGCGCGTTGAGATGGATGATTTGATGTCTCAAGGCGATGTTGAAAGCCGTGTGCGCTCTAACCTGCGCGAACGTTTCGCGGACTTCTGGAGAAACCACGAGATGAAGCTTTATGAGTTGGAGGTCGCGGCTTACGCGCGCGGAACTCTTCGCGGAGGCCGTAAGCTTCAGCGCGTCGTGGACAAGCGGCAGATGCTCTTGCGCCGTGTGGTTTGATTAGTGATGAAGCCTCTCGACAGAGCAGTTAAGTCAGCACCGCCTGCTTAAGCCGGGCGGGATAATCTTATAACCTTCCTGAAGATAGATAAGCGGCTGGACATTCTTCGCTCGCACGCACGCTTTGCCGAACTGCTCAAAGAAATCGGCCTGCCGCAGTAAATTTTCAACCCCATGTCTCAAACAATTTGCCTAACGCGCCATTAAAGTGTTAGATATTTCGGCGGCGCACGAGAGGCTATTGTAGAAGCAAGCTGACCGAGTTTGCACCACCACCTCCTGCGCGCTGTTTAGCTTACTACAACTTCAAAGAATCAGCTTTATCTCCAGTGAATCGAAATTCTATGGCAAACAATCAATTCGTTCACCTACACCTTCACACGGACTACTCACTTCTTGACGGCGCAATTCAAGTTAAACCTTTAGCCCAACGCGTAAAAGAGTTGGGGATGCCCGCCTGCGCCATGACCGATCACGGCAACATGTACGGCGCTGTCTCTTTCTATAAAGAGATGAAAGCGCACGACGTGAAACCTATAATTGGCTGCGAAATTTATTTAGCGCCCGCAAGCCGTTTCGACAAGGTGGAGACGAAGCGCGGCGAGAAGCCATACAATCACATGATACTTCTCGCAAAAGACCGCGAAGGCTATCACAATCTGGTGCGCCTGACATCGAAGGCATTCAAGGAAGGTTTTTATCGCAAGCCCAGAATTGACCGCGAGCTTCTCTCTCAGTTCGGCAAAGGTTTAATCGGTCTCTCGGCCTGTCTATCGGGCGTTCCACAAGCTCACCTCAAGAATGGAAAATTGGACGCGGCGGAAAAATCTGCGCTTGAGTTTCAGGAGATTCTGGGAAAGGGAAATTACTTTCTTGAGATTCAGGACCACGAGCTTGATGACCAGAAGCTGATCAACAAGGACTTGATCGCGCTCTCTAAAAAAACAGGAATCCCGCTCGTCGCAACGAACGACGCTCACTATCTCTACCGCGAAGATTACGAAGCGCACGACGTGATGCTCTGCATAGGAACGGGCAAGACCGTCAACGACACAAACCGTATGCGCTTCGGCGGTCCACAGTGGTACGTACGCTCGCCTGAAGAGATGAGTCAGATTTTCTCTCACATTCCAGATGCTCTCACACGAACACTCGAAATTGCAGAGATGTGCGATCTGAAACTCCCGCTCGGCGAAAATCAACTGCCCGTCTATCCGATTCCGCCCGAAGAAGGCGACATCAAGATTGATGAATATTTTGAGAAGGTGGTCCGTCTGGGCTACGAGAAGAGAAGAGAGACTGTCTGGGAGTCACTTATCGCTCAAGGAAAATTGAAGCACACACTGAGCACCTATCAGGAACGCGTCTCGCGCGAGATAGCGATGATTAAGCAGATGGGTTTCCCAAGCTACTTCCTTATCGTCTGGGACTTCATCAAGTTTGCTAAAGATAGAAAAATCCCCGTTGGACCGGGAAGAGGATCGGCAGCGGGAAGCTTAATAGCTTACTGTTTGGAAATCACAGACATTGACCCCATCGAATACGATCTGCTCTTTGAGCGCTTCCTAAATCCAGAGCGCGTCTCAATGCCTGACATAGACATAGACTTCTGCGTTCACGGACGCTCGGAAGTAATCAACCACGTCACGCAACTCTACGGGCGCGATTCAGTCTGCCAGATAATCACCTTCGGGACGATGGCGTCGAAAGCTGCAATCAAAGACGTTGGCCGCGCGCTCGACATGCCCTACAGTGACGTTGAGAAGATTGCCAAGCTAATCCCGCCGCCCATACGCGGTCGCAATGTCTCCATAGCGCAGGCGATTGAGATGGTGCCGGAACTCAAACAGGCCGTTGAGACAGATGAGCAGACAAAGAAAGTTGTAGAGATAGCCAGACGCCTTGAAGGTTGCGCTCGCCACTCGTCCGTGCACGCCGCTGGTGTTGTCATAAGCCCTAAGCCGCTCGAAGAGTTAGTGCCCGTCGCAGTCAATCAGAAACAGGAACTCACCACACAGTTCGAGATGGCTGATCTTGAGAAGACCGGAATGCTCAAGATGGATTTCCTTGGATTGACGACTCTCTCCATCATCAATCAATGCTGCAAGACGATCAAAGAGACGACAGGGCGCGAAATTGTCTGGTCCGAAATTCCGCTTGATGACGAGAAGACTTATGAGCTTTTCGCGCAGGGGCGCACAGAAGCCATATTTCAATTTGAATCTTCGGGGATTTCTGAGATTTGTCGAAAGCTCAAGCCGAAATCTATCGAAGACATCTCCGCTCTGAACGCTCTCTATCGTCCCGGACCGCTCGATGGCGGCATGGTTGACGACTTCATTGACCGCTATCACGGCAAGAAGCCCGTTGAATATCTTACGCCCGAGATGGAAGAGATTCTACAGAACACTTACGGAATTCTCGTCTATCAGGAACAGATCATGCAGCTTGCTCAAAAGCTCGGCGGCTATTCACTTGGCGAAGCCGACCTGATGCGGCGCGCTATGGGCAAGAAGAACCGCGAGGAGATGGCTGTCCACGAAGAGAAGTTCATCAATGGTGCGACCAGGAATAAGATTCCGAAGAAGAAGGCCAAAGAGATTTACCGTCTGATGGCGCAGTTTGCGGACTATGGTTTCAACCGCTGCGTGACAGGTGACTCAGAGGTAGTGAACGCGGACACGGGCGAGATGGTGGCAATCCGCGACATCGCGGAGGGACGATCAGATATCTCGCGCACATATAGCTTCGATGGCGAGCGCGTCTTCGTTAATGAGATAGTCGAAGCGTTCGAGACAGGCGATAAAGAGGTGGTTGAGATCGAGACTGAAGACGGCTTGGCAATCCGTTGCACACTCGACCACAAGTTTTACACGGACGAAGGATACTTGCCGCTGAAGGAAATTATCGAACGCGGTCTCGAACTCAATTTCTCACCGGAGGTAACTCGATATGCCGCATCCTGCGTGGAATAAAAGACTAAACCTGGAGGTCGAGAGCTTTATCATAAAGCAGTACCGTGACGGGCTGAGCGCGGGCGAGATTCTGAAGGCCATTCCATTCAAGACGAAGAAGACTGTTTATGATGCGCTCGAACGTCACGGCATCCCACGCCGCGCAGGATGTGCCGACTACAAAAAGAGCTTCAACGAGGCGGCCTTCGCAGCCATTGATACGCCAGAAAAAGCTTACTGGCTTGGCCTACTTATCACAGACGGCTATGTGATCGAAGCTAACCGAACTGGCTCGCCGGTCGTCGGGCTTCAGATGATTGACCGTGAGGCGGCTGAAGGTTTCCATAACTTCCTAGGGCTGCAACATCCTGTGCTACGCATGGAGCCAAGAGGCGAGCAACATCATCTGATGTATCGAGCAGTGTGTCGCTCGCAGCGGATGGCACACGACTTGGCGCGTTTCGGCGTCATCCCACGCAAGAGCCACAGCACTTTTCTACCGCTCCTTACGAACGATTTGATGTCACATCTCATACGCGGAATCTTCGATGGCGACGGGACGGCGAGCAGGCGCTCGGACAGACAATTACTCATAGGCTTCTGCGGTAGCGAGCGGCTGGTTGCGGAAGTGCGTATGTGGCTGATTTGCCAGCTTGGAGTTTCAGACAACAGGATTCATGAGAACGGCTCAATACGTTATGTCCAATGGTCGCACCGAGGAGATGTACAGCGTATAGCGCAGTATCTTTATAAAGACGCGAAACAGTATCTGAAAAGGAAGTTCGCCTTACTTCAAGAGTGTTTATGAGAATGAAGAAAACAAGAATTGTGCGCGTAACACTAGTGGGTACAGAGAAGACCTACAACATGACAATGCGCGCGCCCCACCACAACTATTTTGTTAACGGTATATTGTCTGCGAACAGCCACTCCGTGGCTTATGCGCACGTCGCTTACCAGACCGCCTATCTAAAAGCGAATTACCCGGAACATTTCTACGCCGCAGTCATGACCTATATGGCTGATGATGCGGCAAAGATTCTCAAGTACGCTTCGGAACTTCGAGCGCAGAAGATAAAGATGCTGCCGCCGGACATCAACGAATCCGGTCCAGGTTTTACGCCCGTCGAAGGCGCAATCCGTTATGGGCTTTCTGCCATCAAGGGCATAGGCCAGTCGGTCGTGAATCCTATAATCGAAGCGCGAAAGGAGAGACCATTTACTTCCATCTTCGATTTTGCCGAGAGAGTTTGCGACAAAGGCGTTGGTAAGCGCGCGATGGAGAGTCTTATCTGCGCAGGCGCTTTCGATTCATTGAAGCCCGCGAGCGAGACGCTGCACAAGTGGCGCGCAGCTTTGCTTGCAACTGTGGACCGGGCGATAGAATGCGGCGCACGAAAACGGCGCGAGAGAAACAGCGGGCAAGTAGGCATGTTTACTCTGGTGGATGAGACTGAAACTGTGGGGCAGCATCTCTCGCTTCAATCAGCCGCAGCTTGGACGCAGAAAGAATTGCTCGCTCACGAAAAAGCGTCCGTGGGCTTCTACGTCTCAGGCCATCCGCTGGAAGATTTCGTAGAGAAGGTCGCTCTGCTCAACTGCAAAACCTTTGCGGATTTGGCGGGCGCAGAACCCAACTCGCACGTCCGCCTTGCAGGAGTTGTTTCCGACTTCACTGTGCGAAACACGAAGAAGGGCGACCGCTATGCCTTCTTCCGTCTGGAGGATTTGACGGGCGCGGGCGTCAAGTGTGTGCTGTGGCCCGAGGCTCTGAAGTCTAAAGGCAAAGACGCTGCTGACGATGCGCTCCTTCTAGTCATAGGCAGGCTGGACACGAGCGGCGGAAGTCTTCCGACAATTGTTTGCGACGAAGTTTCCTTGCTCGAAACCGCGCGAATCCCTGCGCGCCACTTTGGTGTCAGTTATCCGACCGCGCGCACAGAGACACAATCTCTCCTGATAGAATTTCCAAGTGAAGCGGACATCACAGAGATGTGCGAGAAGGTGGCGCAGACTCTTATGGCTTATCCCGGAAACTGCGATGTCTTTCTGGAACTTTGTCTGCCTGAGAGTAATGTTAAGGTCCGGTTGAGACCGGGGCAGGCAATCAAGGTGTCGTCAGCGCAGGCTCTAAATGATGGGCTGAAGCAGGCGGGCGTCCATTTCAAATGGGTTGATAGCTTGACAGCAAACAAGCGAGAACCGAATGGGCGCACAAACACTCTATAACTAACAGCGGACAATTTAATCAGGGTAATGTGATGAAGATTGGCAACAGTTCCCCGCTCTCTTCGGAAGAGAAGACAGAGCTTGTACGCGAGTGCGTTGAGAATTTCAACCTATATCTTAATCGCTGGCCTGACGCGCGAGATGTTGAAAGCGCGGTTGTCGAATGGGAAGGCGAAGGCCCGATTGTGCGCGACGTGTGGGGGCGCGAGTTTATTGATTGCCTGGGCGGCTTCGGCATCTTCGCGCTCGGTCATCGCCACCCAAAAGTAATCAATGCGATCAAGGTTCAACTCGATAGGCTCGCGCTTCATTCACAGTGGATGCTCAATCCAATGGCAGCGGACGCGGCGCGGCGTCTGGCCGAAATCACGCCCGGAGATTTGCGTAAAACTTTCTGGTGCTCTACGGGCACGGAAGCGGTCGAAGGAGCGTTGAAACTCGCGCGTCTCTACACTGGCAAGAAGAAATATATCTCTACGATAAATTCCTTTCACGGAAAAACGATGGGTTCGCTCTCCGTCACGGGGCGCGACCTCTTTCGCAAACCGTTCGAGCCTTTGTTGGAAACGACCTTTGTGCCTTACGGGGAGATTGAAGCGATGGCAGAGGCTATTGACGGCGAGACGGCCGCTGTAATCCTTGAGCCGATTCAGGGCGAGGGTGGGATAATCATCCCGCCCGATGATTATTTGCCTGCCGTGCGCGAGCTTTGCACAAAGCGCAACGTTCTTCTCATCTTCGATGAAGTGCAGACAGGACTTGGGCGAACAGGCAGGATGTTCGGCTGCAATCATACAGGAGTTGTGCCAGATATAATTTGTCTGGGCAAAGCTCTCTCAGGCGGCGTCATCCCCTGCGCTGCGTTTCATTCGACTGATGAAATCTGGCGCGTCTTTCATCCGAACCCGTTCTATCACACATCAACCTTCGGCGCGAATCCAATGGCTACGACAGCCGCCGCAGCAACTATTCAGACTCTTCAGGAAGAGAATCTGGTAGAGAACTCCGCTCGGATGGGAGAATACTTTCTCGCCGGACTTAAAAGATTGTGGGAGCAGTTTCCCAACCTGATTCAAGATGTGCGCGGGCGAGGATTATTGATAGGCGTTGAAATCATCAACGCAGAGAGAGGCGAATCAATCGCCTCGCGCATGTTTGAGCGCAACGTGCTCGTAGCCTACACACTCAACAAGCCCGAAGTGATTCGCATCGAGCCGCCGCTCATCATCACACGCGAGTTGATTGATGAAGCGCTCGAAAGATTCGGGGATGCACTTAAAGAAGAGAGCAAAGCATAATTAACAATCTCTGAATCCGAAATTTGAAACCCCAGATTTCAAATCTGAAATATCAAATTATCAATCGAGGCAAATCTTAAGATGAGAAAGATGTTCGTCAATGGCGAATTTGTACCGAGCTTATCAGGAGAGACTTTTGCCGTTGAAAATCCCGCGACGGAAGAGACGATTGATGAAGTCCCTCGCGCTCGCGCTGAAGATGCCGAGGCAGCCGTTCGAGCCGCGCACGCAGCATGGGACGACTGGCGATTCACACCCGGCATAGAAAAGTGCGAGATGCTGCACAATGTTTCGCGCCGCATACGCGAGCATAGGGAAGAACTCGCCAGACTGTTAACGCTCGAAGGCGGCAAGCCGCTCATCGAGAACATGGATGAAGTGGAGTGGGTCGCAGCCTGCTTCGATTACTACGCAGAGGTGGGCCGCCACGAAGCTGGCCGCGTCATCCCGCCCGTGCAACGCCACCAGATGAACTTCGTCGTCAAAGAACCTTACGGCGTCGTGGTCTGCATAGTGCCCTGGAACTATCCTCTGCTTCTGATGTCATGGAAAGTTGCACCCGCATTGATGGCAGGGAACACCATCATCGTTAAGCCTTCGGAGCAGACGCCGCTCTCAACGCTCATGCTCGCCGAAGTTGCCTTTGATGAACTGCCTCCGGGCGTCGTCAATGTCCTGACCGGATATGGAGAGGAAGTCGGCGAACCAATAGTCAAACATCCTCTGACTCCTGTTATAGCTTTCACAGGAAGCGTTGCGACCGGAAGACGCATTGCGACTCTAGCGGCAGAGCGCATCAAGCGAGTCAATCTCGAACTTGGCGGAAACGATCCCTTCATCATCTGCGATGATGCTGACTTGGACGTTGCTGTTCGCGGCGCAGTGTGGGCTGCTTACTTGAACATGGGACAGGTCTGCACGTCTGGCGAACGCTTCTACGTGTTCGAGTCAATCTCTGAAAAATTCATTGACGGCTTCGTTGAGTTCACAAAAACATTGAGGCTCGGCAATCCTTTGGGGCCGGATGTTGATCTTGGTCCTATGATCTCGGCCTCGCAGCGCGAGAAGGTCGAGCGAAAGCTCGATCAAGTGCGCGAGATGGGAGCGCGCGTTCTTTGCGGCGGCAAGCGTCCCGAAAAATTCGAGCGCGGTTACTTCTTCGAGCCTACGGTCGTCACAAACGTTGACCACACAATGCCGCTCATGCGCGAAGAAACCTTCGGGCCAATCGCGCCGATCATGGTCGTGCGTGACATCAACGAAGCCGTCGCGCTCGCCAACGATTCCGAATACGGCCTCGGCGCAAACATACTGACGAACAATCTTGAGTACGCTATGACGGCAGCCGAGAGAATCAAGGCCGGAACGTTCTGGATAAACGACCCGCTGACGGACAACGACGCAGGACCATTTGGCGGAATGCGACTATCGGGCGGCGGGCGCGAACTCGGCGCTGAAGGCATAGAAGAGTTCCGCGAGACGAAGCACATTCATCTGGACTACAAGCTAGAAGCGAAGCCTTACTGGTATCCTTACGATTGGAGCAAAGGCAGGAAGACGGATTGAAGTCAGTACCACCTGCGGTAGCGGGCGGGTTATCGTCGCATAAGACCCGCCCGCTACCGCAGGCAGCACTGATCTTTCCGTTTGCTCAATGTGATCTGTGATTAAACGAGTAACAGACATTCCCGGACCACAGTCGCGCGCTCTGCTTGAGCGAAGGCAGAGGGCTGTGCCACGTGGTCCATTTAATGTCGCGCCGATTTTTGTGAAGTCTGCGCGGGGCGCTTCTGTAGAAGACGTTGACGGGAACACTTACGTTGATTTCGCTGGCGGGCTTGGTTGTTTGAATGTTGGCTCGTGCGCGGACGGGGTTGTTGATGCAGTGAGAGAGCAGGCCGAAAGCTTCACGCACACCTGTTTCCACGTCTCTATGCACGAGCCGTACATAGAGCTTGCCGAACGTTTGAATAACTTGACGCCCGGCGAGTTTCCGAAAAAGACTTTTTTTGCAAACAGCGGCGCGGAGGCCGTTGAGAATGCTGTGAAGATTGCTCGCAACTTCACGGGTCGTCAGGCCATACTTGCTTTCGAGGATGCTTTTCATGGACGCACGCTGCTCGCAATGACGCTCACGAGCAAGGTTAAGCCGTACAAGTTCGGCTTCGGACCGTTCGCGCCGGAAGTTTATCGTCTGCCTTACGCTTACTGTTATCGCTGTCCTTACAATGCGCAATACCAAACGTGCGAGATGAAGTGCGCTGCGAGAGAGTTGGAAAATTTTTTCAAGCGTCACACAGCGGCGGAGAATGTTGCGGCTGTGATAGTTGAGCCTGTGCTTGGAGAGGGCGGTTTCGTTGTTCCACCGAAAGAGTTTTTGACAGAACTTCAAAAGGTCTGTAGAGCGAATGGCATACTGCTCATCGCAGACGAAGTGCAGACAGGCTTGGGGAGAACAGGCACGCTCTTCGCCTGTGAGCAGTTTGGGCTTGAGCCGGATATTTTGATTACGGCAAAGTCATTGGGAGGCGGTCTGCCTATCTCTTCGATCACAGGACGCGCTGAAGTTATGGACCATCCGATGGCAGGCGGTCTTGGAGGAACGTTCGGCGGAAATCCTCTGGCTTGTCGTGCTGCGCTCGCTGTTCTCGATTTAATCGAACGCGAGAATCTATCAGAGCGCGCCGCTGAGATTGGAGAGAAAGTGTTAGAGCGCTTTCGACGCTTTCAACAAAAATATCAGATCATAGGCGACGTGCGAGGGCTTGGCGCTATGTGCGCGCTTGAGTTGGTGAAGAACCGTGAGACTAAAGAGCCAGCAAAAGAAGCGACTGAAAGGTTCACTCAAAGTGCTCTCGAACGCGGCCTCATCACCATAACCGCTGGAACATTCGGCAACGTCATACGCACGCTCATGCCGCTTGTGATTACGGATGATGAGTTGGAGTTTGGGTTAAATGTGATTGGACAAACGTTAGAAGAGATAGAGGTCGGAGGCTAGAAGTTGGTAAAGCGAACTAACCTCCGGTCCGATTTATGTTGCTATGAGAGTGATTGTTCTGGGCGGTTGCGGCGAGATGGGGTCTGAGGCGACTAGAGACTTGGCTCAGACGAGCGAGTTTGACGAGATCGTAATCGCTGATATTGATTTGTCGAAGGCGCAAAGGCTAGCTGACGAGTTGGGCGGCGGACGTGTGCGCGCCGCGAATGTTGATGCGAGCGATGAGCAAGCGCTCACAGAAAAGTTCAAGGGCTTCGATGTCGTGGCTAACTGCACGACCTATCATTTCGGCATGACGGTCGTGCGCGCGGCTATCGGTGCGAAGGTTAACTATCTCGATCTGGGCGGGCTTTACAACACGCCGAAGCAGTTGGAGTTGGATGAAGAAGCGCGAGCGTCGGGCGTTACCATTTGTCTAGGCTGCGGCGCAACGCCGGGCGTGACGAACCTGATGGCGCGTCGGGCGGCGGACCAACTGGATGAGGTGAGCGAAGTTCACATAGCGTTTGCTTCCTTTCGCTCAATCGCTCCATCGCCGGGATTGCTAGACACTGTGCTGGATGAGTTCAGTCCGGGCAGTCGTCGCTTCTACTGGCGGGCTGGCGAGTTCATAGAAGTTCCTGCTTTCTCAGGCGCGCGTCGCGTTCATTTCGCTGAGCCTGTCGGGACGATTGAAGTCTATTATGTTCCTCATTCGGAGACGCACACGCTGCCCAGATTCTTAGGCAAAGGTGTCCGGCTGGTTGACGTGCGCGGAACGTGGAGGCCGGAGATCATGCACGCGCTGCGCGTCTTCGCAGAGTTTCAGTTGACGGGCGACCGCGAGGTCTCATTCAATAATCAAGAGATTAGTTCAAAAGCATTCCTGCGCCAGCACATCTTAGAGCACGCAGCCGATTTAGGCGGCGAAGGCGAGTGGGCATTTCTTCTGAATGTTGAAGTGTTAGGCAAGCGTGATGGAAAACTCGTGCGCTACGAGTACACGAGCAGTCATCCGGCGCGAGCGGAGTGGGGAACAACGGCCACCGCAAGAGTCACAGGCATTCCGGCTTCAATAGGCGCACAGAAACTTGCGCGCGGAGAGGTCGCACGAGTCGGTGTAGTTGCTCCTGAAATCTGTTTCGAGCCGCAAGTATTTTTTCAAGAACTATCGCGGCGGGGCATCATCATCAAAGAGCACGTAGAAACGTCGGAATAAGAAAAGGGCGCACTGATTCACTCAGGAGCGGCCCTTTTAGAATTCATCCTCCAGACATGGACATCTTTAATCATGAACAAAAAAGATAACGGACCCTCTTCCAAAATTTTCATGCGACTTCTTTCATCGCCTAATGGCAAAGCGTCGTTGCGGCTGGCGATTCTGTTCGTCTGCTTGCTGGCCCTCTGCACTGTCTCGCTCGGGCAG
>Ga0066662_10000606_pt1 | contig 15811 bp, 11 predicted proteins | sample GraSoiAngelo_111_FD_133939 | JGI IMG/M metagenome (GOLD analysis project Ga0066662, IMG submission 133939) | Grasslands soil microbial communities from the Angelo Coastal Reserve, California, USA - 14_0903_12_40cm | ecosystem: Environmental > Terrestrial > Soil > Grasslands | place: USA...
CAGGATCGTGGTGCCCGTGCCGTTCTGAACCACGCTTCCGGCACTGGCGGGGCCGTCCCCACTGAAATCGCTGATCCCCCCGGCGAAGGTGATCGTATTCGAGCGGTTGAACACCAACGTGCCGCCATCCAGCACGTTGCCAATGATGGACCCTGCAGTTCCGCCATTGCCGAGCTGCAGCGTCGTAGCAGCCATGATCGAGGTGCCATTGCCGTAGGTATTGGCACCGGACAGGATCATCGTTCCGCCGCCGGTGACCGTCACGCTGCCCGCGCCACTGATAACTCCGGAGAATTCGGAGCTGGTTGCAGGGTTCACGACGAGCGACAGATTGGTATTTGACAACGTCCCCGTCACCACCGATCCGGCGCCGCCGAGGTTATGAATTGCGGCGCTGAAATCGTTGATATCCAGCGTGCCTCCGGCATTTACGGTGGTCGACTGGATCGTGCCGAGCGCGCTGGCCAACTGGAAGGATCCGGCCCGCAAGGTACCGCCGTTGACCACGATCGACGCGGTGGTGTCCGCACCGATGGCCGTCGCGTTGACCACAATCGTTCCGGTATCGGCCGGGCTGCCAAACGTGGTTACCGAGTCCGCATTGAGAGACAGGCCTCCAGTCAAGCTAAGAGTCGTACCGGCCGCGGCCGAGAGCGTGCCGAACGAGCCGCCATTGAACGTGATGTCGTTCCCGAGCGTACCGCTGAGGCTGGTGCGCAGTGCTCCGGCGCTGTTGATCGTGATGAGGCCGCTGCCGAGTGCGTCGATGGTGCCGCCGCTTGCATGCGCGGCCTCGAGCGTGCCGCTGTTGATGGCGGTCCCGCCGGTATAGGTGTTGGTGGCTGCGAGCGTCGTGGTGCCAACACCGTCCTGCGTTACCCCGCCGCTTCCGGTCAGGCTGGCCGAGATAAAGCCGCCCCCCAGCATGTAGCTCGTGCTCTTGAGGGCGCCGTTGACGATCGAACCCCCGAACATCGACAGATCGCCGGTGGTCTGGGTCGTGCCGCCTAGGTCGAGGGTGCCGCCCAGCACTTGCAACAGAGCCGTGGGAGCCCCAAGCGTACCGGATCCTGCTATCTGCAATGTGCCGCCGCTTACGGCCGTCGAGCCCGTATAAGTATTGACCCCACTCAAGGTCAGGGTGCCGCTACCTTCTTTGAACAGCGATCCACCGCTGGTCGGCGCTGCGCTGCAGTCGCTTCCACTTCCGCACGCGCTAATGACGCCTCCTACGGTCGTCGTATCGCCGTTGCCTCCGACGTGAAGGATGTTGTTGCCGAGAAAATATTGGCCGGAGCCGGCGATCGAGCCCGTGCTGACGATGTTGCTGCCGTCAGTCCCCGTCGTACTAGAGAAATCGACGATACCGCTGCCGTTTGTGATGAACCGGGCATTGCCGCCGTCGCTGTTGTCGAAGAATTGGGTGCGACCGCCGGCGTTTGTGGTGATGGTAGCGCTGCCGGCGGCGCTGGACTCGGTAAAAGACAGAAGGCCGCCGCCGCTATTGGTGATGGTCGCCGTGCCGGCCGTGCTGAAGCCCGTAAAGCTCGTGGCGCCCGGGGTGTTGTTGATGATGGCGTTGCCCGCCGTCGCCGTATTATCGAATTGCAGAAGTCCGAGCGCATTGATCGTCGGCGCATTCGAGGAATTGTTGACGATGCCCGCCCCGGTAAACTCAAGGAAGTGGCCACTCAGGCCGAATGTGTAGGCTGGCGCGCCTGGGTTGAACTGAAAGCTGTCGACCGTCGTGCCGGTGGAAAACGTCAGCGACGTGATGGTTGAGGCGCCGAACGACGCAATGCCGGCCGGCACCGCGGCCGGTGTCCAGTTGGCGTCGGTGTTGAAATCGCCTGAGGCTGGGTTCTGATTCCAGGTCGCATCCTGCGCGCCGGCGAGGGTCGCGCCGAGGCTCGTCGTGACCAATAGCAGGGCCGTAAGCCTTGAAACCGCGCGCGTCGAAACGCCGTCGTCCTTGATCGATGGCCACCGCATTGCGAATTTAATCATCCCGAGCCGATCCGGCCATTAGCAGCCGCCTCATCGATCAACCGACGTAGGCAGCTGTCCGATCAAGCTGGTGGCGACCCGCGGACGGGCCGTCCTGCTCAATCGAAGCCTTTGGATTGTATGAAAATTAGAAAAGCTGCACGCTACACGTCACGGTGGCGACACTCTCACCACAGCGGGACCTCGCGCAACCGCAGTCGCTGTTTTAGAGCCGGCTTTGGAAGCGGGCGGTTCGGTATTTAGCCCAGCGTGACGTATGGGCAACATGTTTAATCCGTTGAGGTTGCAATACTAAATCTGTTTCGGCTGCAACGTGTCGGCCGCCAAAAGGTTGCCGCGCCAGGCAAACGCGAGCGAGTTGATGGCGGTGAGCGTTCGGGCTAGGCTCAGGAGTTGTTGCAAACACCGGGACGTGGCCGGCCGCAGGAAAGAAATGGTCAAGTTGCCGAAGACCAGCGCATTGGTCATGCTTTCCAGCCTCTTGGCCGTTGGCTGGGCAGCCGTCGGCCATGGCGCCACCTCGACCATGCCGGATATCCCTCCGAACGATATACTGGGATCTGCGGACAAGGTCGAGGTGGGCGGGCTCAAGTCGCTGGTGGCCCCGAAACCGGCCGCCGCAGCAGGTCCTACCGCGAGCGGGAACCCGCTCTGGTCGGTGCCGCTCTCGGTACTAACGGCCACCCAGGAACGTCCGATTTTCTCGGCCTCACGCCGTCCGCCGCCCCGCGCCGTAGCCGGTCCGCGCATCGAGCCGGTCGCGGTCGTCCCCCCAACCCCGACCGAAATCGAGCACCCCCCGCTCGAGTTGATCGGCGCGATCGTCGGCGACCGCGATGCGATCGCAGTCTTTCTCGACCGCGCAAACCAGGCGGTCGTCCGGCTGCGAACAGGTGAGAGCCATTCAGGCTGGGAACTGAGTTCCATCCTACGACGCGAAGTGACCTTGAGGAAGGCCGACCAGGTCGAGGTGCTTGCGCTGCACCGTTCCGATGCTCCACCGGCTCCGTCCGCTATTTCCCCGTTCCCGGTTCAGCCGACGCAGGCGGCAGGCGGCTACGCGCCGTTTATTCCTCGATCGACGCCGAAAAACGGGGAATCCGACGGGCTTTGATCGCGCCTCTTGCAGGCGCCAAGCCTTGCCTGTCTGCAAATTGGGTGGCATCAGGCGAACATCTTCCGCCTGTCGAAAGACGCTGACAAATGACACGGCGCGTGCCGCTGAACGATCTGGTCCGGCAGAACCGGCTGGTCCATGACCAGCTTGTCGATGCAGCGCGCCGCGTCATTGAGCGCGGATGGTATGTCTTGGGGTGTGAAGGCGAAACGTTCGAGACGGCATTCGCCGGCTATTGCGGGGTGCCGTATGCCGTCGGCGTGGCGAACGGGACCGACGCGATCGAGCTTGCATTGCGCGCCGTTGGCGTGGGGCAGGGTGACAACGTGGCAACCGTGGCGAATGCCGGCTTTTACGCCAGCACGTCGATCTACGCGATCGGCGCGCGCCCGCTGTATGTGGAAATTGACCCGCAAACGCATTTGATGAGTGTCGATTGCCTGCAACAAAGACTCGCGAGCAACGCGGTGCGGGCCGTTATTGCCACGCATCTTTACGGGCGTCTTGCCGAGATCGAGAGGATCGTCGCCATCTGCAACCCGCTGGGAATTCCCGTGATCGAGGACTGCGCGCAGGCGCACGGCGCCACGCGCCACGGCAAGGCCGCCGGCAGTTTTGCCGAGGCGGGATGCTACAGTTTTTACCCTACGAAAAATCTCGGCGCGCTCGGCGATGGCGGGGCGGTGACGACCGCCAACGTTGCGATAGCCGAACGTATTCGGCAGCTCCGTCAATATGGCTGGGACAAGAAGTATCAGGTGAGCCGGGCGGGCGGCCGCAACAGCCGACTGGACGAACTACAAGCTGCGCTGCTTCTTGCAAAACTTCCACACCTTGACCGCTGGAATGAAGCCCGGCGCGCCATCGCCCGCAGATATCGGGACGAGATCAAACATCCACGGATCAGATGTCCGGAGCATTTCGACGTCGACAACGTGGCCCATTTGTTTGTCGTTCGTTGCGAAGACCGCGCCGCGTTGCAACGGCACCTCCAGGCCCAGGGTGTCAGCTCGGATATTCACTATCCGCTGCCCGACCATCAGCAACCTGCCTATGCTACTTCTATTTTTCACGAACTGCCGGAGACCGAGCGGCTCGCCGGGGAAATCCTCACTCTCCCATGCTTTCCCGAAATGCACGAAGGCGAGATCGACCAGGTGATCGAGGCCGTCAACAGCTGGCAGTAAACGTGCTATCGCGGGGCCGATGCCAAAACGCGCAAGGTAGATATGACGGTGCAAGGGCCGAGGGTGGATAGGACGCCGGTTGGTGTGCGCGGGGTGGTGCTTTACCGGTTTCCTTCGGTGCAGGACCCGCGCGGCGATCTGACTGTCGGTGAGTTCGAAAATGAATTCCCGTTTTGCCCGAAACGGTATTTTATCGTCTCGGGCGTTCCGTCCGGTGAAATCCGTGGAGAGCACGCCCACAAACAGTGCCATCAGTTGCTGATTTGCGCTTACGGTCAATGCAGCGTCACGGTCGATGACGGAACGACCCGTCTTGAAGTCGTTTTGAACCGGCCGAGCATGGGAATTCACGTTCCGCCCATGATTTGGGGCAGGCAATCGCAATACAGCGCGGACGCCGCGTTGCTTGTATTCGCTTCGGAACTTTATGATCCGGACGATTACATCCGCGATTACGATGCGTTCCTGAATGCGCTGCGTGCCGCCGGCTGACAAATGGCCAACCGCGTTTATTGCACCTACTTCGACCACAATTACCTGTCGCGCGGGCTGGCGCTTTATCGTTCGCTGCAGCGCCACGCGGCTGGATCGCGCCTCTGGGTGCTTTGTCTCAGCGAGGCGTGTCATCGTACCCTGATTGCGCTGGATCTGCCGGATCTGGTACCGGTGCGGCTTGCAGATTTCGAAGCCGCCGACCCGGAGGTCGCCGCTACCCGTGCCCTCCGCAGCACGGTCGAATATTACTTCACCTGTACGCCGGCATGGACGCTTTTCGTCATGGCGCGGGAAGCTGACGCCGACTGGGTCACCTATCTGGATGGCGACTTGTTCTTCTTTGCATCGCCTGAAATCATCTACCGCGAATTGGCCGACGGCGCCGCGGCGATCATCCCCCACCGTTATCCGGCGAGACTCGCACGCCTTCGCAAGTTCGGAACCTACAATGTCGGGTGGGTCGGCGCCCGCAACGCGCCGGACGGCATCGCGATCATGCAATGGTGGCGCGCGAAATGCATCGAGTGGTGCCACGATTATGTCGACGGAAATCGGTTCGCCGACCAGGGCTACCTCGACTGGTTTCCGCAGCTTTCCACGAGGGTGATCGTTATTGACAACCCTGGGGCAAACCTTGCGCCCTGGAACATCGGCAATTACCGGATCGACGTTCGCGATGACCGGGTGCTGATCGACAAGGTTCACCCGCTGCTATTTTTCCACTTCCAGGGCTTGCGGAAAGGGATGCGCTGGTTCGTTTTCAACAGTCACCGCAGCTACGGCGCGCCGTTTTCCAGCGAGGTCCGCGACCACATTTACAAGCCCTACGTGGATGAGTTGCTCGCGATCGAGAAATCGATCGATCCGGCTTTGCAACTTCCAGAAACCAGGCCGCACGTCCGATCGTCCGTCGCCGATGTCGGACAATATCTCAAGAGCAAGGCGCGCAACGCCAAGGTCTGCATGTTCCAGCTGCTGGACATCGTCACGAGACGCGCATTTTTGGTGTTTCGGGGAACCGCGTATTAGGGCACCTCAAACGAGCACGACCGGAAGATCGGCGGCACAGCATGAAAAATGCAATAGCTCTCAGCACCCGCACGCCTCCCGGATAACGGCCGGATAATCGAGGGCGTCATAAGCGCTACTCGCCTTAGCGCTACTCGCCTTGAAAACGATGTCGAATGTACCGACAGCATAAGGTACCTTGAGACGCACTTGCGCTGCTTGCTAAACCGGTGAAGCTTCATCGCTTTGCTCGCGCGTTTTCGATGAATCCGAGAATCTCGGTGACGCGATGGCGGTAGGTGTGTTGCGCCATCGTCCTTTCATGGCCGGCGCGCGCGATGCCGGCGCGGCCATTGTCATCGCCGGTCATGTCGCCGATGACGTTGAGACAATCGTCGATCGAGCGCCATACTGCGACTTCCCTGTCCGGGGCGAACAGGGTGTCCAGATTGTCCTTGAAATCAGTGAGTAGAAACGCGCCCGCGCCGGTCGCCTCGAACAAACGCATATTACCGGCTTCCCGCCCCGCCATGTCGATATGCGAGTTGAGGGTGATACGCGAGCGCCGCAGCACCTGATACATGTTCGCTCCCCAGACCTCACCCTGGAAGCAACGGTGCAGTGGCGAGGAGGTGGGCAGGCCATGCGGCTGATGGCACCATAGTTTGAGATCGTAACGTCGGGCGACGGCCTCCAGCAATGCGATCCGCTGCTGGTGGTCGACGGACACCGTGCCGACAAACGATACGTCGACATCCGCCACCGGTGCCGCAGGCAAGGCTTCGAGAATGGTGGGCTCGAAGGCCAGATGATTGAGCTCCGCGCGGATGCCGAGCGAGCGAAACGATCGCACCGTTGTCGGTAATTGCGAGATCATCAAGTCGTAGATGCTCCAGTCGACGCCGCGCGAAGGTTCGATGCCGACCTGGCCGATGACGATCGGGCCGCCGATCGCTTTGATGCGCTGTATCAGGCCGGTATCGATGTAGAAGATGTCCTGGTTGATGATTAGATCGGGGCGGAACTCCTCGATCTGCGCAAGCAATATTTTCTCTGCCTGCGCGTCAAGCTTTGGGCTGAGGCCGATCTTGCGGGCCAGCGGCCGCAGCATCGGCTTTAGTGGTTTCGCCGCGCGTTGCAGCCAGCGCGGCAGTTCCCGGTGCCCGGCCCCGCCGGGCGGCTCCGGGTTTTCGAACGCCATGCCGTGCTCGCGCGCCCACGCCGACTGCAGCCAGGGATTGTTGACGTGGATCTCCGCGGCCTGATGTCCCAGGGCGGTAAAATTCCGCGAGTAGAAATCGGCGACGCCGAACAGACTGGCGTTACGCGCCGCCATTTGCGCCGCGTAGGAGGTATTCTGCAGTCCAGGCTGCCGGCCATAGAACCAGCGGAGGAAGCGCGGGTAATCCGCGTTGAGCACGAGGATGCGCATGAATTATTGGCTCGTCATATCCGATGGGTGGATCATCGTCGCCGACATTACCGGATAAATTCGGTCGCGAACGCAACACTTATCACGGCGGTGAATTTAGCCGCGCTATTCGCGCTTCCCATCTCGCCCGAGTTGCTCTACCGCAGAGGGCTTCTGAATCCAAGCCGGTAATCTGTGGATGCCTTGTCGGTCTCTCGGGAAAACCGGCCTGCGGGTATCCGAAATACGTTTCGGCTGCGTCAGCTACGTTCCGGGGGCGGGTACGGACCGGCTAAGAAACTGTGGAGTAGGAAATTCCGACGCCGGCGCCGCGGTACCAGTGATCAGCCGGCTCCTCTTGCAAGAATATGAATTTTCGTCCCTCGCGCATCGAAAATTCTGCAAGTTCTGCGGTCACGTGTGAATTGTCGCCAAGCAGAATTGCGGTCGGGGACAGCTTCGGTTTGATCGCCTCGTATTCCGCCCGCTCGTAGTCAGCGCTGTGATCGCTGTCGTTGATGAACAAGTCGCAAATCTCAGACAGTGACCGCAGCGAGTCGAGGGAATCACCATACAAAATCTTCCCGTAATCCGCGAAGTGCCCTTTGAGATAGTAACCAGCCTGCGGGTTAATGTCGGTGCCGAAGTATTTCCCGTGATGGCCTTCGCCGGCGTTGCGGGCCAACGCCGCACATAACACGACGGCGCCCATGCCTTGGTCGACGCCGGTTTCGACGATCACTGCGGGCTTGACGGTGCGCGCGATCGCATACCAAGCAGCTCGCCTTCCGATCTTTGCCGTCGGCGCTGTACGATGCCGATGGGGGTGGGTTGTCCACAGCCCTTCAATATGGCGCCGGAAAGCCTCATCGCTTTCAATTTCGTCGAAATACCTGCTGATTTCCGCATATTCCCGATTGAGAATGCTGGCTAGGCTCGCTGCCATAGTGATCTTGCATCGGCTGGTGAGGTCGTACGTGAAATTTGAATCCTCCGGGGAGGTATTGATCCATCGCAGCCATTTGGAAACGACAGGCCAGATGTAATCGCGCCCGGTCGACACGGCTCGGATCGACCCGTTGAACGGCCTGTGTCTCATAAGCGAGGACTTGACGCGCCGTAGCGCCTTTTTGCTCATGATGGATACTGTTGGCCAGAGCCCGATGTGCAAACGAACACCGCGTGGGGCAGCGTAGAGTCCTTCTTCAGGTCGTGCCGATTCGGATTCGATGCGCTGAAAACGACAGTCTCGCCAATGGACGCACAGCCCTCCAGCGCGACGGAAAGCGCGACCACTCCCACATTACGCATTCTGAAACTCCCCCGACCGGAGCTTATTCAATCGCAGCCAAAGGGCGAGGGCAATAGTCTAGTCGTCCAAAGCAGTAGGCATCGTCCGAGTCGCAGCCGTCAGTTTCGCGAGACGATTCTCAGGGACTAGCAAATTAGGAAGTCACAATGACCGAAGGGGGTGGCTGCGGCCGCATTTTAGCCGCACCTGTTCGCGCTTCACATGCCGGTCGAGTTGCTGTACCGCAGGGCATGAGAATCCAAACCGGGTACGCCGTAGATGCTATATCGCTCTCTCGGGAAGACCGGCCTGCGCGTGTCCGAGATCGGCTTCGGCTGCGCGAGTTTTTGGGGCAAGAAGGTCTTCGACGAAGCTGCGGCGATCCGCCTCGTCGAGGCGGCCGTCGATCAGGGCGTTACATTTTTCGATACCGGCGCCAGCTATTCGGGGGGCAACGCCGAACCGCGTCTGGGCAAGGCGCTTTCCAATCTCGGCAACCGACACGATCTGGTGATCGCGACCAAGGCCGGATCATACACCGACGGGGAAGGCAGATGGCGCGAGGATTTTTCTGCGTCGGGCGTGCGGCGAACCGTCGAGGCCAGTCTGGTCCGGCTTGGACTGGATGCGATCCCGTTGCTGCATCTCCATGGTCCCGAAATCGGCAATATCACCGATGATCTGCTCGATACGCTCGCCCGGCTCAAGGAAGAGGGCAAGGTGTTGCACTTCAGCGTCAACAGCTTCGACCCCAAAGTCATCGAGCACATCATGACCTTGCCGCTATTCGGCGCGGTGATGATCGATTACAATATTCTTCGGCCCGAACGCGAGCCGGTCATCGAGAAGCTGGCGGCGCGCAATTTCGGGATTCTCGCGGGCATGGCGCTTGGCGGCGGCCTCTACCTCAAGAACGCCTTTCGCATCCGCGGATTTCAGGACGTTTGGTATCTCGCCCGGGCCTGGAAGAACCATCGCTCCGATCTCAGGCGAGGCAGGCACCTCGATTTTTTGCACCATCAGGCGCCGCTCACGGCTGCAGAGATCGCCCTCGCATGGGTCTTGCGCAGGCCGGAAATCGGCTGCGCGGTGCTGGGGACGACCCGGATGTCGCACTTGTCGGCCAATCTACGGGCTTCAGGGCTAGCCATCGGTGACGACCTGTTACAGAAAATAAGCCGGGCTCAACTGGCGTTCGGCTGAGCGGGGGCGCAATCGTTTTCGAACATCGCTCGCGGCGTGACGTACCAGAGCAAAAACAGGATCGCCAACCCATGCGTCAGCAACGCCACCGATAGCGGCACGTTTAGGAGGATCTGGGGAAAAACGGCACCGGAGATCAGCACAAACCGGTTCGGCAAACCCGCCGATAACCCATTGCCAAGCGCAATGACCAGCCCGCATGTCAACGCCGCCAGCGGCGCGAATAATAGGCCGACGGACGCGATGCCTTCGGTAGCAAACAACGATGCGTTGAAATTGCCGAGCTTATAGACGCGCTCCATCACGATCGACAGCTGGTCGGAATAGGGGCACGCCAGGAGCGGCTTCAGGATCGAGATTTGGCAAAACCAGGTGAGGTCGTGTCGCGAGAAGAAGTCGCTGTAGACATCCATCGCAATCGCGGGAATGGCCAGCATCCGGAAATTCACGGTGTAAATGTAACGCTGCCCGGCATTGAGGTAAAACACCGCATCCGTCCTTGGCAAGCCCATCAAAAGTCCGATAAGCAGCGGCAGCAGCAGGGACAGTACCACCGTGGTGGTCGACCCAAAAAACCTCGAAAGCAGCACAAAGCTGACAAGCCACGCTGGCGCAAAGAACACCAGCTTAGTCAGGACGACGGGATAAAACAGCAGTAGAAGGGCCAGTACGATGCTGGCCATCCAGTATCGCCTGCGCGCTACAAAAACGGCAAATGCGAACGGCAGCAACGCGCCTGATAGCATTCCGGTCAGGTATTTTATGACGGTCGGGAATTCGAGGCTGTCGCGAAAGAGGTAGATATCCTCAAAACCAACGATTCGAAAGTTGTAGACGGCGCCGACAGCTATCGTGGCCACGGCCAACACGATGATCAGTCCCAAAAGGAGATCGAGCATCCTCGTCGAGAGAACGAACGTTTGCCGAATAGGAAATGACATCAGCAAGGCGGGCAGAAGAAATGCGACGGCCGATACCGCAGCGGAAATCCCGGCGGCACGGTGGTTATAGTTCAAGTCCGAAAAACAATTCAGCCAGAGATAGCTCAGCATCATCGAATAGAGATAAAACCCGACAAAATAGCCGAAGCTGAAGCGAGCATATACAAAGAGGAGAGCGACGATGCCGAACAGAGCGGCAACGATGGCGGCGAGGTGAAATCGGACCGAGTCATAGAATATGTGAAAAGTTGCTGCAGTGAAATAGTCCGGAAAGCTGAAATGCGAAATGTAGACAAGGGACACGCAACAGATGACGCAGTGAAGGCAGACCAAGCACGCCAGTCCGAACCGCCGTTCCAGATTCGTCGTGGTACATATGCGGTTTGCGATCATCAGCGAACTCACGATGCGCTTGCCGGGTTATGGTCCGGGAATATCGAGCGCGGTGCGACGTGCCAAAGCAGAAACAGGAACGCCGCTCCCTGAGTTAGCAGCATGATGGAAGCGAGCAGATCGTGATATCGGAGCAAATCAGCAATGCCAGTCTGAAACGGTCGCCCTTTTGCCGACGGCGGTCACCCCCGTCCTTTTGCGTTCCAAGGCGGGGTTTCCTCGCTGCGGGCCGGCTACCTCCATAGTTGGAATGGTTACGACTGGCAAACCGAAAACCCTCCAGACGATCTCCAGTCGCTTTTATTGGGCATGCGCGGCCTCCGCATTTCGCTCCCGGAAGTGCTGCGGTCTCGTCGCGTGGCTTGGGATAGTCAGATTTGGCCTGCCGGGCTGTGGACAGCGCCAGGCGTGCTGGGCGACAGCATAGACCGGCGGGTTCCTCGCGGCCTGCAATCGTTCGCCCGCGCCGAGCTCTCCCCGTCGAATTCGACATCGGCCGGCTTCAAGGCCCTTGATTTGCAGCGGCTTCTCGTTAGAAGCACGGCGTCAATGACCGCCCACCATTGGGCGGTCTTTTGTTTACCTTTAACCCCCCGGGTGTCCGGGTGGCGGACGCAAGCACGCATGTATGTGATTGGAATCAGCTCCGGCATCAAGCACGGCCACCATGACGGGGCTGCGGTCCTGCTTCGCGATGGCGAACTGATCGCGGCGGCGGAAGAGGAACGTTTCACGCTAGCCAAGCACGCGCGAGGAGAATTGCCCCGCGGGGCGATCAATTTCTGCTTGAGGCAGGCCGGCGTCACCATGCGCGAGATCGATTTCATCTGCTCGCCGCTGAAGACCTACACCAATTACGAGCGACGACTGACCGAGTACTTCAATTACCAGTTCGGCCATAGCCCGAAGATCGAGCTCTACGACCATCACCTCTGCCACGCTGCCAGCAGCTATTACGGCTCTGGTTTCAAAGAGGCGACGGTAGCCTGCTTTGATTTCTCCGGCGACTCCAGTTCCGGCATGGTCGCCCATGTCAGGGGCAACGACTTCAAGGTGCTGACGCGGTTCGGCCGGCACAACAGCCTGGGCCTCTATTACGGCATGCTGACGCAGTATCTCGGCTACCAGATGACCAATGACGAGTACAAGGTCATGGGTCTTTCTTCCTACGGCGATCCTAGATACCTCGACGAGTTCGCCGGTCTGCTGCGTCCGGGCGGGATCGAGTACCTCCTCGATGAGGCGCTCGACAAGCGCCGCCGCGATGCAGAGATTTTCACCAGTGATTTTTCAACCCGGCAGGAGCGCATTTTCACCGAAAAGATGGAGGGCGTTTTAGGCCCACGCCGCGTACCTGGCGAGCCACTCGATCAGCGCTTTACCGACATCGCCGCGAGCGGCCAGAAGCAACTCGAAATCGTCGCCACCGAAGTCATTCGCACCGCGATCGCGCAGACCGGCTGTGCCGAAGTGTGCCTCGCCGGCGGCGTCGCGCTGAACTGCAAGATGAACATGGAGATAGCAAATGAGCCGTCAGTCGGCCGGCTCTACGTTCCGCCGGTGCCGCACGACGCCGGCGTGGCGCTCGGCGCGGCTATGCTCAAATGCGCGGAGAACGGTCACACTATTGCGCCGCTCACCCATGCGTATTGGGGACCGGAATATTCCAATGACCAGATCCGGAACACGCTGGACAAGATCGGCGCGCGCTATGAGGCAATAGAGGATCCGGTCGCGCGTTGCGTGGACGACCTCGTCGAGCAGAAGACGGTTGGCTGGTTCCAAGGGCGCATGGAATATGGGCCACGTGCGCTCGGCAACCGCTCAATCCTCGCCGATCCCCGTTCGGCCGGCATGAAGGACCGCATCAATAGCGGCATCAAGTACCGGGAAGAGTTCCGGCCGTTCTGCCCGTCGGTGCTGTACGAGCGCCAGGACGAATATTTCAAGGATGCCTTCGATGCACCGTTCATGGTAGTAACGTTTCCGGTGATCGACAAGGTCAGGGACCTGGTTCCGGCAGTAGTGCACGTCGATGGCACCGCGCGAATCCAGAGCGTACAGGCTGACACCAACCCGCTCTACACCCGCCTGATTGGCGAATTTGCGAACTCAACTTCCGTGCCGATGCTGATCAACACCAGTCTCAACATCAACGAGCAGCCGACGGTGAACGCTCCGCTGGAGGCGCTGCACACCTATTTCTGCTCCGGGCTGGACGCGCTGTATCTCGGGCCGTATCGGCTGTCAAAGGCGAACTCGTAATCGCAAATTCGCGATCTTGGAGGTGCGTCATTGTGGAAGCGGTGGCTGCCGATCGGGAACATGCCCATCATCTCTATACGATCCAGCGTTGCGACCGCGCCGCGCGGCTCAAGGCCAGTGGCGGTTCAATCGGACATACTCTCCCATAGCGCTGCCGTTTCCGCCGGCGTATGCCGATCGGGCATCGCGCAAAAGAATTTCTACTGCAAGCCGTAGCAGTGAATGCTACTTCAATTCCGCGTCCCCTGAAATCACCCGAGAACAACAGTACAGAGTAGCTATCCTCGAACCCTGAACGCGTTTCCCGGTGTAACAGGATTTCGCTTGCCGCCAAGATGCTCTATACAGAGCAGGTCCCTAGGCAATTCTTGGGCGTTTAATACTTGCGATGGCCCGGTGCTGCTTTCGAGCCCGGGGAAATTCTGAACGATGTCCTCTGATGACCCTAAGGTCGTGATCCTGCTTGCGGCGCTCAACGGCGAAGAATATCTCGCCGAGCAGCTGCAGTCGTTTCGCGATCAAACTCATTCCAGGTGGGAGCTCTTGGTCTCGGATGACGGTTCCGTCGATCGCACGGTCGAAATCGTGAAAGCCTTCGCGGCGCAGGTTCCTCAACGCGTGACGCTGCAGCAGGGACCGGGGCAGGGATTTTGGCGGAATTTTCTGTCCCTGATCCGAAACCTGGACGCCGACGGGGATTTTTTCGCATATAGCGATCAGGACGATATCTGGTTCCCAGCCAAGCTGCAGAAAGCTGTGGCCTGGCTGACGAGCCTGCCTGATGATGTGCCCGCGCTGTATTTTACGCGGACGGCGCTGGTCGGAAAGAATGGCAAGCTTCTCGGGTTTTCGCCGCTGTTTATGCGGACCCCAAGCTTTCAGAATGCGCTGGTGCAAAATATCGGCGGTGGAAATACCATGGTATTCAACCGTGCCGCCCGCTCGATGCTCGCGACGGCGCCGGCGGACATCGAGCTGATTGCGCACGATTGGTGGACCTACCAGATGGTCACCGGAGTCGGCGGCATCACGCGTTACGATCCCTGGCCAAGCGTCAAGTATCGGCAGCACGAGCACAATCTGGTCGGCTCAAATGTCGGCATGCGCCAACGCACGCTTCGGTTGAGGGCGTTTGCCAAAGGACGCGTCGTTACCTGGAATGACGTCAACATTAAAGCCTTGAACAAGATGCGCCACCTGCTCACCCCTTCAAGCGTGGCTACGCTCGATCAATTTGCCGCGGCAAGAACGACGCGGCTGCCGAAGAGACTGTATTTGTTTTATAAAGCGGGAGCCTATCGGCAAAGCGCTCTCGACAATATGGGGATCGTGCTTGGTTCGCTGTTGGGCCGGATATGACGCGAGCCGGCCCGGAACATCGAGGTGGCGGCAACGGACCGGAGCGGGGCAAAGGAGTCGGGCAGTGCCCGTCGGCATTTAGAGCTTGCGCTTCCAGCAGCCCTTTATTAACGCTGGCTTGAACGGGCTCTCATGCCGGCCTCGGATTTCGGGACCGTCACGGCGATTTTTCCGGCACGGTATGTCTCGGCCTGTCTCTGATCGGCGAAGGACGACGTTGATGGAAGTGACAAGCGAACGGCAAGGCGATGTCCTGTTGCCTGGAACGGCGAGCGGTCTGGAGCTCGAATACCCGGCGCGCATCGTACCTTTTCCATCGTGGCTCGGACACACGCCGTTTGCCCTTTGGTTGATCGGCGCGTTGAAGCCGCGCATCTTTGTCGAGCTTGGAGTCCATACGGGCAACTCGTACTGCGCCTTTCTGCAAGCCGTCCACGCGCACGGCCTCGCCACGCGGTGCTTCGGTATCGATCATTGGCAGGGCGATGAACACGCCGGTCACTACGGCGACGAGGTGTATGAAGAGCTCAAGGCCTATCATGACCCGCGATACGGCACGTTCTCCACGCTGGTTCGTACTTCCTTTGAGGAGGCAGCGGCATACTTTTCCGATGCCAGCATCGACCTGCTCCACATCGACGGCTTTCATACCTACGAAGCCGTTTCAGCGGACTTCCGGTCCTGGCTGCCGAAAGTAAGCCCTCGCGCGGTCGCGTTATTTCACGACATCAACGTGCGCGAGCGAGGCTTCGGCATCTGGAAACTCTGGGAGGAACTGACTTCGCGCTATCCGCATTTCGAATTCCTGCATTCCCACGGACTTGGCATCGTGTATCTGGGAAGTGAACCGCTTACCGGGCCGCTCGAGGCACTGTTCGGACTTGAGACCGCGGCGCAGCGAGAGAGGGTGCAGAGCTATTTCAGCCGGCTCGGCACGTCGGTTGTCGATCGCCTCGCAACCCGGACGCTTGCCGCCGAGATCGAGGCGATGAAAACGAAGCCGGAAAAGACCGAGGCCAGGAAAGCCAGAATTAGGACGCTCGAGAGCGAATTGTCGATGGCGCAAGCCAGCCTCGAGCAGGCGAAGGCGGAAAGCGCGGCGAGGAAAGTCGGACTTAGTACGCTCGAGACCGA
>Ga0066662_10000607_pt1 | contig 15810 bp, 23 predicted proteins | sample GraSoiAngelo_111_FD_133939 | JGI IMG/M metagenome (GOLD analysis project Ga0066662, IMG submission 133939) | Grasslands soil microbial communities from the Angelo Coastal Reserve, California, USA - 14_0903_12_40cm | ecosystem: Environmental > Terrestrial > Soil > Grasslands | place: USA...
ACACCGTCAAGCTCGATCTTCTCTTCCTTGGCGCGCACGCGCCCCCCTTAGCTGACGATCGAGACCGAAGTCGCCTGGGGGCCCTTATCCCCCTGCTGCGGCTCGTAGGACACCTTCCCACCGTCGGGCAGGCTCTTGAAGCCATCGCCCAGGATCGCGCTGTGATGGACGAACAGGTCCTTGCCGCCATCGTCAGGGGTAATGAACCCAAACCCCTTGGCGTCGTTGAACCACTTCACGGTTCCAGTTGCCATGTCACACCTCCCCTCGCCACTCAGGAACGAGTCAGGAAGGCACGAGCACAACCGTCAAACGTCCGCCAACGACGCCAGCCTAGCAGAGCGCGGGCCGATCGCGGCTTTCTCGCGACCGACGTGGCGGCTGGCGACGACAAATGGACTCCGATCCGGTGGCCCGGCACGTTGCCGGCCCTCTGTGCGGTTACTGAGCAGGCGGCTCGGTCTTGCTTGGCTGCGTGGGCGGGGAAACGCTTTCCACCATCGAGCGAGATAGACCGGTGATGTCCGCGATTTCGGCGTCCGACCAGCCGAGCGACCGCGCCGCGGTGATCGCGCCCTCGAACGCGCGGCGGCCCTGGATGTACTCGAACGACGCGTTCAGCAAATCGGCACGGATCTTCTCGGCACGCGTCGGCATCCGCGCAGGTTACTCGGTCGCCTGCTCTCGGGACGACGGCTCGGCCGGTGGCGTGGCGCCGTGTACACTTGAAGCTCAGGGAACGCTCGCCGCGTGGGAGTGCTGGGCTCAAGGCTTCCAGGTAGCCCGCTGACTCACAGCCGACGGTGACCCCGTCCGATCCAGTGGAGCAGACCATGGACGTCCCCGCCCTTCCCGATCCAGCTCGACTGCCGGTTCACATCGATCTCCCGATAGCGCTTCGACCGGTTCCCCTGTTCGCGGTTATCGCCGGCGGCGCTGAGACCACGGCCGGTCGTGGCGATCTGCATCTCGTCCCAAAGCCTTCGGCGGACGACGGCGCCGCAGACGCCTAGTGCATAGCCGCGAGCAGCGAATCCACTGCGAGGGCTCGGGCGTCGCACATCGACGTCCGCTCATTGGGCGGTATATGGGGGAACCCAGCCATCAGATCGAGCACCGCCTCTTCCCGCAGCGGCCGTTGCCCCCTCCGGTGAACCCGGCATGACAGGACACGACGAAGACGACCGGCAACCGGCGTCCTTGAAACATGACGTCGACTCTGAAACCGGCGCCGTGCACGAGCGTCCCACCCAACACGATTACACCTGTCATACATGCGGCTTCACCCAGAACGCGTCAACACCACCCGACTACTGCCCGCGTTGCCACGCCGAGACTCACGCGGAAAGCTCTTAGCTCGCGATCGCCAGTACCCCGTTAACGACGCGCACGCCTCGCGACCGTGCACCGACTGAAGGAGCACGACATGGACGAACCGGACCGCAAGCCGGACGAGTCGCGTGACGATCCGCAAGACGACCACCTCGATGTGACCGCGCAATACGGCGGCGGACGCGAGTGGGAGACCGCCCCCACCGGGCTGCTGCGGGGCTGGTGGAAGCGCCTTCGCGGCGAATGAGTGGAGTCGGGCCTGGCCACCCCATCAGCGTCCGGCGCCCGACACCGAGAAACCTGCACCGCGAACACCGGGGCGCGGCGAGGACCAGCTACTGGGCCCGGGGCTCGCCGCGCGGCTCTGTGATGGCACGGGCGTCGTCCAGCAGCTGTTGCGCCTTTGCGGTGGGCCATGACGTGATCCTGATGCCCTCGCGCATGTCATGCGGGTCGATCGGCTGCAGGGTGGCACGCGTCCATTCTGGGTCTTCGGGGGTGTGCTCCAGGACCAACCGCCAGGTCGGATTGCCGGCCGCGTTCCGCTCGCGACTCAGCTGCTCGAGCAGCCCGCGCTGCTGGTGCTTCGCCCAGGCCCGCTCGACAAGGCCACGCTCGGGATCGCTCCAGTCCGGCGGCATCCGGAGGCTCACCCTCAGGAGCATACGCCGGTGAACGTGTGGGAAGCAGTGCCGGTTAAGAGTGCGGCGTCGCCGCTCGCCGGTCGCCCAGCCGCACGGGTGAGCGCCCGGTCTGCGCACGGGCGGTGCGTATGTGGTTAGGCAAGTCGGACAGGCGCGCGCAGACTGTGACCACGAGGCGCACCGGCTAGCTGCGGCGTTTCTCGAGCCTCAGCTCGATGAAACCCTCTCCGGCCCATGCCTCGAGCGGAGTCGACTCCGTGGTGATCAGCTTACGCAGCGCCTCGCGGCCGTCACTCGCTTCAATCGTGACAGAGATTGGCTCGGCGAGTCGGAGGCCCGTTATGGTGATCTCGTAAGTCGGCACGGACTGCAGAACCTAGCACGCATGGTCTGCCTTCCGCGCCCGCGCGGCCTCAACCACGGTCCGTAACCACGGTGCCACGGTGCCGACGCCTCGTTTGGCGGCTCGGCGCTTCGGGGTAGACTCGGTGACGCGTGGCCGAACCTCCCGCTGCGCGTCGTGATCCCAGAGCATGGTCGCACGCTGTTGATCCGTCGTTGTGGAGGTGGTCCTCGTGCGTGAGATCCGTGGTAGGCCCGGCGCCAAGGATTCAGTTCCCACCCGCCAGGAGCTTCGTCAGAGTGCCCTGCCAAGCGCGGTGCCGGTGGTGCGAGGCATGGTGGCAGGATTCCTGGCGGGTCTGGACGTGCCGGCCACGCGCTCGGGGGATATTCAGCTCGCCGTGACGGAGGCGTGTGCGAATGTCGTTCGCCATGCGTATCCAGATGGTCGGGGTGATGTCCTTTGCCAGTGCGAGGCGACGGACGAGGCGATCGTGATCCGCGTCTCTGACTGGGGCTTGGGCACCGAAGAACCCTCAGCGCAGCCGGGGCTGGGGCTGGGAATACCTCTGATCGAGCGGCTGTCCGATCGCCTGACGCAGCGTCGCACCGACGGCGTCACGCTGGTCGAGATGTGCTTTGACCGTCGCAACCGGCGACAATGACCGACGGACCCGGCCGGTCGCAGGCCGCGTCATCGGCGTTCCAAGGGCGCCGCTCCGACCGTTGATACCATGGTTCGGTGTGGAGGTCTCGCACCATGCACCTCATCCTCGCATTCGGCCGGTCGCCGTCGTTGCGAGGAAGGCCGTCGCCGGCCGCCGATCCTTCACCGCCGTGCTCTGCGCGGCTGTCCGGGTGAAGGGTGGCTTGGCATGACCCTTCCCGGGACCGATCATCTGCGGGTGTTGATCGCCAACCAGCGGGCGCAGCGGCTTGACGATGTGACGGCGATCGTCGCCAGCCTGGGGCACGAGGTGATCGCACGGTCGATCGAGGTTGAGGATGTGGCGGAGCTGACTGCACGCGAGCGCCCCGACGTGGCGTTGGTCGGGCTCGGTGAGAGCAGCACACATGCGCTTGATCTGATCGATCGGATCGTGCGTGCGGCCGCCTGCCCGGTGATCGCAATCCTCGAGACCGATGATCGCGAGTTCGTCAACGAAGCGGCCAAGCGTGGGATCTTCGCCTACATCGCGGATGGTGATGCCGAGCAGTTGCAGAGCTCGCTGGATATCGTGCTTCGCCGGTTCGCCGAGTTCCAGAATCTCGAGGGGGCCTTTGCGCGTCGCGCACTGATCGAGCGGGCAAAGGGCATCCTGATGGAACGCCATGATGTCGATGACGGCGTTGCGTTCGAGATGCTTCGCACCCACTCTCGCAGCAGCAACCGCAAGCTGGTCGACGTCGCCAATGCGGTGATCGATGGTCGCGGGCTTCTGCCCGGCCCGCCCAAACCCGCGACCTGACCCGGTCGTCTCCCGATCGCGCTCCGCAACCACCGGGCGCTTCCCTCGAACCTCCGCCCGGTGAACACCGCAGAGGTGCCGGCGAAGGGCCGGCTCCAATCATGTACTGCTACGGTGAGGTCTCAGGGGAACGCCCGCCGCTTGGTTCGCCGCGAACCCAGCTTCCACGCGGCAAGCCGACCTCACCGACCGACCGGCGGCGCGCCGGTCCGAGAGGGAGCGGAGGACACCATGGAAGCAGACCACAGCGATGGCCCGCGTGCAGCGGACCTGCCAACGCAGTCGAACCAGCCCCGTCAGGCCACCGGATCGGGTGCAACACCATCGGTGCTCACCTTCACGCCACGGCAGTTCTACCGGCGACTCCGCGGTCGGTGGCTGATCGAGGCGGAAGATGCGCTTGATGGCGATGGGCACCGCCAGGGCGACGTGGACCGATGAGCGACCTGCGGACGCCGGCATCCGCACACGCGGCGGTCCCACGGCTGCGGTCGCGAGCCGAGCAGATCGCGGACGAAATGGCGGCGCAGAACCGCCACCCCGAGCCCACGGTTCGCCGGCTGCCCGGCTACGAACCACCGATCAAGCCGCAGATCCCCGGGCGCTGACCACTGCTCATGACCCGGGAGCGCGCCGCACGGGTCGACGAGGCCGCGCGATCAGCGAGCGTCCCTCGTGCCGGGATCGTCCGCTCGTTCGTCGCTTGGATGGTCGCGGCCACCGGTGAACTTGTGCCAGCGGCCGGTCTCCTTGGAAAAGAACGCGCGGCGCGTGAAGACCGAGATGACGGGCCGGCGCCGAGGCGGCTCAGGCGTCGTATCGGCGGGTGTGTCGCGACCGGCGTCCATCGCCGGATCGTCCTGGCCGTGGGGGGACTGTGCTTGCATGCTCAAACCTCGATCCATATGGCCGTCGACGAAACGGCCGGGCGGTGAAGTCGGCGGGCAACGCGGGGCAGACGAGCCGAAGGCGACTCGAGCTGCCGTCCGGGCGGCGGGCTTCCCCCTGGGAACCGCATGGTAGCAGTGGCCCAGCGCGACGATTCGCAGGTGATGCCCACGGCAGCGTGTCTCATGGACTCGGTGTGGCGCTCGGGCGGCGGGTCACTCGTTTCGGGCTGCAGCAGCGTGGGTAAGATCCGGCTGGCTGTCTAGGCCGTCTTCCAAGCGAGCCCCGGGGAGACCCCAGATGGTTGAGCACGCGATCGAGTCGTTCACCGTCGAACAAGCCGACCAGATACTGGACGAGGCCTGGCAGTCGGGCGGAGACGTCGCCGGTGCGCTGGCCGTGGCGAAGCAGCGGAGCGTCGAGATCGGCCGCGACCCGGTGATCGAGGACGCGAAGCTGCTGCTCGCCGAGGCGAATCGCTGTTCGCCGTCGGAAGCGTTCACGTATCTCGTCAAGATCTCGCAGCGGACGAACACGAAGGTTCGGTTCGTCGCGCATCGCATCGTCGAGTCACTCGGGGATTCCACTCTGAAGGCGTAGCCTGCTGCGCAGCCACGGGCCGCGGTCGTCGTGGCCGCGGGGGTGCGCGAACCTGGGCGGCTCGGTACAGTCGGCGGCGATGGCAGATGCCGAGTTTGCCGTGGTTTCTGAGGTCGAACGAGAGCGGGCGATCCGCGTGCTGGTGTCGGCGTTCCAGGATGACCCTGTCGAGCGATGGCTCTATCCTGAGGATGCCGGGTATCGTCAGCATTTCCCGGCGTTCATCGCCGCGTTCGGTGGGGGCGCCTTCCAGGATGGGACGGTCTGGCGGCTCGGAGACTTCGACGCCGTGGCGTTCTGGTTTGCTCCTGGGCGCGAACCGGACGGCGAGACGGTGGTACAGGTCTTGGTGCTGACGACTGCGAACGCCCTGCATGCGGATTCGTTCGCAACCTTGGAGCAGATGGCGGCCGGGCACCCCGCGGCGCCGCACTGGTATCTCCCGTGGTTCGGCGTCGAGCGCACCCTCCAGGGGCACGGCCTGGGGACGCGACTCATGCGCCGATGCCTGGAGATCGTGGACGAGAGCGGCTACCCCGCCTACCTCGAGACGCCGAATCCACGCACCGTGCCCTTCTACGAGCGCGCCGGATTCTCCGTCACAGGGACTGCTCAAGCCGGTGCCTGCCCGCCCATCACCATGATGCTCCGCGCCGAACGCATATACCAACAGATGCCGAATCGGGGCTGAAAGGGCCAGCGCGACCCAGATGGCCCAACCGACGCTCGCGCCCTCGTCCCGGCCGATGCAGCAGCCGCCTCGATCGGGATCAAGCGGGCGTGCCGTCGCTTCGCGGATCGAGTCCGTCGAGCCGATCCAGCCCGGTGAGCTGGAATAGTCGACGTACCGGCTCGCTGGCCACGACCTCAAGCCGCACGCCGAACTCCGCGCAGCGATCCTGCGCCCGGACCATGCATTGCACACCTGTGGAGTCCATGAACGTGACGGCCAGAAAGTTCAACCGCAGCAATCGCAGAGTCGGTGTGAAGCTCCACTCGATCGCCTCGATCAACCGGTCACAGGTAGAGGGGTCAACCTCACCGTCACAACGCACCAGCACGACACCCTCGCCCGGCTGCGAAACCTCAACGGTCAGAATGACGTCGCCCACCGCCCGGTCCCAGGTCACACACAAAGCGGCGTCGTCCTTGAGCCCCAGCGGAAGACACCCTATCGCTTGTGCGGTGGCTCGACAAGGCGGCCAAGGCACGGGCGCGAACAGGAGTGACGTGCCCGTTCCAGGTCGACCGGCTTCAGGGACGACCATACGGTCGCACTCGAAAGCAGCTAGCCAAGCTGCGCCACCGTGATCAGCGTCGCTTCAGATCGGGCTTCGAGACGACCACATAGCCGTCTCGCCGCGCCACGACCCGCTCCACCGATGGATCTTCGTGCCCTGGCTTGACCACGAACTGGTCAGGTGGTTCGACGGCCTGCTCGTACTCAGCGATGCGCAGCATGACGGCGTGTTCGCAGTCGGCCTGGTCGCATTCGCATACAAACGGCACCGGAATGTCCAGAGGCACACCGGCCCCGTCCTCGAGTTCGGCACGACGCCTGTTGTGCTCTTTGTGGGCTTGCTCGTTCTTCTCAGCACGCGCCAGCCGCGTATCGCCGTGTTCGCTCACGCGATGACCCTATACCGCCCGGCCGCGGCTCGCCTCCCCACCAGCCGCGACCATGCCTTCACGCGCGAGCAAGGTCGTCCTCCACGGCGCAGCGGCGCCACGCCGCCTCGCAACGGCGCAGGCCCAACGAGACGGTGCGGCCCCGGTGATCGCTCGGGACGCGGCCGCCTGCCCAATCCGCGTGTCCTGCCCTGAGCGACAGGGCAATGCACCCGCGATGGGCGCTCCGCTCACTGATCGCCATATGTGGCAGTCTTACCTCGGGCGGCTCGTACTCGCCCAGCCCCGAGCCAAGTTGCACTTCGGAGATGACGCAGGTGCATCATGAGCGAGGTTCAAACGGCGGCCGCCCATCGAGCGACCGGGCGTGCGCACGAGCTGCCGGGACTGCCGCCACGTCGCAGCCCGACGCTGTCGCGTTCCACGTGACGCGAGCAATCGCGTCGGAGCGCGCAGACGACGCGTGCTGACGTCCGACGTACCCGTGGCGTCCGGACGTGAGCTGACGCTGGGCATCGTTGCCGCGCCCGGGCTGCCGGCCGACATGGCGCCCGACATGGCGGCCGATCTGCAGGCGGACCTATCCGAGGCGTATCCGCAGATGGCGTGGCGGCTGCCCGTCATCTCCGACGCGCTGGTGGCCCCGCCGGCGCTGCTGCCCGACCTGGTCGACGCGGGGCGGCGCAAGCTGCTCTCGGAGCAGTGGGACATGGCGCTCTGCCTGACCGACCTGCCGCTGCCCTCGGCCGGGCGCACAGTCGCCGGCCATGCCAGCGTCAGCCACAGCGTCGTCGTCATCTCGGTGCCGGCGATCGGCGTCGTTGCCGTGCGCCGGAGGCTGCGCGAGGCGGCGCTGCGGCTGATCAGCAGGTCACTGGACGGCTCGGCTCGCGGCGCGTCCACCGGTGGCCGGCTGCGCAGGCTTCAGGACCTCGCCGACCTGGGGGACGGCCTCAGCCTGGGATGGCGATCCCGGCACGGCAGCGGCCGCTTGGTGGTCGGCATGCTTCGGGCGAACCGTCCCTGGCGGCTCGGCGTAAAGCTCTACCGCGCCTTGATCGCATCGCTGGCCGTCGTGGCCGCGGCGCTCGTGACCACAGACGTTTGGCGGATCGCCGTCGGGGCCGGCTGGGGCCGCCTGAGTGCCATCGCCGTGTTCGCGCTGCTGGCCACAACCGTGACGCTGATCATGGCGCACGACCTCTGGGAGAGCAGCCACGACGACCGGTCAAGCGACCAGATCACGCTGTTCAACATCGTCACCTCGCTCAGCCTGCTGATCGGACTGCTCACCCTCTACGCCGGGCTGATCCTGATCACGGCCGTTGGTGCCCTGCTGCTCGTGTCGATGCCGCTGTTCCACGCAGCGGTCGGACGGCCGGTTGGCGCCGCGCAGTACATCGCGCTGATCTGGCTGGTCGCGTCACTGGCCATGGTGGGCGGCGCGCTGGGAGCAGGCCTCGAGGCCGATTCGACCGTCCGCGAGGCGGCGTACGGCTACCGACCCGACATCGAGCCACCCGGCCAGCCCCAGGGCACGTAGATACGGAGGTGCCGGCTCGGCCCCTCAGACGGCCGACACCGCAGCCGCGGAAAGCGCCTCGACGCGCGTGTCGTAGACGGCGATGCCAAGGCGATTCCAGGCTGCCGCCACGTCGATCAGCCGCCGCGGAGCGGTGCCGGGGGGCGCGCACACGACCACGCTGCGCGTGCAGTTCCGGTCGGCTGCGCGGCCAAGGGCGCCGAGGATCGAGCAGTCGATCAGCGAGGCGGCTGACAGGTCGACAACGACCGAGCCGGTGGTCAGTGCGTCTTCCAGGCACTCCTCGACGGCCATGGCCGTCGCCAGATCGTGCTCCCCAAGAAGCTCGATGATCGCGCCTGACCAGCAGCGCCGGACACGCAGGCTGCCGTCCTCACCGGTCAGGCGGATGGCTCGCATGTCGCGCCCCGGCATGGCGAGCCGAGGCCGCGGGCGGGCGGCGTGTCGTTCCGGGAGCGGAAGCAGCCACGGGATGGCGGCGGCTGCGCCCTTGCGCGGGCCGCCGCCGGCTTGCGCGGGGTCGGCCCGTTTGTCGTCTGTCAGCACCAGAAGGATCGACCTCGGCACCATCCCCGTCCCCCTACTCGACCGTCCAGGTGCAGCCATCATCAGCGATGAGCACAAGGCCCGCATCCGGGTGTTCACTAGTAGCCGCTCGGTACCCGTGGGTCGCCAGATCCGTGGGTATAGTCGCTTCGTCGGCCGACCTGAGGGGACCAGGTTGCTGCTTCACCACATTGTCAGCCGCACGGAATGCCCGGAGGGCGCAGTGGCCCCGTCCGGACGAGTGGTGTGAGCAGCACAGACGTGCCCGTCGCTCTGGTCGAGCTGTGGCCGCAACGCCGGTTGATCGACCAGTTGCTGACCGATGTCCGCGTGGGGTGCAGCCGCGCGCTGCTGATCTGTGGGGTGGGCGGTGCCGGGAAGACGCTGATGCTCTCTTACCTGGCCTCGGCGGCCGACGGGCTGCAGCTGGCGAGGGCAAGCGGGTCGTCCTTCGAGGCCGGTATGCACTTCTCCGGCCTTCACCAGCTGCTCATGCCGATGCTGGGTGCGGTGACCGGCCTGCCAGCCACTCAGCGGCATGCCGTCGAGGCGGCGTTCGGCGGCGACGACGATTGGCCCCCGGACCGGTTTCACCTCGGCCTGGCCACGCTTGGCCTGCTGTCGGCCACGGCCTCGGAGCGCGGGCTCCTCTGCCTCGTGGACGACGTCGAGCGGGTCGACCCGGCGTCCATCGAGACGCTGGCGTTCGTCGCGCGGCGGCTGGACAGCGAGGGGATTGGGCTGGTGTTCGCGGAGCGACAAGCGGGTGGCGGAGGGGTGACCGCCCTGCGCGGCCTGCCTTCTACGTTCGTCGAGCCGTTTGACGATGGGGCGTCTCACAAGCTGCTGGCGTCGCTCGGGACCAGTCATCTCGACGATCGCGTCGAGGCTCGGGTCCTGCGCGCCGCAGGTGGCAACCCGCTGGCGCTGCGCGAGCTCTACCGCGGCCTGACGGCGGCCCAGCGCCGCGGTCGGGAGCCGTTACACGAGCAGCTGCGCCTTACGCGCCGGCTGTCTGACAGCCTGCTCCGGGAGGTGCGCACGTACCCCAGGCAGGCACAGGCCTATCTCCTGGTCGTGGCCCTTGAGAGCGATCCAGTACTCGCACGGCTCGCCGCCGAGCGCCTCGGCATCGATCCCGACGCGTCCGAGCTGGACGACGCGCACGAGGTGCTTCGCGAGGGGCGCGACGTCCAATTCCGCTCGGCGCTGCTGGGCCAGGCCGTGCGCGCGCGCGCGTCGGCCAGCGCCATGTATCGCGCCCACCTGGCGCTCGGTGAGGTCAGCCAGCGGCCGCAGGACGCCGACCGCCGGGCTTGGCACCGTGCCGCAATCACCCGGGGGCCCGACGAGCACGCCGCCGCAGATCTGGAGGGGGCCGCCGAGCAGTCGCGTAGCCGCGGGGGCGCCCGCATGGCCGCAGCGTTCCTCGAGCGTGCGGCTGTCCTGACGCCGGACGGGCCAGTCCGCGCGCGCCGCCTTGTGAGTGCGGCGGAGTCGGCGTTCGTCGCCGGGGATGCCGGTGCTGCGCTCGAGGTCGCGAGCCGCGCCGAGCAGCTCGGCACCGACCGCAGCGAAGCCGTCCGTCTCAGTCGGCTGCATGCAGCCATCCTGCGGACGTCCGGCGAGGAGGCACAGGCCGCGCGTCTGCTCGTGCAGGCGGCATCCAGCGTTGCACCGACCGATCCCGGTCTGGCTCGCGAGATCTATCTCGAGGCGCTGCAGGCTTCGCTTCGCACCGGCTCCTCAGGCGCCGGCGGTGAACTGGCCCAAGTGCAGCGCGCCGCGCGCGGCGTGACGCGTCCCGCCGGCGGGCGGCCGACCGGCGCCGACCACCTGCTGGACGGCTACGCAGCGCTCGGGCCGGGACCGTCCAAGACAGCTCTGCGCGCTCTGCGCCGCGGGGTCGACGCCATGCGGCGGCGGCCGGACCTGCGCTGGGGCGACGCCGCCGTCACGGCGGCATGGCGACTGTTCGACGATGCGGCCATCCACGAGCTGGCGCGGGCCTACGTAACCGGAGCGCGACGCGCGGACGCGTTCTCGGTGCTGTCGGCCGGGCTTCACCATCTGGCCGCCGCGGAAGTGCTGGCGGGGCGCCTGGAGAATGCTCAGGCCCACGCCAGGGAGGCCGAGTCGGTCGCGGAGCAGGCGGGGCGATCCACGCCAGACGGCAGCGGATACCTGCTCATGATCGCGAGCTGGCGCGGCCAGGAGGCCACAGCCAGGCAGCTGGCGACCGAGAGCACGCGCGCCGCCATGGCGCAGGGCCCGCCCATCATGGCCAGCGCTGCCCAGTGGCTGCTCGCTGTGCTGGACAACGGCCTCGGCAACCATGCAGCAGCTCTGACGGCCGCCCAGGCAGCGTGTGAGGACCAGTGGATCCGGACGTGGGCGCTGCTCGAGCTGGTGGAGGCGGCCGTGCGCACGCGCGAGATCGCGCGGGCGCGGGCGGCCGTCTCGGTCTTCGAGGAGGTCGCCGGCCCTCTCGACACCCCCTGGGCCGTCGGCAGCCTGGCCTGTGCCAAGGCGCTGGTGGCCAGCGGGTCGGACGCTGACGAGCTGTTCCGGTTGTCGATCGAGCAGCTCAGGCTGTGCTCGGTGGTGCCACAGCTTGGCCGCGTTCGACTGCTCTACGGCGAGTGGATGCACCGGAACCGGCGCCGGCGCGATTCGCAGGCGCAGCTCTCCATGGCGCGCCAGACGTTTGATGCGATCGGTGCCCAGGCGTTCGGCCGCCGCGCAGCCGAGGGGCTTCGCTCCGCCGGCGCGAAGAAGCCGACGCCCGCGCCCGAGACGGCGCCGCTCGACATGACGCCGCAGGAGTCCAGGATCGCGCGGCTGGTCTCCGAGGGATGGTCCAATCCCGAGATCGCCGCCCGCCTCTTCATCAGTCCCCGCACGGTCGAGTACCACCTGCACAAGGTCTTCCGGAAGCTGGATGTCACCTCGCGCGCGCAGCTGGCGCGGCTGCTCTCGGACCGGCCTCAGGGCGGCGAGCCGCCCCGCGCAGCAGACTGAGGATCTCACGGATGCGGTCGCTCCCGGGCGGGGCCAAGCTGTCCGTGGGCGGACGTGACGAGCCGACCGGCTCGCTCGCCGCCACCGTGATCCCGAGCAAGGAAGGGTGGCCATGGAGGCACGAACCACCATCGAAGAGCGCCTGTTCGCCGCGGACTCGGCGCTCGACCGAGCCTGGATGGGCGAGGGCGACGTCTCGGAGGCGCTCTCCCATGCCCGCGCTCTCTGCGAGCTGCTCGGTCGTGAGCCGCTGATCGAGGATGCGAAGGTCTTGATCGCCCACCGCATGTCCTGCACCCCGTCGGCGGCGTTCGATCTGCTCGTGGCGATATCCCAGGCGTACAATCAGAAGCTGCGCGACGTTGCGCGCGCGCTCGTCGACGATCCGACCACACAGTCCCCCGCCGCCAATCCGCTGATCTGGCGGCTCGTCGCGGTAGCTCAAGAGGGTGAACGCTGACACAGAGACACGAACCGCCTCCGCTCCGCGCCGCCGGATAGGCTCGTTCCAGCGGCCGGCGGTGGATCGGCGCCGCCGGGAGCTGCTGTTCGCCTCGGCGGAGGTGGTCGGGCAGTTCGGTGTGTGGGACTGGCGTCCGCGGGACGGTCAGCTGCTGTGGTCGGACAACCTCTACCGGATCTACGGGTACGAGCCGGGCGGGGTCACACCCTCGCCCGAGGTCGTGTACGCCCTCGTGCACCCCGACGACCATGGCAGGGTGATCGAGCACGTCGCTGACGTCGAGCGGTCCGCGCATGCCGACCCGCTGGAGTACAGGATCACCGTTCCGGGGAGTGGCACCCGGCATCTGCGCGCGACGCTGACCATCGTCGAGCGCCGGATGGGCAGGCCGTCACGGCTGATCGGCTGCGTCTTCGACGTCACCGATCAGCGCGCCGCCGAGCGCGAGGCGGTCCTCGCCGCCGCGATCTCGCGCGCTCTGGCGGAGTGGAGATCGGTTGACCGGAGCGTGCCGCCACTGCTGGGGGCGCTGGCGAGCGCAATCGACGTCGAGGTCGGGATCATGTGGCTGCCGACGGACGATGTGCTGGTGGACCGAGCTGTTTGGGCGTCGCGCATGGTATGCGCCGACGATCCCATGGCCACGTACCGGCCGGCGATGCGCGCCGGCGCAGGCCCTCCGGGCAGGGCCTGGCGGCACGGCGAAGCGGTGGCCGGTGCCGCCGGCGATGCCCACGTCGAGGCAGCGGGCGCCGGAGGGTCGATCGCAGTGCCTGTGCTGCACGGCGATGAGGTGCTCGCCGTGCTCGAGTTCCGTTCGCTGGCACCGCTGCATCCTGCGCCGGCGCTGCTGGAAGCGCTCACCCGCTCGGCGCTGCCGATCGGGCATTTCTTCGCCCACCGTCGCCTGTCTCTCCAGCCGCCCTGCCTCACGCCACGTGAGCTGGAGGTGCTGCGGCTGTGCGCACAGGGTCGGTCGGCGAAGGAGATCGCGTCACAGCTCGTGGTCAGCCCGTCGACGGTGCGCACCCATTTCGAGCATATCTACGGCAAGCTTGGTACCCGAGACCGCGCCTCGGCGGTCGCCCACGCGTTTCGCCGCGGGCTGATCGAGTAGCGCCAAATCCTCCAATTTCCCGATGGTGTGGTCGCTCGAGAGCATCGATAGTCCGGCGTATGGAACCGCCAACGCCACGCGGCCCGGCTGACCCTCCTCACCCCGACGCGGTTGCGCTGCTCGCGGCTCGTCTCGAGGATGCAGCCGTCGAGATCGAGGAGATGCTGAACGCGCTTTGGCGGATACGCACCGGTGACGGGTCGCGGCCGCCGCTCGAGCCCTCCGGCGCCCACCTGGCGTCGGCGGAGCAGATGGTCGGAATCGCATGGGAGTCCCTCCGCGTCGGCGTCGACCTGCTGCGGGGCCAGCGCCCGCCGATGAGCGACGAGCAACGGACAACGCTCTCGGCGTTCGACACCTTCCTGGCCGACCACCGCTAGCACGTGGGCGTGGAATCAGTCATCTAGGCGCGCGGGCGCCCCGCGAGGGGCGACGGGGCGCCCGGTGCCATCGCCAACACGCAGCGGCTCGCCGTCAGATCACCACCGCGAGGTCGTTGTCGACCTCCTTGACGCCGGGTGCCGAAGCCGCGGCCTGCTCAGCCATCCGCTTCTCCCACAGCGAATGCACCGTCCCCTCGAGGTGCACCGTGCCGTTGGTCGTCTCGACGTGGATCGCGCTGGCGTCGAGCGCGGCGTTTCGCTTGATCGTGTCGGCGATTCGGCGTTTGACGTCCTCGGGCTTGGCGCGCGGCTCGACGGTGATCAGGTTGATCACCGACCGTACTCCGGTGATGTCACGCACCGCTCGTTCGGCCGTCTGCCGCTGGTAACTCCATTCCACCTCTCCCTTCAGCGTGACGATGCCGTTTCGCACCTCGGCCTCGATCGTGTCGGGGAGCAGCGTGTGCCAGCGCAGCGTGCGGGCGACCGTCTCCGCGATCTCCGCATCCTTGCGCACGTGTGTGCTGGGCAGCGTCACCTCGAGCTCGTCAGCCACGGCCTTGACGCCATTCACACGCTCGGCCGCCTTCACGGCCAGCATCTTCTCTGCGTATGACCGTACGTGGCCGGTCAGGGTGACGGCACCACCATTGGCGATGACGCCGATATGCGACGCGTCGATCTTGGGGTCCCACTCCAACTCCCGCATGACGTTTTCCCTGAGTTCCTTGTCCGTGACCGTCATCGCTGTCTCCTTTGCTCTCGATGGCCGGACACGCGACGCTAGCCGCCCGGTTGCGCGCAGCTGGCCACGTTCGGACGCCCAGGAAACGGCGCCGTGGCCGTGCCGAGAAGCCGGCCCCCGGGATGAGACTGGGGAGTGCACGGATGCCGGTGGGAGAACCGAGGTCGACCCTTCCGTGCGACATGATCGACACACACGCGAGGCACACACCGACCCCCGTGCATCGCCGGGAGGCAGCGGCTTCCCGGAACGGTCGCACCCCTGATGATGAGCTGATCGAGAGCGCGGACATTGCGCTTGGGGTGCTCGCAGGCAAGTGGAAACTGCATCTGCTGTGCTCGATGGCGAGGGGCATCCATCGTCACAGCCGGCTGCTCGACCGCCTTCCGGGCGGATCGAAGAAGGTGATGACCGACACGCTCCGCGGTATGGAACGGGACGGGCTGGTCGAGCGGCGCGTCTATGCGGAGGTTCCGCCGCGCGTCGAGTACCGGCTGACGCGGCTGGGCTGGACGACGACTGATCTGTTGGTCTCGCTGGCCGCGTGGGGCGACGACTACGGCGGCGACGTGCTCCTGGCGCGGCGTTCGGCGATGCACCCGTCATTCACCAACAGTGAGGAGGTTTCGGCATGAGCACCATGCATGGCTTTGGAGAGGGAACGTTCGTTCAGGAGGAGGTCAGCCGGCACTGGGGCTGGTTCCTTGCGCTGGGCGTCATCGCCCTGATCGGTGGCGTGTTCGCCATCCTGGTGCCGGTTGCAGCGTCGATCTCGGCAGCCATCCTGGCCGGCTGGGCGCTGCTATTCGGTGCGGTCTCGCGCCTGGTCGCCGTATTCCGTGCCGACCGTATGTCGGAGCGGCTCACCCACCTGGCGCTGGGGCTGCTGTACCTCCTGGCAGGCCTCTACCTGCTGCTGTTCCCGGTGTCCGGAACGATCACGCTCACCGTCGTGCTGGTCGCGTACTTCCTGGCATCGGGCGCCGTGCAACTCGCCTCAGCGATCCAGACACGCGACAGTGACAACACGGCCTGGCGCGCCCTTCTCGGACTCGTCTCGATCGTGCTCGCCGTGCTGCCGGGGACCG
>Ga0066662_10000608_pt1 | contig 15805 bp, 18 predicted proteins | sample GraSoiAngelo_111_FD_133939 | JGI IMG/M metagenome (GOLD analysis project Ga0066662, IMG submission 133939) | Grasslands soil microbial communities from the Angelo Coastal Reserve, California, USA - 14_0903_12_40cm | ecosystem: Environmental > Terrestrial > Soil > Grasslands | place: USA...
AAACCGAACCCGGACAGCAGCAACGTTGCGCTGCGCCATCCATCGTTTCGCGCGTACGCGGACTACATGGAGACCGACGCGTTCGCTCTCGCCCTCGCAGAGCTCTTGGCACAGGCTGCCGAGACGCGAGTCGCGATCATGTGTTCGGAAACCGTGTGGTGGCGCTGCCACCGCCGCCTGATCTCGGATGCTGCCGTGCTCTTGCACGGCGTCGACGTTCAGCATCTGATGCACGACGGAAAGCTCCGACCGCACATCCTCACTGCGGGCAACCGGATCACGGACGACGGGCAGATCCGCTATGATGTCCTGTTCGCCGGCGGCCCGGACGATGCTTGAATTTTGGCTCCCGGAGTTGGACTCGAACCAACGACCCGCTGATTAACAGTCAGCTGCTCTACCAACTGAGCTATCCGGGACCGACTCGCCACGATTCGGGGGGTCCGGTCCAAATCCCGCCGCGGTTCCGAGGATTCGGGCCGCCCGCGTCCAATCTTCGCGGAACCATGCGCTCCCTGTAGATTCCGCCGCGCCCACGCTGGCGCGGCGTCGTGCAGACCTCTCCTCCCCCCTCGCACGCATTGGAATCTCGTATGGCTACCGTGACCGCTCGCCCGGCGAGCGTCTTTCGATCTTCCGCTTTCTCGCGTTTTTACGCGGGCCAGGCGTTCAGCTATCTCGGCGACGGCCTGCGCACGCTCGCCGTGCCGCTGCTCGTGTTCCGGCTGACCGGCTCGGCGACGGCGATCGGCTGGACGTGGGGGCTCGAGCTCCTTCCGTACGCAGTCGTCAGCCTCATCGCGGGCTCGCTCGGCGACCGGGTCGACCGGCGCCGCCTCATGCTCACGTGCGACATGCTGCGCTTCACCGTCATGGCGCTGTTCACGGTGCTGTTCGCGACGGGCCATCTCACGCTGTGGATGGTCTACGCCGGCGTCTTCGTGCTGGCCATCGGCGGTTCGACGTTCCTCGGCGCGCAGACGGCATCGATCCCCTACCTCCTCGGCCAGGACCGCACGAAAGGCGCGGTCGCGGTGCTCCAGGCGACGGAGCAAAGCGTCAACCTCGTCGCGCCGCCGCTCGGCGGCGCGTTGTTCGGTTTGTTCGGGCCGTTGCCGGCGCTGGCTATCAACGCGCTGACGTATCTCACGTCGCAGATCGCGATCGCGTCGGTGCGCACATTCGGTCCCGACGCGCCGGGCGGGCTGCCGTCGCTGCGCCAGATCGGCGCCGACATCGCCACCGGGTGGCGCTTCCTCTTCGCCGACCGCACGATGATGCAGCTGTCGTTCGTGAGCTGCGCGTACAACTTCGTCGGCACGATCGGCTTCGTCGCGCTCATCCCGTATTTCAAACGGGCGTTCGGCGCCGGCGACCAGGTCGTCGGCCTGGCCTTCGGGTGTTTTTCGGCGGGCGCCGCGATCGGCTCGTACGTCGCGGGCCGCACGCATTGGGCGTTCGGCCCTGCCGTCATCATCGTGAACCTCGCGGACGGTTTCGGCTGGCTGCCGCTGCCGTGGACGCACTCGATCTGGGTGGCGGTCGCGGGCGTCGCATTCTCCAGCTTCTGCTCGGGCTACGCGATCACGACGATCGTGTCGTGGCGCATGCGCGTGATCCCCGAAGAGCTGGTGGGTCGCGTGTTCGGCGTCGTGCGGCTCGTCGTGCTCGCCGGCATCCTGCCCGGCTCGATCCTGGGCGGCTGGTTCGCCGACCGCATCGGCGTGCGCGAGACGATGATGATCTCGGCGCTCGGCTACATGGCGTTCACGTTCGTGCTCGCGTTCTCACGCACGGTGCGCGCCGAGCGCCGCTGACGCGCTCAGCGCGGCGCGATGTCGAGCTCGTCGAAGCTGACCGCGCTCGGGTGCGCCGTCGTCGCGCCCGCAGGCGTGTCCGCGGGGCGCAGTAGCCGCACCGTCTGCATTCCCGTCGCGCGCGCGGCGTCGAGCTCCGCGTCGACGTCGCTGAGGAACACCACGTCCTCCGGTGCAATCCCGATGACGTCCGCAATGACGCGATACGACGCCGGTGCGCGCTTCGAGCCCACCGTCGTGTCGAAGTTTCCGCTGAACAACGGCGTGAGATCGCCGTGCACGCTGTTGGCGAACAGCACGCGCTGCGCATCGACCGAGCCCGATGAATAGACGTACAGCGCCAGCCCCGCAGCGTGCCAGCGCCGCAAGCCCGCCGTGGCGTCCGGATAGACGTGCGCGCGCAGGCCCGCCCGCTCGAAACCTTCCGCCCAGATCAGCCCTTGCAGCGTCTTGAGCGGCGTCGCCTTGCGGTCTTCCACGATCCAGGCGTGCAAGTGCGCCAGCACCGCGGCATCATCCGCTCCCGGCTCGAGACCCGCCAACTGCGCCGCGTCGCGAAGCGCTCCCGCGACGGCAGGTTCGGCGCGGTGCGCCGCGACGTACTCGTCGAGGTGCTCGTCCGCGTACGGGAACAACACCTCGTGCACGAACGCGATCGTGCTCGTCGTGCCCTCGATGTCGACGAGCACGGCGCGCGCGCGAATCACTCGTACTTCGGAAACCGCGATGCGATCGGGTCGCCCGTGTAGTTCGCGACCCAGCCCTCGGGGTTCACGAACAGCCGGATCGCGGCGAACTCGGGCGACGGTCCCATGTCGAACCAGTGCGTCGTGTTCGCGGGCACGCTGAGCAGGTCGCCACGCGTGCAGATCGTCTGGTACACCTTGCCGCGCATGCGCAAGTAGAACGACGCGCTGCCCTCCACGAAAAACCGCACCTCGTCCTCGCTGTGCGTGTGCTCGCTGAGGAACTTCTCGCGCAGCGCCGGGATGTTCGGCGTCGACGCGCCGACGCGGATAACGTCCACCGTCGTGTAGCCGTGCGCGTCCTTGAGGCGCTGGATGTCGCTCGCGTACGCGGCCATGATCGCCTCGGGATCCGACTCGGCGGTGAGCGGCGCGCTCGCGTCCCAGCGCTCGAACGTCACGCCTTCGGCCGCGAGGATGCGCGCGATCTCGGCGCGGTCGGTCGTGTCGATCAGCGCCTTCGCACCGTCGTCGTCCGCGTAGACGCGCAGCGTCGAGGTCAGCGTCGTGTTCATCGCAATCTCCGTTCTTCGAGGTGACAGGCCAACAGGAACTCCAAACCTTCGACGTGGCGGCGCGCCTCGGCTGCCGTCGCGCCCCACGCGTACAAACCGTGTCCGGCGAGCAGAAACCCGGGCACGTCGGCGTCGCGGCCGAGCCGAGCTTCGACTTCGCCCGCGAGCGCCGCCGTGTCTTGCGCGTTGCCGAACACGGGGATCTCGACGAAGCCTTCGTGCGTCGTCGACCCGACCGCCTTGTGCATCTCGAACCCTTCGGTCCGCACGGCGCCGCCGTTCTCGCACATCCGCGACAGCACCGTCGCGGCGACGGTGTGCACGTGAAAGATCGCGCCGATCGCCGGGTCCGTTTGGTACCGCGCCAGGTGCAGCGGCGCTTCGGCCGACACGCCGGCCGGCAACGGCTCGCCGATGGTCAGCACCGCGACGTCGGCCGCGCCGATCGCGCCCTTGTCGACGCCGGTGCGCGTCACGGCGACGTGCTGGGCGTCGATGCGGCACGAGAAGTTGCCGGCCGTCGCGGGCACCCAGCCGCGCGACGCCGCGAAGCGGCCGAACGCCGCGATCTCCTCGACCACCCGCGGAGGCGCAGCCGGCAGAACCACCGTCACCTCACGCCGAACCCTTGGCCATGGCTTCGAGGTTGCAGCCCGCGTGAAGGACGACCGCGTGCGCGACGAGCGCGTCCTCGTGTACTCGACTGACGGCGGTCTCCCGCTCCCGAAGCCGGCACCCGCGCAGCGCAAGACGCAGCCTGTCGCCCGCGCCGTGCCCGACGACGGGGTCGTGCGCGTCGCGAGGGAACGCCGCCGGAACAGTGCGCTCACCGTGGTGCACGGGCTGGCCGCCGGCGAGCTGGAGGCGGTCGGCAAAGAGCTCAAGCGCCTGTGCGGCTCGGGCGGAACCGCGAAGAACGGCGTGGTCGAAATTCAGGGCGATCACCGGGACCGCATCGTCGCCTACTTCGAGGAACGCGGCCGGCGCGTGAAGCGCGCGGGCGGCTAGTGCCGGACGTCCTCCATCTCGCGCTCTTTCTCGCGCTGGGCGGCGTGCTCGGCGTGCTCGGCGGCCTCTTCGGCCTGGGCGGCGGGATCATCGCCATCCCGGTGCTCGGGCTGGCGTTCGGCCTGGACGAGCAGCACGCGCAGGGCACGGCGCTCGTGATGGTCGCGCCCAACGTGCTCATCGGGCTGTGGGGATATGCGCGCCGCGGCAGCGTCGACCGCCGCGTCGCGATCCTGCTCGGCGCGTGCGCCGTGCCGTTCACGTATCTCGGCGCGCTGTACGCGACGCGCATCGCGGGACCCGGCTTGCGTTACGGCTTCGGCGCGTACGCGGCGGTGCTCGCCGTCTGGTTCACCTACCGCACGCTGAGCGCGCGCAGCGACGAACCCGCCGCCGCGCCGCGGCTCGCGTGGGGCTGGACCGGCGTGGTCGGCGCGCTCGGCGGGATCTTGTCGGGCGTTTTCTCCGTCGGCGGCGCGATCTTCGCCGTGCCGTTCCTCTCGCTCGTGTTCGCGTTCTCGCAAACGGAAGCGCAAGGGCTCTCGCTCGCGCTCGTCGCGCCGGGGACGATCGTGGGCATCGCCGCGTACGCGCTCGCGGGCGATGTCGACTGGGGCATCGGCATCCCGCTCGCGGCCGGCGGCGCGCTCTGCGTGCGCTACGGCGTCGCGATCGCGCACCGGTTGCCGGAGCGGCGGCTGAGGCTGCTGTTCTGCGCGTTCCTCGCCGCCGCGGCGATCGGCTTGCTCAGCCGGGGATCGTGAAGGTGATCGTCCGCGAACCGCCCTTGCGCAGCGCAGCGTCCTTCGAGGCGTTCGCTTGAACCACCGCGACGTTCTTGAACGCGTTGCGCGTGGCCGCGTACGCGACCGTGAAGTTCAGCTTCGTGATCGGCCCGGCCCACTTCACGAGAAGCGTGTTCGCGCCTTTGTGGACGGTGGTCGTGACGTCGTCGTAGCCGGTGGCGCTCAGGTCGTCGATCTGTTCGCCGTTGAGGTCCACCTCGACACCGGCGGGCTCCGCCTGCATGTTCTTGAGGATCGTGATGGGACCGTTCGCGTTGGTCCCCGTATCGCTAGGCGCTTGCTGCGCGATCGCCGCCCCACCCGATAGCACCGCGATCGCCGCCGCAGCCGTGAGCACTTTGAACGTACGCATGCGAACAGTGTACCCCTCGGCCCCCTTGACCACCCGCGAGCTGGCGGGCGTCTGGATCGGCTTGCTCGGGCTCGCCGAAGCGCTCGTCGCCGCGTTGTTCGCGCCGCACATCCCGCTCGCCGCGCGCGCCGGGCGGGTCGCAATCGACCTCGTCCTGGCCGCTGGATTCGTCGCGTACCTGCGGGGCGACCGCGCGCCGGCGCCGACGCCGGGCGGGATCCTCGCGCGGTTGATCGCGATCGCGTTCGTCGGCGCGGGCGGCGCCTTCGCGCTGGTCGCGCCGGGCGTCGACCCGTGGCTGCGCGCATTCCGCGCGTCGGTCGCGCTCGCGCTGGCCATCGCGATCGCGCTGGGTGTCGGGCGCACGCTGCCGTCGCGCTGGCTGCGCCGCGCGCGCGTGCTGACGGTGGGCTTCGTCGTCATCGAGACCGTCGTCGGATTCGCGGTCACCTTCGAGGTCGACGCGCCGATCGCGGTCGCGGGGCTTGCGCCCGCGGGGCGCGCGGTCACCAGGCAGCTCGACGGCGCGGGCTATGCGCTTGCGCCGCCCGTGGCGGCGGCGCTCGTGCGCGCCGCGCCGGACACGCTCGCGCTGCGCGGCGGGCGGGTCATCGCGACGACGCGGCTCGCCGACACCCTGCACGTGCTCGGCGACGACCCGGTCCCGGTGCTCGCGCGCATCGCCGGCGATCCGGCGGCGCGCGAAGAGCTCGTTCGCCGAACCGACCAGTGCATCGTCATGCGCGTGCTGCAGCCGCCGCTGCGCGGTTATCGCGACCGCGAGTTCGGCGCCGTGGTCGCGGCGACGGTCCGCGGCTGCCGCGGTACGAAGGTGCGACAGTGAGCGCGGACCTTTCGCTGGCGGAGGCGCGCCGCATCGCGCTGGCGGCGCAAGGCTCGCGGACGCGGCGCCGCGCGGCGCCATCGGCCCGCGCCTGCTGCGGCGCGTGTTCGCGCGCGTCGGCGTGATCCAGATCGACAGCGTGAACGTGCTCGTGCGCTCGCACTATCTGCCGGCGTTCTCGCGGCTGGGCGCATATGACGCGGCGCTGCTCGAGCGCGCGGCGTACGGGCGCGACCGTATGCTGTTCGAGTACTGGGGTCACGAAGCGTCGCTGCTGCCGCTGGAGCTGCAGCCGCTGCTGCGCTGGCGCATGGAGCGCGCGAAGCGCGGCCTGGGAACGTGGGGCCGCATCGCACGAGCCGTGCACGATGAACCCGGCCTGTTGAAGCGCCTGCGCGCGACGATCGCCGAACGCGGGCCGATCGCGGCGAGCGGGATCGACGGCGCGCGCGGCAAGGGCTCGTGGTGGGGCTGGAGCGACGTGAAGATCGGGCTGGAGGCGCTGTTCTGGTCAGGCGAGATCACGACCGCGTACCGGAAGGGCTTCGAGCGCGTCTACGATCTGCCGGAGCGCGTGCTGCCGCGCGCGATCCTCGACGCGCCGACGCCGAGCGAAGCGGACGCGCAGCGCGAGCTCGTGCGCATCGCGGCCCGCGCGCTGGGCGTCGCGAGCGAACGCGACCTGCGCGATTACTTTCGGCTCGATCTCGCGGACGCGCGCGCCCGCGTCGCCGAGCTCGCGGATGCGGGCGAGCTCGAGCGCGTGCAGGTCGAAGGCTTGCGCGGTGACCGCTATCTCGCGCGCGGCGCGCGGTTACCGCGCCGGGTGGATGCGCGCGCGCTGCTGTCGCCGTTCGACTCGCTGATCTGGCACCGCCCGCGCACCGCCGAGCTGTTCGCATTCGACTTCCGCTTGGAGATCTACACGCCGCAGCACAAGCGCGTGCACGGCTACTACGTGCTGCCGTTTCTGCTGGGCGACCGGCTCGTCGCGCGCGTCGACCTCAAGTTCGACCGCGCGGCCGGCGTGCTGCGCGCCATCGCCGTGCACGCGGAGCCGGGCGTGCGCAAGCGCGACGTTCGCGCCGACCTGCACGACGAGCTGCACGCCATGGCGCGCTGGCTGGGCGCGCGCGACGTAGGCGTGTAGCGCGGAAAAGAGAGAGGCACCGCCGGAGCGGTGCCTCGTGTTGCTCGTCTGATCCCGGACGAAATCTTTAGTGGTACGGGGTGGGGTACGGCGTCGGGTACTGCTGGTTCTGGTAGCCCCCGTTGCCGTTGGGATACGAACCCTGCCGGCGCGAGAGGACCGTGGCGGGCGCGGTCGTCTTCATCGAGACCGTCGAGCCCTGGTTGATCGTGACGTTCTGACCGGTGCTCGCGCCGTACAGCGCGCCGCCGATCGCGCCGATCGCGCCGCCGACGTCCGTGCCGATGTGCTTGCCGACGTAGTTGCCGAGAATCTGGCCGACCACGCCGCCGACGATCGTCTTGGTGGTCTGGTTCGCACGATTACCCTGCGGGTCGACGGACAGGACCTGTCCCTGCACGGCGGCGGTGGTGCCGTCCACGAGGGTCATGCGATCGAATGCGAGATCGACGCGGCCCTTCTTCATGCCGCCGGCATGCGTGACTTGCGAGACGTGACCGTAGACCTTCGCGCCCTGGTAGCGCTGGTCGTCGGCGGGAAACGGCGCCTGGACGTCAACGACGAACGGGTCGCCGACCTGCGAGGTCCGGCTGTTGATCGATTGCTCGAGCGTGCCGGTGATGACCGACTGCGACGGCAGCAGCGTGTCGCCGTTGCCGTTGTTGTACTGGCCGTTGTATTGGCCGTTGTACTGAGCCGACGCGGCGAGCGGCAGGGCCGCGAACGCTGCGATGGTGAGTGCGAGAAGAGACTTGCGGATCATCGAATACCTCATGGTGGAGTCAGCGTAGTAACGCGGCCCGGCTGCGAGGCGTTCCGTGCGCAAGCAAAGAGGCGCTGGCCAGTGACCCAGCGCCTCTTTGTGTCGTACCCTCAGCCTCGTCGAAGGCTATCGGGCGGCGGCTAGCCCGTCAGCGGGGCGAGCTCGCGGTCGATCTCACCGCGCAAGCCCGAGTCCTCGCGCAGCGGCGCGGCTTTGTCCAAGCGCTCCCACGGCAGGTCGAGCTCCGGCCGGCCGAAGTGTCCGTACGACGCGGTCTGCTTGTAGATCGGGCGGCGCAGGTCGAGGTTCGCGATGATCGCCGCCGGGCGCAGATCGAAGTGCTTTTGAACGAGCTCCGCGATCTTCTCGTCGGCGATCGTGCCGGTGCCGAACGTATCGACCAGCACGCTCACGGGGTGCGCGACGCCGATCGCGTACGCGACCTGCAGCTCGCAGCGCTCCGCGAGACCCGCCGCGACGACGTTCTTCGCGACGTAGCGCGCGGCGTACGCCGCCGAACGGTCCACCTTGGTGGGATCCTTGCCCGAGAACGCGCCGCCGCCGTGCCGCGCCATGCCGCCGTACGTGTCGGCGATGATCTTGCGCCCGGTCAACCCCGCGTCGCCCTTCGGCCCGCCGATGACGAACCGGCCGGTGGGGTTGACGAACACCTTCATGTGCTCGTCGCGCAGCCCGCGCGGGATCACCGCGTCGATGATCTGCTCCGTGACCTCGCGGCGGATCAGGTCGAGCGGGATGTCGGGATCGTGCTGCGTCGAGATCACGACGGCCTCGATGCGCACCGGCTTGTGCCCGTCGTACTCCACGGTGACCTGCGATTTGCCGTCGGGCCGCAAGTACTTGATGTCGCCGTTCTTGCGCTTCGCCGCGAGGAGCCGCGTGAGGTCGTGCGCGAGCGTGATCGGCAGCGGCATGAGCTGTTTGGTCTCACGGCACGCGAACCCGAACATCATGCCCTGGTCGCCGGCGCCGGTGAGCTCGAACGGATCGCGGTCACCGCTCTCCTTCACTTCGAGCGACTTGTCGACGCCCATCGCGATGTCGGGCGACTGCTCGTCGACCGACACCGACACGCCGCACGTCTCGTAGTCGAAACCGACGGCCGAGCGGTCGTAGCCGACCTCGCGGATCGTTTCGCGCACGATGCGCGGGATGTCGACGTAGGTGGTCGTCGAGATCTCGCCCGCGATGTGGATCTGCCCGGTGATGGCGAACGTCTCGCACGCGACGCGGCCTTCGGGATCTTTGGCGAGGATCGCGTCGAGCACCGCGTCGGAGATCTGATCGGCGAGCTTGTCGGGATGCCCCTCGGTCACCGACTCCGAGGTGAACAAACGACGGTACGCCATTGCTACGTTCCCTCACTCCAAGAAGCCATGTATTTCACCTGGTCCGCCGTCGGCGTGTCGATCTCGATGCCGAACGCCGCGAGCTTGAGCTGCGCGACCTCTTCGTCGATGTGATCCGGCACGGAGTAGACTTTCTTTTCGAGCGTCTTGTAGTTCTGCGCGAGGTAGGCCGCAGCCATCGCCTGGTTCGCGAACGACATGTCCATCACCGACGCTGGGTGGCCTTCGCCCGCGGCGAGGTTGATGAGGCGGCCCTGGCCGAGCACGCGCACCGTGCGCCCGTTGCGCAGCGCATACGACTCGACGAACTCGCGCGGCGTCTCTTTGCCGGTCGAAAGCGCTTCGAGCGCATCGAGGTCGAGCTCGTCGTTGAAGTGGCCCGAGTTGCACACGATCGCACCGTCGCGCATCGCTTCGAAGTGCTCCTTGCGGATCACGTGGAAGTTGCCGGTGACCGTGATGAAGATGTGACCGATCTTCGCCGCGTCCGCCATCGGCATCACCTCGAAGCCGTCCATCTTCGCTTCGAGCGCCTTGCGCGCATCGATCTCGGTGACGACGACGTGCGCGCCGAGGCCCTTCGCGCGCGACGCGACGCCGCGGCCGCACCAGCCGTAGCCGACCACGACCACCGTCGAGCCGGCGATCAGCGCGTTCGTCGCGCGGATCACGCCGTCGATCGTCGACTGGCCCGTGCCGTAGCGGTTGTCGAACATGTGCTTCGTCAGCGCGTCGTTGACCGCGATGACCGGGTACGGCAGCACGCCGTCCTTCTCCATCGCGTGCAGGCGGATGACGCCCGTCGTCGTTTCCTCGCAGCCGCCGATCATCTCTTTGAGCAGCGCGTTGTGCTTGGTGTAGATCGTCGTCACGAGGTCGCAGCCGTCGTCCATCGACATGTGCGGCTTGCTCGCGATGACGGACTCGATGTGGCTGTAGTACGTGCCCTCGTCCTCGCCTTTGATGGCGTACGTCGGGATCTCGTAGTGCGCGCACAGCGCGGCGGCGACGTCGTCTTGCGTCGAGAGCGGGTTCGATGCGCACAGCGCGATGTCGGCGCCGCCGGCCTTCAGCGCGAGCATCAGGTTCGCCGTCTCGGTGGTGACGTGAAGGCACGCGCCGATGCGCACGCCCGCCAGCGGCTTGGTCTTCGCGAAGCGGTCGCGGATCTGCGCGAGCACGGGCATGAACGTGGCCGCCCACTCGATGCGCGATTTTCCGGCATCGGCGAGGGCGAGGTCCTTGACGTCGCCGCGGGTTTTCTCGATTGTCTGCACGATTGTGTTCCTGTTGAAAGGCGCTCCGCCCCCGGCTCCGCGCGCCCCACGCTTGCGCGTGGGGCCCCCGATCTGCGCGGCCCCATCGTCATTTCGATGAGGTCGTGATTCCCCGAGGTGGGCCGCAAGGGCGTTTGTGCCGAGAGATGAGTGGTAAGAGCGACCGTGCTTGTTGAAACGAGCTGAAACGGGCGACCGAAGTCCATTCGCCGCGAGGCGTCCGGAGTTCTTGCCTGGTAGACCGCCCGGTGAGCGGAATTGATGCATACTTCGACCGGCTGGCGTCCGCCGACCCTACCCCAGGAGGCGGCAGCGCCGCGACGGTCGTCGGCGCGCTCGGCGCCGCGCTGTGCGCGATGGTCGCCCGCATCACGGCCGCCAGCGACCGGTACGCATCCGTCCGGCCCGAGGCGCTCGCCGTCGTCACGGCGGCCGACGTGCTGCGCGAGCGGTTCGCCGCCGCGCGCCCGCTGGACGAAGCGGCATACGAGCGCGTGGTCGCGGCGTCGGCGCTGCCCAAAGGCGATGACGCGGAGAAGCGCGCGCGCACCGCGGCGCTGCAAGCCGCGCTGGTGGGCGCAGCCGAGGCGCCGCTCGCTGCGGCGGGGCTGAGCGCGGACGGTATCGCGCTTGCGGACCGGACCTACGCGCTGGGCAACACGCACCTCGTCAGCGACGTCGAGTGCGCGCTGCATTTCTTCCGCGCGGCGCTCGCCGGGAGCGCCGCCAACGTGCGCATCAACCACCGCTTCATCAAAGACGCGGCGACCGTGCAGGCGCAGGAAGAACGGCTCTCGCGAATCATCGACGCGGCGTCCGCCACGCTGCGGCGGCGCTTACCGGACCTGCCCTGACGGTGCCGCGCCGGCGCCCGCGCCGTTGTGCTCGCGGTTGCCCGGCATCGTCGGCTCCGCGAGCGTTCCGTCGGGCGGGCTCAGGTCGCGCTGCCCGAGGATCGCATACGCCGCGGCGATGCCGCCCGCGAGCGCGAGCGTCGTGATGACGGGATGGTGCAGCTTCTCGTCGAGCCCGAACAGGTTGTCGAGCGACAGCGCGCCGTAGCCGCTCGACGCGAGCGCGAGCGCGCCCGCCGAGTAGAGCACGTTCACCTCGACGCCGCCCTTGCCGGCGAAGAACCCGTTCTTCTTGTGGACGGTCTCCGCGGCGACTACCATATTCGAGATCACGGCGGCGGGGCCGAGCGGCCCGCCGAGGCCCAGCGCGATCAGCAGGCCGGACGCGATCTCGTTGTACGATGCGGCCGTCGCGTATGTCTCGCCGGGCTTGAGACCGAGGCTCGCCATGAAGCCGGCGGCACCCTCCGGCCCGGGGCCCTCGAACCAGCCGAACGCTTTTTGCGTGCCGTGCGACGCCAGGCCCAGCCCCAGCGCGAGACGCGCCGCGAGCACACCCAGGTCGTGCATCACTCGACGGCCGCGGGATCGTCCGACGCGTCTTCGATCTCGGCGACGCGGCCGGCCCCGTGGATCACCTCGGTGACCTTCTCACCGCCTTCGGCGACGGGGTCCGACACCACGGCGTAATGCGTGTGGCCGTGGCCGCCGCCTGCGTCTTCGTGGAGCGTGCCGGCCAGCACGCGACCGTCGTCCAGCGTCAAACGGACGGGCTTGCCGACCCAGGGACGGACTTCGTCGTCGGTCATGATGTGCGTGACTTTCTTGGCGGAAAGGTTGACGCACGGTGTGTACCCACCCGGCGCCGTGCGCCCTGCGGCCAAGCAGGCGCTCGGGCCCCCGAGCGCGGCCGTAGCATGCTACGCAAAGAAAGAACGCCGCCGCCGATCATCCCCGGGGTGTAGACGAGACGCGGCTTTGGTGTGGAAAAGCGCTTCTCGCAAGGATGATCGGCGACGGCGTCGCCGCTAGTCGCGCTTCGAGCCGTCGATCGATCGAACGCGAAGTTCGAAGTTCGTTCGGCGGCAGGCGCACGATAGCGGACGGTTGAGCCTGGTACCCGGCTCGTGGTGTTGGCAGCCTCCCTCGGAATGCTGCGACTCGCGGTGCCCGCAGTCCGGGCACGTGATGGCCTTTGATGTCGAGCGCACCGAGCTGCCCCACGCGGCGATGAGCTGTTTCATCTGCTCCGATGCTGACGGACGGCCGACGCGGTGTCCACCGACCGATCGTACTAGTTTTCGGCACAAATCCGCCTTTGGATTCGTGCAGATTTCGTTCGACCCACTATACTGCACGGAATAGGTACGATCGTACCTATTCATTAGCGCGGTTAGCTTTGAAAAAGGTGGCTCGAATGTTGGTAGTTTTTGCGATATTCTTCGCGATTTTTGGTGGTTCAGATGTATCATTGGACGGGGGGTTGTCCGGTGAGCGCGGGATGGGCAGAGCGATAACGGCTCCGCCGGCGGCGCGCTCGACGGGCGTCCTCACCGACGGCGGCTCCGGAGGCCCGTCCCTCATTCCGCCCACCGCGATTCCTTCGGCGGACGGCGGTTCCGGCGGCCCCTCGTTCCACCCGTAACGGAAATCCCGCCGGCCCAGCGAATGACGGGAAACGGCAAGGGTGTTCGGGAGGCGCCCCGGTACGGGCGCCTCCTGTCGTTCCCGGGAGGGCATTTCGGCTACAGCACTTCGACAGCGCAAGGAACGCCGCGTTTCCGTTCAGGACGCGATGCGTGCGTGGTTTTCCGGCGCGTTCGAGCGCTGTTTGGAGCTGTGCGATGCGGCGCGCCCGCGCGATGCCGGCTCACGGCTCGAGCTCGCGCTTCTGAGCGCGCGTGCGCTGCTTCGCCTCGACCGTCCTGACGACGCGCTGACGGTCCTGCGTGACGCGGGCGCAATCCCGTGCGATGCGGACCAGTCGATCACGGCTCGGATGCTGACCGGTGCGGCGCACGTGCGCCGCGGGGACGTCGACCGCGGCCTCGAGCTGTTGCACGCCGCGCAAGCCGACGGCGCGGCGGCACACCGCACGATTCGATCGGAGATCGCGCTCAACGTCGCGCTCGCACACTATGCGCGCCGCGATCTCGACGCAGCGGAACGCGCGCTGAGCTGCGTCGACGCGGACGCGGACATCGTGCACGCCCGCGCGCTGGAATATCTCGGGTGGATCGCGTTCACGCGGGTCGACGGCGAGCGCGCGACGACGCTGTTCGTCGCCGCGCTCGACGCGCTCGACCGGTGCCGCCATTACGATCGTTTTTTGGAAGCGAACTGCATCCGCGCGCTGGCGCATCTCGCGGTCGAACGACTGGACCGCCGCACCTGGGCGCTCGTCGAAGACCGGCGGGCGAAAATGGACTGGTCGGCCGACGGTCTCGCGCAACCGCGCTTTTGGATCGCGTACTGCGCCGCCACCTTCGCGAGCGAGTTGCAGGGCAACGCGCTCAAAGCGGCGCGCGAAGCGCGCGAGACCGAGCGCACCGCGCCCAGCCCCGCGTACCGCGTGCAAGCGTACTGCAAGCGTTCGGCGATCGCGCGCTGCGCCGGCGAACCCGTTTCGCAGCGCGATCATGCCGAGTCCGCCGCGGAGCTGTACGCGTCGCTGAACCCGAGCGGTTTCGCCGGCGACGAAGCGATCGTTTCGCTCGTGCTGGCCGAAGAGCTGACGACGCTGGGCTGCAACGACGAAGCCCGCGATGCGGTGACCGCGTTCTTGAAGTTTTCGCGCACGTCGCCGACGCTTTGGATGACGCATTCGCCGGCGACGTACGCCTACCAACGCCTCGTCGAAGCGGCCGTGCTCGAATCCGCCGGCGAGCGGCGCACCGCGGTTCGCCGCTACGCCGAAGCGTTCGAGATCTACGCGAAGATCGGCTACAAGCGCCGCGCGGTGCTCGCCGCGTTGCGGTTAGCGCGCCTGACGGCCGCGCCGAACGCGGTGACGTACGCCGACGCGCAGACGCGACGGCTCCCCGCGCAGTCGTGGCTGCGGCGCGAGGCGCACGCCGCCAACCAGCGCACGCTGCGGCTCACCACGGTGCAGCGCGACGTGCTCGCGCTGATCTGCCAAGGAAAATCGAACCCCGACATCGCCGCGTCGCGCAAACGGTCGCTGCACACGGTGCGCAACCTCGTCGCGCGGCTGTTCGTGATCTTCGGGGTCACCAGCCGCGAGCAGCTTGCGGTGGAGTGCGTGCGGCGCGGGCTCTACGCGCCGAAATGAGCGCGCCGCTCGCGTAGCATCCTAGGCCACGAGGTCGAGGAACGGCCGGATGTCGGCCTCATCCACGTCCATGCCGACGCCGCGCACGTTCCAGCGCTCGTCGTGGAAGTCGGAGCCGGCGGTCATCACCAGGCCGTAGCGGTTCGCTTTCGCGCGGTAATGGGCGGTCTGCTCTCTCGTGTGCGTCCCGTAGAACACTTCGAGGCCCGCGAGGCCCTGCTCCGCCAGGTCGTCGAGGATCGTCTCGTCCTTGAGCCGGCCGGGGTGCGCGAGCACGGCGACGCCGCCGCTGGCGCGCACCACCTCGATCGCCTCGAGCGGCGTGATGTGCAGCGACGGCGCGTACCCTGGCTTGCCGTGCGAGAGCAGCTCGTCGAACGCGGTCTGCACGTTGCGGATCATCCCGTTGCGGACGAGCGCTTTGGCCACGTGCGGCCGCCCGAGCGCGTGCCCGCCGTTCGACTCGGCGAGCACCTGCTCGACGGTGACGGGAAAGCCCGCGCGGTTGAGTCCGCCGACCATCACGTCGACGCGGTCGCGGCGGTGGGTGCGGTTGCGCTCGACCACGGCGGCGAGAGGTGACGCGCCGGTCGGGATGCGGTAGCCCAGGATGTGCACGTCGCTGCCGTCCCACGTCGTGTTGATCTCGATCCCCGTGACCACGTGCTGCCCGGGAGCGTCGACGGCGCCGTAGGCGCGGGTCGTGTCGTGGTCGGTGATCGAGAACCACGAAACGCCGCGCGCGCGCATCTTCGCCACGAGCTCGGCCGGCGAGAGGGTCCCGTCGCTCTCGAGCGTGTGGGAGTGGAAGTCGACCGTCACCTAGCCGGGGTTCGCCGCCGGGAGGGGCCGCCGCTCCACGAGCAGGCGGATCGCCGTGCGCACGTTGCCGTCGATCTCGACGTCCGTGAACTCGGGCACGCAGACCAGATCCATCTCGCTGGGCCGCAAATACGAGCGCGCGATCGCGATCGCTTTGACCGCCTGGTTGATCGCGCCCGCGCCGATCGC